>Ga0315549_1001134_pt1 | contig 28524 bp, 26 predicted proteins | sample SalMarSW160200MG_FD_203101 | JGI IMG/M metagenome (GOLD analysis project Ga0315549, IMG submission 203101) | Salt marsh sediment microbial communities from the Plum Island Ecosystem LTER, Massachusetts, United States - Salt Marsh Sediment SW1601-200 ... | reverse complement strand
CCCCAAACTGAGATCACCGTGAATCTTATAAACATCTCCGTCTTTGGTGACATCAAGAATTTTATTGGGAAACTGTACATCCAGCTCCCGGTTCAGAATTTCTATAACATCTTTCTCAATCTGTTTACGCACATCCAACGGAACGTGAGAAAGGGTTGCCATACGAATTTCTACAACGTATCCCGCACCATGTTCGGAACCGAATCCCGCTGAAAAACTGGCCCCGATATTGAATAAGCCGTCATGTTCCTTATTTGAAGTGGAACCGCGCGGCGCGCGCGAAGGATGCAGCGGATAGAGCTTCCCATACTTATCCTCCAAAAAATCATCGATTTTATCAAATATTGCCTTAAGCCGAGTTTCCCACTGAATAAGGTTTGGATGTCTCATACTAATACTTAAAATAACATAGCAGGCTGTCTAAATCAATAACTACCGGGGAAAACAAGCAATCAGGGCTCTGTACATTTTGCGTAATTAATCACTTTTTTTAGTTTTCTGGCCACGAAACTTTCAATAGCCTGCGCGTAGCTGTGTTCTTCCAATTGATTTTTAAATTCCTTTTCAATATAGCTTGCCAGCTCTTCATAGGTTTGAAAGCGATCGAGATCGAGCTGTGCGGAAAATTTCAAAAAATTCTTAAGGCAGGCGATCTCATTTTTAAAAAGGGCGGTATTTTCCAGGTATACATAATTAGTAATCTCAGTCTTTTCCAACCGCTCTTTCTGCACTTTCATTAACATTTCTATATCTTTAATCAAATCTTCCAGTTCCGACTGCAATATACGAATAAACTTACGCTGAAATGTTTTCATCATTAAAGACCTAACGGATTGGCAGTACTCCCCGTTTCGTCTCCGTTTTTTTCTCCTTTTCCCTTAAGCAGGGCAAAACCGAAGACGGCCCCGCAAATACCTCCTAACAGATGAGCGGCTTCATTTATGTTATTTTCTGCGAACATATTAATGATTTCGCCAGTAAGGTAAATGAGTACAATTGCGATGAAAGTTAAAGGGATCTCGCCTGATTTTACATTTGTGATTGAAACAAGCAGAATGAGCATAAACACAATACCGCTCGCTCCCAAAGAAGGATTACTGAAAAATAACACATTAATAAGTCCTGAAACACCGGCTGTGACAATCATCATGAATAAGAGCTTGCCCGAACCGTACTTTTCTTCTGAAATCGGGCCGATTAACAGAATAAAGGTAAAATTCGCCAGTAAATGCATCCAGTTTGCATGCCCTAGTGCATGCGAAAACAGCTTATAAAAATCCAATGAAAGGAAATTGAATCCCACGGTATTACTGGGCACCATGAAATAACCGGCAACAAACTTATCCCCTAAGGTATCCATGCCGAGCCCTCCCTCACCCCCCAAGATCTGCCAGACCACCATTATTCCGGTACAGATCAGAGCATAGGTCAGAATAACAGGCGCATTATACCGTATTTTCATGATATTTCTCCTCTTCCTATCACCTTAGTCTCTGACAGGCCAAAAGTCAAGAACAAAGCTATTTGTTAGTGGGCAAAATGAGAATTGTTCTATTTGTTGTTTTTGGTTGCAAGAAAGAGCAGATAACTGCATGGAATGAGATTATTATCGAAAATTTCTTTGGCAGCTTTTTTTCCAACATAGCGAAAATGCCACGGTTCATGTTTGTAGCCGGTTAATAGTTCACTGCCTTCCGGATATGACATGACAAAACCGAACTTATAGGCATTTTTAGCCATCCAAATACCTGCTTCCGAGTTTCCAAAATCATTAAACACATCACCCTTTAGGTCTATGGCCGTCACATCAATTGTAGTACCCAATTGATGCTCACTGTGTCCGGGACGGGCCGAACAGCGGTCCGCTTCTTCTTCACCCAACGTATTTACCCAGTAGGTATATACTTGCTGCTGTGTGTTATATGAGCGGTAAGCAGAAAATACCATGAGCTTGTGGCCGTTACTTTCTGCGGCATCAAATAAAGCTTTAAGATCCTGGATAACAATCCGGCGTAATTTCATGGATTTATCACGAGCCCTGATGCCAAAGGAGATAATGTTTACCAAATCAGGCGGTTCATAATCCGCAGCAAGTGCATGATCACGATCCACTACCACCAGCAGTTGTTTTTCAATATCAGATAGAGAAGGAAGATCTTCTTCGTCATCTTGATTATTCACATATGTATTATATGTATTCTCGCTGTAATTCATATTATCAGTGTCTTTTACCGATCCCTTAGAGAAAAAGTATGATACCGCACCATAAAGCGCAAGAAACGGAATACTCACACAAATTAAACCTAATAGTAATCTTTTCATCTATCTCCCTATTAATAATACGGTTATTGAAAAACAACTATAAAGTAAAATATTCAGTATACCTGGTGCGGCGAACCACAATTTACCATCAGGAGAACTCTCTTTAAAATCCGCACCAGCACACAAATAACATTATTAAATATAACACATGAAATAGCAATATCTATACTATTTATTTGGAACAGAATAAAACTGTATTATTATTTATTATCCGGGGTCCGCTCCAATATAAAAAAGGTGATATCATCCGTAGATTCCGTATGATGCATATATTCAGTAATCTCTTTTTTAAGATCCGTTATCAACGCTTCTAATGGAGTTTTTTTATGGCTCTTAAGAAAATCCAGTAATCTCTCAAAAGTAAAATGCTCTTGTTTATGGTTCCGTACATCTACCAGCCCGTCGGAATACATAATGAGTCTTTCGCCGGGTTCAAAGGTAAATACGTACTCATCCAGCTCTATTTCAGGAAAGATACCTATAGCCGGTCCTCCCTCATCTATTTGTATGAGCTTACCGTCTTTTTTCTGCCAAAGAGGATAGGTATGACCGGCACGCGCCAGTCTTGTCTTTCCGGTTCGTACATTGACTACGCCATATATAATAGAGAAAAACGGATTTTCAGCAGTATTGAAGTAGAAACGCTTATTTAGTTCAGTTATTACTTCTTTAGGTGAAAGAATTTTTGTCCTTTCCTGTGTATCCTGCTTTTTTCCTTTGACTTTATGTGCCGGTACTTTTTTCTTCAATATCCCGCCGATTTCAATATTGGGAGTAAGTATACGGTGGAGCACAAGAGAAAAAAGAGCAGCTGAAAAACCATGACCCATTACATCCAATATATAAAATCCGACATGTGTATTATCTAAACTGCGAAAATTAAAGATATCTCCTGAACCAAAGGCACTGGGAAAAAAGTACCAATGCGAGCGAATTCCGTAAATAGTTTCGAGCTCTTCCGGAAGCAGACTCTTTTGAATGTTAACGGCTGTATTCAATTCCCTCTTTATAACTTCTTGAGATTTCTCCTGAATACTTCTATCCAACATAGTAATGATCACACCGATTATTTTCTGTTTTTCATTAACGAGCGGAGAAAGTGTAATGTTAACAGGCAAACGCTCTCCCTGTTTTATACTGAGCTCAAATCTATTGTGGAAGACCAGTTCTCCTTCGGACAACACTTTGGCAAAAGGAAGTATGAAGCGGCGCTCTTCGTCTGCCCTATCGTAAAGAGTAAAAATCTCGTTAAAGTCTTTACAGCTCACTTCATCGTAAGACCAACCTGTAAGTCGTTCAGCCACCGGGTTGAGCAAACGAATCGTACCCTGCTCATCAGTTACAATAACCGCTTCCCCCATACACTTTACAATGTGGGCATACCATTCCCAATTATGACGAACAGATTTTTCCTTTTCTGCTTTGGACAGCGCCATTTCTATGGTTGTATAAAGCGTACGTTCTGAGAAAGGTTTTATTAAAAAGCCATACGGTTCACTTTCCCGCGCCCGTGAGAGGATTTTTTCATCTGAATAAGCGGTTAAATATACAATAGGTATATGATATTCGGAGAAAATCTGCTGTGCTGTTTGAATACCATCTATAGCTCCTTTCAGCTGAATATCCATTAACACCAAATCCGGTTTGGCGGTAAGGAGGTTTTTCAGAGCATCTTCACCGGAATCAGCTGTATGTGAAACATGATATCCCATACTCTCAAGCTCTTCCTTGAGTTCCATTGCAACGAGGCCTTCATCTTCTACTACCATAATACTTGCTTTTGCCATTACAGATAACTCCGTTATAATTGTAAGAGCATAATACGGTTTTAAAAATGTATTCTAAGTAACAAGTGTACCATATGTTTCTATAAAATTCCATTTTTATTTTTAACTACCTCTCATTTAAAACAAAAAGGGTATGAGAGCTCTGCGCTTATGAGGATATTTTTTAAAGGTGCTTTTATACCATCTGTGGTGCGCAATTGCCCATCCCAGCCATTCAAGAATTTCACCCAGATAATTGGGACAGGATATCCAACGAAAGAGTCCGCCGAAAGGAATTTCATAACCGCTGTTTTTAGAATTGCGTAACGAATTGAGGATCTGATCCGCATGTACGTGGATGAGATATCCTGTAATAAAAAGAGCCAAACCAAATATAAAACGGAAATCTGCAAGCCACTGCTCAGAGTAAAGCGGAGCAATAAATATAAGTGCAACAGTATTACTTGCTTTATTACCCAGCACGAAGAGGACAATAATGCCAATCAGTGAAACCGGCTCGGTATGTGAGGGCCCCAGCCATTTTTCAGATACCTCCCATACGGAGCGGGGATAAAGCATAAAATTATAAAAATAATGAAAGCAAAACCCATCCAGCCGCTTAAAAAATAAAAGAACAAGGTCCCGTCTATAATAAAATTCATGTTACATACCATAATAGAGAACACCTTGCTCTGCAACACTAAATCTGCGCTTTCCATAAATTAAAAATTGATATTTGAATTCGGTTTACAGAGCACAATAATGTGCTATAATCATAATTGAAAGCACATTTCTTTGTGAGCGAGGTACTTTTATGAGTGATAATTCGAGCAAAAAAGAAAGAAGAGGAACACGAAGAATTCCTGCACAGGAACTTCCCGAATCATTAAAAACACTTTTTCTTCAATTCTCGGAAGGGGGGGAGTATCCCGTAAAAACCATAGATGCCAGTTCTAACGGAATAGCACTATTACTCAAGCTGCCGGTTTTTTCTATCAAAGATTTTAATATAACCTTAAAACCAAGAGATGAAAGCTTTGAAATCGTCGATGAACTTGTATATATTAAACCAATTAATGGTCAGTCATCCAGGGTGAGTATTAAATTTTCTCATTCTAATGACCTTTCAATATATAATACTCTGTTAACTAAGAATAGCTTTTAATCGTTTCTTATAATATTTTTAAATGAATTATTGAGTAAGGCAATTTACTCCTTAAATGACAAAGCTACTCCTAAAACAGATAACTAATATTTTTATATTTTGTAATGCCGAAAGAGATGTATAAAGCAAAAGGATTATCTATGGATATAAAGCAACAAGCTGTAAAACTCCATACTGAGCTCGAGGGTAAACTTACCATCACACCAAAAAAACGTATCCGCTCTCTGCGTGACCTCGCTCTGCTCTATACCCCGGGTGTAGGTGAGCCCTGCAAACTGATAGCGGAGCAGCCGGAGCTTGTTTTTCATTATACTTCCAAGTGGAATATGGTAGCCGTTGTAACGGATGGTAGCGCTGTATTGGGTTTGGGGAATATCGGTGCAGCAGCAGGCCTTCCTGTAATGGAGGGCAAAGCGGTACTCTTTAAAGAATTCGGCGGTGTGGATGCTTTTCCGATCTGTCTTGCGACTCAAGATGCTGCGGAAATTATACAAACCGTAGAATATATATCGCCAACTTTCGGCGGAATAAATCTGGAAGACATTTCCGCTCCCCGCTGTTTTAATATCGAAGAAAGTCTCAAAAAGCGTCTGCCCATACCCGTATTTCATGATGACCAGCACGGCACGGCAGTTGTTACCTTAGCCGCATTAATTAATGCTTTAAAAATAATCGATAAAAAAAAGGACCGTTTACGCATCGTAATAAACGGGGCCGGAAGCGCCGGTATCGCTATCGCTTACTTCCTTATGAACTGGGGAGTTACTGATATCATTATCTGTGATTCACACGGTATCATTTCCAAAAAGCGCAAAAATCTTAATCCGTTCAAAGTAAAGGCCGCCAAAAAAACAAATCCCGGTAATATTTCAGGGGAATTACACGATGCGTTAAAAGATAGCGATGTGTTTATCGGTGTATCCGGTCCCGGTTTATTGTCTGCAGATTCTATCAGGACCATGGCTAAAGATCCGATTGTCTGTGCCATGGCTAATCCTGATCCGGAGATTCTACCGGATGAAGCAAAGAAAGGCGGTGCCAAGGTCATAGCTACCGGTCGATCTGATTTTCCGAATCAGATCAATAATGTTCTCGCTTTTCCGGGTATCTTCCGCGGGGCATTAGATGTACGCGCCAAAGCTATTACAGAAGAAATGAAGATCGCAGCCGCTTATGCCATTGCGTCGATGGTAAGTCAAAAAGAATTATCAAAAGGGATAATCGTACCTTCGGCTTTAAACAAAGATGTAGGCAGAAAAGTGGCTTTAGCTACTGCCCTCAAAGCAATGGAACAGGGTGCTGCCGGTTTGAAGCTCACTAAGACTGAACTTATTACTAAGATAAACAAGCTGATTCCATAAAATACAGCGTCTTCCAAAAAGTCTCTCATTCTAATTGTCATACTTTAAACCTTGATTTTTCTGGATTTTGAGTAATAATTTATTATAGAAGACTTTTAAAAGCTCGGGGGCCGTTATGATAAACAGAATATTTTTACGTATTGCAATAAGTGTACTATTCCTGTCTTTATGTATAGCCGGTAATTATTCGGGTGACAACAGCAGCTGGACGGATGCTGATTATGAGATTTATGATTATGAAAGCTTCCCCACTCAGCCTGCGGTAAATGCACGAATCGATATGAATGATATCGATTATCCGCTACTTCATGCCGCTATTTTTTATGAAACGAACCGCCAAAGAGCAAAGTATGGCAAAAAGCAATTTTTACACTCACCCGCGCTTGAAAAGGCAGCTCAAGGCCATAGCATGGATATGGTTGCCTATAATTTTGATTCTCATACCAGCCCTGTAAAAGGAAAGGAAACCATGTCCAAACGATTGGCATTGGTTGGAATCCGTAATGCCTATAGTGGCGAGAACATTGCCTATACGTTTGGCATTGAATACCAGGCGGGCAAATCCGTATACACCCCTCCCCAGAACGGCGGGTACTGGAGCTATGAGTACAAAGGATATCCGATCGAAAACCATACTTATTTGGGAATAGCCAAAGAAGCGGTGAAGATGTGGATGAACTCCTCCGGCCACAGGGCGAATATATTAAATGCAAACTTTAAGTACCTTGGTGTGGGGGCTGCTCATTACCAGGATACCGGTTTTTATAACATGGATAACTTTAAATTGACCCAGAATTTCGCAAGCATAAAGGGTGAGTAAATATTGCTTTAAAAGGAATATATAGGAACCACAGATTTCACAGATTACACAGATTAAGATTTATTAATTCTTAATCTGTGTAATCTGTGTTACTCTTTTATCTATTCACGGTCATAGGCTGAACTAGTAAGCTGCACTTTCCCAACAAATATAAAAATTTATATCAAATCAAGTAACACATCTGCTTTACTTCAGTGTTTAACTAAATAAATATCCCATATTCATACAATTGAGCTTCTTGCAAAAATAATATTTTTGCAAGAAGTTCTTAAAATGGAAATTGCTAACTTATTATGGTATAAAGAATAAGTATTTTACTAACTTAATATATTTTGAGTTTTGCAATTTCCTCAATTGTTAACCATAAAAAATAGCATAAGGAGCTTATTAAAATTATGAAGATATTTTTATTATGCTTAAGCTTAATCTGCATATTCGGATTACTTCCTTTATATGCAGAACGGACATTAGAACAGGAGCAACTGGAAAATAACTATAATTCATGTTCCTATGCTCCCAAGCCCATTCATACTTCAGAAGATAGTTCTCAGATTAATCCGCTTTTAAGGTGGTTTAATTTGGGCGGTCCCTTTATGTACCTTATTTTAGCGCTCTCAATTTTAGCACTCGGAATTATTATTGAAAGGTCCATCGTATTTCGTAAAGAAAAACTCCATATCCTGCGAAAAACCGGCAATCAGGTAATAACTCTGTTGAAAAAAGAAAAAAGACTTAAAGGCACCATCAGCTATCTGGAAGGCATTAAATGTAATATCTGTACGATTCTTGCCCGCGGTTTGAAAATGAGCAATCACGGCATCGCACGAGTGGAAAAAACAATTGAAAGCCAGGCAAAGATAGAGGTTTCACTCCTGGAAAATAAACTCAATATCCTTTCTGCAATTGGTACCACAGCTCCCCTGCTCGGCTTTTTGGGTACGGTTGCAGGGATGATTAATGCGTTCCAAGAGATTTATAATGCCGATCAGGTGAACGCACGTATCGTAGCGGGGGGAATTCACGAAGCCCTGATAACTACCGAGTTCGGGCTTTTGATTGCCATTCCGGTCTTTTTTATTACCAATTACTTCTACCACCGTATCGATACCTTTGCTTCAGATATGGAAAGGATTTCGGAGGATATTATCAATCTTAAACTCACTCACAACATCAATAGCATAGAAGAAAATGTCTATGAAATTAATTAAAAGAAGATCCAGGTTTCGCGAAATTCCGGCAGCTTCTTTGCCTGACATCGCCTTTTTATTAATAATTTTTTTTATGGTTACCAGCGTGCTCCTCTTAAAACAAGGGCTTATTACCGTGCTCCCCAAAGCTTCAAGTCAGCCCCTGGTTTTGGAACGCAAAGACATACTGCGAATTGAATTGTTTTCCGATACGCGTGTTCTTATTGATGATGCTGAGTACACATTGCCCGAATTAGCTCACATTACAAAACAGATCTTAAACCAAAGAGCAAAGACAATTATGCTCCTGATTGATCCGCACTGTAAACACAAATATGTGGTTGGGGCAATTGGTCAGATACAGAGTTTGGGAATAAGTAGACTATCAATCAAGCAGCGAAAGGCAGCCGATGAAGATCATTAGTAAACCACGCCGCATCTATGCTATTCCCATGTCTTCCCTGGCGGATGTTGCTTTTTTACTTCTCATTTTCCTCATCCTTACCAGTGCGATTAATCTCAACGAGGAACAGGATATAACCATACCTGCTTCAGAACAGGCCCGGCCCATACAAAATGAGCACGCGTTTGAAATCACAGTAACCGAAGAAGGGACAATATATTATCAGGGCAGGGTATTAAACCAATGGGAACTACAGCATAGAACCTTACAGGAATTCTCAAGGTTTCCCCACACCGTTTTTTTCATTAAGGGTGACGAGAATACATGTTATGAAGAGATAGATCCGGTCATAAATATTTTAAAAAAGAATCATATTCAAAATGTGGTCATGATGGCCCAAAAACCAAAGACAAATCAATAAGCAGAGGAGGTTCATTCATGAAAAAGCATATGTTTATTCTTTTATTCTTATTAACCGCCATTACCGTGTTCTGCCTGGAAATTACGGTTCTGGATTACCAAAATAATCCGTTAGCCGATGCCAGTGTAGCTATTATCGAATTAAATATAGAACATTTTACGGACACACAGGGAAAAGCGGTATTTTCTGGTGTGCAGCCGGGAGAATATACCATTGTAGCCATACTGCCCGGCTACGAAAAACTAACACGCAATGTTTCCGTTACTAAAGGAGGAGAGAAGTTAGTCTTACAGCTGAATCCGCTCGTCATAGAAGTGCAGGAAACCACAATTACAGAAAAGCGGAATAAAGGTGAGGTAACGGCCCAGACTACTATTCGTGAAGAAGATATGGACAATTCAACACAGAGTGTTTTAAAGGATGTGGCAAGTATAGTCAAAACCATGCCCGGTGTATCTTCGAGCGGGGATTCATTTGATAATGATATGTTTATTCAGGGCGGCAGTCAGGATGAATGGGTGGCCAGAATGGACGGTGTGTATATCACTAATCCCAGCCGTTGGGGAGGACGAATTACTATGTTTAATCCCACAAATATAACGAGCCTCGACCTATATACTGCCGGCTATCCTGCCAAATTCGATCAGGGACTGGCCGGTATCCTCGACATCAGCATTAAACAGGGCAATACTTCCAGCTGGAGCGGTTTTGCCGACATGTCCGCAGCCTCGGCTGAGCTTATGCTTCAGGGTCCGTTAAGCGACAGCTCAAGCATATATTTCAATACACGCCGTACCTGGTACGATTTAATAATGCCTCTTGTATTGCCGGAAGAGGAAATGCAGGGCATTCAGTTCCCTTATCTCTGGGACGCTGTGTGTAAAATAAGTTATAATATTACGCCGCAGGATAGTCTCTATTTTTTAGGTTATGTTTCATACGAAGGCATGACCATGCGCATGGATATGGAGCTGGTGGGAGAAGATGAAGATGAAGGCAAGTTTACATATGAAATGCTGTATGCAATCGCCAGTGTACGTTATCTGCACAGCTTTAATGATAAAGATTATATGGAAAGTATTTTAGCCGTCGTACCTCAATTCGGACAGGGTGATTTTACAGAAAGCAGTACTGAAGGAAGTCATTGGGGATTCGGGGGCTCATACCTGGAGGTTTTTCAGTATTTCTATATCAACTCTTTACAGGGTCATCGAATTACTCTCGGAGCGGGCTGTTTAACGGGTTATTATGACGGCGGTTTCGAAAGCTGGTATTCTGCGTTTGATAATAACCAGAACTGGATCAGAATCGATCAAGGTACAGACTATGACAGTTTCATGCCTCTTTACGGAATTGTGAATCTGACGGACGACTGGGAGCTGCTTCCCCATTTGATCTTTCAGGTGGGCATTGTTGCCAACGGCTATCTCAATAATAACGAAATGAACATCATGCCGCGTGGCGGGATTAAATATGAACTAACTCCCGAATTGGATATTTTTGTGCGCGGGGGTATGTATAATCTCTATCCCTTTGATCTGTCCTATTTGGATAACGATTACGGCAATCCCGATCTGCAGAGCTCAAAAGCAGTACATGCTATAGGCGGTCTTGATTTTTCTAATGATGACTTCTTATTTCTTATCGAGGGCTTTTATAAATATTATTACGATCTGCCCATGTATGATATAGAACTCAACTATAATAATAACGGTATACGGCACACGGCCGGATTTGATGTTTATCTGCAAAAAAAGGCTCGGAAGGATGGTTGGATTAACGGTTGGATTTCATACACCTATGTATACGCCAGGGAAATGGTGAGCGACCGCACACCAGAAGCTGCCGGTGAAGAACCCTATGTAGAGCCTGTGGGAGAGTGGTATACACCGGGTTATTTAAGCGATCATACCCTCAGTGTTGTTCTAGAGCTTACCTATCGAAAAAACCAAGTCACCCCTATTTTCAATTGGCTGGACGGATGTAAGCTCTCTTTTGATTTCCGCTTGCTAAGCGGTAAACCGTATACACCGGCAACTGGTGTGGACATGGTTGATATCGGCGGTGGAGTGTTCCATCCAGACTTTCACTACGGCGATTATAACAGTGAATCCTTACCCCTCATATATAAGCTGGATATTAAAATAACCATGCCTTTTTCAATTTTTTCACTGCTCAACCTTTGCGGTCTGGATGTAACAAGCAGCAGCTATATCAGTTTTATAAATGTATTAAATAACAGGAATGTATATGAATATTATTATGATGTAGACCAGAGCAATAACCTGGTAAGAAAAGAAGTCAGAGATTTTCCCTTTATGATTTTAGGGGGTATGCGTGTGGAGTTTTAAGCTATAATGAAAATAAAACGCATTTTAAAGAGCTGTCTTACTAGTCATCTCATATACCTCACTATTTTTTTCTCAGGATTATTGCAGACGGGTTTTATCATCTTATACCCCCAGCAGCATCCGCCGGAGTCCGATCTTAATGCGGAGTACCGCGTGATTCAGCTTATCGACATAGATGACCGTACGGAACAGATACAGAATAGTGAGCATCCGGCTGAAGTACAAGAAATTGAACTGGCTGATGAAATAAAACAAAAACCGTCTCCCATTACAAAACTCGACGCATTACAAAAGGTACAAGCCGCTTCAGGGGGCACACCTCAATTTTATTCACAATTCGTGATTGATGAGCTCCCGTATATAAAAACGGAAGCAGCAAAAAAGTATCCGGCTCTGGCCAAAGAAAAAGGCAAAGAGGGACGTGTTGTATTGGAAATATATCTCGATGCGCAGGGCACAATAGTTGATATTCATATTATAGAAAATCCGGGTTACGGTTTTGCAGATGCGGCCCTTGAGTATATCCGTAACAGCGTATGGGAACCGGCAAAGCATCAAGGCAAAGCCGTAGCTGTGAGAATAAGAAAACCTCTCGCCTACACTTTGGACCAATGACTTATTATCATTTTTAGCTTAAATATATAATAAAAATTAACTTGTACGAAAAAACAATATCATTACAATTAATAATGAACCGCATTTAGATATAATATAATTTAAAGTATTGTGAATACATAACATATTTGCAGCTAGGAGTTATGATATGCGCGTTAAGCTTTTTATAGTGATCATCCTTATAACGATTTTAATTAACTGCAAAACCGCAGAAACAGCTCTCGGTGTGGGTGACAAAGTTACTGTAGAGATCGAGTCCTTTGCCCTGACGGATGCGGCTGTAGTTACAGACCCAAATGCCAGTGGCGGAAAAGTGGTTGAGATTATTCATATCACAAGCCGGCTGACAGGTGAGGTAAAACTGCCTGCCGGCAGATATCTGCTCACAGTATATGAAAACGCACCTGATAAAAGTACGGATGCAATCTATATCCAAATAAATAACATGACCCCCTTACGTACGTCAGCGGATATACACGGAGCCTATAAGCCTTGCGATAAGACCATTACCTTCTCGGTTACTGACCCGGAGATTCCTGTCTCTATTATTATTACACCTAGCGAAATACAAATGAGAGTAGATAAGCTGGAATTTGAAAGGCTGGAATAACCTGGAATTACAATATCCAAGGCTGCACGATCCACTCTACCTGCCAAGCAACATCAGTTTTCACCAAACAGACAATACCTGCATTATAAAATGTAATTGGTTGTGCAGTTTCATCTCCACAGAGTAACCGGGAAGCCAATTTACTTAAGAATGGCAGATGCCCGACAATTGCCAAGGGGCCGGCAGCGGTAGTTAATTCATGAACCAGCGGCTCCACAGGATCATGAGGTGTCATTCCCTCATATTGCCTGAGTATGTTTGTTTTATCCAACTCTGCGGCAAGCACTTGTGCCGTCTCTTTTGCTCTGAGTTTTGTACTATGACGTATTTCAGCAATTTCAGGTTTCAGTGCGGCAAAAAAAGCGGCTGTTTTACGAATTGAATTCTTTCCTTCCTGAGTTAATCCTCGATTCGGATCTTCTTGTTTTGATTTTGCCTGTGCGTGTTGTATCAGATAGAGTTTCATATTATTGCTCTCCTTTTAGGTTTTTAACTACTAAAAACATAACAGCAGTCTTCCAATCCACTACCGTACCTGCAATCTCCTGAATTATGAAATCTTTTACTTTGAGAACATCCTCTTGCGGCAGCAATTCATGCAAGACCCGTCCATAACCGTTATGCACCTGATCGTGCTCAAACCATTTCTCAATAATCTCTTCATTTACCGCTCTTTTTTCAATATATGTTTTAAGCTCACTCCAGACAACTGTAAACTCATGCTGCTTACATAACTGCAAAAGACTGCGGTCATCCCAATTAAGCAATGGATTGTCCTTATCCGTGTAAATCTGCGCTTCGGCTTCCGCTACATGTTCAGCTAAAGATCTGCTCAAGCGTTTAAAATTTACCACCTGCGAAAGGCGGCTGCCCTTTGCAGGAATAACTTCCGCTAATCCCAGATATCCGTCGGGTTTGCATAATAGCTTTATTTTCTGCAATGCTTTACTTTTATCATTTATTCTAGTTACCGCATTTCTTCCCACAATAACATCGAAATTAATATCCTTAAAAACCACAGCCCGCTTTGCTTGATCATAGGACTCAAGCGATTCCATGATAAAAACAGGTCTTTCAATCTCAGGCATCTGTCCGGCAAAATGAGTGAGTATTTCATAATCAGCTTGTTTTAAAGTCATACCGTATACACAGCCTTCAGGAACTCTCCTCACAGCCTCCCAGAGTAGAATTCCGCCGCCCGCATTTAAATCGAGTATACAGTGGTGCCGTTCGATTGGTATATGTGAAAAGAGCAGTTCCCGAATGTCAGACAGAGTATTGTCGGACTTTTCCAGTATACGTTTCAGCCAGATCTCCCGCTGTTTTAAAGACGGTGAAAAGGTGAGAACTTCCGGAAGCGGTTCTCCTAACATTGCTTCAAGCTGTGCTTCTCTTTTCTTTAATACACGGTTTCTTAGTTGCTCTTCATAACCCAGCTTACCGGGTTGATAAAACATCCTTCCCTGCAGATTTTTGGGAAGATACTGTTGAGCAACCCAGTGATCACGAAACGCATGGGGATAAAGATAGCCTTCACCATGACCGAAACCTTTGCTGTCCCTGCTTGCATCTTTAAGATGAGTCGGTACTTTAGACTGCTCTTCGTTCTCCACACAGGCCAAGGCATCGAAAAATCCCATAACCGAATTGGATTTGGGGGCTGTAGCCAGATAAAGAGCTGCAATGGCCAGGTGATACCTGCCTTCCGGCAGTCCAATCCGCTCAAAGGCCCGGACAGCTGCTTCGACAAAGATAAGAGCCTGCGGATCCGCGAGACCCACGTCTTCGCCTGCGAAAATCAGCATCCGCCTAAAAATAAATTTGGGATCCTCCCCCGCATATACCATCTTGGCCAGCCAGTAAAAGGAAGCATCCGCATCCGAACCGCGCAATGATTTAATAAAAGCACTTATGGTATCGAAATGGTAATCGCCCTCCTTGTCATAAAGCACTACCTTTTTTTGAATACTCTCTTCGGCAATCTGTAATGTCACATGGATTGAAACACCTGCCGGAGGAGGGAAAACTTTTGGGGTTGTTTCTACAGCCAGCTCGATAGCATTCAAAAGGCTTCGTGCGTCACCTGCCGCAATATGAGCCATATGAGTTAAAGCATCATCATCAACCCTAATTTTATAATTACCGTAACCTCTTTCTTTATCCGCTAAAGCAAGTTCTGCTATTCTTTTAAGATCCGAAAATGTCAGAGTCAGCAGCTGAAAAATGCGGCTTCTACTTACTAATGCGCTGTTCACTTCAAAGTAAGGATTCTGAGTAGTGGCACCGATAAAAATCACCGTACCCTGTTCTACCCACGGTAAAAGGGCGTCCTGTTGAGCTTTATTCCAGCGGTGCACTTCGTCTACGAATAAAATCGTACGCTTATCATACAGGCTGCGCTCATTCTTGGCCTCGGCTATTACCTCACGCAGTTCTTTTACTCCGCAGAGTACCGCATTCATAGTACGAAAACGGCTGGTGGTGGTGGTGGCTATCACCTTGGCCAGCGTTGTTTTTCCGGTACCCGGCGGTCCGTAAAAAATGAGCGAAGAAAGCTGATCCGCCTGAATCGCTCGCCGTAACAGCCGTCCCTGCCCCACAATGTGTTCCTGCCCGCAGAACTCATCCAGGGTACGCGGGCGCATACGGTAAGCCAGGGGCTCGAATTTATTTTGTGAGGCAGCTTCGAAAAGTTCCATATGTTAGTCATTAAGTATAATAAAATTAACCTCGAAGGTCACCAGGGATTATTTAAAAAGTCTCTTGGAGAGACAAATTGTGTAAAAATTAAAATATCTCTCACGGAGTTCACAGAGGACACAAAGATATTAATTCATATATTAAGAGAGCTTCTTGCAAAAATATTATTTTTGCAAGAAGCTCCAATAATAAAGGCGATCCGCAGTCTGGTTAAAAAACCTTCGGCAATTTAAGTGACATACAATTTTTCGGCCAGTGTTTGTTGGATTGTATCATATATAAAGGGGAAAAAATAATATCCAAATGTTGTAAATATTAAAAAGAACAGAAAAACTAATAAGATCCCGCGTCTGAGTTCATAGACATGTTCCCAAAAGGTCATTTCTTTGGATTTATTTTTCATTTTTTAGTAATTTTCTGGTCTTATTTATGCTTGGTCATCTTTATTAGTTGTATCCTGGTCTTCTTCCTTTGCTTCTTTAACTGCCTTTTTAAATTCCTTTAACCCCTCACCCAAGGATTTGGCAATCTTAGGAATCTGGGTAGCTCCGAAGATAATAATTAAAACTCCGCCAAAAATAAGAACTTCACCTAATCCGATCATTATTTCTATGCTCATAGTGTTTAATAGTATAATTTAATACTAATTGATTCATTATAGGAAATAGATTTTCACTATACAAAAATCTATTATTAATGTTTTCAACTGCTTCTTAGAGTGTTCCATTACTAGCAATGCCAACAAATACCATTCACAGCCAAACAACAGCAAGCAGGCTTATAACCTAAACATTAAGATACATCTGGTGATCTATGTTACTTGGCTGCACATAATAATTAACTGCTTCTTCAACAGGATCAGGGGAACGGTATTCACAGCGGGTCGCTTTGGGATTGCCGTGCGGTAGCCTGATTAAAGCAGATCTGTTTTTACGGCCCCAGGCAATTTTAGTGGGAGCCTCCCAGCCGGGAACCAGCCGCTTATAGCTGTTGCAGATCGTATTTGTAATGGCAGTCAGCGCCGGAGCATGTTTTAAAAGACCGGCTACAAAATACTTGGCAATATCGGATAATTCCTGCTTATCCTGGTCATAGAAAAGATTAACCTTTTCACCTTGAGAAGTGATCATGCTCAAGTTGATGTGGCAATGCATACCGCTGCCGTTCATGCCGAAAAAGGGCTTGGGCATAAAGGTTACCTTTAGTTCATATTTTTCAGCATAATTTTTAATAATATCTTTTAAGGTTACTGTGGAATCCGCTATATCAAGGGCCTCTCCGTAGCGGAAATCAAATTCATACTGGGAAGGCGCCACATGGTACTGAAATTGTTGATCTTTTATATCCATTAGTGCGCTTAAAGAATCAGGAATGGATTTAATATTTGTTTTAAGAAGCTGGCGGGTGTCGCCCACAAAGGGCTGCATGGCATCCTTTGTTACTGCTGGGGAATAGACATCACAGATAACCCGTGAAATATCACGGGCCCAGGGCAGGATGTGAAAGGTCTGGGGGTCAGGGATAATCACAAGGTCTGATTCTTCAATGGGAACTCCATAGCCATGGATCGAAGAACCGTCTATGCCATAGCCTTCCAGGTAGACCTTGCCCTCCGTAAATTCCGGGAATGACACGGTTTTAAATTTAATATTCCCGAAGATGTCGATAAATTGGAGGTCGATGGCTTTAATGTTTTTTTTATTAGCATCCATTAGTTTTTCTTCAAATGCTTTTGCGTTCATTAAATCCTTCCTTTGATTGGTTTGGTACATAATACGGGAGAAAATGCCCGCAGATCAAGCAGTGAATGTGGCTGTTTAATAATCTCAAATAAATATACTGTTTAAGAAATTGAGCTTATTAAATTGACTATAGTCATTGCATTAAAATCCTGATATTCTTATTCCTTACTGAAAACCTATTAAATTGGTGTAGTTGGAGAACATGAGTATATGCCTATAACGATTAACAGAAAAGATGTCAGTTTTAAACCAAATCCTGAAAGAGTAATATGCAGGCTGCACCTGCCGGGCGAAGAGCCAAGGGCCTTAAAGATTATTCAAAAAATACTGGATCTGTCCGACGAAGACGTCACTATTACTCTGAGCAATGTCTTAAGGGATTTTTCAAAGCGCCATCGCAATATTTCTAAAATATTTGAAATGAATTTTAATAAAATCATACAGATTTTAGATGATATGAATTTTAAAGCAAATGCGCCTCATTTACTGGAGAGTTATCAAAAAATCCGCAACAATCTCCAAGAACTAAAAAGTGCGGCATCACCGGAACAAAGAATGCGCAAACTTTTAATCGGTTCATTCTTTACCATGGAATACTCTATAGAATCTGCCGCGTTTTTTAATCCATCTATTGTTGAAGATACCAATCAAACCGGACTGCTTGAAAAGGGCCAAAAAAGAGTAATATTAAGTTTCCGCGCTACCGGCGAAGGCCATATATCATCAATTGTGTTTAGAGAAGCTATTATCGATAAAGAAAATAATATAAAGCTTAAATCAACCAGCCGGCTGGTTGATGTTCCGGAGGTTATTAAACGGTATGTTTATAAAAAAGAGATTTTTTTAAAGCAGCTTGATGAGATGAATCTTTACAAGGACGCGGTTGGCAAGGTGAAAGAAGAAACAGAACAAATTATAAATAATGCCATTGCAATGATAATGAACAGGCTGGATGAATCTTTTGTATATGGAGAACTACAGGATAGTATTGACAAAGCCTTAAAAAATCCAGATTTAACCATTTATGGAAAAGGGGTAATTGATGCCATAAACTGGTTGGCCAGTTCACATTATGAGATTGAGTTTTCGCTGGACACAGCAATTTCAGAACGTGTCATATTCCCCATTTCTTACCGAGAAAGAAATGGAATCGAAGATGCCAGATTTGTTAAATTTACCAATGATGATGGCAGCAATATTTACTATGGTACCTATACTGCCTATGACGGATATACAATCCTTCCAAAACTAATTCGAACCAAAGATTTTGTACATTTTAAGGTTATGCCGTTAAACGGACCCTATGCTCAAAACAAGGGTATGGCGCTTTTTCCTAGAAAAATCAAGGGACAATATGTTATGTTTTCACGATATGACGGTGTAAATAATTATATTATGTATTCTGATAACATAAATCTGTGGCAGAATGCCTATAAAATTAAAAGCCCGATTCAGCCCTGGGGTTATATTCAAACCGGCAACTGCGGATCGCCTGTTGAAACAGAAAAGGGCTGGCTTATGCTGACCCATGGGGTGGGCCCCATGCGAAAGTATTGTATCGGCGCAGTTCTGCTGGATTTGAATGATCCGACTAAGGTTTTAGGTTATTTAAAAGATCCGCTATTGGTTCCAAACGAGGAAGAACGGGAAGGATATGTGCCTAATGTTGTCTACTCCTGCGGCTCGATTATGCATAACGACGAATTAATTCTGCCATACGGGATATCTGATACTTCTGCTACCATAGCCACAGTACCGATGCATGAATTACTGGAAGAATTGATGAATTCAAAGCATTAAATATAGGTAATATCTGTGAATGGAGAGAAAAATGCTGCCGTTATAGTTGCTCATCCTGATGATGAAATACTCTGGGCCGGTGGTTTTATAATGATGAATCCGGATTACAAGTGGCATGTTGTTCCCCTGTGTAGAGGTGACGATCCGGACCGGGCCCCCAGGTTTTATCAGGTTATGAAACACATCAAGGCTACCGGTAAAATGGGTATGCTGGATGATAGTCCGGAACTAAAGCCATTGAATAAGCGGCATATCAAACAGACGATTTTTTCATTATTGCCTGATATGGAATTTGATCTCATTATCAGCCATAATCCTCAAGGGGAATATACCAGACATCTTAGACACGAAGAAATAGGAAAAGAAGTTATTAATTTATGGCGGCACAAAAAATTATGTTCCAAAGAATTATGGTTATTTGCCTATGAAGATGGTAATAAGGCTTACCTGCCAAAAGCTGTCAGCAATGCGCATAAAATTCTCAAAATTCCACAGAAAATATGGCAGGCAAAATATAATATTATTACAGAAATATACGGATTTGCGAAAGACAGTTTTGAGGCCCGCTCAACACCTGTGGTAGAGGCATTTTGGTGTGTTGATAAATCCAAGGAGTTTAAGATATGAAAGTATTGGTAATGTATGATTATCCGGCGTCTCCCACCGGATTATCCACACAAGGGGATCTGTTATATAGAGGATTAAAGGAAATAGGTGTTGATGTGTTCCCTGTTAATTATACATCTACACAGGAGAAGGAGTGGTACTATCATTGGTTTAAACCTGATCTAGCGGTAGGTATCGGGTTCTGGGGTAATATACCTGAATTGGTCCTTCATCCTCAACAGCATGGTGTTAAAGCATTGCCATGGTTAGTTGCTGATGGTTATATTGCCAATTATCAGGAAATTTTAAATTCACTGCCTTTAATTATAGTTCCTTCAAACTGGGTAAAGGAAATTTATCAGCGGGATGGTATAGATAAACCGGAAATAGATATTTTACCGGTAGGTATCGACACGGATGCTTTTACGCCAATGGAAAAAAATGATCCCAAAATTTCTGCGCTTCGCGATGCAATCGGGGTAGCTGAAAACGAAATCATGATTTTGACTGCCGGCGGCGATGCTGCTTCTAAGGGCGCCCAGGAAGTTATGCAGGCCCTGGCCATGATCAATCAAGAGGCGCCATCCTGGAAATATATCTGTAAAGTGTATCCCTCATTGCGTACTGAAAGACAAAATCCGGATGATCTTAAGTTAGCCCAACAGTTGGGCATACAGCATAGTGTTACTTACAATACAACAATTGCTTCACGAAACTTTATGCCCTATTTGTTAAATGCCTGCGATATTTATGCCGCACCCTCCCGCATAGAAGGATTTGGGATGATCCAGGTGGAAGCCGGCGCATGTGAAAAACCGGTAATCGGCATAAAAGCTATGGCTATGCTGGATACACTGGTTCATGAGGAAACAGCGTTGCTTGCCAATGTCGCCTCAGAAATTTACATTAAAGAGGCTTCGATGGGTAAACATGCCGGATTTGAATTCCAGCAAAAAGTAGTATTTCCTTCACCAAGAATTGTAGATTACAGGGCCAGTATTTATGATATAGCCGACTACCTGCTGAGTTTAATGAATAAACCCGAATTGCGTGAGAAACTTGGGTTAGCTGCCCGCAAACGGGTCGTGGAAAAATATGATTATCGGGTTGTAGCTAAAAATTTCGTTAAGATTGTTCAGCAAAAATTAGGGATAAAATAAAAAATGATAAACGATGATATAAAACAAGCCAGAGACGCTGCTGTAAAAGTTCTGCTTCATAATAAAAAAGGGCCGCATAAAGGTTTACCCCGTACTGCCGGCTGGGGATATCCGGAACCATATACCCGCGATCTTATGCTGTCCATACTGGGAATAGCACATTGTAATAACAAGGAATTGATAAATGCCTGGCAAAAAACTTTTAAAAGCCTGGCAGACAATCAAACCAGATTGGGACATATACCCTCTTTAGCACATGATTCTGAAGAAAGGGGTGCCAGCGATACCACGCCTTTATTTTTAATGGCTGTAGCTGTCTATAGAAAGATATCCGGCAAAAAAAACTTTTTAGCTAAAGCTGTTAAAAAGGCCCTCACCTGGATGGAATATCAATCACCATCGGACCGAGTACTTGTGGGACAATTACCAACCAGTGATTGGCGTGATGAACAATGGGTGCTTGGCTTCGGCTTATATGTAAATACTATTGTTTATAGTTATTTGCGTTTGTACGGTTTACACGATAAAGCGGAATCTTTAAAAAAAATGATGTTTCACTTATCCATAAAAGAAGAGGATAAAACCCGAACCAGGATTGAGGGATTTAAGCTAAAGAATAAACCATACTATGCTCTCTGGTCATATAAAATATATAATAGTGAAAGGTTTGATTTACTGGGAAACAGTCTTGCCATTCTTACAGGTATTGCTTCTCCGGACAGAGCGGAAAAAATCATCGCCTGGATTGAAAATGAGTGTAAAAAAATGCAGGGGCTTGGGGAACTGGCCATTGGCATGCCTCCCAACTTTTTTCCTTACATCAAGCCGGAAGATCCTGATTGGCGTCCACGCTATAAATCTTTTAACAAACCCGGTGAATACCATAATGGCGGTATCTGGCCGTTTATCTGCGGATTTTACATCGCTGCTTTAGTTGCCGCTAAAAAATATAAGCTGGCTGAAGAAAAGCTTTTTTTCCTAACCGATTTAGTAAAATTAACTAAAACAACAAAAGAAAAGTATGGTTTTAACGAATGGATCAAAGCCCAGGACAGTACTCCGCATGGTAATGACTGGCAGACCTGGTCAGCTGCCATGTATCTGTATGCTGTTGTTTGTGTTGAAAAAAAATGTACACCATTTTTTGATGAAATAAGGGAAAATCGCTAGATTTAAATAATAAATCCCCGCCGCAGCACAGGTTCTTTATAATAATATTTGCTTATAGATTTTAAAGTATTCTGCAATCATCGTATCCATGCTGAACTTGCTTTGTGCCCACTCCCGGCAGTACGGGCGATTAATATGTTTTATTTCAGGTAAAACAGCTGCTGCTTCTTCAATATTGTTTACCAGAAATCCGGTTTTTTGATGGATTATTAATTCAGGCATGGCTCCTTTATTAAACGCGATCACCGGCGTACCGCAAAACATGGCTTCGGCAACACTCAAACCAAAGGGTTCGGCAAAATTAATTGGATGAAGCAGGGCATAAGCTCCGCCCAGCAGTTTATCCCGTGCTTTAGCCTCTGAAGGTCCTTTAAAAATTATATCTTCATCATTTAAAAAGGGTTCGACCTTTTCTTTAAAATAATTTTGATCCTGGATGATCCCGGATATAATTAATTGCATGCCCGCTGCCTGGGCAATTTTTATGGCTTCGTAAGTGCCCTTGTCATGATGGATTCTGCTAAAATACAACAGGTAATCGCTTGGGTTTTCGTTTAAGGTAAAATCTTCGGATTTAATGCCATTGTAAACAGTGGCAATATATTTTAGTTCCGGCGAGCGGTCTGCGTTACTAATCGAGACATAATAACCAGTATCATTATATTTTTTAAAAACAGGAATAATTTTAGGCGAAGAAAAACCATGAATGGTTGTAAGCATGGGCGTCTTTATTAAACGTGAATAGGTAAGCGGCAGAAAATCATAATTATTATGAATAATATCAAACTTATCGGCCTGTTCCATCATATAGCCAATGTGCAGGCACTCCCATACCTTGGGATCCAGGCTTTGATCCTCTTCATAGGGCGCCTTGGCAATATATTCCAGTTTTCCGCCGGTATGCGAATTACCGGATGCAAAAAGGGTTACCTCATGGCCAAGGCCGACCATGCCTTCGGCAATATTTGAGGCGATCTGTTCCCAGGGGCCGTAGTGCCGGGGAGGTGTTCTCCAGGCGATCGGAGCTAACACTGCTATTTTCATATTATAAAGCGCTCCTGGAATTTTGCAAACAGATATTCACAAGCGCCTCTATTTCCGCAGTTCCCACGCACATTACTTTATCTGCTCCTCCCCAATAAATTTTTACGGTGCCGTCCGGCTCAGGAACCGCGCCGCAGCTGAAAACTACATTATGAACATAACCGGTAATCTCGTATACTTCTTCCGGCTGTAAAATCCAGTTATCGCCTACCCCGATAATCCTGGACGGATCCTTTAAATCGTGTAAGGCCACACCCAATCGGTAGACACAGCCGTCCATGGTGGGGAAGACACCGTGGTAAATAGAGAGCCAGCCTTTTCCGGTTTTAAAGGGGGGCGCGCCCGGCCCAATCTTCATCTCGTCCCAATGGTATTGAACTGGTTTCATGATTAGCTTTGATTCGCCCCAGAATCTTAGATCCGGTGAAAAGGAAATCCAGATTGACCAGGGACAAATTTCAGAATGAGGCCTGTCCAACCTCGCGTAAAGGTTATTGAATTTTTCAGGAAAGATAACTACATTCCGATAATCTGCTTCGGTTATTAAAGAAAAGCGTTCTATTTTTTTAAAATCTTTAGTTTTTGCCAGCCCGATCCGCACACCAAATCTGGAATATGCGCTGTAGGTTATTAAATATTCTCCGTCAATAAAAGTAATGCGGGGATCCTCAACGCCGTACTCTTCATATATGCCAAAAACACCGTCTGAGGCTGGTATCATAAAAGGTTCTTTGGAAACTTTGAAATTAAATCCATCCAAACTTTCCGCGAGACCTAAAATGGAACGTCCGTTATTCAAATGCGACCGGAATATCATCATATATTTATCCTGATATTTACATACACCGGCATTGTGGACAGTTGCTACCGGATACGGAATATCATCGGCAGTTAGGATCGGATTTTTTTCATAGCGCTTGACAATGGGCATTTTAAAATCTCCTTTAATAGTACAGTTCATACTGTGTTATATTTTAAATATTCTCATGTATCAGCAGAACTGTTAAATGAGCGATATGGTAGGCGATGGTACTTTCGGCGCCCTGATTATTATTTACGCCATGACGCTCCAGGCCGTCACAGCAGCCATGCGTTTCAAAATCATATAAAGGAATACCAAACTCATTTTCACCCAAAAACCACATAAAAGCCGAAGATTTATAATGCGCGTACTCAGGATCACCGGTAATGTAATAGGCTTGATAATACATCAGAACCATGGCCATGGCATCGATCGCCTGCTGAGCATACTGGGAAGGCTCGCCGCCTTTTTTATACCAGTCATCACTGCCTACCGGCGAAAGGTAATTCTTTTTAAAGGTGATTTTTGTCAAGAAGTCCATGGCCTCTTTTGCAACAGTCAGTGATTTATGATCTTCAGTTATTTCATGGGAGTGCAGCAGGGCCAGCGGAATAATACCATTAGCATAGGTAACAACTGGTTCAAACCACAACCAATCGGTATCTTTGTTATTGTCATACATTGTAATAGTTTTGGCAGTAAGCTCTTTTAATATTTGAAGCATACTGGAATCTGTGGGAGCATGGCGCAGATAATGCGATATTCCAATTATGGTATAGGCAATACCGCGCAGAGTCGCTAATTTTTGAAAGCGAGGAATGGCTTTTAAAAAAATATCCAGTCCTATTTGAAAGTAAGCATCATTCGGTGTAAAGCGAATAAGATAACCTATGGCCCAGATTGTTCTACCAAAACTGTCTTCAGACCCAATCTCATCCAGAAATTCTCTCCTGTAGCTTAACACATTTCTAAAGGTACCATCATCATTTTGCATATAGTAGATAAAACCCAAGTACCTGTGGATAAGCTCAAGCGCGTCCTCCAATCCTTTTTGCCGGTAAGCCATGATACACAGTAACAAAGCACGGGCATTATCATCCAGGCAGTAACCATGCTTAAAATCAGGCACAGTATATTTGGCATGCTGCAGAATCCCGGTATCATCGGTTAATTTTTTAATATAGGTCAGATGAAAATCAGGCAAGGCCAGGGGACTAATGATTTTTTCAACTTCTGGATGAGGGCCTTGCCATGTTTTGTACGCTTCGGAAAGCAGATCAACATACTGGTTGCCAATCTCGGACCATCTCATTTTTTTACCATAGTTGTAAGCATTAATTCTCATCTTATTCAATCCATCCGGTTTGCTTAGTAACTCATTTACAACTTCAGCCAATTCATGTGAATCACCAAAATTGAATAACCGGCCTCGGCCGTCTGCTAAAAGTTCCTGGGCGTGCCAGAATCTTGTTGAAACCACCGCCGCCCCGGACCCGACTGCATACGAAAGTGTCCCGGATGTTATCTGAGCTTTATTTAGATTAGGAATCACATAAATATCAGCTGCATTAAGATAGCTCAACAGTTCTTCGTTAGTGGCAAAGCGGTTAAAAAAAACCACATTGTCTATCAGATTATTCTTTTTCACAAGTGAGATTAAATAATTTCGGTATTCCTCGCCTGAGGCCCTGACAACCGATGGATGAGTATTACCCATTACAATATACAAAACTTCAGGATGCTTGCGTACAATTAAGGGCAGCGCATTAATAACTGTTTCGATTCCCTTATCTCTGCTTAATAGCCCGAAGGTAAAAAGTGATTTTTTACCTACAAGATTTAATTTTTTTTTAAAACTAGCCTTATCCCTAAAATCAAAATCAGGAACACCATGTTCAATAATCTTGATCTTGTCCTTTTTAATGCCGTAACTGTCAATTAGAAAATCAACTGCCCGTCTGCTCATGACAACTAATTTTTCAGCCCTTTTATCAATTTCCTGGATAATCGCCTTGGCGTTATAGGATGGATTTTTTAAAACAGTATGCAGAACAGCAACAATCGGTTTCTTTAATCTGCGGATCATAGGAAGCAGATATATACCATTTTTACCGCCGTATATACCATATTCATGCTGCAGAATGCAGACATCCGCATCGCTAAAATTAATTAATCTAGCTGTTTCTAAATAATCTTTCTGGTGAGCCTCTCTAATTTGATATTTGACTATCGGAGGATAATCATAGGTATTATTGTGGTCGTTCATGGCAACCACATCTACTTCGGTCTGCAAATTTCGCTTTTTGTTTTTGGTAATCAAAGACTCAACTAAATCTCTGGTAAATGTGGCAATCCCGCATTGACGGGGAACATAATTTCCAATGCACGCAATTTTTATTTTCTTCATAACCTAATTTTATTTATTAATTCAATTAATTCAAAGGGTTTTATCAATATAAAAGTTGTTTTCTTTAACAATAGTGGAAAAAGTGTTTATGCTTCGGTAGAGCTCTTATGGATATAGCCTGGGAAATGATAGGAATTGTTATAGCCCCTGTCGTCGCCAGTCGCCGGCTGTGCAAAATCCAGCACATAAAAGCAATTGTGCAATGGCATTTTTCCACATTTTCTTCCTCTCGCGTACATCATAACACCAGAAATGAAGAATTTAAAGCAAAATATTTAAAGCCGAAAGCTTATGGGCATAGAGTTTCCCTTTCCCGCTAAAAATCTACCTGGTCAAGGCTGATTAAAAGAGTCTACGATATCGATACTTTTGCATTTCCTCAATGATGTTCCGATATGAAGATAATAGCGATTATCTTGGATAAGGAAGAAACAACAAAGATACTGGAACAACTGGTAAAAATAGACCGTCCGCCTCCCAATTTCGACACTACTTCTCTAAACTAACCCACTCATTAGAAAATCATACTGAAGGAGAAGTCTGTTTTTTTCCCAGTAAAAAGCGTACTTTAAACATTATTTGAAGCCTATTGTAATCTTTTCTGTGTAATTTTGTCTTAATATTGTCTTTCTCCGGTTCTTTTAGGTATTTGCGCGGTTTTTTCCTCAAAATAGCTTGCGGAGAATTATAACTTTAGCTATCATTACAATTTATGGAGGTTGAATTATAATTTTTTATTTGCTTAATTAGGAGGATAAAAGATGAAAATTCAAGAATTTCAAATAAAGAGATATAAAAGTTTATTAGACTTAAGCTTAGATAGCATTGGAGATTTAACAATTTTTATTGGAAAAAATAGCAGTGGAAAATCGAATATTGTTGAAGCATTAAATTTGTTTTTCAATGAATTTGATTCATCCATAGAAAAAGAAATAACGCCAATTAATGACTCTATTTGGTATGATAGAATCATAGATAAAAATAAACCTATTGAGTTCCGTTTGACAATACAATTAAACAAGGAAGACAAGGAAAAGATATTATCAAATCAAAATATAAAAGATCTAGGATTCAAAAATGAAGGTAATAATTTGACTATAGACAGTCAAATCGTTTATATTGAGCCTAATAAAGGACGTTGGAAAATTACATCTATAAAACTAGATGATTTTCTTTTGATAAAAGACGGTAAATTAGAAAAGAAATCTATTGAAAAAACAATAAAATTACCAAAACAAACGCCTGAACCATCCGTTACTTCTGCGAAGCAGCAAACAGAGGACACTAAACTTCAAGACATAATCCAATTTATATCTGGCATGATCAAAGGAAAATTTAGGCTTATTCCATCAATACGAGATGCTTTTGGAGAACCGCCAACAGCAGGTGAGCGAATATCATCTATTGCTCCGGATATACAAAGCAATATAATCAAATTACAACAAAGTTTAGTATGGGCAGATACTAAGAAATGGTCACAAATAAAAGACATTCTTAAAAGCATTAAATCTACAGTTTCAGAAATAGATATTATTAAAAATCAAATCTTTGTTTCCGAAGAAGATAATCGATTTCCAATTTCTTCTATTGGTGGAGGCGATCAAGAAGTTCTGAAATTAATATATCTTTTAATCGTAGATGATAGTATATTTGGCATTGAGGAACCTGAACTACATCTTCATCCTGGATTAGAAAGAAAATTTTTTGACATTTTAAAAAAGATATCAGAGACTAAACAATTGTTTATTACAACACATTCTCCTATTTTTGTAGATAAAAGTGATCTTAGTAATACCTGGATTGTTCGGAAAACAAATATGGAAAGTAAGATTGAGAGATTAAAAGAAGAAGCAGACCTTAAAAAAATACTTTACGAATTAGGGCATAAACCAAGTGATATATTTTTTGCTGATAAAATTCTTCTTGTTGAAGGACAAACTGAAAAAGTTGTTTTACCAATTTTAGCAAAGAAAATTGGTATTGATTTATCTGAATATGGGGTATCAATATTACCTACAAGAGGAAAAGATAAAGGTAAATACCATTTGAAAATGTGGGTAGAGATAACAAGA
>Ga0315549_1001133_pt1 | contig 28525 bp, 31 predicted proteins | sample SalMarSW160200MG_FD_203101 | JGI IMG/M metagenome (GOLD analysis project Ga0315549, IMG submission 203101) | Salt marsh sediment microbial communities from the Plum Island Ecosystem LTER, Massachusetts, United States - Salt Marsh Sediment SW1601-200 ... | reverse complement strand
GAGCTGGTTCTATCACATTCCTGGGCTTAAAGTAGCAATACCCTCCACGGCTTATGATGCAAAGGGGCTCTTAAAAACTGCAGTAAGGGATAACAGTCCGGTAATTTTTATAGAACATAAAATGATTTATCCTGTTAAAGGTCCTGTGCCGGAGAAACAATATATCATTCCATTCGGAAAAGCCGATATTAAAAGAAAAGGCAGGGACATTACAATACTTGCCTATGCGAATATGATCCTTAAGTCACTTGAAGCTGCAGAAGAGATGGAAAGGGAGGGAGTTGATTGTGAGATAATAGATCCGAGAACACTTGTACCTCTGGATATAGATGCCATAGTAGATTCAGTAAAGAAAACCGGCAGACTGGTAATAGTAAGCGAAGCGTGTAGAAGAGGTTCGGTTGCTTCCGACATCAGTGCCAGAGTGACCGAAAAAGCATTTGAATATCTTAAGGCACCTGTAAAAATAGTGGCGGGACTTGACACTCCAATCGCATACAATTTTGCTCTGGAACAGGCTTCTATCCCGCAAAAAGCCGATATTCTGGAAGCAGTAAAAACTATTATAAAAAAATAGAAAATACTCTGTTTTGGTATATAATTATTGATAAATTTAGGAACTTTTTTATGGTGTATCTAATATGGGCAAGAAAATAATTCTACTTACCAATGATGACGGAATAGACTCCGAAGGGCTTTATACTCTTTATAAAGCACTGGTGGAGGATAAAAATTATGACATAAGAATCGTGGCGCCGGATAAAGAAAGAAGTGCTGTTGGGCATGCCATTACCGTATTCCACCCAATTTCCGTAAGAAAAGAATACAGGAAAGGAAAATTCTTCGGATATGCAGTTGACGGGACCCCGGCTGATTGCGTAAAAATAGCAATCAAGTCAATTTTGGATAATCTTCCTGATTTACTTATATCCGGTATTAACAGGGGAGCAAACCTGGGAGAGAATATAATCTACTCCGGGACGGTTTCGGCTGCGACCGAGGGGACGACCTACAATATAGCATCGATAGCAGTTTCGATAGACAATCTGGTCGATCCCGATTATAGTTATGCAGCTGGTTTTACGAAAAAAATTGCGGATCGGGTAATAAAGAACGGTGGACTTCCCGCAGGGACAATTCTTAATATCAATATACCCGATGTAAGTAAAAAAGAAATAAAGGGTGTAAAAATAACCAGACAGAGCGATGCCAAATTTAAGGATAATTTTATAAAGAGGGTCGATCCAAGGGGAAGGGATTACTACTGGATGGATGGCGAATTCATAGGAAATGCAAAAGATATAAGTTACGATTACGGTGCGGTAAAAAACAATTATATATCAATTACTCCTATTCATTATGATATGACCAACCATAAGATTCTGGATTATCTTGAAAAATGGAATGTAAAAAAATAATAATCTGTTAAGCGGCGGATAACCGGCGGATTATAATAGAGCTAAAATGTAAAGTTAATGGAAATCAGCAAGAAACAATTTATATCGGATCTTGAAGTCGGGGGAAAAGCTGACACTATGTTTATTGTTGCAAATAAACAGATACGTAAAAAGAAAGATGGCAAAGCTTACTGTGCGGTCACTCTTCAGGACAGAGCAGGAAGTATCGAGGGTGTATTATGGACAGAAGTTTATTGCAATACTAAAGATTTTGCCGAAGGAGATTTTGTCCTGGTCCACGGAGATATAAAAGAATATAAGGGGTGCAAGCAACTTGTTATTGATTCCATAAAAAAGATTGAAAGTAAAGAAAATATAAATTATTCGGATTACTTAAAGACTTCAGGAAAAAACATCGGTGAAATGTTTGGACACATCAAAAAATATATTGCAGGGATCAAAGATCCCCATCTGAAGAAACTGCTTGATTTATTTTTTGAAGATAAAAAATTCGAAAATGATTTTAAGAACTCGGCCGCCGCAGTCCGGTATCACCATGCCTTTAAAGGAGGACTGCTGGAGCATACACTGGCGGTTACAGAAATTTGTGATGCTATATACAGGATTTATCGCAATCTGAATTATGATCTATTGATAAGCGGAGCGATCCTTCATGATATCGGCAAAATAAGGGAATACAGGACAAAGGTAACCACAGAGGTGACCGATGAAGGAAGACTGCTGGGTCATATAACAATCGGATATGGCTGGATTCTTGAAAAGATAAAAGAGATAAATGATTTCCCGGCAGATTTGAGCGACAGACTTCTTCATATTATACTGAGCCATCATGGGCAAAAGGAGTTTGGTTCGCCAAAGAGACCCAAGATACCGGAAGCTTTTATAATCCATCATGTGGATTATATGGACGCGGATATTGGCGGATATAATATCATAATGGAAGAAAACAAGAGTGGAAACAGCTGGTCGGATTATCTTAAAAACTTCGATGGATCGGTTTTTTTGAAAAAACTCGATAAGTCCGGTGATAAAAAGAGTAATGAAATCGAATCAATCAGGGATGATGGGCCGGATAATGATGATTCAGAGACTTCCAGGGAAAAAGAACAGGAAGAATTATTTTAATATGGATTTAATAAAGTACAGAGAAGATGCGGAATCATTCCTGTATAAAATAGAAAAAGAGTATTATCTGCATTTTTCGGGACAGAAAGATAATTTTAATATAAGTGATATTTATGCACAATATGAATACCTGTTTATCAGAGAAAATATCGATTATATTAAAAACATAAAGGATGAAAGTTTCGGTGAAGAGAAGAAGAAAGCAACATACCTGCTGAGATTCTGTACCGAAGGTTATATCGAAAGGCAGGTTAAAGATTTAATAGACAGAAATGCAGAAAATGAGGCGCGGGCAAATATTGTCATAGAAGGTAAAAAGATACCTTTCAGATATTCCGAGATCTTGCTTGCAAATGAGTCCGATAAGGCCAAAAGAGATGAAATCGAAGATAAGAGAAACAGGGTAATCTCAGAGTCTCTTAATGATGATCTTTATGAATACTGGGTCAGTCTTTATAAACAGGTCGAAGATCTGGGATTTTTGAACTATAGCGAACTTTTTTCATATTTAAAAGAAGAGAACTTTTTCGATTTACAGGTCGGAATGGAAAAGCTCTTAAACGAGACCCAGGATTTATATGAAAAGCATTTCACGAGTCTATTGAAAAATGAACTTAATATATCGCTTACCGGTTCCCGTAAAAGTGATTTTGTATTTATAAAAAGAGCAAAAAAATACGACAGGTTTTTTGATAAAAATAGTCTCATTCCAATTTTCAAGGATACCTTATCTGGAATGGGAATAGATATCTCTAAATATACTAATATTCATCTGGATGTGGAAGAAAGAGAAAATAAGTCTCCGAGAGCTTTTTGTAGTGTCCCCTGTGTGCCATCAGAGATATATCTGGTTGTTATGCCAGGCGGAGGGCAGGATGATTATGAAGCTCTGCTTCACGAAGGAGGGCACTCGCTGCATTTTGGCAATACCGATCCGAAACTTGATTTTGAATACAAACATCTGGGTGATAATGCAGTTACCGAAGGATTTGCATTCTGCATGGAACTGTTAATGCAGAACCGGGATTGGCTGATTGATTTTTTAAAAATGCCGGGTGAAGCAGCAGAAGAATTCGTATATTTCTCAAATCTCGTAAAACTCTGGTTTTGCAGAAGATATGCGGGTAAACTGAGATATGAATTGATTCTTCATGACGGTAAATCATTGAATGGTAAAGATTTAATTTATAAAGAAATCCTGTCCGGAGTAAATTTGATGGCATATCCGGCAGAAAACTATCTAAGGGATGTCGATAACGGTTTTTATTGTACTAATTATATAAGAGCGTGGATATTTCAATCCCAGCTCAAAGAATATATACACGAGAAATTCGGTCATGGTTGGTATAAAAATAAAAAAGCAGGTCTTTTTCTCAAGGAACTGTGGAATTACGGGCAAAAATATTCAGCGGATGAAATTTTATCCCAGTTGGGTTTTAAAAAAATGGATATTGATTATCTTATAAACTCGCTTATAGATGGAATCAAAGTTTTTAAGAATATATAATTTTATTATATATTTTTATATTATAGAATATTTTGTAATGGATAAATATTTTTAGAAAGGATAATAATTGGATCTAAAAAAGAAAATAAGAAGCATTCCTGATTTCCCAAAAAAAGGTATAGTATTCAGAGATATTACCACTCTTCTGAATGATGGTGAGGCATTCAGATATTCTGTGGACAGGATGGTCGAACACTGGCAGGGGAAAAAGATAGACGCCGTTCTGGGTGCAGAAGCAAGAGGTTTTATATACGGCGGTGCAGTTGCTTACGGGCTGGGTGTTGGTTTTGTTCCGGTTAGAAAGCCCGGAAAGCTTCCGTATAAGACACATGAAGCTTCGTATGATCTGGAGTATGGTAAAAATATCCTGCAAATACATATAGACGCTTTTAAAAAAGGTGATAGGATTCTGATAGTAGATGATCTGGTTGCAACCGGCGGTACGGCGAAAGCCAAAGCGGAGTTAGTTGAAAATATGGGTGGAAAAATCGTGGGATTCTGTTTTTTAATAGAATTGGAATTTCTAAATCCAAGGAAGATTCTAAAGGATTATAATGTATTTTCACTGATTAAATATGATTCTGAGTAAAAACTAAAACAAAGGAAGGGATCGAATATGGTAAAAGAAGATAAAAAGAAAAAGAAAAAAATTATAAAGGGAGACGGAGAAGATAAAGAGTTAAAAGATAAATTTGTAAAGGAAAGCCTGGGAGGGAAGGAAGAAGAGACCAAAGAGAGCGAAGAAGAAATGATAAAAAAGCTCCAGGAAGAAATCGATAAATTGACAACCAGAGATATCATAACACAAATGATGATGTCGCTTTCAAGTCTTGCTTATAAGAAAATGGGACTTCCTGTCGGAGTAAATGATAAATATAAAGATAAACAACAGGCCAAACTTGCAATAGATGGTTTCGATGCACTGCTTAAAGTCTTGATGGATGAAATAAGTGCCGGGGAGAGGGAAAATTTGAAATCGTCTCTATCTAACCTGCAGATAAATTTTGTCAAGGCATTTTCTTGATTGTTGAATCTATGCCGGGTTCCCGTGTGAGTATCTGCTTATATTATTTATCGGTTATCAAACAGTGTGATTTTTGATGTAATTCTTTGCTTCTTTTATAGCTATCTTTACTGCCTCTTTTGCAGTTTTTACTCTTATTATAAATGGCGTGTTTTCACTGTAGTATGGTCTGACTTCCCAGGTCTTAAGACCAATTACAGGTTTATTATATGTGAGTGCATAACCAATCTCGGAAAGGGTGCCGCAGCTACCGTCAATTGCAATCACTGCATGTGCTGAAATTATTATTGGTACATTTCTGGCATAGCCCATTCCTGTGGGAATTTTTATATCGACATATTTATTTGCATCATTTTCGTTTGCAGTGGGAAGTATTCCTACCGTAAGGCCGCCTTCCTCTCTTGCTCCTTTACAGGAAGCTTCCATTACCCCGGATAAGCCCCCGCAGACAAGTACCGCACCATTTCTGGCTATTTCTTTTCCTACCTCATAAGCGAGATCATACATTTCGTTGTCTACCTGACTGCCCCCTATAACAGATATTTTTATGACCTCTTCTTTTTTCTTTATTTTTTTCATCTCTTATTATTTTAAAGTGTAACGGGTAAAAAATCACTAACTTTATAAAAGAGGTGAAAGAATTTGAATATTTTCAGTCTAATAAAGGATAATATTATGACGCAGGTAGCTATTTGACAATTTGGTTCTTCATAGATATACTCATATACGTAAAAATACAATACAATTGTGGCAAGGAGTAAACATGGTAGAAAGAAAGCAGGATTATTTTAGGGTCCCGATAACCATGCCTTCCGGAATGGTTTCATACCTGGAAAATCTTGGTATTGAATGTAAAAAATCCGGGGGCCATAAAATAGCGAACACTATGATTGTCAGAAGCGCAATAAGGCTTTTAATGGATCTGGATCCGGATATCAAAGGTGTAAAATCAGAAGAAGAGCTCGAAAAAAGAATAAAAAAAGCTGCAAAGAAATATTAAGGACAGAGCGATAAGTCAATAACGCAGCTCATTAAAAAGAAATTTCGTAGATAAGATAAGCGAGTCTTAAGAAGGTTCATCTTTAGAAAATTCTTCGGGCATTTTGCCCGTTAATGCTCCGCAGTAATAATCTACAATAATAATATTTTTAAAATACAACCAATTACTCATTTATTTTAAATTCTAATTATCTATAATAGTAGATATTATATTTTATTGTTTCTTGTATCCATATAAAAAACCTTTAAAATGCAGGAGTTTGGCCGATATGCAGGAAATAAAAACTGATCTTGTCATTATAGGTGCAGGTCCGGGCGGACTGAGTGCCGCATTGTATGCAAGAAGAGCCGGAATTGATTTTGAAATAGTAGAAAAAAATATAGCCGGGGGGCAGATAATAAATACTGATTCTATTGAGAATTATCCGGGCTTTAAGGAAAATATAGCCGGTTATGAGCTTGCACAGAATCTGGTGGAGCATTGCAGAAAATTCGATATCAGGGTATGGGATTATTTTGCCATAGATTCTATCGAGAAGGCCAGTGAAACGGAAAATGGAAAATCATACGGTTTTAAGTGTCAGGGGGATGAGAGACTGATAAGAGCAAATGCAATAATAATTGCTACTGGAGCAAGTCCGGATAGATTGAATGTCGAAGGAGAAGACGAATTTATTGGCAGGGGTATATCTTTTTGTGGTACCTGTGATGGAGTTTTATACAGGGATAAAGAAGTTGCCGTGGTAGGAGGCGGAGATACGGCAATCGAGGAAGCAATTTTTCTGTCAAAGTTTGCGAAAAAAGTATATATAGTCCATAGAAGAAATGAACTTCGGGCGGCACAGATTTTAAAGGACAGGGCATTCAATAATAAAAAGATAGAATTTTTGTGGTGTTGCATGATAGAAAAGTTCCTTGGTAAGGGTAAACTGGAAAGGATCTTATTAAGAAATAAAAATGAAGATAAAACATATGAAATGAAAATCGATGGTGTTTTCGAATATGTCGGATGGAAACCAAATTCGGAACTGGTAAAGGATCTGGTAAAAATGGATGAGAGAAATTTTATAATAACAAATTTTAAGATGGAAACTTCCATGCCGGGAATATTTGCAATCGGCGATGTCAGAAATACGCCTCTCAGGCAGGTAATAACAGCAGTCGCAGATGGAGCAATAGCTGCGGTTTATACCGACAGGTTTTTATATAGTCTGGAACATCAGGAAAGCCGGATGTAGTTTTTATTTCAGGCTTCATTTTTTTAAGGACGAATAAATTGGAAATTGTAAAGAAAAATTCATCAGGGGAAAAAGTCACGGATATTCAGAGAAGATTGAAACTGCTTGGATATGATCTGGGAGTAACCGATATTGACGGCATCTTTGGGGCTGAAACCGAAAATGCAACCAGAAAATTCCAGCAGGACAGGGGACTTCTCGTAACAGGCATAATTGATTATGAAACCTGGCAAGAATTGGTAGATGCAGGATATAAAATCGGTGAAAGGATGTTATATCTGAAGCATCCTCCCTTCAGAGGGGATGATGTAAGGACCCTTCAGGTATGGCTTAAAACGCTTGGTTTTTATCCCTATGATGAGAATGGAATATTTGGCGAAAAAACCCGGCAGGCACTGGTAGATTTTCAAAAAGATATGAATATCGCCGATGATGGTATAGCAGGAGAAGAAACAATTCAAAGTCTTAAAAGTCTAAAGAGGATCATAATATCAAAGGAAACTTCCCAGTTTCCGTTGATTAAAAGTCAGGATAGAAAAAAAGAACTCAGCGAAAACAAAGTAATTCTGGATTACAGCGAAAATATAGAGGATATGAGAAGCAGTGATAAATATTTAAATGAAAAAATTTATATCTGCAGGAGTATAGTGAATTTTTGCAGGGATATATTATCCGGATATGATATAGAGATTATGCTTTCTATTAGTGCTGGTGAAAAACATAATATATTTCTATCTGACAGGATCGAGTATGCGAATAGAAGCAATGCCGATCTGCTGGTCAGCATCGATTTGAATTACTCGATTGATAAAGATGTCAATGGCTGCAGTTGTTTTTATTTTAAGGGCCTTAAATCACATTCGATTCCCGGATATAGAATTGCAAATCTTATTCAGGATAGAATCACCGGTAATTTGAAAATTTTGGATTGCAGGGTTCATGGGGCAAACTATGCTATTCTCAAAGAAACAAATATGACATCGGTTCTGGTGAAACCTGCTTTTATTTCAAATCTTAAAGAAAGAGAAAGATTGAAGGAATCCGATTATCAGATAAAGATTAGCGAGAATATAGTAGAAGCTATTCTGGAATATCTAAGTGACCAGTAAAATTTAGAAGAATAATGAATTGCAATCAATAGTTGATAGTTATGTATGTAATATATGATGATTTTTACCTGAAACATTCCAATGGGTTCGGTCATCCTGAAAATTCAAACAGACTTACAGCAATCAAAGGAGCAATTGACAGATGGAATTTAAAAAGCAGGATTGCTTTTAGAAAACCTCGCCCTGCCGCCGGTAAAGAAATTGAGATGGTCCATGATAAAGATTATATTCAAAAAATAAAAGATTTATCAGGAATGGGAGGTATTTCTTACCTGAACCCGGATACTGCAGTAACAGAATATACTTATGATTGTTCCCTTCTGGCAGCCGGAGGCTGCTTTGAAGGTCTGGATTTGATTTTTAATAGTAATAATAAATCCCATAAATTTTTTGCAGCTATCCGTCCTCCCGGCCACCATGCTTTTAAAAATTACGGAAGCGGATTTTGCATTTTTAATAATGCTGCTCTAAGTGCCAGATATGCGCAGGCACGCTGTGGCGTCAAGAAAATTGCCATAATCGATTTTGATGCGCATCATGGAAATGGAACACAGGATTTTTTTTATGATGACAGCAGTGTGTTTTATATATCTTTCCACCAGTATCCTCATTACCCGGGAACAGGGAATTTCAGTGAGATTGGAAAGGGTAAAGGAACTGGTTTCAATATGAACTTTCCTTTTATGGGTAAAACCGGGGATCCTGATTATATAATTGCATTACTGGATATAATAATCCCTGTTATGGAAAGATTTGAACCGGAATTGTTTTTGATAAGTGCGGGGTATGATTCGCATTATCTGGATACTCTTTCTTCTCTCAACCTGATAGAAGAATCATATTATAAAATAATGTATATCATTTCTTATTTGAGCCATAAACACTGCTCCGATAGAATTGGAATATTACTCGAAGGTGGTTATGAATATAATGCAACTGCAGAAAGTGTTCTTGAAACTATGCGCGGATGCTTTGATAATAAGAACCTTTCGGATATAGGAAGTAAAAGCGATCTTGAAAATGGTTTGGGAATAGACAGGGATTTTTTGGCCGGAAAGATAAAAAATAAAATGATCCTGGACAGGGTAAAAGATATTTTTAAAGTTTAAAAAAAGAAGTGTTTAAAAAGAAATTTTACATCTTACTATTTTTACTGCTGACGGTTATTATTATCCTGCCTGCCTGTAGAAGTTATGATGGGAAATTTGATATAGCATATTTTTTCAAAACTGACCCCGAAAAAGCTGTTTTTGATTTTTTTCAATCTCTTGAAAATAAAGATGCAGATTACATCTATGCAAATTTAATACCCGATAAAGATAAGAACAATATCAGCAGGGAAAAATATGTAAGTGAATTCGAAATTATACTTTCTGACATAGTGAGCATAGATGTCAATAGAACCGTATATCTCGGGTATGAAAACGATATGAGTAAAGTGGTGACGGAGTTCGAGGTCAATTATGCAAGTGGAGAAATCAAACAATACAAGAAGTATATCTATCTGGTCGAGGAAAATGGCAAGTGGAAAATAATTTTCGAAAAAACTTTTATATAATAATTTTTTTTAAAGAATAATTTATGATATTTGATATAATATTTAACTAAGATTATGATTAAAAAAATAAGAATAATTTTAATCTTGCTCTTCTGTCTGGCACTTGTCCTATCATATGCGAGCGGCTGTTTTTTGGATGGCACTGATTTAACCCGGGAGAGTAATGGAAAGCAGAATAGTGACACTGAAGGGTCAGATAATAGTATCGACAGCAGACTCAACGATTTAAAAAATCAAATTGTCAGTCCTCCGGTAGTTATATCCCACGAGTCCGGAGAAATAATTTACGGCAGCGGAGAAAAGGAATTAATCTTTATAAAGGGCCATGCGGATAGCGGCAACACCATAGAAGTTTATGTAAATGGTATTTTGGAACAGGGCAGCGTAGTTGTTGACAGCAGTGGTAATTTTGAAACTTTAAATGGAGTAGCAATAAATGAAGGACAGAACACCATTGAACTGATATCAATAAGCCCTTCCGGAAAAGAAAGTAATCCTACGGAATTTAATTTATTTTTAAGCGTACCTGAGAAAGTCGAGTATAAAATATTCGAAAACTCCGAAAATTTAAAAGAAATAAGCGATACCTATTATTCTACAGAAATTAATCCTGAAGTGTATATTCGCGGTAATCATCTTCCTTCTTCCCGGGTTTCTATCCTTGTGAATGATAAAATAGTGGGCGAAGTTGTAAGCAATGATCAGGGTGTTTTCGAATTGGATGAAGTTATGTTAAAACCGGGTAATAATGAAATAGCTGTCTGGTCAGTAACAGGTGACGGATTTACAAGTGCGCCGGTATTTACAAATCTGATAGTAACCACGGATCTGGGTGTGCCAATGCCCTCCGATCTAACTGGCTACAAGCAGGGAAATGCCAATTACCTGAGCTGGAATTCAAGTATCGAGACTGATTTCGATTCATATAAACTGGTCAGAGTAGAGGACCCCTGCATCAATCCGGAATATCCCGTAAACGATGTTATTGCTACTTTTAACAATATAAATACCAAATCTTATATTGATAATGAAATAGTAAGCGGTAAATCATATTATTATACTTTATGGACCCTGGATAAGGCAGGACGTGTAGTATCCAGCAATGTAGTGGCGATCCCCAAACCTGTTTATTCCATTGAATTTATTAAGGTTCCTTCTTCCATAAGCAATACTATTGCCAGAAGAGAATGGTTTTATCAGGCATATGAGCTAACCAATACCGGCAATGTAACTATCGATGTTCAGCCGATAATGTTATGGCTCAAACTTGTACCCGATACTGATGAAGAAATGGAAATTTCTCCATTATGGGAGGTACACATATGGGAGCCCAATGGTCAATACTACTATTCGAATGAGGGTATTTATTCTACTTATATTTCAGATTGGAGGAATTTTGATGGTACCACTAAGACGGAGACGACGACTACGTTCAGTACAGATGGTTTGACTAAAACTGTTACCGAGACCAGGATCAGTAAAAAAACCAGAGAGGGCAACGTTAACCTTAAAAGAATAATGACGACAACTACGGATACTACCATAACTGTAACTGATAAATCTACAACACCTTGGACCATCACTGGACCTACCACTACTACTGACACTGCTACAGAAATAGTGGAGCCTGAAAAAATAGGATCACTTATAACAGGGCTGAAGCCTGGTGAAAAAAGAATAATAGAAGTCAAAGTACAGAACATTGCGGCTGAGAACGGTGAAAAGATTATTGTTCATTTTCATTTTGCCCCCGTAGATTGTGATGGGCGCTTCTATATTGATGAGATTAAATCTACTCTTGATATCGAAGTGATAGGTGAAAGTAGAAATTAGAACCTTTAAAACATCTTATTCCTATTATATAATTTATTTTCTGATAAATTTTCTATGAAAGTGGAGTCTTGAGATTATGAACAAAAAAGATAAAAAAAATCATAAAGATTTCGGCCATATGAAAAAAGATTCCGGCAATGGTCAGGATATGGAAGAAATGACGGAATATAAAAAGCCTGGAAAGAAGAAAACAGAAGATTTTCCCGGAGAAGAAATAAAAAGAGAACTTGAAGTGGAAGAACTTGAAGAAGAGATAGAACTTTTAAGAAAGGAACTGGAGAATTATAAAAAGACCGAAGAAGAACATCTGGATAGAATCAAAAGATTACAGGCGGATTATGATAATTACAGGAAAAGAACCTTAAAAGAGCATCTGGAACATATAAAGAGAGCAAATAAAGATTTAATAGAAAAACTTCTCCCCGTAATAGATAATTTTGAAATAGCACTTGAAACCGGAATGAAATTAAAAAAGGAAGAAGATGATTTCTACAGAGGCATAAAAATGATTTATGAAAATCTAATCGAACTCTTGAGGAAAGAGAATGTCAAAGTCATTGATCCGAAGGGAGAGCAGTTTAATCCGGAAGTCTGCGAAGCGGTTGCAACCGAATCTGTCGAAGGTTTTCATGAGGGAGATATACTGGAAGTCATAAGAAAAGGTTATATGATAGACAACTTTCTGATAAGACCTGCAGTAGTGAAAGTTTGTAAAAAAAAGTAAGAGGAGTTTTAATCTTATGCGCAAGAGAATAACTTTAGGATGTGCCATAGGTTTCGTTGCAGTAATAATTATTATCGCAATAGTCCTGGTTGCCTATGTGGTGGATTCCAGAAATAAGATGGTGACAAAAGAGATAGAAACTGAAAATGCCTGGGGCCAGGTACAAAATGTGTATCAGAGGAGACTTGATCTCGTACCAAATCTGGCAGAGAGCACAAAAGCTTATATGCAGCTCGAGAAAGATATCTTCGAAATGATAGCGGAAGCAAGGGCCGGTATACAAAATGCCGGGACACCGGCCGAACTCGAAAGTGCAAGTGAAGAAATAAGTTCCATTATTGGTGATATCAGAGTTGTTGTCGAGGACACACCAGAGCTCAAGGCAAGCGAAACGGTCCGTGATCTGATGGTTCAACTTGAAGGAACGGAGAACAGAATCGCAACGGAGAGAGGAAGATTTAACGAAACGATAAGAGATTATAATACTTATATTAAACTCTTTCCCAGAAATATAATTGCAGGCTGGTTTGGATTCGAAGCAAAAGAATTCTTTGAAGCCCAGGAGGGAGCAGAGATAGCTCCCGGGGTTGATCTGGAATTGGATTAAGAGGTGAAACCGATTTTAGTTAAATTTGAAAAAAGATTAATTTTCTTTTTTATACCTTTTCTAATTTGTTTCTTTTTCCATACGGGTTTTATTTTTTCCCAGGATGTAAGTTACCCGGAGCCAACAGGATATGTAAACGATTATGCTGGACTGTTGGATTCCGGGTCCAAAACCAAATTGGAGGAGTTGGCCTCCAAAATCGAAAGAGAGACAGGCAGTGAGATAGCCGTGGCAATTGTGGAAAGCCTGCAGGGGATCCCGGAAGAAGAATATGCGGTAGAACTTTTTGAAAAATGGGGGATAGGAAAAGAGAAAGGAGATAATGGACTCCTTATATTGATTTGCACCGAAGGGGAGCCCGGGAACAGACCTTTAAGGATAGAAGTCGGATATGGCCTGGAGGGAGTAATAACGGATCTTGAAGCCTCCGAAATCGTCAATGATATAATCGTCCCAAATTTTCAAGCAGATAATTTCTATACAGGTCTTTATGATGCGTTCATGGTTATTGCCGGACAAGTCTACGAAGAAGAAGGCCTGGAACCGCTAACCGCCGCCGAAACTTCCACTGAGGTGTCTTCGGGTAATATTTTTTCGGAATTTCCTTTTGGTTGGGTATGTTGTTTCCCAATACCTTTTATATTTATCATTGTAATAGTCTTTGTTAATTTCTTTAAAAAAAGATGTCCCAGATGCAGAAAATTCAAATTAAAGACAACGACAACTGTATTAAAGGCACCTACCTATACGGAGTCCGGTAAAAGTCTTGTAAAGAGATTATGCTCCAATTGTGGATATAACGATAAAAAAGAAGTGACCATACCAAAAAAGACCAGGTCGTCTACCTGGATCGGTGGCAGTGGTGGATTTCGCGGCGGCGGTGGATCTTCGGGTGGAGGAGGCTTTAGTGGTTTTGGTGGAGGCTCTTCCGGAGGAGGCGGTGCCAGTGGAAGATGGTAATCTCCGAATTTCAGTAACTTTAATATCAAGAAAAGATAAAGCAGAAACAAAGCAGGAGTTTTTTAAATGAAGATTGCTATATCGGGCAAGGGTGGAGTGGGCAAGACCACTCTGGCGGCCTGTCTTTCAAAGTATTATGCCCATAAAAATTATAAGGTGATTGCAGTTGATGCGGATCCTGATGCAAACCTGGCATCAGCCCTGGGATTGGGTTATAAAGATGCTTTGAAGATCGTACCCCTGATTGAGATGAAAGACCTGATCGAAGAAAGAACCGGAGCAAAACCAGGAGGATATGGCGCATTCTTTAAATTAAATCCTAAAGTGGATGATATTCCTGAAAAATTCGGGATAGATATCGATGGGGTAAGACTGCTGGTTGCCGGCACGATAAAAGCCGGTGGAAGCGGATGTTATTGTCCGGAAAATGTCCTGCTTAAAAGCCTTTTCAGGCATCTTGTGATCAGTCGCGAAGAGATTGTGATCCTGGATATGGAGGCAGGGATAGAGCATCTGGGCAGAGGAACATGTGAAAATATGGATGCTTTGATCATTGTAGTGGAACCCGGTCTGAGAAGTGTCCAGACTGCCTGGACTGTGAGAAAGATGTCCCGCGATCTTGGAATCAAGGTCCTTTTCGTCGTGGTGAACAAAATAAGAAACGATGAGGAGGAAAAATTAATAAAAGATAGATTGGAGGATTTTGTAATCCTGGGCAAACTCTCATACAGCGATGGCGTCAGGGAATCGGACCTCAAATATTTTTCTCCCTGTGAAGCGGATCCGGAATTTAAAAATTCGGTAGAGAAAATCGCAGAAGGATTATCCAGGTATATAAATAGGTAATGATTTTTAGTAGACAAATTTTAACGTTGTTGTACAATAATTTTTTAAAGAAGGGCTTATGCCCATTTTTTTTGGTTAAAAATAGAAACATTTTAATAAATAGAAAACGGTGGGTATTTGTATAAAATTATTAAGAAAGAAAGACTGACGGAAGACAAAGACAGGTTTTATATTAAAGCTCCGTTAATAGCTGAAAAAGCAAGAGCCGGACAATTCGTAGTTATAAGGATAAACGAAGAAGGAGAGAGAATTCCCCTGACTATTGCAGATTATGACCGAAAAAATGGAATAATCAGCATAGTATCTATGAGAGTGGGTAAGACCACCACCCTGCTTTCCGGTTTAAAGCAGGGTGACAGCATACAGGATGTGGTAGGTCCTCTTGGAAATGCTTCCGAAATCAAAAACTTTGGCAAAGTCATCTGTATTGGCGGAGGGGTTGGTATAGCTACCATGTTTCCTATAACCAGGGAACTAAAAAGGGCCGGTAATTATATAATTTCAATTATTGGGGCAAGGAGCAGGGATCTTCTTATTTTAAAAGAGGAGATGAAGAATGTATCTGACGAATTATATATATGCAGTGATGATGGATCCCAGGGATACCACGGTTTTGTGTCCGGTTTCTTAAAGGAATATCTGGATAAAGATTTATCCGGCAGAACAGATAAAGAGATAAGCATTGCAAGAGTGGTTGCTATTGGTCCGGCTCAGATGATGGCCGCTGTAGCGGAAGTCACAAGGCCGTATGGTATAAAGACAATAGTATCCCTCAATTCTATAATGGTAGATGGCACGGGTATGTGCGGAGCATGCAGAGTAGAAGTGGGAGGTAAGACTAAATTCGTATGTGTTGACGGGCCTGAATTTGACGCACACCAGGTAAATTTCGATCTCCTGCTGTCCAGGCAAAAAATATACTGTAACGATGAAGGTGTTTGTTTCGATCTTTATAAACATAAATGCAAGCTGCCTTATAATAATTAAAAGAGATTCGGCACTTATAATGAGGGGGTTTATTATATAAGGTTGATTTTAAGATTTGAGAGATGACTGAAGGAATAAGTAAAAAAGAATTGAAAAAAGAAAAAATCCCCCGGGTACCTATGCCCGAACAGGATCCTGAGAAGCGATCCGGTAATTTCAATGAAGTCACACTGGGCTATACGGAAGAAGATGCGCTGCGCGAAGCATCCAGATGTATCCAGTGTAAGAATCCAAAATGCATAAAAGGATGTCCTGTGGGAATCGATATCAAGGAATTTATTAGATTGATCGGGGAGAAAAAATTTGATGAGGCTCTTGAAAAAATTAGGGAGAAAAACGGCCTTCCTGCAATATGCGGCAGAGTCTGTCCCCAGGAGGACCAGTGTGAAAAAGAATGCATACTGGGTATCAAAGACGACCCGGTGGCAATTGGAAGACTTGAACGGTATGTAGCGGATAGAGAAATGAAGCATATAGCGGAAGGGATTAAAGAATGCGCATGGTCAGGAGTCACAAAAAAATGCACAAAGGAAAAAGTCGCAGTAATAGGATCGGGTCCGGCCGGCCTTGTATGCGCAGCCGAGCTTGCTAAAATGGGTTACCAGGCCACTATATTCGAAGCGCTGCATAAACCCGGAGGAGTTCTGGTTTATGGTATTCCCGAATTCAGGCTGCCTAAAGAAATAGTACTAAAAGAGATAGAATATGTGAAAAGTCTTGGAGTGAAGATTGAAGTAAATATGGTAATAGGCAAGATCCTGACCATAGATGATTTGTTTAAAAACGGATTTATGGCAATCTTCGTATCGACCGGAGCTGGTCTTCCTTATTTTATGGGAATTCCGGGTGAAAACCTGAATGGAGTTTACTCGGCAAACGAATATCTAACAAGATCCAATCTGATGAAGGCTTACAAATTCCCGGAGTGTGATACTCCTATAGTTAAAAGACTCCATGCAGCAGTAGTAGGAGGAGGCAACGTAGCTCTGGATTCTGCCAGAACCGCTAAAAGACTGGGAGCAAAAAAGGTATATCTTATATACAGGAGGAGCGAAGAAGAGATGCCGGCCAGAGACGAAGAAATTGAGCATGCCAGAGAAGAGGGAATCGAGTTCCAACTGCTGACCAATCCGGTTGAAATTATAGGAAAAGATGGATGGGTAAGCAAGATAAGATGTATCAGGATGAAACTGGGAGAACCTGATGATTCAGGCAGAAGAAGACCTTTACCTGTAGAAGGATCCGAGTTTGAAATAGAAATTGATGTGGTAGTGATGGCTATCGGACAGGGGCCAAACCCACTTCTGGCTTCTTCGATTCCGGATTTAAATCTTACCAGGTGGGGAAATATAAAAGCTGAAGCAGTGACCGGGAAAACGAATGTAAGAGGCGTTTTTGCCGGTGGAGATATTGTAACCGGTGCAGCTACGGTCATACTGGCAATGGGTGCAGGTAAGAGTGCGGCTGCAGCAATAGATGAATATATAAGAACCGGTGTCTGGTAATAACTATAAATAAAATAAAAAAATAAAATTTTTTACTGCAATTACCTCAAATAATGCTACTGGTATACGAATATATATTATGAATTTAATTTATTTATAAAAGGTTTATTTCAACTATTCGGGGATACTAAAAGCAATATTTGTTAATAAGGATTATATAATAGGTTATAATTATAATATCAAATGCAATTTTAAGTTAAAGGGGGTATAAATGAAAATTAAAAGTATTTCATTGAAATTACTTATCATCTTATCTTTAACCATTTTGATATTCGGGATGGTTTTTGCAGGATGTAAAGCTCAAGAGGAACCAGCTGCAGACCAGGGATTTAATACATCTTCCAGAGATATGGATATGGTAGAGGAGGAAGAATCGTTTGCAGAATCGGAAGTAGCTGGTGAAATTTCCGAGGAAGCCACCACGGCTGATAAAGGAATAGGTGATGTTCCTGTAACCGGTGACAGAAAAGTGATTAAAACTGCCCACATCGAGCTTGAGATCGAAGCGGGGGAATTCGATGAAATTCTATCCAGACTCACGAATCTGGCCGAACAGAACGGAGGTTTTATTTCGAATAGCCAGAGTTATTCCGATTCTGAGGGCAATATAACCAGTGGTAACATAACTTTAAGGATCCCTTCCAATAAATATACTTCTGCTCTGGAGAAAGTCAAAGATATGGGTACGGTTAAGAGTACCTCAAGCAGCGGACAGGACGTAACGCAGGAATTTACCGATCTTGAAAGCAGGCTCAGAAACTACGAGGTCCAGGAAGAAGTCTTGATTGATTTGATGGCACAGTCAAAAAAAGTTACTGACACTTTAGAGGTTCAGAGGGAATTGAGTAATGTTCAGGAACAGATCGAAATAATCAAGGGAAGAATGCAGTACCTGGATGATCTAATATCTTTTTCTACCATTGATGTTTACTTCTATGAACCCGAACCGCTAACTACTACCGGATGGGGATTTGTAGAGTCATTGAAGAATGGTTTAAGAGGAGCCGTAAAAGTATTGAATTGGCTAGCAGCGGCAATACTTTTCACTTCTCCATTATGGATCTTAGCAGGGATAATATTACTGATAGTATGGCGTGTAATAAAAGCAAGAAACAGAAGAAGAGCCAGGAAGGAACAAAAATAATGAAAAGTAGCTACGCCTTCCGCCGTACTCTGCTTGTTTTCGCATTAGGAGTCTTTGCAGGTCTTCTTATTGCGCCTCGTAAAGGGGAAGAAACCAGGAAAATATTAAGAGAACGTATGGAGGAATGCTGTAAAAAGACCTGCGAATTTATTAGCGAAAAAACAACAGAGGTAAAAAAACAGGCAGGAAAATATGCAGAAAAATTAAAAAAGAATATGGAAGAATCCTGATAGTAATTTTTAAAGTTGCTTTTACAAAATAAAAACTACCGGCTTTTAACCGGTTAAATAAATTACCCCGGCCAGTAATTGATGGTCAATTATTACGTTAATCATTGTATCAATCATATACTTAAATCTATTTTAAACTGCTAAATTAACTCTCTTATTCAAGAAACAATTGATATATCTTTACATCCAAACAGATATAAATATTTATTGTGCGATTAGATAGTAGTATAATATAGTAGAAGAATAACCTTTAGGATGGTCATTATAAATTGCAGGATATATTATTAAAACATTTCTTTAATAAGCAGGGGGTTTGCAATGAAGAAAGGTAGAAAAAGGAACCCAGATTCAATTGAAAAAACTGAAATCAATTATTATAAAACACTAGATTCTCTTCTTGAAGGCTGCCAGATAATTGGTTTTGACTGGCGTTATCTATACCTGAATGATGTTACGGTAAAACATGGACACAGACGAAAGGAAGAGTTGTTGGGCAACACCATGATGGAGATGTACCCCGGTATCGAGAATACTGATATGTTTGCAAAACTTAAAAGCTGTATGGAGAAGCGTATTACATATCTGATAGAAAACGAATTTACTTACCCCGATGGCACTAAAACCTGGTTTGAATTAAGAATTGAACCGGTGCCTGATGGTATATTCATTCTTTCGATTGATATTGATGAGCGGAAAAAAGCCGAGGAGGAATTAGAAAAAAGTTTTAAGTCTCTAAAGAAAAACTTTAGAGATGTTATTAATGCAATGGCTAAAATTGTTGAAATGAGAGACCCATATACCGCAGGTCATCAGCATAGAGTTGCTGATCTGGCAACGGCCATGGCAAAAGAGATGAACCTGGAAGACCAGCAGGTAGAGCAGATCAATATGGCAGCTATAATCCATGATATTGGTAAGATTTATATCCCGCCGATTATTCTGAGCAAACCTGGAAAACTAACCGATATAGAGTTACGGCTTGTAAGGACACATGCAAGCAGCGGATATGATATTATTAAAAATTTTGATTTTCCTTCATCTTTTGCAAAATCCATCCTGCAGCATCATGAAAGGCTGGATGGCTCCGGATATCCTCAGGGATTGAAAGGAAAAGATATATGCGTCGAAGCAAAAATCCTGGCAATAGCGGATGTTGTAGAAGCTATGGCATCACCCCGGCCATATCGCCCGGCTCTGGGTATCAATAAAGCATTGGAAGAAATCGAACTTCATAAAAATGTTAAATATGATCCCGCCATTGTCGATATATGTCTGAGACTTTTTAGGAAGAAAAGGTTTAAATTCGAAAAAGAATAGGATTTTTCCATATTTCCTTTATACTTTTGAAACAATACCAATAAAAACATCTACAAGTTTAGGATCAAATTGTTTTCCTGCATATCTTTTTAATTCTTTTAGGGCTTCTTTTTTTGTGACTGCCTTTTTATAAGTCCTACCGGTTATCATGACATCATAGGCATCGACTATTGATATAATGCGGGATGTAAGTGGAATATTACCACCCTTTAGACCATGTGGATATCCATTCCCATTCCACCATTCGTGATGTCCGAGAACACCTTCGGCTATATGTGCAAGTTGAGGATTTGATTCACAAATATTATAACCAATCTCTGAATGTTTTTTTATTAAAACCCATTCTTTTTTTGTAAGTCCTCTTTCGCTTGTAAGTATTTCTTCGGATAATGCAATTTTACCAATATCATGAAGAGTAGAAAGCAGTGAAAGTTCGTCTATTTTATTATTTGGAAGGTTTATAATTTTCCCCATTTCTTGTGACAGCTTTTTTAAGCGTTCGGCATGATCTCTAGTTTCAAGACTTTTTTCAAATAATGTTCTTTCAAGTGACGATATTATTGAACTATATATGCTTTTTCTGTCAATTAGTTTATGTCTGTACATATTATCTTCTGCTTCTTTTATCACGTCTTGAATATCCTGGTTTATTTTTTCTTTTGTTGCCGTTCCTAAAGATATGCTTATGGGTATTTTGTGTTTACTGGTTAAAATGCACACATTTTTTATTCTATTTATAATCTCTTCCGCACTCTCTTTTTTAGTTTGAGGAAGTAGAATTGTAAACTCATCTCCTCCCCATCTTGCAATGACGTCTTCTTTTCTACAAAATGCTTTTAGTAATTCTGCTACTTTAGCAATTAATCTATCACCTTCCAGATGGCCTAAAGCATCGTTTACCAGTTTAAGTCTGTTTATATCACCGATTGTAAAACTTAAGGGAAGCTGCCTTTGCGTATCCTGTCTTTTTATTTCTTCTTCAAAATAAGCCCTGTTGTAAAGTCCAGTAAGATTGTCATGGAAAGATAGGTATACAATTTTTTCTTCCGATTTTTTACGCTCCGTTATATTTCTTACTATTCCTTCATAAAAGGCTGGTTTTTCTTTTTTATAAATTACCCTGGAGCTGATCTCCACCCATATAGGAGTTCCATCTTTTTTCTTTAGTTGTGCTTCAAATAATTTATTTCTTTTCTTTGAAGATAACCTATATTTTTTAGAAACATATATTTGGTTTGGAATGTTTACAGAGAGTAATTCTTCCTTACTGCCATACCCCAGCATTTTTACAAGCGCCGGATTTACATCAATATAATCTCCCTCTATAGTACTTTTATATATACCATCAAGAGAATTTTCAAATAAGGATTTGTAGTGTTCTTCATTTTTTTTAGAAAGATGCTCTGTCTTTTTTTGTATATCGGACAATCTTGAAAGTTTCAATGCTATGGTTTTATAGGAACTATCCGTCTCTTTTTTATTTATTGCTGTGCTGCCGTTTGGAACTTCTCTAAAATTGGATTTATTTTTTTTATGGTTGATAGTTTTATTATTTATTTTCATTTTATTTAATAAATAAATAATTTTTTATTATTTTAAAAACTATTTACTATTTTTAATATTAAAATACATTTTAAAACTTTTTTATTATATATATTTTACTAAGTTATTATATCATTATAGTATATAAATTTCTAATGTTATGTATATACATCAATTATCATCAACTTTGATTATAAGATTAATATTTAATATTGTTTAATGTATAATATCTATATGGAGATTATTAAATTTTTTAATACATATATAAATTCTATTAATGGGATAAGAGCTATCCTGGGTGTAGTTGAGCTCATGATACTTGCGGGTATTGCTATTTTCGCATACAGGTGCTTTAACAGAGTAGTCAATATTAATATAACAGAAAAGAAAACTTATAGATTGAGAAATAAAATATTTTCAATACTGAGTGTTTCAATTAATAATATTTCCAGGATATCACTGGCTAAACCTAAAATTATTATAACTAACTTTGTATATATAAGAAATTTATTAAACTATTTAGGGAATATAGGAATAGATAGCATAGGAGAACTTGTGCCTGTTATTGATATTGAAGGACTGGATAAGAATATGTTTAAATTATTATTACTTAGCACTATTGAAATTGAAGCTGGATTGAAAAATTATTTAGAATGTAAATCAGTGTATACTAAGTATATTTTTTTTAAATTATATAAAAGAAAATTGTTAAAAGAATTTGTAAAAAGTTTTTTGGAAAAGAATATTAAAGATATAAAGCCTGAAGAAGATCGAAAATTACTTATTGAAATGTTATATTCTCTTACTAAAGAATTATATTCAAATTATGATGTTTTATGTGAATATATTAAACAATTTAAGTTAGAAAAAAAGAATCTTGAAGGTTTCTTCAAATATATTATGTCAATAAAATCTGAGCATATTTTAAGAACCTCAAAAAGAATAAATCCAAATGAAAATATTATAGTTGATAGATTTTATATTTTTCATAAAACTAATTTCATGCATCTGGGAGCTCAACTGAGATATGGAAGGATTAAAAAGGGCAGAAGAACTTCAACCACTTTTGTTGGTCTGTGAGATTTTTTCATTATTTAAAAAACACTCATACTTCAATGCAATAATGAATAATGGGAAAAAATATGCAATAATATTAGAGATTTATAAAAATAGTAATAAGCCGATATGAATAGTATTAAAAGATTTGGTGTCTCGATTGAAAGTAATTTAATAGATAAATTTGATAAATATATCAAATCTAAAAACTACACCAACCGTTCGGAAGCATTGAGAGATTTGATCAGAAAAGAACTTGTAGGAGAAGAATGGCTGCAATTAGATAAAAATGCGGCAGGTGCAATTGTTCTGGTATATGACCACCATAAAAGGGAGCTTGTAGACAGTCTGATAGATATACAACATGATTACCATAAAATTATCGTATCCACACAACATATTCATCTTGATCAGAGGATATGTCTTGAAATTGTAGTAGTTAAAGGGAAAATTAGTGAGATTTACCAGTTAGAATCAAGATTAAAATCCACAAAGGGTGTAAAGCATATCTCTCTTTCAAAATCCACATTAGCCGAAAATATATAAAGCATAAAATCCTAAAAATAAAAAATAATTTTAATTGACAATTCTGTTTAGCGGTGTTACTTTTTTTATATTAATAACACTATAATAAGGAGGATAAATGCATATTCCGGATGGATTTTTGGATCTAAAGACGGTTGTGACAACAAGCATAGTTTCAGCCGGTGGACTGGGAGCTTCAATTTACAGGGTAAAAAAGATTTTTAAAGCCAGGACCATAGCAATAATGGGAGTACTGGCTGCTCTTATTTTTGCTCTGCAAATGATCAATTTTTCAATTCCAGGTGGTACTTCCGGGCATCTTTTAGGAGGGGCGCTTTCTTCAATAGTTGCAGGGCCTTTTGCCGGATCAATAATCTTGAGTGTGGTTCTAATTGTTCAGGCACTTATATTTAATGATGGAGGTATAACAGCGCTTGGAGCAAATATATTTAATATGGCTATAATTGGAGTTTTTAGCTCCTATTTAATTTATTATCTCATTCGAAAGATATCAAAATCCAAAGTTAATTTCTATATTGCGATTGCAGCTGCATCCTGGTTCTCTGTTGTTTTTGCATCATTCTTTGCTGCACTTGAACTGGGCATATCAGGTACTTATGAAATGGCGGTTACAATGAAAGCCATGGTCCTCGTTCATATGGTAATAGGAGCAGGTGAGGCTATTATTACAACAGCGATTATTGCCTTTGTTGACAGGATAAGACCCGATTTAATTCTAACTAATGAAAGGAGCCTTTAATCATGGATGAAAAGAAAATTACAAATTTTGTTTTAGTTGGAATAATTGCGGCTTTAATTATTGCAGTTTTTATTTCACCTTTTGCCTCTTCTTTTCCTGACGGGCTTGAAAAAATTGCAGAAAACTTTGGATTTATAGAAAAAGCTCAAAATGCTGTAAGCGACAATATCTTTTTGATTCCTGATTATACATTTGGTGCTGTGGATAATCCTTTATGGCAGGGTGCACTCGCGGGCCTATTCGGAGTTCTAATAGTACTGGCAATCTTTGGAATCATTTTTTTAATTTACAGGGCAGCATCAAGAAATAAAAAAGTGTGAAACAATTAATCATTGGAAAAAATAGCAGAAGCATCAAAAGTTTTTAAGATAAACGCCAGAGCAAAGATAATAATAACTCTTGTATTTTTATTTTTTCTTATAAGTACAGCCAGCGGTCATTATTATATTTTATTGCTTTATTTCATATTAAGCATTTTAATAGCTATATTATTTAAGCCTGATTTTTATCTTTTAATAAAAAGAACGCTGCTGCTTTTTTTGTTTCCTTTTTGCATTTCAATATTTATTCCATTTGCAAATAAAGGAAAGATATTATTCGCGCTAAATCTTAACTTTCTTAATATAACTATGACCGACAATGGTATTACCATTTTTTTAACAGTTCTTATGAAGTCATTTATCTCAATTCTATTATTGTCTTCGCTTGTGATTTCAACATCTGATATTGAACTTTTAGATGGATTAAGAAAGATACATGTTCCTGCCATAATAGTTACTATTATATTTATTATGTACAGGTATTTTTTTGTATTAAAAGAAGATTCCAATACGGGTCAGCTTGCTATAAAAAGCAGAATTTTTCAGAAATCTTATAAGACTTTAAGTAAAAGATTAACATCTCTTGCAGGTAATTTGTTGATCAAATCATTTGATAGAGCAGAAAATATTTACAAGTCTATGGAGTCAAGAGGCTTTGATGGTAATTTCCATTTTATTGAAAGAAACTTTGATACAGGTAAATTAAATTGGATTTTCACCATTTGTTTTATTTTAATGATGGTCCTGGTTAAAATAATCGAATTCTTAAAAGTACTATCTTAGTTGTTTTTATTTAAAAGTTTTAGTTTCCGGAAGTTAATAAAATATAAAATGAATAATAACATCATAATCGAAGTTAAAAATCTTAAGTATAAATATAGATCGATTATAAGAATAAATGATAAAGATGAAGCTTCTGTAGAATATAAAGAGGCATTGCAGGATGTTAGTTTTATTGTTGCAAAAGGAGAGAAAATTTCGATAATCGGGCCAAATGGTGCAGGAAAATCGACACTTCTTTTAAATCTGGCAGGACTTATGGAACAAAAAAATAGAAGTGGCGAGATTCTTATTTCAGGAAAAATCCTGGATGATAAAAACCTATATAATTTAAGAGAAAATATAGGATTTGTTTTTCAGGATCCAAATGATCAGCTCTTTTCTACTACTGTTTTTGATGACGTTGCCTTTGGGCTTGTAAATCTTCTTAACAAAAAGAAAGATCCGAGAGCAAGGGATAAAGAATTCATAAAAAATGTGGTTAATGAAAGTCTGGCAAGTGTAAATCTTTTTGGCATTGAAAATAATATGCCCCATTTCCTGAGTTTCGGGGAAAAAAAACTTGCAGCTCTGGCAACAGTATTATCCTACAGCCCGGAGATATTACTGTTGGATGAACCATCAAGCAACCTGGATCCTAAAAATAGAGGGGATTTTATAAAATTAATCAAAGGATTAGAAAAGACAATGATAATAGCGACTCATGATCTGGACCTTGCTTATGAATTTTCGGACAGGACCATTATATTAAATAAAGGTAAAATAATTTTTGACGGCAATACAAAAAGTATCTTAAAAGATAAAGATTTCCTGGAAGCTAATAATCTTTCTTTACCGCTTATGTTTAAAAATTTAATATAATAATAAGTATTTAATATCCTACTCGGTATAGTTCTCAACAACCTGCACAATTATTAACTGAAAGATTTTACCTGTTGCAATCACTTATAACTCAGATTTATATTTAAGATATATTGAAACCTATATTATTGAATGATAGGATGGGAATTTAATAGAAAGATTAATATTTAAATATGAGAAAAACAACAGAAAAAAGTAAAAAATTAAATAGCGGCCCTGATAGACGATTGATTAAAAGGGAAGATAGCGTACTGGTGGTTATTGATGTCCAGGAAAGGCTAATACCTGGTATAAGTAACCACAATAAAATGATAGCCAATATAGTTAAATTAATCCGATTTGCAGAAATAATTGGCATGCCGGTAGTAATGACTGAACAGGAAAAGCTAGGGGCCACTGTTAAAGAAATCAAAATGGAATTAACTGATTTGGTTCCAATTACAAAGATTGAATTTAGTGTATGGAAATGTAGCAAATTTGTTAAAAAATTAGATCAACTTTCAAGGAATAATATCATTCTTGTCGGTATAGAAACCCATATTTGTATTGCACAGACTGCTCTGGAGCTCTTACCCAATTTTAATGTCCACGTTATTAGCGATGCGACATCATCCCGGTCAGTGGAGAACAAGGATATAGCATTGCAACGTTTAAATCAAAGCGGAGTGGTTGTTAGTTCAACAGAAATGGTTATTTACGAGCTTATGGGAAGAGCAGGAACTGAGGAATTTAAAAAAGTCCTTAGATTAATTAAATAGCTATAGGGATTGTGAAGAAATATGAAAAAAATTTTAATGTTTATATTTATTGTTATAATATTAATAACAGGTTTATCTATAAGTACAGGGTGCAGCAATATGAAAACGGAAGAAAAAACTGAAGAGATCACTCCGGCAGAAGATATAGAAAACAAAAACTATGAGGAAGCAGTGGTTGGCGGCGGATGTTTTTGGGGTATCGAGGCAATATTTGAGCAGCTTAAGGGAGTAAAAAGTGTTGAATCCGGCTATGCCGGAGGGTCAGTGGAAAATCCCACTTACGAGGAGGTTTGTTCTGGAAATACCGGACATGCTGAAGTTGTAAGGATTACATATAATCCGGAAATAATAAGCTACAGGCAGCTGCTTGAAGTGTTTTTTTATATTCATGATCCTACAACTTTAAACCGTCAGGGAAATGATTCAGGATCGCAGTACCGTTCCATTATATTATTCGAAAATCTGGAGCAGGAGCAAAAAGCAATGGGACTTATTGAAGAGCTTGAAAGGCAAGAGCTTTATGATGATCCTATTACTACAGAAGTTAAGCCACTTGATACTTTTTACCTAGCAGAGGAATACCATCAATCTTATTATGAAAAGAATAACATCCAACCATATTGTCAGTCTGTTATATCTCCAAAAGTTAAAAAATTCTCTGGTAAGTTTGGAGATCTATTGAAATAATAATTTTTTGGTAATTCGCTTATTTACGGTAATAATTATGTAATTAGTCCAGAACTCGGCTTACAGACTAACTCCAAAATAGCTAATAGAGGTTTTTAAAAAACAATCTTTTAAAAATACACTAAACCCTTCAATTTATAAAAGTTTTAGTATAAAAATAGGCTTGAAAAAGCCTATTTTTATTGCTACTAGTTATACTCTTGCGTTGTGTCTAAAAAAAGGATTTTTTATAAAAAAAGAGAATTTTTAATTGAACTATAACCAGAGTTATAAGGCTAAGGGTGCATTAATCACACTATCCAATTAGTAATTTTTAAACCTTAAACAGTGTTATTTTTTAGATTATTAAGAAAAAGAAAGAGATAAGCTTATTAAATTATAAACGTGCTTTATTATTGACAATAGCCTTAAGGGCATAGCCAGAAGGATTTAATGGCTGAAACTCCCAGTTCTGGAAGAAAAGGAAGGTGTTAGCAACTGGCTTGATAAAGGTGGTACTAAAGAAAAGCTATTGGGTTTAATTGAAGTTGCTGATGAATATATAAATATTCCTGCTGGGGATAAATTCAATCGTTACTGTTTGTCTGCTTAAGATATATTTAGATTAGGCTGCTTCTCTATATGGCGGAAAAAATAGTTTGTATTTTTTTAAGATTTATTATAATATACTATATAAGTTAATGCTTATAGACTTATATAACTTTGCAGCTCAAAGTTGTAATTTTTTTAAGGTAGAAATTGTTTGGTAAATAATTTAAACATGAGGTGGTAAAAAGTGTATTCAATAGAAGTCAAAGATTTAACCAAGAAATTTAACGGGTTAGCAGCAGTAGATAAAATATCTTTTATGGTAAAAAGTGGAGAGCTTTTTGGCCTGCTTGGTCCCAATGGTGCCGGTAAAACGACAACCATCAGGATGCTTACAGGAATTTTTAAACCAACAGAAGGCATTGCCCTGGTAGGTGGATATGATATTCAGAAAAAACCATTGGAAGCCAAGCAGCTTATGGGAATAGTCCCTGAAATGGCCAATGCTTATGTGGATCTTTCGGCTCTAAGGAATTTACTGCTTATGGGAGAGCTGTATGGGATAGGGAAAAAAGAA
>Ga0315549_1001129_pt1 | contig 28576 bp, 29 predicted proteins | sample SalMarSW160200MG_FD_203101 | JGI IMG/M metagenome (GOLD analysis project Ga0315549, IMG submission 203101) | Salt marsh sediment microbial communities from the Plum Island Ecosystem LTER, Massachusetts, United States - Salt Marsh Sediment SW1601-200 ... | reverse complement strand
AGGATTAATATGAAAAAGATTCGAGAGATTATACGTTTCAAAGAAACCACCAACATGAGCGATAGGAAGATAGCCCGGGCACTTAAGATTTCCAGGCCTGTTGTTGCACAATACGTCAAGGACTTCAAAGCAAGCGGCCTTGCCTATGAAGAGATTAAAAGCATGCCTGACAGCGAGTTCCTTGCGCTATTTGAAAAACAAAGGAACAAAAGATGCTCAAAATATGAGAAGCTCTCAAAGCTGTTTCCACATTTTGTGACAGAGCTCAAAAGAACCGGTGTAACCCTGATGACCTTGTGGAATGAGTATCAGAAGGAACATCCTGACTGTTACAGTTATTCACAGTTCTGTTATCACTTCCAGGTATGGCGCAATGCATCCAGGGTAACGATGCATATTGAACACAAGGTCGGGGACAAAATGTTCGTTGATTATGCAGGTGACAGGCTGGTGATCGTGGGTCGTAAAACCGGCAAAGAACGATCGGTAGAGGTCTTTGTGGCCATTCTGGGGGCCAGTCAGTTAACCTATGCGGAGGCATCGTTGAGCCAGAAGTCGGAGGACTGGATTCGATCCAATGAACATGCATTCATATACTATGGTGGCGTCACTCAGGCTATTGTTCCTGACAATCTTAAATCCGGTGTAACCTGCAGCAACAGGTATGAGCCGGGGATCAACGTTATGTTTGACGACTTTGCTGAGCACTATCAAACGGTTATCCTTCCCGCACGTGTTCGCCGTCCTCAGGACAAGGCCCTTGTAGAAAATGCCGTAAATCTTGTCTACCAAAGGATATATGCGCCGCTAAGGAACAGGATATTTTACTCTCTAGAGGAACTCAACGAGGCCATATGGGACCTTCTGGAACAGCATAACAATATACCGTTTCAGCGTTTGAAAACCTCTAGAAGAGAGCTCTTTGATAATATTGAGAAGCCGGTTCTCAAGCCCCTGCCAAAGGAGCGGTATGCCATCAAACAGTGCAAGGAACTCACGGTACAGTTCAACTACCATATCGAATTGCGTGAAGACAGGCATTATTACAGCGTGCCATGGCAGCTCAAGGGGGAACGTATGCGAGTCGTCTATGATGACAGAAATGTGGCGATATATTACGATAACATAAGGATAGTACAGCACAAAAGGGATCGTAGTCCCAACGGTTATACTACACTACACAGCCACATGCCGGCCAGTCACAGATATTACGCTCAGTGGAGTCCTGAACGCTTTCTCAAATGGGCACAAGCCATTGGAGATGATGTTGCTGAAATAATCCAGGTGGTTCTCAAAAGCAGAAAGCATCCGGAGCAGGCATTCAAGACCTGCATGGGCATACTTAATCTTGTAAAAAAGCATGGACCCGACAGGCTGAACAAGGCATGTGCTCGAGCACTTGACTTCGGGTTTTATTCGTACAAACGCATTAAAAACATCCTCGATAGAGGTCTGGAAGAAGAACCACTGATTGAATCAAGGGAACTGCCGGTTTCTTACCATGAAAACATCCGGGGAAGCCAATACTATCAATAAAGAAGGAGAATCCAATGAATAATAATCAGGCTACCTTGCAGAAACTTGAACAGATGAAGTTCTATGGTATGGCAAGGGCATTTACAAACACCATGGAAACGGGTGTCAAAAACCAGTTTACAGCCGATGAACTCGTCTCACATCTGGTGGATGCAGAGTGGGATGACCGGCACAATCGCAAACTCGCACGACTTTTAAAAGGTGCAAGATTTCGTTACAAGGCATCTTTTGAAGAGATTGATTTCAGCCTGAACAGGAACATTGATAAAAATCACCTACTCCGCCTTTCTAACTGCCAGTGGGTAGAATCCCATCAGGACTGTATTCTGACAGGCCCAACGGGGGCGGGAAAGAGTTTCATCGCTTCCGCCCTGGGACATCAGGCCTGCATGTACGGATTCAAGGTGGGGTACTATCCCTGTTCAAAGCTGTTTGCCAATCTAAAATTATCCAGGGCAGATGGTAGTTATCTCAAAGAGCTTACTAAAATACAGAAACTGGATGTTATCATTCTGGATGATTTTGGGCTTGAGCCTCTTGATGCGCAGAATCGTCTTACTTTACTGGAAATCCTTGAGGATCGACACGGACGAAAATCATCGGTTTTTGTATCTCAACTGCCTGTAACTAACTGGCATGAAGTCATAGGCGATCCTACTATAGCAGATGCTATCTGTGATCGTATTATTCATAATGCTCATAGAATAGAATTGAAAGGAGATTCTGTAAGAAAAATTTACGCAAATAATTGACTCAAACCTGCCACTTTGGTATTGCTGTCAACAAGGGAATTGGATGAGGGTATAAGTGGTAAAGTTATTTCCGGAATAGGTGGCAGTTTTCGCCGGAATCCGCAATTTCACTGTGTGTCATTGGCGTTGCATTTGCTAGTGATTTTTGCGATGGTTTCGGACAGGGTTATAAAACTGGATATAAACAAGCGAAGGGGACGAGTCTCGATCCACTTGTACCACTGTGTCCGTTGCAACCACTAAAAGGTTTTGGCGATCCGAAATCGGATTTTGAGCACGGGTATATCATTGGCTTCAAAAGAGGCATGGCAGATGGTTCAAAATGAAAGCTTCTGTAATTATGGAAAAATTCGAAGCTATTAGATTGGCTCTGATGGCATGTGATTTCTGGCAGTTGACTGCAAACGCCGCAGAAGAATTAGCTCAGCAAGGAAATCATTGTTCTTTATCGTATATCGGTTGGGGCTGGCCTTCTAAAGAAGAATGGGAAAACCACACTAAATGGTCAGATATAAACATCGGACAACCTGTACTATTCAATTTCTATCATGGTATTGAGTTAAGCCTAAAAGCATTGATAGTAGCAAAAGGGCAGAAGATTAAAAACAATCATCAGCTTTCCAAACTTGTTAATCAAGTTGGGGCTCTTTACAAAGATGAAGAATTAACGTCTTTCTATTCTAAATATGTGGTTTTGGATAAATTACCAAAAATTCTTTATGACTTTTGTCGTGAATCTGACATGACTATGGATTTGTATTTTCAAAGCTTAAAGTATCCAACAAGTACAAAGGGAGTTGAATTTAACCACTCCGTTTTACGCTATAACGAAGATTCTGGAATTGAATTATTTTCGGAAATTCGAGCTGACGTTGTATTTATTCGTGACAAGCTAAAACATGTTGTAAGTATGGAGTGTCGAGATGAGTTCGCATAACATTGCACTGGACCTAACGGGAGTCATTCAGCCGCTCTTCGTAAAAGCATTATGATATCAACAGGTTCTCGCCGTAGGTCAGCTCATCGTTCGGTAATACAATAGAAAGGTGAATCAAAAATGAGTGAGCTGTTAAAACTGCTAAAGGATTTTTTGCCGCTCGAAATTGCCGCTTTAATTGTCATCTTTATTTACTTTCTGAAAGTTTTCAAAGATATTTCTAACGACTTTGTGGATCTTGCCAAGCAACAAGCTGAATACATGAAAGAACGGGTTGATTCGGTTGATAAAACAACCGGCATTTTCGAGCGCACTGTCGATCATCAAGAAAAAGATCTCAAACGCCTATATGATATCAACGAACAAATGAAGCAGGAACTTGAGTCGAAGAAAAACCAAACCGTTTCCAGACTTGACGAACAAATGGACGAAGTCGTACGTGGGCTGGAGGACATTCGCCGAGACAAAATATCGCATGAAGAAATGGAAAAGTTAAAGGCAGATTTAGCAAAAGCCAAGGCAGATGCCACCGAGGAATACACCCATGCCATACAACGACTTTCAAGTGTTGAGAATGTTGCACTGACCAAGACAGGCATGTTGAATAAGGCTTTCGTTGTCATGCCTTTTTCGGAAAGGCATAAAGAAACATATGAAACGATCCGAGAGATTCTTTCTCAGGAAAAAGTATCAGTATTTCGGGCAGATGAACGCGTGACCCCTGGTGGAGATATTGCCACAAATGTTCGTCAGTGTATTGCTGACGCAGACGTCATTATAGTTGACCTTACCGAACAAAATCCAAGCGTGATGTACGAGCTGGGATATGCTCACGGTACCGGAAAAAGTGTCATTCTCCTTACATCAGAATATAGCCAAGTCCCTTTCGATGTCTCGAACTATCGTGTCATCGTTTATGACAAAACTCCACAGGGCGAAAAGGTACTTGCTGAAAGCCTTAAGAAGGTTGTTGTAGATTTAAGGACTGCGGCAAAGAAACAACAAATGAAGAAATGGCTCGAAGCAGCGATATCCGCTATCCCCTACACTGGTGACATTATGAAGCTTTTACTCAGGCTATAAAAGTACGAAATTACCGAACAAATGCATGCAAGGGATGACTTTCCGCTGCGCTCCAAGCCACCCCTGATGCACACGATGGCGCGCCGCTTCGCAGCACGCCATCGGGCGCGAGATGACATGAGTTGTTGTCCGCCGCGAAGCGGCGGCCATCAACTCAATGGAGCTGACACCGCTCCCTGCGGTCGCGGCTGCGCTTCGCTTGCCCCCTTTGGTTGGCAAAATGACTACCTTCAAAAGGAAAGTCGACTATCAACGATCGCAGTCAATATAAACGAAATACCGATTTAAACCGCAGAGGGGCTGTCGTCATTTTCCCCAAGTCGGGGGTGCAGCTCATCTCGCGCCCGTTGGGTGCATAAAATGGAAGAGCAAATAACAAATCTTTCAATAACAAATCCGAATAAAAGTTGGGTGGCAAAGGAACTCACCAAACTTATTGATGAGTGGATTGCTTGGCAGAAAGAAGTGGATCAAATTCGAGAACATCCATATGATCCCAATATTCAACTTGATGTCTTCGCTGATGGTGAAGAAAATATGCAAAAACATGAAATACTCCAAGCAAAGACACTGACCTTTTTGAATAACAACATCAATGGCCATGGCTTTATCAAAGGCTTTGATGGTAGAGGTTGTGATAGGACGGATCTCCGGTTAAAGGTTCGCGTTAAACACAGACTTCAACAGTTAAGAATCCTCCAATCATGTTTAAAATATGCGGAAGTTCCTGAGTCTTTTTGGAAGAAAAAAGGGAAAGAGTTGGTTGAAAAAATATCTAATTTGCCCGCTGATGTTGCCGCACAAGTAGCATCAGAGTGGCTAAAGAATCCACCTTTGTAGGACACCCAACAAGTCGCTGGAGAATCGACGGGTAAATGCTGGCACATTTCCCGCGTCTCAGCTCCAGCGTTCGGTATGAGGATTTTTATCATTTAGGAGAGCTGAATTGGAGCTTTGGCTAACATCAGATATCTTCAACTGGGTCACTTCAATGCAAACTTCTAATATCTCGCGCGGGCGTGAGTGGTTGCGCGCATATGAGTTTTGGAAGCATGCTGACGTGACCTTACAAGAAACCTGCAATGAATTTAATTTAATTGATGCGATTACCACCTTGAAACGGGCTGTAGACCACCGCCTAAGGCTCCTTGATAAGCTATACAAATTTAAAAAAATCCCCATACAGGGAAAGCCGTCAGATCTGATAAAGATTTTGCACTATATGGATATTGTCAGGCCAATAATGGTGGAAAAACTTATTCAAATAAGGAATGCAGTCGAACACGAAGATGCCCCGCCACCTGATTGCGAAACATGTAAGGTTTTTTCAGAATTCGTTTGGTATTTCCTTCGGTCCACCGACAATCTTGTACGGGAAATAGTGTTAAATTTTAGTCTATACCCTGCGGAATCTGATCTTAACTTGTACTCGGTTGAATGTAGAATCGGGATTGAGCATGGATGGAATCCTACCATTGGTGGGTGGTTACCATCCCAATTAATTTCTGATGAATCAAGAGACAACTGGTTAAGAATTATTGGAGAGAAGTACGACAGGCTTTCCGATTATTTAGCTATTTCCCAAAACTCCTCAGATGAAGGCGATCATAGCGTGGATAATGGCCCTCAGTCTGAGATTACATATTTTGAGGGAGAAATACGTGGACCAGCAGTGTGCTTGAAGAGACTGATTCAGATGTATTTCAAGGTGGTCTGAACAATTAAAATGTGATTCTAATTACCGAACATTTGCCTGCACCAGACCGCAAGAAAACCGCGGCTGGTGAGGCATGGCGTTCGGGCAAAAAAATAGGAGGAGATGATTAGTGAAATCGAAAGTGATATCTTTGAAATTTGTCTCGGAATCAGATAAACCGGTGGGATACTTGATGGTCGAGACAGATGATGAAAAATTTGCCAAACAAACCGCCCATCAGTGGGGCGAGAGTAAATTGGACACACCGTTCACAAGAGTGGAGCTGCATCAAGGGGTCCTGGATTCGCCAGATATAGATTCAGACATTTTCAATGGAGTGCGGGTCTGGGAATTGCCCTTTTGATTTGATTTTCTGTATCCTTTCCCTATTCGGACCCCAGGAAAGAAGATGAAACACATGACAGTCAACACTTACCGGAAGGACAAATACTACCCTCGCGTAGTGAGGGCAGTTGGAAAAATTTTGGCTCGCGCAGACGTTGTTGCCCCCTCAGATATCCTTATCGAGATGGGCAATCTTTCCAAGAAAAATTATGAAGCGTGGCGTAAAGGGCCAGTTCCTTATCTTGAACGAGTATTTGAAGGCAGTCTTTCAAAAGCCAACAGAATTCTTCGCATTATCGGCTTTCATACTCATGACCTTAACATGGTGCTGCGGCAGACGGCTTACCATCAGTGGAGGAATGGGAAAAATCGAATACTGAGATTCTCCAAATCAGGTGATCCGAATCTAGAAAAGGCCTATTCCTGCCATTATATTTGGAACCAGTCACAGGAAAAGAAATTGAAAGTTATCCATGAGGCCATGCCCGAACAATGCCAGTGCAATTGGCCAGGGCCACAGCGGGCCTATTGAAAAGCAATAAAAAATAATGTCAGTTGCCTTTGGGAACCTCTCTAAGTGGCCCTGTCAACTAGCTTTGATCGTTGGCTCTTAATATATTTGACAAGCCTTATCGATCGTGTTATTGTATTACGAAATAATATCGATGGAGGTTTTGCCATGCAAACTGTAACCGTATCACCAAAATATCAAGTCGTTATACCCAAAAAAATCAGGGAGGCATTGCAGCTTCACCCCGGTCAAAAAATGCAGGTTGTAGAATATGATGGGCGAATCGAACTTATTCCAGAACGAGATATTAGAGAGCTCCGCGGGTTTCTGAAAGGCATAAATACAGAGTTCGAACGAGAGGCAGATAGAGTATGAATATTGTCGATTCTTCAGGTTGGCTTGCATATTTTGCGGATGAGCCCAATGCAAAATATTTCCAAACCCCTTTGAATGACTCGTCTTCGCTTGTTGTCCCAACGGTAACGATATATGAGGTCTTCAAGGTAGTTCTTCGAGAGTCCAGTGAGAATGAAGCGTTACAAGCAGCCGTTGCTATGGGAAAAGGAATGATTGTGGATCTAACAGCTACACTGGCGATTGCTGCCTCAAAACTAAGTCTGGAGCATAATCTTCCAATGGCTGACAGCATTATTCTCGCAACAGCAAAAGAATTCGTCGCTACCATTTGGACTCAAGATTCAGATTTTAAGAATATAGGCGGTGTGAAGTATTTTCCTAAGAAATAAGTGAATGGCCATCGGGATAGTAGATTAGGCGACGCACATAAGATAATAAGTTTTAAAATATTTTCGCCTTAATTTGAGATAGCACCGGGGGGGGCATCCTCGACTTTCGCTCAATGGAGTTAATTTTTTATTCTTTTACACGCTCCACATACTCTCCGGTTCTGGTATCGATCCGAACAAGTTCACCTTCCTCAACAAATGGAGGAACCTGAACCACATAGCCTGTCTCAAGTGTTGCCGGCTTTGTGCTGCCGGTAGCGGTATCTCCTTTTGCCCAAAGTTCTGCCTGGACAATTCTTAAATTGACAAAATTGGGTAATGTAATACCGATAGGCCTTTCCTGGAAAAAAAGAACATTGCAAACCGTGTTTTCCTTTAAAAAATAAATGGAATCGCCTAACTGATTCCTGGTGAGATAGTCCTGGACATAAGTCGACGTATTCATAAAACAGTATTGATAACCGTCTGAGTAAAGATATTGCAATTCAAGTTCTTCGAGGTTTGCCGGGTTGAATTTATCACCGGATCTAAATGTTCGATCGAACTGTGCGCCGGTCAGCATATTCTTTAGCTTGCACTTATAAAGAGCCTGTCCCTTTCCTGGTTTGACGAATTCAAATTGTACAACAACATATGGATCTCCATCAATCTCGATTTTAAGACCTTTTCTCAAATCGCTGCTTTCATACATATTGTTTTTTATCCTCCATAAATTAATCGTTTTAAACCTCTATCCCTTGTAGTGATACCATAAAAGGTTCTTCAGTAGATAGAAGAGTGCCTAAAGTGATCTAAAATGATCTAAAATGCCTAAAGTTAAGTATGATAGCTTTTTTATAATTACTTTAGATCAATAGCAGAATAACTTTCCGGAATCAGTTATTCAGAGACACAGGCACACATTAGCAGTTTGAGTCGTCTAAGCTTATCTGACAACCACCAATGGTTATAAATGACAGGATTCCAAAATGTTAGCTCACTTTAGCTCACTTCAAACTTTAGCTCACTTAAGACCTGCTCCGCCTTTCGGGTTTCATCAACAAATCGTTTTACTTTGCCAAAGTCCTTTTTGAATCTTAGTAAATTTCCTTCCAAATCCAAAGCATTGGTCCCGGTACAACTGTCAACTCCTGCCGGACGAACATGCATAATACCATCAAACACATTATCGGGCGTAATACCCCCTGCCAATATTACAGGAATACGGCTTGACTTTACCAATTTTGCAGCGACATTCCAATCGCATGTCCGGCCGGTTATTCCAACAAAACCCTTGACCGGCTGATGTTCAGAAAGAGATCCGGATTTTTCTACAATCAAGGTATCTGTTAAAAAACAATCGCTTACCGGCTCGAACAATCTTGCCAGTTCAAAAGCGTCCAAGTGGTCCGTCATCCCGTATTGCGGTATTGGAATAGATCGCATAATTTTGATTTCGGGAAACCTTTTTTTAACATTCTCCTGCAATAATATAAGTTCCTTATATGTTCCAGAGACACCATTTTGAAAGGTTAAAGCTTCACAAAAATGGACAATGTCGGGGTTATAATAATCGAGCGCAAGAAGTACTGCATCAATGTCGCTAAAGAGCGGTATCAAGCTGCTCCGGGTGTCTGGACCATCAATCGTATCGATTGTATCCCTAATCAAAGGAACTTTCCATAACTTTTGGGAAACAATAACGCTGCCAATATGATCCACCCCGAGCGATACCAGCTTTTCAGCCTCGGAAGGTGTCTGCACTTCATAAATTTGGGTAATAATTTTGGCCATCGGTTTTATAGACTTAAATATATCAGCAGTCGGGATGTTTTTCTTATAAACCTTTGTAAATAGCGTAATGAATGATCAGCAGCGAAATCATACACTGTTTGAGTTTGTATGATGTAGTCGCTGATTATTCATGAAGCTATTGAACCGAAAAAACTCCGCGACCTCTCAAATATATGAGTTGACATTTTTGACCGCTTCTAACATATTCAATATGTTTTCGCAAATTGTTTGAGTGAGGAAACTTATGATACTGATTATAGATTTTGGTTCGCAATATAACCAGCTTATCGCCCGCCGGGTTCGAGAATTTCATGTATACTGTCAGATCGATCCGCCGGATATTGATATTGCCGATATCAAGAAACTGAAACCCAAAGGGATTATTCTGTCAGGCGGACCTTCAAGCATTTATGAAAAAAACAGTCCAAAATGCGATGAATCGATTTTTAATCTCGGGATTCCTGTTCTTGGAATCTGCTATGGTATGCAGTTTATGATCAACACTCTCGGTGGAACGGTAAAAAGAGCCCGAAAGCGTGAATACGGCTTTGCAGAGCTTAAAGTAAAAGAACAGGCAGGCCTGTTTAAAGATGTTGATCAAATAACAAAGAGCTGGATGAGCCATGGGGATTCAATAGAAAAGCTGCCGCGCGGTTTTAGAATAACCGCTTCAACTAAAAACACAAAAATAGCTGCAACGGTCCATGGCAAAAAAAATCTCTACGGTTTCCAGTTTCACCCTGAAGTCCATCATACGGCTAAGGGCAAAGTAATGCTTCACAACTTCCTTTTTGACGTGTGCGGCTGCAAACGTACTTGGACGATGAAGTCCTTTGCCAAAAATTCGATTGCTCAAATAAGAGAAACCATTGGGGATAAAAAAGTCATTCTGGGTTTAAGCGGCGGAGTTGACTCTTCTGTCACAGCAATACTGATTCACAAGGCTGTGGGGAAAAATCTTACGTGTATATTCGTGGATAACGGCCTGCTTAGAAAAGATGAAGCCGAAAAACTCAAAAAAACACTAAAACAACATCTTGAAATCAATATCCGGTTTGTAAGCGCCAAAATGAAATTTTTAAAAGCACTCTCCAAAGTAACCGACCCGGAAAAAAAGAGAAAAATTATCGGTAAAATCTTTATGAATGTCTTTGAAGCCGAAGCCAGAAAGATAAAAGATGCTGACTTTTTGGCCCAGGGAACCCTCTACCCGGATATCATTGAGTCTCAATCTGCCTTCGGAGGCCCGACGTCGGTCATCAAATCACATCACAATGTTGGCGGCCTTCCAAAAAATATGAAATTAAAACTTGTTGAACCCTTAAAGTACTTATTTAAGGATGAAGTGCGCATCCTGGGCAAGGAACTGGGACTTGATGAAAACTTGATATGGCGCCAACCGTTTCCGGGACCGGGTCTTGCAATAAGAATCATCGGAGAAATTAACAAAAGACGCCTTTCAATATTAAGAAATGTCGATGAAATTTTGCTTGAAGAAATTAGAACTATTGGATATTATAAAAAATTATGGCAATCTTTCGCCGTCCTCCTGCCCATAAAAAGTGTGGGTGTTATGGGAGACAGTCGAACCTATGAAAATATTGTGGCTATTCGGGCGGTAACAAGCAAAGACGCAATGACGGCGGATTGGGCCAGGCTGCCTCACAAATTTCTTGGTAACATATCAAACCGAATAATCAATGAAGTTGTCGGCGTAAACAGAGTCGTTTATGATATCAGTTCTAAACCGCCGAGTACAATCGAGTGGGAATAGATAAAAATGACAACCAATGGTGACTCCAGATTTAAAATGCGTATAGATGATGAGAAACCGGATTTCCAGTCTCAAGAAGACATCCACGATCTTCAGGTCGAAAAGTTAAGCAAGCGTATCACCCGTATCTCGATTCTCATCCCATGTTTGATATTTTTAATAACCCTTGCTGTTTATTTCGATTTAAAAAAAAGTATCTCCAGAACGGACAGTTCGGGAAGCATGGGGGTTAAGGCCCTTTCTAAAGAACTCCAATCAAAATTCTCATCTCTTTCCGTTCGACAGGCTAATCTTGAAGATGCCCTTAGTAAAAGGATTGAGGCAATTGAAAAGAGTGCCGCTTCTATACAGGTAAACCTGAACAAAGCAACAACCGCTATAAAATACATCAGATCTGCCAGAAAAACAGACAATAAAAAAATTGGAACCGCCATAGCAACCATCGAAAAAAAACTATCTCCGCTGCCCGGAGGTTTGGAAAGTATTGCATCAGACATCAAGAACATTGATAATACATTTAATAAAGAATTGGCAAATCTTTCCCAAATTGTCGGAAGCGCAAAAAATGACCTGATAAAGATCAGGACCGATATCGACTTTCTTAAATCTGTCAAGGTTGACCGAAAAGCTGTCGATATATTGCTGAAGAACCAGCAGGAAGCTTACCAACTTGCTTTACATAAAATAACAAGCAATCTTGAAGATAAAATAGAATCTGTTGAAAAAAAGTTAAAAGATCAGGAAAAGGGTATGGGTAATCTAAAACCCAACCCCGAAATCATTATTGAAAAGGACGTTAAGTAAAGATCCGGAAATAGATGACTCGCTTTTTTGACTCAATAAAGGGGGATAGGGATCCGATTTACCATTTGGGTAAAATGTATGATAATAGGATGTTGTTTTAATAATAGCCTAAAGTATTTGACGGTATATGCCGAAAATACAGGTAAGAAGTTAAAACACTTGGAGAATTTGTTGTGGATATCGTCGTTGGGAAAATTCATCCTGCCAAAAAGGGTGGATCAAATAAAAATACTGTTTTTTCGGGTGGTAAAAAGGTTCGTTTAAAGGAAAAACGTAGGAACAAACATGACCGCCGGCAAAGTGTCAGGGATGGTGTTTTTGTGTCACTTTCTATTAAAAATGACCGGAGAGTTATTCCTGATAGAAGAAAGGCCGATTCGTAAAGAAATTCTTAGGCTATTTAACGGTATTCTAAATTTTATCCGCCTCCCTACTCCCTTTCCATGCCTCATAAGAATAATCAAGCAATATCCACTTGTCTTCAGGGTCTATGGTGATTATTTCAATGCCGCCTATATAATTAAACTCCGGATTCCTCTTGAGTTCTCTAATCCAGATCAGAGTCCCGGCAGCAGAAACCGGTGGCTTCTTTCCTGGAACATCTATCATCAAATTTAGATTAGAACCCAAATGGATTTTCTCCTTCAAGTACACAATAACCCCCATACCCTCCCGGCTAATATTTATGATGGAGCACTGATTCCATTTATCTTGGTTCTCTTCTGAATACCGAGCACTGAGCCTTACAGAAAAACGTATAAATTTTCTTCTATCTTCCACTTAATTACCTCTATGATTATGATTTGATTTCTTATGCTTATTATTATATGTTATAAAAATCAACATTTTTTATGGAGCCCTGAGTTCAGCAAATGATAGACTGCCATAAATGCAAACACTACTATGTCACCTGGGACAAGAACTTTCCTCATGGCTGTAAGGCCATGAAGTTTAAATCCAAACAACTTCCTTCAATAGTAGTGCGAGTCAGTTCTGATCGTGAGTGCCTTTTATTTAAAATAAAGAAAACAAAAAAAAGAAGTAAAGCTTTAGGTTTCTGAAACGACTGTCGCATTCAGATCATCCTGTTATCCTGTCAAAAAGCAAAGGAAATTATATCATGGACATTGAATTGTTGAATCAGATCCTTGGCAATGTTGCCACAGGCAAAATATCTGTCCAAGATGCCGCCCAAAAACTCAAGCACCTGTCATTTGAGGATCTTGACTATGCACATATAGACCATCACCGCTCACTGCGCAAGGGGTTTCCCGAAGTTATCTTTGGACAGGAAAAGACAGCCGACCAGATTATCGGTATCATGGAAAAAATGCTTCTCCAAGAAAAAGTCGTTTTGGTTACTCGCATAGATGCCCATCAGGCGGATCAAGTTGTTTCACGTTTCCCTGAGGCAGTATATCATAAAGATGCAAAAATGGTTGTATGGAAAAAACATGAAATCCCTGTAAGGAGCAAAGGAACCATAGTTATAATTTCAGCCGGAACATCAGACATACCGGTTGCCAAAGAGGCATTTCTTACGGCACAGGCAATGGGAAACCCGGTAGAATCTGTTTTTGATGTCGGGATTGCCGGTATTCACCGGTTGTTTAACCATAAAAAATTAATCAACCGGGCTTCTGTCCTTGTTGTAGTAGCAGGAATGGAAGGTGCGCTTCCCAGCGTGGTTGCAGGAATGGTCAGCAGGCCGGTTATAGCCGTTCCCACAAGCGTAGGCTACGGTGCCAGCCTTGGTGGTTTAACAGCACTTTTTGCCATGTTGAACAGCTGCAGTTCAAATGTTGCTGTTGTGAATATCGATAACGGATTTGGGGCCGGGTATATGGCCTCTGTTATAAATAGGATATAGGAAAAGGGATTGTTCTATGAGCGCAAACGAAAAATTCTGGATAGGATTTGGCGATATTCATGAAGATATTTCACTGGTTGATGAAATACCGGATCTTGCCGATGCAGACGGTGTGATAATCAGCGGTGACATAACCAACAGAGGCAATGTACGCAGGGCAAGTGAGCTACTTGAGGTGGTTTTTAGATTAAATCCAAACATTTATGCCCAGATAGGAAATATGGATCGTCCTGAGATCACTTCCTATTTAAATGATAAGGGGTGGAATATCCATGCAAAGGGTAAACAACTAACCGATGATATCGGTATTATGGGTGTGGGATATTCTACACCAACTCCTTTTATGACCCCTTCCGAGGTCCCCGACGCCAAGCTGGCACAGTGGCTAAACCAGGGTTATGAACAAATTAAACATCTGCCGAAACTAATTCTCGTGGCCCATGATCCGCCCTTTGGATCAAAAGCAGCCAATTTGCCTTCCGGAGAAAATGTGGGTAACCGGTCCGTGCTGGAATTTATCCAGCGTGTACAGCCGGATATCTGTCTAACGGGTCATATCCACGAGGCAGAGTCCGAAGATTTTATCGGCAAAACAAAGGTGTTGAATCCGGGTATGTTATGCATGGGGGGGTATGTACTTATCCGGCTGAAAGGAGAAGAGTTAGAAGCCAATCTCATGTACATATGATGAGACCTTTGAAAAAGGCCTCTCGAAAATTTTCATGAAATATTCGGGTTAGGTATTTAAAAATATTTACTGCTTATAACCGATGGTCCGCAAAAATTCCTTTCGTTCCTTAATGTCGTCTTCGGTTTCAATCCCTTTCGAGTGAAACCCGTCAATGACTCCGACTATTCCTCGTCCCAGCTCTGTTTCTACAACCAAAACTTCCACAGGATTTGCCGTTGCGCAAATGATCCTGCAGACTTCCGGAACGTTCTTGATCGTATTCAAAACATTGACGGGGAACATGTCTTTCATAAAGATAATAAAACTGTGACCGGCCGAAAGATTATAGGCATTTTTCTTGGCCAATTCAATTAAATCATTATCTGTGCCGGTATATCTCACCAGACACGGACCGGAAGCTTCACAAAATGCCAGACCGAATTTCGCTCCCGGCACGGTATTGACGATCGCCTCATAGACATCTTCGACCGTCTTGATAAAGTGAGAATGGCCTAAAATCATATTCATATCATCCGTTTTTTCAATCTTGACCGTCTTGATTTCCATAAGCCCTCCGTTAGTTTCTCCTGTCTTGTCCGCTCTTCGATCTTTACTCTTTCTTCGATTCTGTCCGCTCCTTCTTTCCTTACCACTCCTTTTATGCCAGACGACAAAGCTTTTGGATTTGTAAAGCTTGCCGGAAGATTCAAAATCACATGGATACTGTGAGCACCCTGATTTGACGATATCAGCCAATCTGACGGCATCTTCGGTCATCATGAACAGCCGTTCCACACGGCGCGTCATCAATAACCACTGTAAAGCGGTGTATCCTTAGGGTCCGATTCATCAAATTTAAAATGTACCTTCATATCGCACTCTCCCTCAAGGCTCATGGCACCGGCAGTAATTAAACCTCTCGGATTTTTTACAACGTATTAGTAAAACAACTAATAAAATCGATATGCTCGTATGCCAATGCTGTAAATCTCCATCAATGAATACCAGAATGTCTCCAGATGCATGTCTTATCCCGCTTTTAACCGCTGCACCGTTACCTATATTGTAAGGATGGCTGAAAACCTTGGCGCCGGCGTCTTTAGCTACGGCAGACGTATCATCTGTTGAGCTGTCATTTATTACGAGAACTTCGAATTCAGGATACAACTCGACGATTTTGGATACAAGATCCCCGACCGTACGGGATTCATTATACGCCGGTATGATAATTGATATTTTGCTGTTAGTCATTTTTTTTGGAAAATTTATCTAGATGCCATTTCAAAATCTTCCAGCGAAGGTTAATATAGAAAAAAACGAACTTTTGTGTCAAGGTAATAACCTACTCACATGTTTGGCTAAAGTTTCTCATTTATAGACATTTTTATATCAACCTGTTCCCTTCGGCTTATCCGACAAAATCGAATTAATTAATAAAACTGTTGAGAGCGAGCGGGGCATAATCCTGGCAATCTCTTAAATGGCCCGCCTATCATCCCACAGATGCTCAAGCACCTCTGAGCTGATGGCGTGAGAAAAAACTCCGGATTTAAACGGTAGACTAATGCCGTCTGCTACGACATAATATCCTTTTCCATATGAATGTTTAAGAAGTTGTATCGCTGAAAAAGACAAATCTGAATAAATAATATCTCTGGATTTCATCATTACAGGAGATATTCCACTTCCCACCTCTAAGATCAATTCTGTGTTTTCGCTTTGCAGATTTTTTTCTACGGCCATTTTACGGAGGTGGTAATTATATAAGTAGTTTTTAAGAGTCGTATATTGATTTTCTTCAAAAAAATCCTGGAATCGGCTGGCATGGGAATGATTCATGATTGTTCTTTTTCAGGAAATAATTTGCAAGTAATAAAATTCAGTTTCACCAGACGAAATTTCATGGCGGTATTCAAACACCCAAAACCGTATTTTGTGCTTCGCAATAAATTAATTGATGAAGCTTCAGCAAAGTACTTTGTCGGGCAGCTCACCTCGGCAACGGTATAACCGAGCCATAAAATCTGTGCCAGCATCTGATTGTCAAAAACAAAATCATCAGAATTTTCTTTGAGGGGCAGACGTTCCAACAGTTCGCGTGAAAAAGCTCTGTATCCGGTATGATATTCTGAAAGTTTCGCTTTCAATAGTATATTCTCTATGAATGTAAGGAAACGATTGGCAATGTATTTCCAAACCGGCATGCCCCCCTTCAGTGCATAACCGCCGAGAATCCTGGACCCCAGAACACAATGATAAAGACCGTTTCCGATCATGGAAGCCATGGCTGGTATAAGTTTTGGTGTATATTGATAATCCGGATGAACCATAATGATAATATCACCGCCCGCTTTGAGGGCAAGACTGTAGCAGGTTTTCTGGTTGGCACCATAGCCCAGATTTTTCTCATGTATATATACCAAAGTATCGGGCAATGCTTTTGCGATAGATACGGTTTCATCCCGACTGCCGTCATCTACCAAAATGACAAGATCGACAATACCCTGATCCATGACTTCATCATAGGTCATGCGCAAGGTCTTTTCCGCATTATATGCCGGCATGACAACAATAACTTTTTTATCTTTATACATACGAACCTTATTACCTACCCTCCATTTGATGTTGAAGTTTGATTTAAAATTTCCAAGTTTTTTCGTGCTTCAGAATAATCGGGATTGATTTTTAGGGCTTTTAGAAAAAATACTTTGGCTTTGTTAAATTTCCCCTGTTTAAACAATATAAGCCCTATTTCGTTATACGGTTGAACATAATCAGGTTTAATTTTTATCGCTTCGGCAAAATGAGTAAATGCTTCTTTAATTTTTCCCTGTTTTATCTTAATCCTCGCAAGGTTATAATGTGCCTTTTCATGTTTTGGATTAATTTTAATTGCTTCCTTATAGTGCAATTCAGCCTGATCTGTTTTATTTTGAACAGAAAGCATGTATGCCAAATTATAATGTGCATTGGCATTTTCGGATTCGATTTTAAGTATCTCTCTATATTGTGATATTGCTTTTTCGTGTTTTGCCTGTAAAAAGAAAATATTTGCCAAATCCATGCGGGTATCTATTTTTTGAGGATTGATTTTAAGCGCTTTGGTAAAGTATGAAACCGCTTCGTCATAATTTCCTTTATTATAAAGGGCTAATCCCAGATTGCAAAGCGCAGTGACATACTTGGGATGAATTCTCAATGCCTCTTTATAGTGGAAAATGGCCCTATCAAGATCTATTGGACCCAATACTGTTGCAAGATTATTGTGCGCTTTATAGTTATTCTCAGTTACATTAATAGCATGTTCAAAGAGTGTAACACCGTTTTTCCAATGACTTACCTGAAAGAAAGTCCTCGCTGTCAAGGCTGATAAAATTATCATGGCAAACACGCTAAGATAGATTTTTTGATAATGCCATTTTCTAAAAAGATCTAAAACTCCCCATGCAAGAATAATAAAAAGCCCTATTAAAGGTATATAAGTGTATCGATCCGCCATCGCCTGTTCGCCCACCTGTACCAATCCGATCACGGGCACAAGCGTGCCGAAATACCAGAATAGTCCGATAATTACATACGGATACTTCTTTGCCGCCCTTATGGCAAAGAAACATGCACAAGAAATCAACAAGGCTGCCCCGAATATCTGCCAAGCAGGCAAGGTATCTCCCGGATGCGGATAAAAAACAGCCAGTTTACTGGGCCAGAACGTTTTTAAAACATAGCTTACATAAGAAACAAGTGCATTCGCGACGCGGGTTTTCAGTGACAAAGCCACGAGCTCTTTTACTGCACCCCCGCTTTTTTGGGCTAAAAAAGTCAAAATGCATGAAATAACCACCGGGATCAATAAAATAATTTTCTCTAAAATGATCCGAGAAGACCCTTTAAGGTAAGAAAATGTTTTTCCACCCGATTGCGATAGACGATTATTCTTAAATTGAAATCTTTTAAACGGCCAAAAGTCAAGCAAAAGCAGTACAAATGGGAATGTCACTATCATGGGTTTGGCCATAAGGCCCAAACTAAGGAAGATGATAACCGGAAGGTAGTTCTTGAAACAAGGTCTTTTGACATAGCGGTAGTATGCCAAAACCATTAACAAACCAAAAAAGGTGCTTAAAACGTCTTTTCGCTCCGAAATCCACGCAACAGACTCCACATGAAGCGGATGCAAAGCAAAAAGCGCTGCCACAAACGCACTCCTTAACATCGCTCCGCTAATCAAGTTAAGCACTAAAAATAATAAAATGGTATTGGTCATATGGATTATTAAATTTGTCCAATGATGACCCATGGGGTTTAGTCCATAGAGTTCACAATCAAGCATATGGGAAAGCCAGGTCAACGGATGCCAATTTGATGAATGGAAAGCCGTAAATGCCCAGATAATGCTCTCAACGGTTAAACCTTTCTGAACGTGGCTGTTTTCAGTGACATACTCTTGGTCGTCATACCCAACAAAATCAAAATTTTTAACCTGTCCATAAGCAATAATGATTGCCAGAATCAAAAGCAGACTGATCATCATTTTAAGATGACGATCCGGCATATTGTATTTTACCTTCATAAATTTATTTCGGTCTGTGACTTCAAAGGTTTTTTTAACCCTATTCGGATGCGAAACTTGAGTCATAATATTCTTAACTGGTTGAGATGGTCAGATTGTTCTTTCTTAGAAATTCGGGACAACCCTTTTTGGAAAACAAGGATAAATAAAATTAGAAATAGTCCTGCTTGCGTAAAACGTAGCCCAAGACCAAAGGACTGCGGAGCGAATTCGAGCCTAATTTCATGTTCCCCTGCTGGAACATAGCAAGAGATAAAGGTATTCAAGAACGGTTTCAGGGGAATTGTTTTGTCTTTTTCTACAGCGATCCAACCCGGATGAAATGATTCTGAAATAATTATAGTCCCGGGCTGCTTTGTGTGAATATAAATATATCGGCGATCAGGTGAACCATATTTCATTCCAACGGGGATGATACCCCCCTTTGAACCTTCAGCCACAAAAAAGGCTCTCGGAAGCACATTAACATTTTCATAAAGATAGACCGGTTTTTCTCTCCACCAACCTCCGCAAAAGTTCGGCATTGTGAAGGTATCTCGGGTTTTTAATTTAAGACGAGGATTCCTTATCGGTTTGAAAGTAATCAAATGAGTAATCCCGGCAAGGTCATAAAGATCGGGCCGGGCGAAATCAAATAAACGAAATGCCCACATCGTCTCTGAAATCGGAAGCGTTCCATCCAGTTGTGTCAGGAAATTTAAAGTATTAAGCATGGCAAGGGGTTCATAACCTCCGGCACGGCCTATTTTATTTTGAATAAAAATCCAATCACCCAATGGGGTGAGGCGATAAGCCCTCAGATTAACCGGCTGAATCGATCCTATCCTCACAGGACCGGGATGCTCTTTAATCGCCTGTATGATTTTTAAAGGCGGTTTCAGATCTTTTTTGTGATACCCTGTTAGTATCCCGTTTGAAGCAACGAGTATTGGATCCGCTATAAGCCAGCATATTAAGATAATTTGAACAAATTGAATACGCTTCCAAAAATATAAGCCTGTTAAAAGAAAAAAACAAATCATCGCTCCAAAATATCGGACATTCAATATGGCCGGGTCCTGAGCGTACGGCAAAATTAAAAAACCTGAAAAAAACAGGCCAAAACCAGCTACGGAGAAAAATAGATATGTATTTCTTTTTCTGTTGGCAAAATCAAAAAGATACTCAAATCCGGATCCTGCAAAAACGCACAATATGAGTATACTAAAAATAAAATAGCGGGACGGGCTGGTGAGCATGGCCATTCCTGGAATGTTCTTTAAAAGCAGATCAAACGGGGGGAGAGCAGCCCCCATACTAAAGAGCCACGGGATTATTCCCCAAATAAGCACATATTGAAAATACTTCTTCGAAACGAAAAGGCCCAAGAAAGATAAAACCATTCCTCCTATTCCGATATAAGCGCACAACTCCCACGCAAAATCGTGCCTCAAAAATTCAGGACGAAACAGAATACGAAACCATTGTTTTATACTCCAGTCAAAATGGAAACCACATATAGAACTTGAGCTGTCAAAAAAAATTCTGGAAGAAAGATAGGTCTGTTCAAGGGCCGGAAACAACTGAACACTTATCAAAAGAAACGAGATAAGGCCGGACAGAAGTAATCTATATATAAGAGAGAGCCGATCTTTTCTCGATTGGGGTAGAAAAATCTGCCATATTCCTTTAAGCAAAAAAAGCCAGAAACCCATAAAAGCATATTGGGGAGTGCCCGAGAGTAACGTCATGGCAAAGACAATGGCAAATGCCAGTGGAAAATGTCGTTCCTTTCTTTCCAAAACCAATATTGATACCAACACAAAAAAAGGGAGCCAACATATTGAAGTATAATTGCCCAGCCAACCGGCGTTGATATAATAAAGTATACGTCCGTTGAGCATATAGAGACATCCGGCAACCATGCTCCCATTCTTTTTACATCCTGTGTGTCTGGCTATAAAATATGCTCCGAGACCGGCAATTGCCATATGCATGGACTGATAGACCCAAAGGGCTTTAAAGAAAGAAAAGAAAATAAAAACAACATTTAAGGGATAAAAAAGGGCAAACTGGGGGTTGCCCACAATGGGTTGGCCAAACATAATATAAGGGTTCCATAAAGGTATCTCTCGAAATTCCTGGAACGTTTGATACAATAACTGCTTGGAACCATAGATATAGGGTATTAAATCCGATCCGTCTCCAGAATAGAAATCGATTACCCCCAGCCATATGGGACAAAAAAGAATTACGGAGAGCGAAATAATAATCAAGAAAGGATAATATTTTTTTAACAATAGCTTAAAACCCATCAATCGTTCGTACCGAACGCCTGTTTATTTTCCTAACGATCAACTTAAGGGGAACCTCTTTTCTGCGGAGACTATCTCACACAGCAAAAGTCCCGTCAAGGCTGTTATCATCACCGATAATTGCTATTGAGAATAAAATTTATCCGATATTAGAGCAAGTTAAATGAATCCGCTATAGCAAATATCAACCGCAAAGTTATGGTTGAGAATTTAATGCTTTTATGGTAACAAAAATTAGAAAATAACATAATTGTCATTGTTATGAAAGGCGTTTACAGGAAATCTATAATTCGCCCATCCTTCTTTTCAATTATGATGGAGGATCTTATTCCCAATTTTTTCCTCTGGCGAGTACTTTTTTTATCCTTTAGAAACAAAGGGCGGCCACAAATGGATGAAAAGCACCTATTAGAACTCAGACTCAAGGAGGAAAACTACTGGTGGCACGTTAACAAGCGGCAGCTTGTTCTTAAGTTTCTTGACCGCCTAAATACACCCAATAGCCGTATTTTGGAAGTGGGATGCGGTGGCGGGCTTTTGTCTTCTCTTCTAACCCGTGCCGGTGCAAATGTGGTTGCCACTGATATGTTGTTTAATGCTACACGATCCGTTAGAGCCAGAGGATTAACCAAGAGTCTTACCTTCGACGCGGGACAACCGTGGCCATTTAAAAAAAATTCCTTTCAAACTGTAATAATGCTTGATGTACTCGAACATATTGAAGATGATATAGCTTGTCTGCATGAGGCCCGACGCGTGTTGAACCGAGGCGGAATAGCAGTGCTGACGGTACCCGCGCACCAATTTCTGTTCTCCAACTGGGACAAGGTGCTAGGTCATCAGCGTCGCTATTCGAAATCATTGCTTCAACTGGCGTTTAGAAATGCCGGTTTTCAGCCCATTCTCATTTCATACCATAACATTTTAAGTTTTTTCCCGGCCTTGATTCTTAGGGGAAAAGATCGGCTTTTTAGATGCCGGGTTGAATGTGCTGAATTTCCAGACGTTCCGGAAATCGTTAACAAATGTTTAAAATGGTGGGGTCGTCTGGAATGCGCTTTGATTTCTTTTAAGTTGCCAATAGGATTGTCTTTTTTTATTGTTTTGAAATCAAAATAGGAGGTATGTTATTTCATGCGCGACCTTGGTCCTGACTCTGTAATTTCAGTGGTTGCCCCGTTTTACAACGAGGTTAAGAATATTCAAACATTTGTCGAAGAGTTGGAAAACGAATTTGAGAAAATCGGTTTTGCCGATAAACACGAGATGATTCTTGTCAATGACGGCAGCACTGACGGCAGCGACCGGGAACTGGACCGCATAACTACAGTTCATCCCGGTAAAATCAAGGTGATCCACCTATCTCGGAATTTTGGACATGCATCGGCTGTATATGCGGGGTTAGAGCATGTCAGTGGTGAAGTCATCATTTTAATTGATTCAGATATGCAGGATGATCCTGAATATTTCGATTTATTTTTACAAAAATGGCGGGAGGGATACGACGTCGTATACTCCAAACGATCTTCCCGTCGAGAAAGTGCCCCGCTCCGCTTTCTTTTCTGGCTGTTCTATCGCATCTTGTTACTGATGTCCGACATTTATATACCACCCGATGCCGGAAACTTTGCCTTGATGGACAAGCGTGTTGTTGATATTCTTCTATCTTTGCCTGAAAAAAATATATACGTACCTGGACTCAGAGCCTGGGTCGGCTTCAAGCAAATCGGCGTTCCTGTTCCACGCCGACTGAGATATGATCATTCGCCCAGAACAAACTTAAAGGCCAAATGGAATTTGGCTATTAACGCCATCTTTAGTTTTTCTTTTTTACCCCTTATTATTTTCCGGGTTTTTGGAATTTTGGCTTTGATAGTCTCCTTACTCCTGGCAAGTTTTACTTTATATCACAAACTGATTACCGGCCTGGCTGTAAAAGCTTGGGCCTCCAATTTAATTACGATTACTTTCTTCGGAGGCCTCAATCTTTTCGGGATAGGTATAATTGGCGAGTATATAAGCCGAATTTACAACGAAGTCAGAACGCGTCCCAAATATATCATTGACCGCATCGCTGATGGAGATACGATTTCCGGCAATAACCAAAATCATGATTAAGTTATACAATTGCTTTCAAGTCTATACAACAAGTCTAAAACTTAAGCAAAAAATAACCAACTCTTTACTTTCATCGTCTGTTCTGAATATCCCAGACCGAATATCCGTTATTTTCGTATACTTTCTTCCAGTATTTCTCTACAAGTCTCAAAAGACGGTTAACCTCTTTTGTTGAGAAGTTATTCTGTAAGTACTTGTTAACCATGTCGGACCGCATCAGGATATGTGTCACATTCATAGACCAAATGTATTCCAAAAATTTTTCTTCATCATCGGAACTGTTTACCATATGGCTGATGGTTGACATTCCAAATGAAGACTCATTTTTATAGGCTCTGTCAAGATAATATCCCCGTCGTCCCAAAAACATGGTAAAAATAATAGCATCCATTGGTATGTTGTTGTTGATGTATTCAACAGCATCATAGTGCAAAAGGTGACGCCTTAAAAAGCTTGTCTGGGTTCCTTGCCTGTCACATATGGAAACGGTCTTATAGCGTTTATCCGGCTTTTCAAATACAATAAATAAAAATCAATAAGATCGCTACAACCTCAAACAGTAGTATACTGGCGATCGATTTTGCATTTTTCCCAAGTTTCATAGAGGATAAAGACGTCTTCTCTTTCAACTTATCCATAACGTCTTTTATCCCCATGACAGCAAGAATGGAAAGAAATGGCAAAACCGGAAGGATGTAACGAACCTGTTTGGCAGTTTAAAAAAATGCCATAAATATAAAAATAATCGTAAAGCATACGAAGAAAATTTTATCCTTGCCATACCTCCTGTTAAGCAACGCAAAAGGCAAAAATATAATCAAAATTGGATTCAAAGCACCTTGAAAGTACTGGTAACTGTTGTCTTTTCCTTTAAGCCGCAAGGATTATCACGACTAAAAACAGACTAACTACAAATTCTGAACGTGTTTTATTTATAACATTCAACATTATAAAAGAAATCCTGATTAAAAATCGTTGACATCTTAATCTTTATCTTGACAGCGGAATGAGAATCCAAGAATATAAATCTGTTTCTTAATATCGGCATGTATCTTATAAAAATAAAATCGTAATAAGGCCTTATGAAACTTCCATAGGTAAATCTAACAGATCTTATCATCAAAAGGTTTAAGTATTATAAATGCTTGTGGTAAATTTGTAAAGAAATGTCAGAAAAAGAAAATATCATAAAACGCTTTGATTTTCTTGCAGAAAAACGCCAATACTGGGTAAAACGAAATAAATATTACTACACGGATCAGGAGAAATATTTTCGATTTTTGATTCCCGACGAACAATCCGTTTTGGAATTGGGGTGTGGAACCGGAGAACTTCTAAATGCTTTGAAACCAAAACGTGGAGTAGGAATCGATTTCAGTCAAGAAATGGTACGTATCGCCAAGAAGCGATATCCTCATCTGGAATTTCACAAAGCAGATATCGAGAGCATCGAAGATTGGGGAGAAGCTTTTGATGTTTTGATATTAGCCGATGTCGTTGGACATCTTATGGACATCGAGGAAACATTCAGACGGCTTCACCCTTTTTGCCGGCCGGACACCAGACTTATTGTCTCCTATTATAATTTTCTTTGGGAACCGATTCTTAAAATAGGTGAATTGCTTGGGTTAAAAATGCCCCAGCAACATCAAAACTGGCTATCCTCAGATGATATCTGCAATCTTCTTTCTTTAGTTCATTTTCAGACTGTAAAAACCGAATTCCGTCTACTTGTTCCCAAAAAAATCCCTTGGTTCAGCGATGTCATCAACAAATATTTTGCATCTCTGCCACTCCTTAGAAAGTTATGCCTTTGTCAATATATCATAGCCAGACCCATAATGAAAAAAGAGAAAAAAGAATTTTCTACTACTATTTTGATACCGTGTAAAAACGAAAAAGATAATATCGACCCAGCCATAAAAAGAATTCCTGATTTTGGTCAATATCAGGAAATCATTTTTGTCGACGGACATTCTACTGATGGCACTCAAGATGAAATAAAAAGGGTTATAAAAGATCATCCAGATAAAGACATTAAACTCATTTTACAGGAGGGCCAAGGCAAAGGTGATGCCGTGAGAAAAGGCTTTTCCTTGGCAACAGGAGACATACTCATGATACTCGATGCAGATCTTACGGTTCCTCCGGAAGACCTGCCTAAATTTTATATGGCGCTTTCCGAAGATCATGGAGAGTTTATCAATGGCTGTCGTCTTGTCTATCCTATGGAAAAACAGGCAATGCGAATTTTGAATTATCTTGGGAATAAATTTTTTTCCATGATGTTCACCTGGATTTTAAATCAGAAGTTCAAGGATACTCTCTGCGGAACCAAGGCCCTTTTTAAAAAGGATTATGAAAAGATTCAGGCCAACAGGGGTTACTTCGGCGATTTTGATCCTTTTGGTGATTTTGATCTCATCTTCGGGGCTGTGAAGCAGAATCTCAAAGTCGTTGAAGTGCCCATACGTTACAAGGAAAGAACTTACGGCGAAACAAGCATAAATCGTTTTCGTCATGGATGGTTGCTGATGAAAATGACTGTATTCGCTTATAAAAAAATAAAAATATTATAAATTCAATAAAGGCCATGCAGCAAGATTCTCACATTCTGAATGAGCGAAAACAGATATGGAAATCCAAGAAAATTTTAAAAAGGCTATATCATAATTGGTACCGTAAAATTGGAACCGCCTTAAGGCCGGGATCAATTTTGGAAATTGGAGGCGGAAGCGGCAATTTGAAGGAATTCTTTCCACATGCGATCAGTTCTGATATACTTTTTACGCTATGGACCGATGCAGTTCTGGATGCTCACTATCTCCCCTTTAAAGATGCCGCCCTGGACAATATTGTACTTTTCGATGTATTGCATCACTTGAACGATTCATCTCAATTCTTTTGCGAGTCGCAAAGGGTTCTGAAGCAAAAAGGGAGAATCGTATTAATAGAACCTTATATATCTTTGGCTTCTTTTTTCATCTATCGATTCCTCCACTCTGAAGGCCTATCCTGGAATATAAACCCTTTTAAAAAAGACTGCTTGGATAAGAATAAAAACCACTTTCAGGGCAACCAGGCCATAGCCACTCTGATATTTGAAAGATACAAGCACCGGTTTGTCAAAAATTTCCCCGGCCTAAAAATTATCAAAAAAGAGAAATTGGACTTTATTATCTATCCGTTAAGCGGCGGTTTTCATAATCCCAGCTTATGTCCGCTGGCTTTATATTCAATCTTTGAATATTTGGAAAAGATATTGCACCCTATGAATCGCTTTTTAGCCTTTCGCCTGTTTATAGTTTTGGAAAGAATTTAAATAATATTTATTTAAATCTTGAAATAAAAAAGGAGGGGGGACCCCCTCCTTTTTTATTTATTGAAGCATAATTAAATATTAAGGATTCGATACAGTAAGCTTCCCACTATCATCAAGTATGTAAGAGGTGTCGGAATTCGTGTGGCTGAACCAAAAACTATCGGCAACAGTAACTGTGCCATCCATTTCATCATCTATAGTTCCATCACTACTCTTTACGTTTGTATCATTTGTATATACGTTATCAAACTCAATATCACCGGTAACTTGAGTCCCTGTCGTTGATGGATCCGCAAAGTAAGCCATGGCTGCATTGTAAAAATTCTTGGCTTCACTTTGGGCCGCTGAGTTTTGACCCCTTGTTCGATAGGACAAAAAGTTGGGGATGGCAATGGCTGCCAGGATACCGATAATCGCGATAACGATCATCAGCTCGATCAATGTAAAACCTTTTTGATTGTTTCTTCTTAGTTTTTGTAACATGTCATTCCTCCTTATTAAATGTTATTAATTATTAAATAGTTTTTATTATAACCGGGTAATCAATAATTCCAATTGGGGCCAATCCCCTAAGTTCATACCTTTTTAAATTTTTTCACCTCCTTTGGATAATCGCCGGCAATTAAATTTTATTTTTTACCCAAAAAATTAAAGTTACATGGATGTCTAGCAAATAACATGCCAGGAAGTGTTTTGGTGTGAATTAATATCATAACCTATTGTATTTATAATATAATATATTTTACATAAAGTGGAGAACAAACTTTTTTCTATTTGGATATAATATGACAATTATTGTCAGCTGATGTAGAATTTGTCAAAAACAGTGAGGGGAAAAGTAAAGGATCGGTCAATCCATCTGTTCCGGATACTTCTTTCTTATTTTTTTTTCTATTTCCAGTTTTTGCAGTCGATAGCGAAACGTACGAAAGCTTATTCCGAGCAATTCGGCGGCTTCCTGTTTTTTTCCTTTGGTGCAATCCAGGGCCTTTTCAAGGTACGCCCTTTCGATTTCTTCCAGGATGGCATCGAGCAAAACCCCGTTTTTCACTTGGTCCAGGTCGAAACGCCTGTCTTTGATCCCTTCGATCCATCTTCGCTTATGAATAGAAAGGGCCAGGCTGTCCGGAAGAATAATGTTTGTGCTGGAAAGCGCCACACTTCTTTCCAGCAGGTTTTCAAGCTCACGGACATTGCCGGGAAAATCATATTTGTTTAAAAGATCTATGGCGTAAGATGAAATTTTTGTTATTTCCTTGCCCATTTCCCGGGAATATTTATCGAGAAAATGCTGGGCAAGGAGACGCAGATCGCTCTTTCTTTCCCTGAGCGGCGGCACCTTTATTTCGATGACATTCAGACGATAGAACAGGTCTTCCCGGAAATTCCCGGCAATAACTTCATCTTCAAGTTTCTTGTTGGTTGCGGATATGATCCGGATGTCAACCGAAATATCCTCATTGCCGCCAACCGGCTTAAAGACATGTTCCTGAACAGCTCTCAGCAGCTTTACCTGGATGGGAGGGGTGAGTTCACCGATTTCATCGAGAAAAATAGTTCCCTTATCTGCAACCTCAAAAAGCCCCTTTTTATCCTGGGTTGCACCGGTAAACGAACCTTTTTTGTGACCAAAAAGTTCGCTTTCCATCAATGTCTCAGGAATACCGCCACAGTTTAAAACCACAAAGGGCTTTTCACTCCTGTGGCTCTGATCATGTATGGCTTTGGCGATTAATTCTTTACCGGTTCCGCTTTCTCCGGTGATAAGAACGCTT
>Ga0315549_1001121_pt1 | contig 28666 bp, 30 predicted proteins | sample SalMarSW160200MG_FD_203101 | JGI IMG/M metagenome (GOLD analysis project Ga0315549, IMG submission 203101) | Salt marsh sediment microbial communities from the Plum Island Ecosystem LTER, Massachusetts, United States - Salt Marsh Sediment SW1601-200 ... | reverse complement strand
AGGGCGTCGCTAAAGAGCACGTGCACGACTATGACGAAGCCATCGCCTATATCGGCACCAACCCGGACGACATTTACGACCTCGGTGGTGAAGTCGAACTATGGGTAGACGGCAAGCAGAATATCCTGGACAGGACCTTCATCGCCTTTATACCGGCGGGAATCAAGCACTGCCCGCTAATTATCAGAAGGGTGGACAGGCCGATTTTCCACTTCACCGCCGGCATGTCCAAGACCTACACATAGTAAAAAAATAAATACGTATACCTGCTGACATGAAGGCGAACCCCAATATTTAATATCCGCCTGACGCGTGGTTCCCTTGTTTTTCAGGCTGCTATGGTGTATTGTAAAATCGGCTCGGGTCGGGCAGACCTTGCATCACATACATGACCAGCCGATATCGTAATCAATTCAGACCCATTACTTAAAAACCAGATGCGACCGTAGCTCGGTAACGAGCACCGGAATGAGTGAACAGGTGTAATGGATAGCAGAAAGTCGGGTAGTTCGAGAATCAGGCAAAGCCGACTCTCCGGCATGAGCCGGAGGACTTTTATTAAGATTACGGCGCTGGCCGGAGCCGCGGTCGCCGCCACCCGCATATTCGGCCGCCCCGCCCTGGGTTCCGCCGTTTATTCCCCGGAGCTACCCGGGGGCGAGGGCATCATCACCGAGAAGTGGGTGCCTACTTCCTGCCTGAACTGCGCCACCCGCTGCGCCACCAGGGTGAGAGTGGTTAACGGCCGGGCGGTTAAGGTAACCGGCAATCCCCTGTCCCGTGTCTCCGAAGGGGAGAACTGCGCCCGCGCCCATGTCGGCCTCCAGGTTTTATACGACCCCGCCCGTATCACCACCCCGCTGAAAAGGGCAAATCCGGCGAAAGGCAGGGGTGTAGACCCTGGGTGGACTGAAATATCCTGGGAGCAGGCCCTTAAAGAGGTTAGCGGAAAACTTAAAACGCTTAGAGAGAAAGCGCAGCCCGAAAGGCTGCTGCTTCTCCACGGACTGACTACCGTCAGCGACGAGGATATTTTACGCCGATTTGCCGATGTTTACGGCACACCTAATTTAATTTCCTCGGACGGACTCCATAACGAAGCGGACAAGGCCGGCGAATGGATGGCGGACGGTCACTACACGCAGAGCGCCTATGACCTCGAACGCACCAACTACATCCTCTCGTTCGGGGCGAGTATCCTGGAATCGTACAAGCCGCTGGCGCGGAGTTTGAGAATGTGGGGGAAAATCCGGCGGGAACGGCCGATTCGCGCTAAAGTAGTCGTCATCGACCCCCGCTACTCGGTTACCGCCGCCAAGGCCGACCGGTGGGTGCCCATCAATCCGGGTACCGATGCCGCCCTGGCCATGGCGATAGCCCACGTCATTATAACCGAAGGCCTTTACGATGCCGATTTCATCAAGAATTGGACATCCGGGTTCGACGAATATAAAAAACTGGCTATCGACTATTACGCCCCGGAAGCGGTGGCGGCCATAACGGGCATCCCCGCCGATACTATCCGGCAAATAGCCAGGGAATTCGCCAGCACCAGACCGGCGATTGCCTGGAGGGGGCGGGGTGCCACCAGCTGGCCCAACGGCTCTTACACCGGCTATGCCATATTCTGCCTGAACGGGCTAGTCGGCAGCATAGATGTTCCCGGCGGCGTGACTTATCAGGAGGACCCGCCTTACACTCCTATGCCCGACCCTGCCGAAGATGATATTGCCAGAGCGGGCAGGGCCAGGCCGACGCTGGACTTAAGGAAAACAGGCCGGTTTCCAGCCGCCGCCGTGGCCACCAATCAGGTGGCGGATTCCATTCTGGAAGATAAGCCGTATCCGGCCGAAATCGCCATAGGCTTTAACAGCAACTTCAACATGTCCGCCCCCGGGGCACGGCGATGGGACGAGGCGCTCGCCAGGGTACCCTATTATGTTCACGTGAGCCCGTTTATCAACGAGATGGCGGAGTATGCCGATATTATCCTGCCATCGACCACTTTTATGGAAGAGTGGGCTTACGACCACTCGCCGCCGGGCTCGGGATTCGCCGAGGTGAGGATAAAGCAGCCGGTAGTGGAGCCGCTGTATAACACCATGAGCATCTGCGATATCATTATCCGGCTGGGCTTGAGACTGGGGGGCGTTGTCGCCGAGAACTCTATCGGTATCGGCGGCACTGCCGAGCGGTTTGTCCGCTACCGTACTGAAACCCTGATGCCCTGGGAAGAACTCAAAGAAAAAGGGGTCTGGGTGGGGCCGGCCTACGAGTATTATAAATACGACCGCATATTTAAGACCCCTTCCGGCAAATTCGAATTCCGTTCGGGCAACCTGGAGAGCCTGCTTAAAGAGCAGGGTGAAGAAATCAACAGCCTGACGGGCATGCCTTACTACCGGAACGCTGAATTCATGGGTGACAGCGGCGATTACCCGCTGGTATTAACCACCTACCAGCCGCTGTTGAATATCGAGAACGGCAGCCAGAACTACCCCTGGGCGCAGGAGATGTTCCTGGTAATGCATGGCGCGGGCTGGACTAATTTTGCGGAAATCAACAGTAAAACCGCCCGGAGCCTGGGAATCGAGGACAGCGACACGGTCTGGGTGGAATCCCCATTCAATAAAATCAAAGTGAAGGCCAGGGTGTTCGAGGGGATTCACCCCGGTGTGGTCAGTATCGCCCGCGGACAGGGTCACCGTACCGGCGGCGAATGGGCCAGAGGAATAGGCGTCAATCCCAACGAAATTATCGGCGTGGACTACGACCGGCTGAGCGGACAGTCCGCTCTCTTCAATACCAGGGTCAGGGTCTACCGGGCATGAGGTAAGAAAACCATGGCAAGATGGGGAATGGTAATCGACCTGGACAAGTGCACCGGCTGTCAGTCGTGTTCCGTTGCCTGCAAGGCGGAAAATAACGTGCCGCACGGCTCGCCGGAGGAACACGAGAAACGACAGGCGCCCTTCTGGCACAAGGTTATTGCCGTCAGCAACGGCACATACCCGACCGTAAAAACCGACCTTATTCCGATGCCGTGCATGCACTGCGACGACGCCCCGTGCGTGACGGTGTGCCCGGCCAAAGCCACCTACCGCCGCGAGGACGGCATCATCATCCAGAACTTCCGGCGGTGCATCGGCTGTAAGTACTGTATCGTCGCCTGCCCTTACGGTGCCCGGAGTTTCAACTATAGAGAGCCGGATGATGAAGAGTACCACCGCCCCGACCCTCCCCCGGAGCGCGCCGACAGGGGTATCTGGCCGTTTCCCCACCGGGTGCACGGCGTGGTCGAGAAATGCACCTTCTGCTTCCACCGTATAGATAAGGCGGTTAAGGAAGGGAAAAAGGTGGGCGAGGAAGTCCTCCCCGCCTGCGCCGAGGCCTGCCCGACGCACGCTATATCGTTCGGCGACCTTGACGACCCCGAAAGTCAGGTGGCGCGGCTGCTGGCATCGCGACAGTCGCTGCGACTGCGCGAGGAGATGGGCACCAGCCCGAAAGTATTTTATTTACCCAAATGAGGAGCACTAATTGACAACGGATTTTGTCGCTCTTGAGGGAAAATCAAGAGGCTACCGCTACCTGATAGCGGTCCTGGCCATACTGGCGCTGGCCGGCTTCGTCAGCTTTATTTTGAGCTATATCCAGGGGCACCAGTTGTTCGGCGGCAATAACGTTATTCCCTGGGGCATGCCCATCGTTCTCACCATCTACCTCATCGGGCTTAGCGCCGGCTCGCTCATCCTTTCCTCGCTGACCTATGTTTTTGGTAAAGAGGAATACCGCCCCATTGCCCGGATGGCGGTCTTCCTGGCCATAGTCCTGATATTCGGGGCCATGCTTTCCATCGCCATAGACCTGGGCAGGCCGGAGAAGTTCTGGCGGCTTTTCATGTTCTTTTACATGAACAACATGGCTTCCATGTTCGCCATCAACGGGATACTCTACGGGGGCTACTTCATCATCAGCCTGGTATATCTGGGGATAATCTTCTCCGGCAACCACCGCGCCTCCCGGATAACGGGTATCATCGCCGTAGGTTGGGCTGTCCTGGTGCACATGGGCACGGGGGCGATATTCGGTTTTATCGCCGCCAGAGAAGCCTGGTTCTCGCCGATAAAACCACTGGAGTTTCTGGCCGCGGCGCTTACCTCGGGCGTAGCTCTATTGATTGTCGCCGTGACTCTCACCCTTGCATTAAGCGGACGGGAGTTGAAAAAAGAGATGGTGGCTTCGCTGGGGCGACTGCTGACTTACTTCATCATCATCCTGCTCGTCTTGATTATCGTGGATAAGTTGACTCACCTCTACTCGCCGCACCGGGAGGCAACGCTGTACCTGCTGACCGGGCAATATAGCTGGATTTTCTGGGGTTTCCAGATAGGCCTGGGGGTGGTCATACCACTGGCAGTCCTGTTCAATCCACGACTTAACAAGACCATCGGCTGGGTGGTTACGGCCGCGGTTTCGGTGGTTATCGGTGTTTTCTTTGAAAGGTATTACCTGGTTATTCCGGGGGCGGCCTATCCTATGCAATATTACCCGGGGAAAATAGAGGGCGTCTGGGGGGCTACCGGTTCCTTCCCCCTGACCCCAGTGGAAATGCTACTTTCCGTCGGGATAATCGCCTTTCTGGGGCTTATTTTCATCCTGGGCCTGAAATACCTGGAACTCTTACCGCCCGGGGAGCCGGCGAAGGAAGAAGTTAAAGAAAGCGTAGCAGAAGCCGGAGAAGCAAATAATACCGCCGAGACTAGCGAGGGACAATAAGGAACAATGAACGATAGCAAAGGCGAAATCAGCCGCCGGGAGCTTTTACAAAAACTTTCACCGCTCGGCAAGGTGAGTCTCGATACCACGAAATGCACGGGCTGCGGCCTCTGCGCCCTGGAGTGTCCTACCGGCGCGCTGACGGTCTTGCTAAGTGAAGAGTCCGACACCTTCAGGCTGCTCTTCAAACACGGCATTTGCGTGGCATGCGGTCAGTGCGTTGAAATCTGTCCGGAGAAGTGCCTGCAGGTGGAGCGCCTCCTCGAACCGGATAAAATAGACGGCCAATCGGTACTGTTCGAGGACGAGATTGCCCGGTGCTCAAGGTGCGGCGGCCCTATTGGCCCCAAGTCCATGATAGAGAAATTGCAGGCCAGAATGATAGCTTCCGGGCATTCCTCGACTGCACAGTTCGGACTCTGTCCCGATTGTAAGACCCAGACTCAGTTCGGTCATTTGATTGGGGAAAATGGACATATTTCTTAGAACCATCGCTATTATTATCGAGGTTCTGATACTGGCGGCGATAACCTGTGCCGTGCTCTACGGGGTAAGGCTCACCGCCTCTGACCTGGGTATCGCGCCGAAATACGGCCGGGCCATAGTCCTGGCGCTTCTGGCGGTCGGTTTTATCGTCGTTATATTCTTCATCGCCCACCTGACCACATTCTATCCGGCGGTATGATAATTCAGGGAGGAAATTAAAGGAATATTTTAATGTCTTTAAGCGAACTCTTCTGGGCAGACCAGCTGATTTATATCAAGGATATCTTCCTGCCGATTATCATCGGCGTGCTGGTGTTCGTTCCGGTACTGGTTGCCGTTTTCGTCTTTGGCCTGGGACGCAACTACCGCCTCTGGAAACTGGGGCAGCCGGATGACCGCTCAGGGAACTGGTGGAAAAGGCTATTTACGACCCTGGCAGTGGCGGTGGCTAATATCCGCATTATCCGGAGAAATGAACTGTATCCCGGCATCATGCACACGCTTATCTTCGGCGGGGCGGCGATTCTGGTACTGGGTAAAATAATCAGGCTGTTTTCATATCTCACCGGCATCACCAACCCCCCGCAGAGCGTCTACCTGTATGCGTCTTGGGCCGCCGAACTCGGCGCGGTGCTGCTGCTCATCGGCGGCATCCTGGCGGTAATCCGCCGGTATATTATCCGTCCGGCACGACTGGACAATAAACCCGAAGACAGCCTGATATACGTCTGGATATTCCTCATCGTTCTCACCGGCTTCATGGTGAAGGGATACCGCATCGCTGCCAGCGATACCGCCGTCACGGACTGGGCTTCGTGGTCGCCGGTGGGCTATTTGCTTTCGCATATCTTCCCTGCTTTTCTGGTTGAAGCCAAGAATGAAATACTGGTATGGCACCGGGCCATAATTCACACCGTACCGGCCTTTATCCTCCTCGGCTATATCTGGTTAAGCCGTTCCCGACTGCAACATATACTGCTATCGCCCATCAATATATTCTTCCGTTCACTCAAGCCGAAAGGGGCCTTAAGCCCGGTTGACTTCGAGACTACCGAGCTGTTCGGCGTATCCAAAATCGAGGATTACACCTGGAAGCAGCTTATGGACCTCGACGCCTGCACCCGCTGCGGGCGCTGCCAGGACGTTTGCCCCGCCAACTTCAGCGGTAAAGCCCTCAGTCCCAAGCAGGTTATTTTAGACTTAAAAGACCACCTTTACGAGACATATCCCGTGCCCTGGCGGAGAAAGCCCGTCGAGTCCCGTAAAGACATGATTTCCGAAGTAATTACCGATGAGGTAATCTGGGATTGCACTACCTGCCGTGCCTGTACGCAGGCATGCCCGGTTTACATCGAGCACGTCGACAAGATAGTAGATATGCGCCGTAATCTGGCCATGGAGAGGAGCCAGTTCCCCGAAGAGGTGCAGAACACGCTTAAAAGTCTGGGAACCAGGGGGCATCCGTTCCGGGGTACGACCGCGAAGAGAACCACCTGGTTTGAAGGTCTGGAATTAGAAGAGTTGGGAGATAATAGCAGCCCGGAGATACTGTACTGGGTGGGCTGTACGGGGGCTCTCGAAGACCGGAATATGAGTGTGCCCAGAGCCATGGTCAGTATCCTGCGGGCGGCGGGGGTAAGTTTCGGGATACTCGGTGATGAAGAGAGTTGCTGCGGCGACCCGGCCCGGCGCATGGGGGATGAATACCTGTTCCAGACAATCTGCCAGAGTAATATTGAAATTCTCAAGGCGCACGATGTTAAAAAGATTCTCACCGCCTGTCCCCATTGCTTTAATACCTTAAAGCACGAGTACCCGCAGTTCGGGGGCAATTTTGAGGTTATCCACCATACCCAGTTTATCGCTGATTTGCTCCGCGATGGCCGACTTAAACTCGGCGCGCTGGATGACGCGAAAATAGCCTATCACGATTCCTGCTACCTCGGACGCTACAACGATATTTACCAGGAACCCCGGGCGATATTGAGGGCTATCAAAGGAATTAATAGTGTGGAGTTCGGCCGCTGCCGGTCAAACAGCTTCTGCTGCGGCGGGGGCGGCGGCCACATGTGGATGGAAGAGGACCCGGAAAAGCGGGTCAACAACCGGAGAGTCGAGGAGATAATCCAGGCGAAAGTGGATATTGTGGCCACGGCCTGCCCGTATTGCCTGACGATGCTCGAAGACGGGGTAAAGGCAAAAGAGGTGGAGGAAACCCTGCGCGTCAAGGACCTGAGCGAGCTGGTCGCCGAAGCACTGGACAGGGATAAACTCTAAGCTACTCCCCTCCTCATCCCCTCCCGGCACTCCGCCCTCTCCGGTCCCGGCTTCCAGCTGGCGCAGCAGGCTGGCTTTACCGGATGGATAGCGCAGGTGGCCAGGCCATCGTTATATTCCAGAAAAGCGCAGGCGCCGTTCACATGCCGTATCAGACGGTACTCGGAGAACTGCCACCGGGAGTCGTCATAAAGCTGCTCCCAGTCTTTCATGGTTATCCCCAGGAAAGAAACGATACGCACGATGTCCTCCGGGTTGACGAACGCCTGGTGCCTGGTGCAGCAGACACCGCACCGCCGGCATTCCATCGGCTCTGCCTTTATATAAGTTGCGTTAGCGTTATCCATACAGGTCAGCTTTACGACTCTATTCGTTAAAGTACTTTTTCAGTCGCTCGCAGGCGACCTCCGGCGGCAGGATACAGATGTTCTCGTCCTGCAATATCTGGTAGTAAAACTGGTCGCTGGTCTCGATGGGCGAGTACAGCAGCGAGCCGCGCGGCGTAATCCGGGCGTGCGCCCAGAACCGGCCCTTATCGAAACCCGAGTACGTGGCCATGTTGAAGCTGAGCAGGTTCAGTCCGTCCAGGCAGTCGAATACTTTGAGCAGGCCGGCGGCAAAATCACGCAGGTCATTTTCGGAAAACTCGGCAACCGAGGCCCTGCCCGGAAACACCGCCAGCACGTCGAAGAGTCGCCCCTTGGGCATGAAGCCGGTGAGCCACTCCGTATTGCCGATTTTCCCTACGTACCTTTCGCCCGTCCGCTTCTCCTGCTCCACAAGGTCGCCCCAGTAATTCGTCCCCTTTTCTTGGTAGTACCTCTCAGACGCTTCCAGTACCTGCTTCTGGTAGTCCGTCGGGAAATAGCCGGCGTTGCTCTGGATGTGCGGGTGGACCAGGCTGCCCCCGGAAGCCGGCATATAGTTCCAGGCGATGAAGTGGTACTTCGCCGCGGGGTCGGCCCTCTGGACTGCTTTAATGTACGATTGCGCCGCCAGCAGGGCGTTGAGCACGGTCTCTAGGTCGAATTTACCCAGAGGGATAAAATGCTCGTCGGATAGCACCACCACAACCCCGTAAACGTCGTACGGGCCGGCGTTGGGGAAGGCCAGGGCTTTACCTTTGCGGATGACACCCTCCGGGACGATGTCGGGAGGGAAGCGGGGCGTGATTTGCTCGACGAGGGGCGGGCAGAACGGACAGGTCAGCTCCCGCGACTGCTGCTCCAGCGCTTTCAGGTCCGGCCGGATAATCCTATCCAGGGAGAACCGAACGATGCGACATGACCGGCCGGTCAGGGGGTCGAAGCGGAACTCCAGGGGCACCTCTATCCCGGCAAGCTCGCCGGAGCTGTCACGCGCTAATATCCGCGACGGCAGTATCTCGCGTCGGAACTCTATCGGACTGAATTTAACTGATTTCATTTGACGATGTTGCTGATTTGCTTGAATTTATCCCCTTTGGCCACTCTGAGCAGTTCGAACAGCGCCATCTCCATGGTCGTCGGGCTGACTCCCGCCGCTCCCATCTTTAACAGGCTGACCATCTTATTCTCCGTCTCCCGTGAAGAGACGCAGTCGCCGACCACCTGCACCTCGTAACCGGCCCGGAACAGGGCCATCGCCGTCTGGTAAACGCAGATATGGGCTTCGATGCCGGCAATGAGCACCTGCTTCCTCTTCAACGATTCCAGCGACCTGCCGAAAGTCTCCTCGTCGCAGCAGTTGAAGCAGACCTTTTCTATCGGCTTTACATCGGGTAAAAGTTCCTTTATCTCCGGCAGGGTCGGGCCCAGTCCCTTCGGGTACTGCTCGGTCAGGAGTATCGGCATCTCCAGCACCTTCACCCCTTCGATGAGCTTCAGCACGTTCCGCAGGAGCTTTTCCCTATCGTGCATGACGGGGAACAATTTTTCCTGGAAGTCGATCAACACCAGAATGGTATTATCGGTGGTAAGCATTGCAGGCACACCCATGGTGATTTCACCCCAGTAAGATAAAAGTCGGATACCGGACTAAAGTGCGCCGGGCCGCGTATTAAGTATAAAATCCCTGTCTGATATATGTCAAAGCTATCTATACCGGCCGCAGTGTCCCGGCGAAGACCTGCCAGGCCAGGGCTGATTTGGCTATCAGGCTTAACAGCACGTATGCCTTCTCGCCGTAGAGGTAGTCACGCCACGGTCCGACCTTCTTATACTGCAGCACCATGTTGAGCGCAAAGCTGAAGAAAAAGACGAATAGCGTCGGTAGAATCACGTATACGAACGTCGGTACGCCGCCTTCCGCCTGCGCCAGCGACCCGAAGAAATAGATGGCGATAGCCACCCAGGGCGCTACCCCCGCGATGCATCCCACCACGTACGATGTCCAATTCGTCTTTCCGGTGGTCTGGTTATGCACCTCCATTATCAACCCGCAGAGGTTCATCACGCCGGTCAGCACGAAAGCCATGATGAGCGCGCCGAGGTCATACACGCCGCACAGCATTCCGATGAGCACTATCATCAGTGAAGCGCTCAGCGAATACTCGTACCAGCGGGCGTAATTGATGCCCTTTTTCAGGTTGTTAACATACCACCCGAACGTGCCGGGAGAAGCAACAACGAAATGGGCGACGGCCGAGAGGAGCAGGAATACGGCCACGATGATGCCGAAGGGCAAATTGACGAGAGTATCGGTTACCGGCCAGAGCTTGCCGAGTCCCTCGTCATAAGTCAGGAAGGAGGTTGTAATCGGCAATTTGAAATCATTGCTCAGGATTATTATGAATATTGCCTGTGCGAGGTGGAGAAAACCCATGAAGATGTTGTAGATACGCAGCCTGGTAAACTGTGGTTCATAGCTCATTAGCGTCCTCCTTGTTCACTCTATTACAGGTACGCTTTTAGCCTTGCCAGCATAGTGTAAATGAAGATAAGGGGATAGTCAATATGTTTGAACGCTTTTTTAGCATAAGCATAATACTTTTGTTATACTTGCCTTAAAAGCGTTCGGGTTTTCCCCCGGCAAGAAAGAAAAGTCCATTGAACAGCAGCCAGAAAACACGCCTTTCTAACGAGCCCGGATTCTTCTACGGCTGGTACGTGGTCGCCGCCTCCTGGGTCATGCTTTTTCTGGTGAGTGCGGTCGGGGTGGGCATCTTCTTCAAGCCGATACTGGAGGAGTTCGGTTGGGACAGGGCCACCCTTTCTGCCGTCTACACGTTCGCAATGCTCCTCTTTGCCGTAGTCACTCCGTTTCTGGGTCGGTTTATCGACCGCTTCGGGCCGAAGGTTATACTCTTTGTCTCCCTGGCCACGCAGACTCTCAGCAGCACGGTCAACGGCCTGGCTACCGGTATCTGGCACATTTTTACCGGCCGGTTCCTGTACGAGATAAAGGCATTGCAGGCCAGCCAGGTGCTCATAAACCGCTGGTTCGTTAAAAAGAGGGGCCGGGCGCAGGGTATCGCCGCCACCGGTCTGCCTATAGGAGCCCTGGCTCTCTCACCACTCTCGCAATACCTGATACTTACCTGGGGCTGGCGGGAGACAATGTTTTTCTGGGCGGGGGTTTCATTCGTGATACTGTTGCCCCTGACGCTGCTGATACGTAACAGCCCTGAGGAAAAAGGGAGCGTCCCCGACGGTGAGCCGATTGACAGAGCGACAGGTATCGAGTCGAAAAATGATGTTTCGCTGCCCGAAATTACCGGTGCCTCCGGCCATACCCTGGCCCAAGCTGCCAGGTCTGGCTCTTTCTGGCTGATTTCGGCGGCGCAGCTTATCTGCGGCATCGGCTGCGGCTTTATGATGACCCATATCGTCATCTTCGCTACCGACTTCGGCTACTCGGAGATGATTGGCGCCAGCCTTTTAAGCGTCCAGGGAGGCCTGAATCTGGTGGGCGTACTGCTGACGGGTCACCTCTCCGACCGGCACGCCCGCAGTAAAGTGCTGGCGTTGACCCATGTTATCCGCAGCCTGTCCTTTTTTATCGCCGTCGGTTTTATTCTCCTCGGCGGCGCCCCGCTGTGGATGCTCTACCTGGCCATGGCCCTGTTCGGCTTCGGCTGGTTCACCACGTCGCCGCTTACTTCCGGGCTGGTGGCCGACCTTTTCGGGGGCCTGCGCATGGGCACGATAATCGGCGTGACGATGTCCTGCCACACGGTTGGCATGGCGCTGGGTACTTACGCCGGCGGCCTTACCTTCGAGCTGACCGGCAGCTATTACTGGTTTTTCCTTGTCCAGGCCATTCTGGAGCTTCTCGCGGCCGGCCTCGCCTTCGCCATAAAACGGCGAACGATACGCTGAGCCACGGCTCAGGTTCACCTCATCGTTGATGATATCCCCCCGCCGGTGTGTCCGTTTCTACGTGCTCGTATTAATATACACAGAAAAAGTACTAACGGACTATTGCAAATTGCATTTGCCCGTTATATAATATCCGCAGTGGTTGTCAGTCTAGGTTATCACATATGCAGTTAAATTACTTTATCCCGACCCAGTTACGGATGACCTTAGCTCTAACCAACTAACAGAAGAAAGGAGGTCATCCGTTGAGTTTTCAGGACAAGGAACTCCAGTGTTCCGATTGTGGAGCAACTTTTACCTTCAGTGCTGAGGAGCAAGAGTTCTTCCAGTCCAAAGGCTACACCAATGAACCCAAGCGGTGCCCAGCCTGCCGACAGGCAAGGAAGGCCGAGCGATACGGTTCCAGCGGCGGCTACAGAGTACGCCAGATGTTCCCCGCGGTTTGCGCCGAGTGTGGCAAGGATACAGAAGTACCTTTTGAACCCCGTGAAGGCAGACCGGTATATTGCAGCGAATGCTTCAATAAAATCAGAACTAACCGGTAAAAGCCTGCTCGCATAAGCGACACAAATATAGGCTGGTGGATGATGTTCATCCACCAGCCTATTGTTATTCCCGATTCTGCCGCGACTCAGGAGCCATAAAGGTATAGTGGCTCTTTGTCCGTGATGATTCTTGTCTGCTTCGCCATGGCCTCCCTGACATACCCGGGCAGGGAGAACATGCCCCGGTGAGTAAGACCGTCATACAGTCTCAGTCCGGTGAGAGCCCTGGCGGCAATTCTTTTGTCCACCTCGCCGGGAGAAAGCCGCGAGGGGTCGAGTTTCCGCGAGGCTATACAGAAACCCCAGGGAGCGCCGAAACAGGGCATATGTACCGCGTACGGGGTAACTATGGGAAAAACGCTTTTCAGCGTGTTGTTTACGGCAGTTAAGTTCAGGAGCTCGGTTAGCAGGGCCGAACCGGCCTGAACGGCAATGAGTCCGTCATCGGTGAGTCTGTCGCAGGCTATCCGGTAAAACTCCTGCGTAAAGAGTCGGTAAGCCGGGCCTTCTTCAATAGGGTCGGGTAAATCAATAATTATAATGTCAAACTTATCATTCGACTTCTCCAGGTAATCACGCGCATCGGCGTGGTGCAACTCGGTGCGGATGTCCTCGAAAGCGCCCTGGCTGTGGTCGGGCAGGTATTTCCGACTGATGGCGGTTACTTCGGCGTCGATTTCGACCATCACCGCTCTTTTTACCGTCTTATGGCATAATACCTCCCTGAGTGTCGCGCCTTCGCCACCCCCGGCGATAAATACCGTCTCCGGGCCGGGATGGGTTATCATGGCCGACTGCACCAGGGCTTCGTGATAGATAAATTCGTCCCTCTCCGTGGACTGAATCTTGCCGTCGAGTACCAGGCACAGCCCGAAGACACGGCTGCGGACTATCTGGACGGACTGGTACTTCGTCTGCCCGGTGTACAGTACTTCTTCGAGACGGTGCAGCTGTAGAAAGTTATCGTTTATTTTATCGTATAGCCATTTATCAGGGTCAGTATCCATAAATACGTCCGTGTTCTACACGGTCACCAAAAGCCCTCTTTGTATCTCCTTCAAAGAGTGGTTTTGGGACCCGAGCTTCTCCACCAGTACCTCGGCCGCCTTTTCGGGCCGGACGGTGGTGCCGCAGGTAAAGATGTCAACGGCGGCGTACCCGTGTTCCGGCCAGGTATGAATGGATAGGTGCGATTCGGCGATGATGACAACGCCACTCACTCCCTGGGGACTGAAACGGTGGAAGGAGTCGCCGAGGACCTCAGCACCACAGTCGATGGCGGCGGTCAACATGGCCTCCCGGAGAAAGCCCAGGTCATTTAATGCCTCCTTATCGCAGTCTTGCAGCTCAACCAGTAAATGTCTTCCTAGTGCATTCAATCACCTGCCCCCCTTTTTAGATTTTTCGCGAGTTCCCGGCCGGTAAGTCCGGCCGGGGTGCCGGAATGCGGTAAGCAAGATTGTATAACATATAACAATCTGTCTGAATTTATCAATGCTGGACTAAATAAAAAGTCCCAGAGTAAAATAACCACCCCAGGAACCTCCCCCGCTTCCTGTTGTTAAGGAGCAAGGAAATGCGGTCAATCGCGGACGATGTTTAATCCAGTTTGTTTATAGTCTCCCTTCTCAGCCGGGTGTGCCCCGCCGGCTATACTACCGCTTTTATATCCAGGTTCTGTTTCACCACTTCGGCCAGCCTGGATAGCTTCTTCTCCTGGTTCAGTCTGGCACTCAGGAGGGTATCTTCAAGGCCGGCGACGATATCTTTGACCTCGGTCTCGGTGGCGATAATCGGAATGCCCCGCGCCTCCGCCTTCTGGAGGACATTATATACCGGCGGCTCGTTGCTGCCGGTGAGGACGAGACATCTGGTCGATGTTTCCAGCGCGGCCAGCTGCATATCCGGGCGGTCCTGACGGACGATGGCGGCTTTATTTTCCTTGCGTCCGAAGTAGTCCAGACCGGAATCGACGACCATTGCTCCCAGCATGAAATTCTCGACCAGCTCCCCCGATTTGTCGGGGTTGTTCAGGATTTTCCCCTGAACGCTTTCGGCCAGCTCGCCGACCGTTATGGCCAGCAGGACTCTATTTTCGGGGATTACCGCCAGTACCTTGATACCCTTGGCGCCGAACTGCGCCGTAGCCTCGTCTTTGACTTGCGTGAGCTGACTCTCCGGCACCTTGTTGATAATGACGCCCAGCAGATTCTCGCCGAATCCTTTGTAAACGTCTATATATTTAGAGGCTTCATCGGTATAGGCTTCCACGGCGATAGCTTTGGCCTTCATCTCCCTGGCCGCGCCGTAGGTTTCCTTACTCACGGTGTCATCGACTGTCGGCCCGAGCGTGGCTTCAACGAGGACGACATCCCTGCCCTGAATCACGTCGGGCGCGTTCACGGCATCGGCCAGTCCTAAAATCTCCTTCATGAAGGCAACATCACTATCGGAGCCGTCTTTCTCAGCGACCTGCGGCTTCAAATAACCCGCCTTCTTGCCGTCATTCACGAGGTTCATGGCCAGACCGGCACAGATGGCCGTCTTGCCTGCCGCTTCTTCCGCAGAGACTACATATATAACGCCCAAGCTTCACCCCCGGCTGAATTTTTTACTACCAGAACAAACCAGTATATTATAATCCTTTGAGACAGATTCGTAAAGTAGTTTGCCACTGAGAACTTTTTCCCAAAACCTTGATTTTCTAAAAACATGTATGTATACTAGAGTTAGCGATGAATATATATAAGCAAGAGATAAATTCTCCGTTCAGATACGCAGGCGGTAAGTTTTACGCTAGAAAGCTGATAATCGAGCATATACCAAAACATGACTATTACATAGAACCTTTAGCTGGCGGTGCATCTATTTTTTTCGCAAAGAAAAAGGCCGCAAAGAATTGGCTTAACGACATTGATAATGATTTAATGAATTGTCTAACAATTATCAGAGATTACCCCAATGAATTAATAGATAGACTTAAAGGGGAAGTGGCAACAAAAGAAAGACACTACTATTATAAAAATGAGTTCAAACCAATTACGGAGTTGGATAAAGCTGTTAGGTGGTTTTATCTTAATCGCACGTCATATTCCGGAATAATGAACATGCAAAATTGTTTTTGGGGTTATGGCGATAAATATAGCATGAGACCGGAGAATTGGCCGAGAAACATTTTAAGGACTTCTAATAAGCTACAAGGTGTTAGGCTTACTACATTGGATTTTGAGGAAGTGATAGATAAAGCCGAGGAAGGCTCTTTTCTATTTATTGACCCGCCCTATTTCAATGCTGACCAAGATAAGTTTTATACGCATCCATTTACGCATGATGGCCACTTTAGACTAAGCGAAGCATTAAAAAACAACATAGGGAGATTTAATTTTTTACTCACATATGATAATAGTGTTGAAGTAAGAAAGATGTATGAGTGGGCAGAAACAATTTTAGAAAAAGAATGGAACTATACCATTAATAGGACTGATGACCAAAAGAACGGGACCAGACAAAAAGGAACTAGGTATAAAGGAAAAGAGTTGTTTATTATGAATTATAATTCGGAGATAGTTGAAGATATACAACCACTACTTTTCCGTGAGTCAAGGCGACGTTACGAAAGTCTTAAAGAATGAAGCGGATTCTTCTATCGGTATCCAGCCATTTGTTGGTTTGTTAGTAATAGCATCAAAGCGGATAATTGGATAATTTGGGATAAAACCGCAGCCACTTTTATTGTTACATTTTCTTCTTGAACAAATTACTCCTGTATTTGGTTTAGCAGCTAGGTCAACTGTTCTGGCAACATATACTCTGTTATAGGCAAAATCTTTAATACAAGCTTCAGAAGGAGCACCTAGTTTTTCTAAAAATTGCTTTTCAATTTTGGTTGGCTTCCATTCATATAAACCAGTTGCGTGGTCGGTCCTATAAAATGCATTTCCGATGGAAGTAATAATGATATCAAAATCGGCTGGCAGATATTGGTCATTATGAACCTTTAATACTTGCTCTTGGATCCCCAGCTTTGGAGCTAGTTCTCTGACTTTAGCATCTCCAAGCGTGCGACTCCGCATACACTTAACCCGGATTTCACTATGCCCGTCCTTATAAAAACGATGCCCTTCTTTCTTTGCAAGTTTACATTCAACACGTAAGACCTTGCCAGTACGCTTGTGGAAAATTCGTATATCTGTATCATGATACGCTAGTTCTTCTGTGGGAGTAGACTTACTTACCCTCCACTCATTACTTGGAAGCACTTTGTCTAGTATATTAATAACTGAGTATTCGAAAGCCTTACCACGAATCATTGGAATAACTTTAGGCTCGTATAGAGTCTCTGCAAGAAATAAAATTGGAATGTCATATTTTTCGCAGTATGCCTCTATTTTCTGTTGCCAACTATCTGCCATTTAATTTAAAAATCCTTAAAAAATTCACTAACAGTCAAACCGAGGGCTTTACATATCTTTTCTACATTCTCGAGTGTTATGTTCTTTTCAGCTCGCTCTATCATCCCTATATAAGTACGGTGAACGTCAGCACGCGAAGCTAGTTCTTCTTGAGATATACCTAACCTCATTCGCTCGCTCCGAACTTTCTGGCCAAATCTTATAATTATGTCTTTAGGCATTAAATTACCCATATAAAATATAGCTTCTTGATAACTATAATTCTACATACTATAGTTATCGGAGACACCTCCCCCCTCCCTTGCCACCTACACTGTAAGCAGCTATACTGTTCCCGAACCGATAAACACGGGGGAGGGGAAATCATGCCTCCAACCGTCTATCCAACGGGTACCACTATTTATAATCCGGAGAAATGCTGGAACGGCTACACCCTGTTCCAGGCCAGCCTGCATCAGGCAAGAGGCGCGGGGGCCATCCTGGTTGATATGAACGGCAACGTGGTCAACCAGTGGCGGGGATTTGACGGCTTCCCCAATAAGCTGCTGCCCGGCGGTTATCTCATGGGCAGCACCGGCACCAGGAATTTCAAATACGGCTTCCAGGATATGCTCGACCTGGTGCAGGTCGACTGGGATGGTAAAATCGTCTGGAAGTTCGATAGATACGAGCGCATCAAGGACCCGTGCCAGAAGCCGAGATGGATGGCCCGGCAGCACCACGATTACCAGAGAGAAGGCAACCCGGTGGGGTATTTTGCCCCCGGCATGCCCCCCCTGGTTGATAGAGGAAATACGCTGATTCTCTGTCATAAAAATCTTAAAGAATCCCGGATAAGCGACAAGCTGCTCGCGGATGATACTATTATCGAGGTGACCTGGGACGGGAAGATAATCTGGGAATGGGTTTGCAGCGAGCATTTCGATGAAATGGGGTTCAGCGAGGAAGCCAGGAACACCATGGCACGCAATCCCGGCATGAAGCTGACCGGCGGCAAGGTCGGCGACTGGATGCATATGAACTGCATGTCCACTCTCGGCCCCAACCGCTGGTTCGACGGCGGGGACAAACGTTTTCACCCGGATAATATTATCTGGGCCGGCCGGCAGACGAACATAACCGCTATTACCGACAGGAAGACGGGCAAAATCGTCTGGCAGCTGGGACCGGATTTTACGGCCACTCCAGCCCTCAGAAACATAGGCCAGATAATCGGCCAGCACCATGCCCACCTGATTCCCCGGGGACTGCCGGGCGAAGGCAATATCCTCATCTTCGATAACGGGGGTTGGGCAGGCTACGGCGCCCCCAATCCCGGCGCACCCACCGGAATCGACAACGCCCGAAGGGACTACTCACGGGTGCTGGAGCTCAACCCCACAACGCTCGAAATTGTCTGGCAGTACCCTCAGCGCCGGGAGGGGTTCATGCTTCCCGGGTTCAACACGTTCTACAGCAGTTTTGTCAGCTCGGCGCAGCGCCTCCCCAACGGAAACACGCTAATAACAGAGGGACAGGACAGGCGCATCTTCGAGGTAACTGCGGAACACGAAATAGTATGGGAGTACCTCAGCCCGTACACACACAGGATGATTAAGATAAATCTTCTCTACCGTGCCTACCGCATACCCTACGAATGGGTTCCACAGGTGGACAGGCCGACTGAAAAAGCCATACCCCGTTTCGATAACAATAAGTTCAGAGTCCCCGGTTCCTCAAGAAAGCGCCCCCTGAAAGTTACCACAATTCAGGGCTATAATTGACAAAGGCCGAGTGATATAATTAGGGTAAGGCATGGGGGAGCCAGGCTATGCACGAGGCCTTGTCAGGAGAGGGGGACACAGGGGGTGAGGTAGATAAAAAAACACGGCACTATAATTGACAATACCCGAGTGATATAATTAGGGTAAGGCATGGGGGAGCCAGGCTATGCACGAGGCCTTGCTTTATGAAAAACTGCCGGACTCTACGGTAAGATGCAACATCTGCCAGTGGCGTTGCCGGATTAATCCGGACAGGTATGGCGTCTGCGGCATGTACCAGAACCGGGGCGGCACACTGTTCAACCTCAACTACGGCAGGGTATCATCCGCTGCCGCCGACCCAATCGAAAAGAAGCCCCTGTTCCACTTCTACCCCGGCACGCTGTGTTTCTCCCTCGGCACTCTGGGCTGCAACTTCCACTGCAAACACTGCCAGAACTGGGAAATTTCCACCGCCGACAGCACCTCCCTGCTGCACGGCTGCCGCGAACTCCAGCCGGCAAAGTCGGTAGAACTGGCCGTTCGGTACGACTGCCGGGGAATCGCCTGGACCTATAACGAACCGACCATCTGGTTCGAGCATACCCTCGATTCGGCTAAACTGGCCAAAGAGAACAACCTTTATACCGTCTACGTCACCAACGGCTACGCCACGCCCGAGGCACTGGATGCCATCGGCCCCTATCTAGACGCCTGGCGCGTCGACATTAAAGGATTCTCCGATGAATTTTATAAAGCTCTGACCGGGATACCCCGCTGGCAGGAAATTCTCGAAGTAACCAAGCGGGCAAAAGACAAATGGGATATGCACGTCGAGGTGGTCACCAACATCATCCCCACCATGAACGATGATGATAAGCAACTTGAGGGAATCGCCAACTGGATAAGAGATGAGCTGGGCGAACTGACTCCCTGGCACGTGACCCGCTTTCATCCCCACCACCGGTTGACGCACCTGCCCCCGACGCCTCTGGCTACTATCGACCGCGCCTGCGAGATAGGCCGCCGGGCCGGACTCAGGTTTATCTATGCCGGCAACGTCCCCGGCCACGAGAGCGAGAGCACCAGGTGCTATGCCTGCGGCAAGACCGTCGTGACGAGGCTCGGTTACCAGACGGATGTCGTGGGACTTGACGGCTCGAAATGCCGGTTCTGCGGAGCGGAGCTTAATTTCAGGTCGCCCGGCTCGAAGGAGGGGTAAAATGATAAGAAACCCATATGTCGCCGGATACTTCTATCCCGCCTCAGCTTCGGAACTCAGGGCAACGATTGCGCAGTACGTGAATAAGGACGCGCCGAAAGTCGAGGCCGTCGGCCTGCTCATGCCTCACGCCGGTTACCAGTATTCCGGAGCGGTAGCCGGAGCGACCATCTCCAGAATCAATTTCAAAGATACCTTTATCATCATGGGGCCCACCCACTCCGGACTGGGAAAACCGTTCAGCGTCATGGTCGAGGGCACGTGGAAAATGCCCATGGGCGATGTGGAAATCGACTCGGAACTGGCCCGGAAAATCATCGCCGTATCCGAGTACGCGGAGGAGGACGTCCGGGCGCACCTGGAGGAACATGCCGTCGAGGTGCAACTTCCCTTCCTGCAGTATTTGAAGCCGGATGTGCGGATAGTGCCCATCATCCTCGCCGGTGCCCCCGCTGACATCTATAAGGCAATCGGACGGGATATCGCCAGGTCGATTAAAGAGTTGAATAGAGAGGCAGTAATTCTCGCCAGCGGCGACATGACCCACCGCGAGCCGCAGGCATCCGCCGAAGAGAAGGACATGAAGGCAGTGGAGGCCATGCTGGCCCTCGACGAGGACGAGCTGACCCGGCGGTACCAAGACCTCCGCATATCAATGTGCGCCCACGGCCCGGTGGTCACCCTCATATCAGCCGCGAAAGAGCTGGGCGTTAGCGGTGCTGAGTTGATAAAATACCAGACCAGCGGCGATACCACCGGCGATTATATGGAGGTGGTCGGCTATGCCGGCGTCATCTTCAAAAAGGCCAGCCTGCACCCGCTGGCGGCTTTAGCCAAAGAAACGGCGGAGACCTATGTCAGGGAGGGGGAAAAGCCTCCGCCCCCGAAAGACCTCACCCCGGAGATGAAGGCGGAGGCCGGGGTCTTCGTGTCCATTCACAAGCTCGGCGCCCTGCGGGGCTGCATCGGCACGTTCGAGCCGCAGCAGGAGAACGTGGCCGGGGAGATTATGACCAATGCGGTAAGCTCGGCCACCCGCGACCCCCGCTTTCCCCCCATCGTCCCGGAGGAGCTTAATGACCTGGATTACAGCGTGGACGTGCTCACAAAGCCCGAGCCGGTGGAGGATGAAAGCCAGCTCGACCCCCGGAAGTACGGGGTCATCGTCGAGGCGGGGTGGCGGCGGGGCCTGCTCCTGCCCGACCTCGAAGGGGTGGACACGGTGGAATACCAGATTGATATCTGCCGGCAGAAGGGCGGCATCAGCCCGGACGAGCCGGTGCAGCTATATAGATTCGAGGTGAAGAGGTATAAGTAAGGGGGAGGGAGACAGGGGGTGAGGTAGAATCTGGATTCCCGCTCCCGTATCAAGTACGGGACAAGCTTCGCGGGAATGACAATTTACTGTATTGACATAAAGGCATATATATGCTATGATATACAAAAACCTATTGCAGGAGTAACCGATGAAAAGAACAATGATTTACCTACCCGAAGAGACCCATCAGGGATTGCGGAAGCTCGCCTTTGAAACTAACACTTCAATTGCCGAACTCATCAGGAAAGCGGTCGAGGCAGTCTACGGGGAGGATATCGAAGATATCCGGGTTATGGAGGAGGAAATTGCCAATTACCAGGCTCACCCGGAGTCGGCTATCAGCCTGGATGAATTGCGCCGTAGGAAAAAAGTGAATGTATGAAGTAGAACTTACTAAACGAGCTCACCATGAGTTCAATAAGCTCTCTCCGGCAGACCAGAATAGAATAGATGCTGCTTTAGACAGTTTAAAAACCAATCCAAGACCTCCGGGTATTAGAAAAATATGCGGGAATATATACCGAATTAGAACTGGGGACTGGCGCGTCATCTACGCTGTTTTCGATAAAGACAGGCTGGTTCTGGTGGGCAGAATCATCAGGCGCTCGGAAGATACCTATGACAGGGTAAAAGGCCTATTCTAAATCTGAGGTAAAGAGGTATAAGTGATATGGGAAAACAATCTTTGACTATTTATTAAATGATGTATTATGGAATTAAGCGAACTTAATAACACTAATTGGGGAGGTTAATATATGGAAATTACAATAATCATTCTTCTGGTAATCCTTCTGGTGATTCTAGTTGGCTTCTTTATTTGGGATAGGCTTCGAGCAAGCCAAAGGTGGAAAGAGCAAAGTGACAATCTGGCGAGAACAGTGGGAGAAAGAATAGCTGACACTACTAAGGTCTTTGGAGAGGTTAAAGAAAGCTTAGGTAACCTTACACAACGAACGGAGCAAATCCAGGAAGTCGGCAAGAACATATCCAGCTTGCAAGAAATTTTACGGGCACCAAAACCTAGAGGCGGTTTTGGTGAACTCCTACTTGGTAGATTACTGGCTGATATTCTACCGCGCGAGAACTACGAACTCCAATACGAGTTTCGGAGTGGTGAGAGTGTAGATGCTGTTATTAAAGTTGGCGGGAATTTAGTCCCCATTGATTCTAAGTTCCCTTTAGAAGATTTTGAGCGAATACTGGCAGCGGAATCAGAGAAGGAACAGGTAGACTTACGAAGGCAATTCACCCGCAACATTAAAAAACATATTGATGCCGTAACCAAATATATTCTACCCGATGAAAATACTTTTGACTTTGCCCTGATGTATATCCCGGCAGAAAATGTTTATTACGAGACTATACTCCGTGGTCACGAAGAAAGTGAGATATACTCCTACTCTCTCGAAAAGAGAGTTATCCCAGTTTCACCGAATAGTTTTTACGCCTATTTACAGGTTATTATACTAGGATTAAAGGGGTTACACATCGAGAAAACTGCTCGTGACATCCTTGGACATCTGGGACGTCTGCAGGGTGACCTTGGGGATTTTCAAGGAGAATACGCCACATTGGGTGGGCATATTCGTCATGCTGCACAAAAGTATGATGACGCGGAAAGAAAATTAGCAAGACTTGACGAGAAGCTGCAAGTTGTGGGTGAAACTCCTATCGAAAAATTACCGGAGGGGAACACTGAAACACACGAGCAAAGCTAGTAAACAAAGGAAAAGTCCAAGAGGGGCGAAGCCCCTCTTCCTTAACCTCCCCCTCTCCTGCGGAACGCCTTGTCAGGAGAGGGGGATAAAGGGGGTGAGGTAGATAGAGATTCTTCGCTGCGCTCAGAATGACAGATTGGGCTCAGAATGACGGGGGGCATAGGGGTTCACCCAGAAGGTTTCTCCCTGAAGGGGGTGAGGTAGACAGGAAACGGATTGCTTCGCGGAGTTTATCCTGAGCGTAGCGTGAGGGCTCGCAATGACAGAGGGGTAGATAAAAATAATAATTTGCAGTAAACTATAGCGCACAATATATACATATAACAGGGGGTTAAAAAGGTGGCAGACGGAAACGGAAATAAGCCGGCCTCCGAGCTGGAAGCACAGTCGGAAATAACCTGCGAAGGCTGCGAGGTGCCCGCAACGGCCAACTGCCAGAGCTGCGGCATGCCCATGACAGGCCCGGAAAGTTACGGCGGGGGTGACGCCGAAAATAAATACTGCGTTCACTGCTGCAACCCGGACGGACGCCTCAAAAGCTACGAGGACATCCTCGAAGGGATGGTGGGCTTAATGATGAATAACCGGGGCATGGACAGGGTCGCCGCCGAGACCGCCGCCAGGGAATACCTTTCGACGATGCCGGCCTGGAGCAGCCGTTAACACAGGAAGGTGAACCATGAGCATGGACATGTTCGAACAGCAACCACAACAGGACCAGGAACAACAGATGCAGAACGCCCCGCTGGCCACCCGCATGAGGCCCAACAGCCTGCACACCTTCGTCGGGCAGGAGCATGTCATCGGCAAGGGGCGGGTGCTCCGGCGGGCTATAGAGTCGGACCGCATCCCCTCCATGATTTTCTGGGGGCCGCCGGGGTGCGGCAAGACCACCCTGGCCTATATCATCGCCAACAGCACCGGCGCTCACTTCAGTCCGGTCAGCGCGGTCAGCGCCAGTGTCAATGACCTCAGACGGATAGTACAGCAGGCCACGGAACGGCGCAAGGTGCACGTACAGAAAACCATCCTCTTTATCGACGAGATTCACCGCTTCAACAAGACCCAGCAGGATGCCGTTCTGCCCTACGTCGAGGACGGCACCGTTACCCTCATCGGCGCCACCACGGAAAATCCCTCCTTCGAAGTAACGTCGCCGCTACTTTCCCGCACGCGCGTCCTGCCGCTCAAGCCCCTGAGCGAAGATGAAATCCAGATACTGATTCACCGGGCGTTGATGGACAAGTTCCAGGGCATCGGCGAACTGAACGCCAAGCTGGCCCCCGACGCCATGAGCCATCTCATCGGCATGTCCAACCACGACGCGCGGGTAGCCCTCAACACGCTGGAGACGGCCGCCCAGAACACGACGCCCAACACCGAGGGCGAGCGCCTGATTACGCTATCGGTTATCGAAGACGCCCTGCAGCGGCGGGCCGTGCTCTACGACCGGGCGGGAGAGCAACACTACGACCTTATCTCCGCGCTGCATAAATCGATGCGGGACTCGGACCCGGACGCTTCTATTTACTGGCTGGCCATGATGCTAGAGGCGGGGGAAGACCCCCTGTACATTGCCCGCCGCATGGTACGTTTCGCCTCGGAGGACGTCGGCATGGCGGACCCGCAGGCGCTGGTGGTGGCCATGGCGGCCCAGCAGGCGGTCCACTTCATCGGCATGCCCGAAGGCAACCTGGCCCTGGCCGAGGCGGCGGTCTACCTGGCGACCGCCCCCAAGAGCAACTCGCTCTACGAGGCCTACAACAAGGTCCGCGAGGAAATTAAGGGGGGGTCCAGCGAATCGGTACCGATGCACCTGCGCAATCCGGTAACGCCGCTGATGCAGGAAATGGGCTACGGCAAGGACTATAAATACGCCCACGACTACCCCGACCACTTCGTGGACCAGCAGCACCTGCCCGATGCTCTCAAGGGCAAGAAGTTTTACACACCCGGCAACTTCGGATACGAAAAGCAGGTCCTCACCCGGCTGAAAGCCTGGTGGCAGAAGAAGGGCAAGCCGGAATCAGGGGAAGAACCGGAGGAGCCCGAGGAAGATATCGAGAGCTAAATAATTATCCCGTAATACACGGGGATTCCTTGACAATTATTACAAATCTCTAATAAACTCATACTGGTAAGTGTTAAAGTCTTGGTCTGGACGAAGGAGTATCATTTTGCCCGGTTTGTTAGGGCAGGTCACTGGACTTACACAAGTTACGGGTATGTATTCCCTCCCAGAGTACACTTTGTTCCCATCAATTTCAGCCAAGCTACGGCATTACTTCTTACCGCGTTCCCCGTTTCAAGGTCTCCCGCCGGTAACGTGCTATCTTTCCCGATAAAGGAGAAACAGCTATGGTCAGGTTGCCTTTTATCCCCAAGGAGCATAAATTCTTCGATCTCTTTGAGGAGAGCGCGCAAAACATAGTGAAAGCGGCCGAAGCCCTGAAGGAGATGATGGATGACTGGCAGTTCATCGATAGTCGTGTAGCAGAGATAACCGAGATGGAGCACCGGGGAGATACCATCACTCACCAGATTATTTCGTTGGTGCACCAGACTTTCGTGACCCCCTTCGACCGGGAAGATATCGCCCTGCTGGCACATACCATGGATGACGTCATCGACTTTATTCATTCCACGGCCGATGCCCTGTTCATCTATAAGATAAAAAGCCCGACGGAGAGGGCGAAGCAGCTGGCGGATATTATCGTCCGGGGAGCGGTCGAGGTGGAGAAAGCCGTCCACGGACTGCGCCGACGGAAAGAACTCAAGCGGATTATGGAGGGGTGCGTAGAGATAAACCGGCTGGAGAACATGGCCGACCGGGTTTACCGCGCCGCCATTGCGGAGCTTTTCGATAATACGGAGGATATTGCCGAGGTTATCAAATGGCGGGAGATATACGAGCACATGGAGAGCGCCACGGACAGGTGCGAGGACGTGGCTGACGTCCTTGAAGGGGTAGCCCTCAAGCATGCCTGATGCCAATCTCTTCCTGCTGGTACTGATTATTATTCTGGCCATAGGGTTCGGTTTTACCAACGGCCTTAATGATGCTGCCAATGCCATCGCCACCGCCATCGGAACACGTGCCCTTTCGCCCCGGGCTGCCGTAATTCTGGCATCTATTTTTAATTTCGCCGGGGCGGCCACGGGACTGGAGGTAGCCCGGACAATCGGGAGAGGGATTCTGATACCGGAGGCAGTAACCTACCTGACCGTGATTGCCGCGCTGGCTTCGGTTATTGCCTGGACGGCCTTCGCAACCTATCGCGGTCTGCCAGTTAGTTTAACGCACGGTTTTTTGGTGGCGCTGGCAGCCTCGGGGGCGGCGGCGGTTGGGGGTGAGGCGGTGATATGGAACGTGATGACGCGGGTAATGTCGGCGGTGGTGTCGGCTCCGCTGCTTGGCTTTGCCGGCGGCTTCGCGCTGATGGTCGCCCTGTACTGGGTGTTCCGGCGCGTGGCTCCGGATAAGATACAAAGGCTTTTCAGCAAACTGCAAGTCCCGGCGGCTGCCTTCGTGGCATACGCGCACGGGAAGAACGACGGACAGATGCCCATTGGCGTCATTACCATGGCGCTGGTCATTTATTACGGGGATGCCAACCTATGGGAGCGCCTTTCGGTAACAGACCCGCAGATGTGGTGGGTAATCGCGATTTCGGCACTGTCAATCAGCTCCGGCATGGGTTTAGGGGGCTGGCGCGTCATCAAGACAGTGGGAATGCGGGTAACCAAGCTACGGCCGATTGGCGGCTTTACCGCCCAGGCATCGGCTGCCGCTGTTATTGAGGGAGCATCGCAGCTGGGTATTCCGGTAAGCACGACACATTGCGTGAGTTCAGCAGTAATGGGAGTGGGAGCGACGACGCGTTTTTCGGCGGTGCGGTGGGGGATAGCGGGTAACATCGTGGCGGCGTGGATACTGACGTTTCCCATCTGCGGCGCGCTGGGGTATTTCTTTTCATGGCTGCTTCACGTAATAGTCTAAAGTCTTTTATAGTTTTTTGGTTTATTATTTTACACCTCACCCCGCTAATACCCCTCGGTGTATTGGATGCAATTGCTCATCGATAGTTATGATGGTTAGAATCTCAACACCTTGCCCATCGAAAATAACCTTCTCAATTAGAAGCCTCATCAATTCTTGCCTACCAGCGAAGTCCAGGGTATCCAAGCCTGTGCTAATTTTCTCTGTAAAGCTTCTGATTCTAACCTCCTGGCTTTCCGTCAGTTGCCTTTGGGCAAGCTGCCTTTCCAGTTCTACCTTGCGTTTCTCTATGTCAGCTTGTTCTTTCTGGATTAGCTCCATATCTTCACGCATCATAAAATCCGCATATAAACCTTTACGGTAGCCCTCCACCAACCGCCTCTGCTCATCCGGTATCGCCTTTAGCCTGGCCTGACAGAGTAACAGCTCACGTTCCAGGATTTCCTTCGTCTGTGAATTATCTACATTGCGCCGACGAAGCTCTTCGATTAGGAAGTCGGGGTCCTTGATAAGCTGGCAAATTGTGTCCCAGACTACCGGTTCTACTGCATCAGCCCTAACCTCAGGGCACGAACAAGGCTGAGGCTCACCATCTCGCTTAAGTGGAACATTATTTGGATTAAATTGACGATAACAATGGTAGTAAGCGATATCACGCATGGTATGCCCACCCATTCGGCCACCACATCGAGAGCAATACAAAAGACCGGATAACAGATATTGTCTCTTCGTGTTTCTTCTGGACAATTCAGCATTCTTTTTTAGCTTCCTCTGCACGGCTTCAAATAATTCATTCGGGACCAACGAAGGTACCTCAACCGTTATCCATTCCTCCTTGGGTCGCAGAACTTGAGATGTCTTTTTGTTTCTCGTTGATAGCTGACGCCGCAACCTGGACTCAACACGATACTGTCTGAACTGATGCATTTTGCCTATGTAAACTTCGTTCCTCAGCATGATGCCGAGGGTGCTGGCCCGCCATCTATCTCCGCCTTTAGGAGTTGGTATATGCAGGCGGTTGAGCCTATCTGCTAAACGTTGAAGCGATAGGTTCTCGTTGGCAAAGGTGTAAAAAATTAATCTCAACGTCTGGGATTTCTCGGAGTCCTCTTCTAATGTAGCTTTTTCCTTGTTGTAACGGAAGCCGAAGGGTGCAACCCCGGCGCTGACCATTTTGCCTTGCCTGGCTTTCACGCGGCTACCTCTCATGGTGCGCTCTCTCATCTTTTCCCGCTCGTACTCAGCTACCAGGCCCCTCATATTAAAAAACATTCTGTCCTCAGGCGATGTGCCCATGTCTTGCGTGACGAACTCCAGCTTGATTCCCTGCTTCTCAAACTCTTCGGCCAGAATCATCTGGTGGTAAAGCTTTCGGGAAAGTCTGTCCGGGTCGTAGGATAGAACTACATCCACCCTTCCATCCCCAGACTAACGGGAAGCTGGAGCGCTATCACCGGAGCATCAAGCGAGAGGTGAACCAGGTTCCTTATGAACTCCCTGGCCAACTTGAGAGGGCAATTGCCGACTTCGTTGACTACTACAACTACCGCCGTTACCACAAGGCACTCGGCAACGTGACGCCTGCCGATATCTTATATGGCAGGAGAGAGCAGATACTGGAGCGTCGAAAGGAGGTGCAAATACAAACGATTAATCACCGCAGAGACTACAACCAGGGCCTCAGGGAGCTTGTTAATGCCGCCTGATTATGCCAAAATGTTCGGTTTAAAAAGTGTCCCATTTCGCTGATTGACAACACAATCATGATTTCGGTGGGACAAGTTAGATAAGTATTAACTTAATTCTGATAAAGGGATAGGCGGGATGCCACTTGACCAATTGCGTATCAGGCTACAATGGTAGGGGTAC
>Ga0315549_1001119_pt1 | contig 28675 bp, 23 predicted proteins | sample SalMarSW160200MG_FD_203101 | JGI IMG/M metagenome (GOLD analysis project Ga0315549, IMG submission 203101) | Salt marsh sediment microbial communities from the Plum Island Ecosystem LTER, Massachusetts, United States - Salt Marsh Sediment SW1601-200 ... | reverse complement strand
CAAACCATTGAATCGTTTTGTATCGGTACCCTTATCTTCCACAGAAAACAAACCTGATATCGAGAATGTTTTGGGTTCCATAGAAAGCGGCAAAAGGTTGCTGGTTTACGGAAGCCGGGACACGCAAGAACTTGCATATCGTATTGGCGTAATAAAATATGGTATAATGGAAAGCGTCTGCGGGGTTGGCTGGCAGGTCGTACCGCCTTATCTCTTTGAACATACAAACGTCAATCTTTCAAACATCGATGAAGAAAACTCCTTTCTGGGGATAACGTATGTCATTACCGATGATTCGAGTGCAGCAAATCATTTTGAGGGGCTAGGTTATTCAGCGGTAATGAAATCCGGGGGTGTCTATCTTTTCAAAACCCCATTTTCAATATTTCCACAAGACCTGGAAGTGGTGTCGTTTTCTGCCAAAAAAATCCATGTTCGAGCTAAAGCTTACGGCTGGTACACGATCAAGATAACATATTTCCCTGCATGGAGGGCCGTTAATGGTGATGGGGAAGAGATTCTAATGGAATCAGACAAAGGTTATATGCATTTCTTTGCTGAAGAAGGTGAGGACGTAATCCTTGAATATTCTCTTTCGCAAGTGCATTACGTGGGCATATTCGTGTCGCTTGTCACATTCGTCTTGCTCGTAGCGTTTTTGATAAAAAGTGGGACCCCTTCCGCCTTTGCAGAAATGGTTCAGAAGGTTCGGAAACAGAAACGATTCCCCTGAGGGGCCAGAAAGATACCCCATTTCCCTGCTGTGTCCTGGAATTGTTATGCTCAACTTCGGTCGCATTTTACCAGAACGGTTTAATCGTGGGTGTTATGCTTACTTAAATTTAAATATTTCAAATATAATGATATGATTTTAGTAACCGGTTGTGCCGGATTCATCGGTTCGAATCTCACGAAAAGGCTACTTGAAGGGGGCCACAAAGTCACTGGAATCGATAATTTCTCGGATTACTATCCCAAGAGCTTGAAAGAAAAAAACATGCAGAGTTTTATTCACAACAAAAATTTTGAATTCATTGAGAGTGACATACTGAAAGCGAACCTTGAAAAACTTTTGGAAGGCAAGGGATACATTTTTCACCAGGCCGCCCAAGCCGGCGTGAGGGCAAGCTGGGGTAAGAGCTTCGAGATATACGCCAATAACAATATACTTGCAACGCAAAAACTGCTGGAGGCCTGCAAAAATAAAGGAATCAAAAAATTCATATATGCAAGCTCCTCATCTGTTTATGGTGATGCTGAAACTATGCCGACCGAAGAGATAGCGACACCTGAGCCTATTTCACCCTATGGCGTCTCAAAGCTGGCCGGAGAATACCTATGCTACCTCTACTGGAAAAATTTCGGCGTGCCTGTCATTTCGCTGAGATATTTCACAGTTTACGGGCCTGGCCAAAGGCCGGATATGGCCTTCCATAAATTCATAAAGGCCATTTTAGAGCGTCGGGAAATAAAAATTTACGGTGATGGCAATCAGACAAGGGATTTCACCTATGTGGATGACGTTGTGAACGCAAACTTGATTGCAATGAAATCAAAAATAACAGGTGAAATCTTCAACATTGGCGGCGGCTCAAGAATCACCGTAAATAAATCGGTGGAGATATTGGAGAAACTTATCGGGAAGAAAGCTGACATAAAATACATCGAAATGCAGAAGGGTGACGTCAGGCATACCAGTGCCAATATAACAAAGGCTCAAAAAATGCTCGGGTACGAACCCTGTGCTGGCATAGAGAAAGGTCTGCCAAAGGAAATCGGATGGATTAAGGATGAGCGGATATAAATTTGGACCTTCCCCGCCCCTGATATAAAGATTTCGATATAATTTATGGGATTCAATTCGAGGTGTGTTTAAAATGAGGATATGCATCATTATTACGGGTTTCCCTCCGGCATTCATAGGCGGAACGGAAACGCAGACATGTAACGTCGCAGCACACCTTGCGAAAAGGCATTATGTCACTGTCCTTACAAGAAGAGAAAAGGGCATGCCGGAAACCAGCAAAGAAAGGGGGTTTCTCATCAAGAGGTTCCGGTATCTGAATTTCCCTATCATCAGGTTTTTTTCCCATATAATATCGTGTCTGAATGAGATAAGAAAGATAAAAGAAAACGTAGACGTGTTCTACTGCATGATGCTTTCGCCAAACGGTCTGGCTGGGACGCTCGCAAAAAAGATGTTAGGAATCAAAACTGTGGCTTCTGTAAGGGGCGGGGACTTTTACATGACTGGTTTCTTTGGAAACATGATAAACCGTTTCGTGATCAAGAATTCGGATCTTATTGTTGTCCAGACGGAAAAAATCAAAAGAGATGTCAAGCAACGCTATCCTGATGCAAAAATAGGAGTGGTTCCCAACGGCGTCGACATCACCGGCGAGCGGGCAAAGGGAAAGAAAATTGTTTTTTTGGGTAATCTGCAGGAAAGGAAGGGTGTGAAATATCTTATCCAAGCCGTGGAGAAGATAGATGCGAAGCTTCTAATCGCTGGCGATGGTGAAGAGAGGGAATCCTTGGAAAGGATGGTGGAAGAAACAAAATTGGGTAAAAAGGTGCGTTTTGCCGGGGCAGTGGAACCCGAAGATGCCAGAAAATTTCTGCTGCAGGGGCAGGTATTAGTGTTGCCTTCACTGGTTGGGGAGGGGTTGCCTAATGTCATACTGGAGGCCATGTCTGTTGGCCTCCCCGTGGTCTCCACGACAATTTCCGGTATCCCTGATATCATAAAAGATGGCAGGACCGGTTTTCTTGTAGAACCCGGTGATTCTGACAGCTTAGCGAAGGCCATAAACAAGATACTCAATGATAAAGGGGTTCTGCTCAGAATGCAAAAAAACTGCCTCAAAGAGGTCAGGAGATATTTCTGGGCGGGTGTTATAAAAAGGTTGGAGGATGTTATATCATCAGTTTAGGATACTGGGATACCTTTTTGCAATCCAGGATCAGTGTCCTGCAAATGTTTTTGACAGGGCCTCTGGTGATGAATGGCTGCAACTTTTTTGGGAACAGGTTTATTCCTATCACCTCTGTGATCTTTAGTCCGTTTGCACTAAGCATCTTTTTCACGTTTTTCATGCTCATCGGTTTAACCGGGCCTTCGTTGCTGGCGATTCTTGTGTCCTTCCTCAGGCCAGTCTTTATCTTGTAATTGAAGCCGTAAATGCTCTTGGAGTTCCAGATGCTTAACACCAACCTTCCTCCCGGCTTCAGTACCCTCACCATCTCCCGGACAAGTGTCTCGGCGTCAGGCATCATCTCCAATTTTTTTATGCACATCACCAAGTCGAAGGTATCTGTTTTGTAGGGGATGTCCCCTATTGTGCTGAAACGGAAGCTAATCTTGCAGTCTGTTCCCATATTCCTCTGCTTTTGGAGAATGAAATCCGCTATCTGTTTTGAGGTTTCATAAACATCGATCTCCTTGATGCCGGCCTTCTTCACTATTTCAAGGAGATGGCTCCCTGAAAAACTAAGGATATCCAGAATGTTTCTGCTGCCTCTTGAAAGTCCTGACAGGACCTCGACCTCTTTTTTGAATTCTTTGGCGAATCTGGGCGCGAAAGATTCGGAGGTAGGTGAAGTTGCCCTTATGCCATTTTCCCTGTATTTCATGAGCGTCTCGACGTCCCAGTCCTCAGGGAAGACGGTCTTGTAGTCCTTCTTCTCCATGTATTTTTCAATGTGCACTATCTCCTTTGAAGTCCTCCTTTTTGGCGGTCTCGGCTCTTCTTTAGCGTAACCAAGCGCGACAGCGCATACAACCTCGTAGTTTTCAGGTATGTTGAGAATCTTCCTAACAACAGCCCTTTCACCACACTCGCACACCCACACGGAACCGAGCCCTAGTGACCACGCCGCCAGCAGCATATTCTGGGCCGCGGCGGAGGCGCTCTGTATGTTGGCTCGATGCTCTCTCGTGATATCAGACCTGTAAAGAACGTATATTGCAACGGGAGAATTTTCAAGGAAATGGACGGCATCGGCCTCTTTTACCAGCCTTTTTTTGGTTTCCGCGTCCTTGACTATGATGAACTCCCATGCCTGTTTGTTGCAGGCGGATGGCGCCCACTGGGCAGCATCCAGGATTTTTTTGATTTTTGTGTCCTCTACACGTTTTTCCGTGAAGACCCTGACGCTTCTCCTGCCTTTTATGGCCTTGAATAAGAATGAGCGTGACTCTGTGTTGATTGGCCTGCTTCCGGTAATTTTCTTTTTCATCATCTGTCCCTCATCAAGAGCCTTAACAGATTCCTGTCAACCTTTTTTATATCTTTCAAGATGGTGCATGAACTTACCAGGCCCTTCAAAAAACCGCCCAGATACTTGAGTTCACCTGCATTGCTCACCCTTTTGCCTGTGAGAAGATCCGCTTCCTTGTAGATTTTTCCTTTCTCCACGAAAAACCTGAATGACTCGACGGACCTTTTTACAGCATTTCTGTATTTGGGTTTTTTTGTAATCAGGTAGAGCCTGCACATTATCACGGTAATGTCCGAGTGCGTGTCCATATCACAGACATTCCAGTTTCCTGTCTTGCTCAGTTTCATTGGAAAGAAACCGGTCTTTTGCTGCTGGCCGAGCCAGAAATCCATGCAATCCTCGGCCATTTCAAGATATTCGTGCTTTCCAAGAACCTCGAAGGCGTCAAGAAATGTCCCCATTATCATGTGGTTCTGCACCTGCTGTACTTCCGTATCATGAATCTTTCCAGACTTGGCATTGACCTGCGCGGAATATGAATTGTCTTCGTTCTTGAAAAGCGTGAGCCCCCGCATGTTCTTCTCAACGATTTCCTCCAGTCCTTTATCTCCGGATACCTCGCACAATCTTATCAGGCCATTTGAAAGGTTTGTGTTCATTTTACCCAGGGTGCATGCCTGACTTGCCTGCCTGTTCAAAAGAGGGGAAACCTGATCACAACATATACCGTAACGCTGGAACGTCTCGGTCCCTGTCCAAGCATCAGCCATCCTTTTTGCATTTTCCAGGTAAAACGCATTCTTGGTCAATGAATAGAGGTTCGAGAACTCCTCGATAAAAATTCCAGACACAGCGGCCTTGTGTCTGAGATAGCCGAACTTGGGATAATACATGTTCAATGCGGGTATGACGGCACCGTATACAAAGCCTTTCCTTGAGATTGCATGTTTTGCAATAGCGTCACACGCGGTTATCGCTCCGTCAAGGTATTTCCCTTCATGCAGAAGCATGTATAGAAGGTTGCACCCGAGGATGAAATCCACGTGGTTCTGGGGGTATATCGGGAAGATGTTGGATTGGCTGACCCTTCTCTCACCCGCAGAGAAGGGATAATAAAGGCCCGATTTCTGCTTTAGCACAGAATTCAAAAGGTCAAATTGTCTGCTTATCCATTTCAGGTTTTCATCATGTCCTGTAACGACGTCGTGCCAAGCCATGAATGGTGCGAAATCACCAAAATCGTCCGGATCGCACACCTCAGAGGTCCAGATATTCTTTTCAACATCAAAAGACTCCGTCCTGAAAAGTCCCCATTTGTTCGGAATTCTCTTTCTGATGAAATTGCACGTTTCTTCCGTAACATTTATCAAATGCGAGGTCATATCATGCACCAATACCATCTCATTTCTATTTCAGACGAATCTTTTAATTGTTTTCCTCAGGAATGCAATCCTTATCCCGCTTTTTCTTTCTATCGCTTTCATTATTTCTATGTCTTCCCTCTTGAAACTTCTGAGTAACAGAATGGTGAAGATGTAAAGGGAGATGAAGATGAAGAAAAGGACAGCCATGGTGTATACGGAAAATGTGGAAAACAACAGACGTGCCACTGAATGGGTAATCGCTATTGCAACGATTCCTGAGATAACCGATTTGATCATGTTCATTGAAAAGGGTATCATCTTGGTGAAATGGTAGGAAAAAAGTAACAACAGGCAATACATCACTATCTGTGTGGCTACGGTTGCCACTGCAGCGCCTGTTATGCCATATATGGGTATCAAAAGGTAATTTAATGTTACGTTTGTAACCGAACATATTATTGTTATGTACATCAGATGTCTTGTTTTTTTGAGCATCTCCAAGATCCTGATTGCCAGGATATTTTTATGCAATAGAAATCCAAAGCTGAGAATTACCAAAGACATGTATCCACTTATGTACACGGGGCCGAATAGCAGATTCAGGATTTGTCTGGAGAAGAGTATCATCAACAAAAACACAGGGAAATTGATGTAAAATATCCACCTGGTTATCGTTTTGTAGATGCTCTCCAATTCCTTCTTTTTTCCTCTTGCATGAAGCCCTGTTATTATTGGCAGGAACAGGCATGTCAGGGCGTTCGGAAACAGGAGTAAGAGCTGGGCTGTCGGCACGGCAGCGTTATAGATGCCGACATCGCTTGCGCTTTTGAAATATCCCAGCATTATCGTGTCCGTCCACAAAATAATGAAACCCATGAAGAACATGAACGTCAAAGGAAGGGAATAGCGAAGCAGTTCCCCCCGCAGGGGGATGGAAACGACCTTGGTCTTCAGAATGGGATAAACTTTGCCCAGAAAATAAATGGATACCAAGAATGACAAAAACACGGACAAAGTAAATGCCCACGTGATACCAAGGACGCCAAATCCTAAAATTCCGAAAATTGTTATGAAAATCAATTTTGCAAGGTTTGAAAAAATGTTTTCTGAGTAGACCTGGTATTTTATTCTTTTAAAGCCAACGAAAACCGAGACAAAGATGTAGAACAGCGTTGAAAAAGGAATGGAAAATGATAGGATGATTAAAACACCCATTAGCTCCTGTTCTTGGAAAAGATTGACTGCCAAATAAGGAGAAAGAATAATCAATAAAATGGACAAGAGAATCGAGAATGGCAAGGCCATCTTAAGGCTTGACGTTATAGTACCTTTGACCCTCCTCTCGTCATTTTTCGCCTTGTAATAAGCAGTATATCTTATTACGGCACTTGATAATCCCAGTAACGCAATGGTCGTGAAAAGACCCAGAACCGCTAGTCCTAGAGAAAACAGACCGTAATCAGTCGGGCCGAAATATCGCGCTATGAACAGCCTGTAAAGATAAGAGAAAAATTTTGATATGATAAAACCTACAAAAACTATGCTTGCACCCTTTACTATCATTTTTAGCTGTCCTGATTCGAAATCTTCAGATTCTTCTGGCATGTCTAAAATAAGCGGTAGTCGATATAAATTGATTTGACTGGTTTTACTGCGGCTTCCTTTTGTTGGGTAGTTGTGGGTCTTCGTGTGGAAGTGGGTCGTTTACCAGTTAAACTTCCACACGTGTATTTTTTCATCTTCAATTCGTATCATCTGGGCAAAACTGCAACTATTCGAATTTGGTTGTTCGTGGTTGTTCAAATCAAAGGTAGCGTTTCAATCGGTGCTTGACCTTCTCCCAAGTCAACCTGTTCATTATCAGCCACATTTTACGGAAGTTCCTCCCTTCAGATATGTATTCGGAGAGTTTAATCAGCTTGTCCAAAAGCTCCCTGTATTTCTCATGGGACATGTTCTCAACGAAAAAATTATTCAAGCTGTGCTGGCTTATGTTATTATAAACGCTAAAATTGTTGCCCATATCGAACATTCCTTTGCTCACGACATAATCATATAGTTCGGTGCCGGGGTGGGGCGTAAAGGTGCACAAGTTCATGGAATCCGGCCTTATCTCCTTTATGAAGTTGATTGTCTTTCTTATGTCTTTTTCTGTCTCGTAAGGGAAACCGACCATGAAAAAGGTATGTAGCCAAAATCCGCGTTTCTTTATAAGCCTGGCTACATTCCTTACCTGGTCCGTGGTAATGTTTTTCTTCACAAGCTTCAATATTCGGTCGCTGCCGGACTCTATACCGATTGAAATAGTCTTGCAACCCGCTTTCTTTAGCCAAAAAAGGACATCATCATCTACACAATTGATATTCGTCAGGCAGTTCCACTTGAATCTCCGCGAACCGTATTTTTTGTATATAAGGCGGCAAAACCCGATAACCGCCTTCTTGTCTATGGTAAACGTGTCGTCCCAGAACCCGAATGATGTTATGTTGTAATTCCTTACCAGATAATCTATTTCCTTGACAAGGTTCTGCGGGGAACGCCGTCGCATTTCCCTTTTCCACAGGGGGACGGAAGCACAAAAAGCGCATTGGAATGGGCACCCCCTGCTTGCTATCATCAAGCCAAGTTTGGCTCTCTGGTATCGGAACTCGTTAACAAGCAAACTCCTCTTTGGGATAGGTAATGCGTCCAGGTCATGTATTCTGTTTCGGTATCCTGTAAAAAACACCTTATCGCCCTTCCTGTACACCAACCCCTTGACAGATGTCCAGTTTTTACCTGATACACGTCTTTGGGTAAATTCCACTATCGATTCTTCAGCTTCACCAACAAAAGCGACATCAACTTCGGGCATGCATTTCAACCCGTTCTCTTTTAAGATTGTCACGTGCGGGCCCCCTGCTAGGATAACTGCATCAGGTAGTGTCTCGCTCACTATTTCAATCACTTTTTTGCACGATGAAAAAATGGGGGTCATCATGCTCACCCCTACGAAATCGGGCTTGAATTCTGTCAGCAACCCCCGTATCTCTTGCCAGGCGGGGTGATTATCATTGGTCAGGTTGCGGACATAATTGGACTGGCTCTTGATCCTATTGACATTGCTGTAAGACAGCTCTCCATTATTGAAGAGAGAATCCGCATCAAAAACCTTTGCATCATAGCCGGCGCGGTCAAGCACCGTTGCCAGATATAGTATCCCCAGCGGTACGCTTTCCACGGTAAGCCCCTTTAACCTCTCATAAGGCGGCGTGATAAAAAGGAACCTCTTTTTCCTCTCACCATTAACGGCCCGTTTCACATCTTTCATATTCCAATGCACCTTCGAAGATTATATTTTTAAAATAATGTAAAGGTATTTAAACACTTCCTATGCGTGCTTTTTTAGAAATTAATCCAAATCATGATTACCCAAACAAATCACATGAGTTCATAAATTATGAAAATCACTTGGCCTTCCCTGTTTCTGACATCCTTGGTTCTGGTGTATTTGTTGCTTGTTTCCAATTTTTGATACAAATCAGAACCGAATTGGTAATCGGGCGGGACTCTCCCGTTGCAATAGGGCCTATTTATGAACGGTATTTCGAAAGGCCCAAACTTTGGGTGGTAATACTCTGTGATTCCCGACTTTTCGTAATCTTCATAAATTGATAGAACGACACAGTCCACATTGTTTTTTACGAACCATTCATGATCAAACGAATCGGAAATGTTACAATTCCTTGATCTCCATATGCTGAGGTATTCCGAATTATCGGGGTGACTAAAATTTACCACTATATCTATGAACTCCCATAACTCTATTTTTTCCCCATCAAACTCGACATAACTTGATACAGGGACTATGTTTTTCGTCGTGCTCGCTTTCAAATAATCTGGCAAATACTTAGAGGCAATTGTAACATCTCCTTGAATGGAATTTATATATTTTGATAAATCTTCTACCCCCCACAATGTTTTTTCTTCCAGATTGACCAAATAAACAGTATTCGTAAAGGTCGCTAGTAAAATTAATATAAAGAGTGTATCAAATACCATTTTTGTGTTGATTTTTTCTCTTATTTTCAAAAATCCTATTCCTGCAAGTATACCCATGAATGGCATAAGTGGTGCAAGATATCTCAATCTCAGGTGGCCTGTATACAAGAAAAACAGGAGAAAAAACAGGACATTCAATGCGACAAATAAATCCTCTTTTCCCCTTCTCTTCAGAACTACGAATAACCCGAAAAAGGAGAACAAAAGAGATGGCGCCAATACGAGTTTAAAAATCTCTGATATATCCCAAGGCGCAACAAAAAATGTTGTCTGAAAGCCTATAAGGAAGCTGGCTGAAGTAAAAACTTTAAACAGGTAGAATGCGGAAAAGAAAACGACAGGCACTATGGTGATGGAAATTGCAAATTCCTTTGAAAGCACAATCTTCCATTTTTTCCTTATCAAAAAATAAAAGAAGGATGGAATGAAAAAAATCACAATGGACGTCTTCAGAAGAAAGCCCAGAGAAAATAAAACCGATGATAACGGCAGGTATTTTTTATCCCTTTCCACACCTCTGTAGAAAAAGAATGCAAACAATAGACCAAAAACTGCCAATGGTATGTCAGTTAGAACAGACAGGCCCCACCTCCAGAAAAGGGGGAAAGTAAAAACAAATAGAGTTGCTATGAAGCCTTCTTTCTTCCCGTAGAGTTCTTTGGCAAAAATGTATGTTGAAATCAGAAGCGAATTCATAAATATTAAGGGTATCAGCAGCCTTGCACCCAACAAGCCAATGGGTGATACAAGAGACAAAGAAACCAATACTGGTATCAGGGGTAATCTGTGGGAAAAATCATATGGATATTTCCCTTCAAGAATGCTCTTTCCAATCAAAATATAATTGGTCTCGTCCGGACCAACCGAATTTAAATCCGTCCAAAACACGATTAGCACCGTTGTTAAAAGAACCATTAATGCGAGGAACAACCATTCTTCATTTTCAATTTTTTTAATTAACCTCATAACATCTTCATTTATTCAGGTTTTTTAAATTAAGAGTCAAGTAGTATAATATATGCAATGTATGAGTGGTCAATTATGTTCACCAGCAGAAGCGTTTTGAATATTGCAGTTTTCCTCGTCAGTGTGATATTGGTGTTTTATCTGGTTTCTCTAATCAGTCTAAATGATCTCATTTCAGTGATGAACTCAATTAATCCTGTTTACATTCTGTCAGCTTTTTTGTTTTATGTACTGGCCTCCCTCTTCAGGGCTGTGAGGTTCTCAGCACTTCTCAATAGGAAGGTAAGAATAATAGACATGTTCAGCATAGTTTTGGTGCACAATCTGGCAAACCAGATACTTCCTGCCCGAAGTGGTGAAATCTCATATGTTTATTTATTAAAAAAGTTGAAAAAAATCAGAACAGGCACCGGAATTACGACGTTGGTAATTTCTAGGTTTTTTGATTTCGTCGCCATCTCAGTCTTCCTTTTAATTTCTTTGTTCGGGCTGAACAGCGTCTCAACTATCATGTTCAACAGCATGTTGATCCTTCTTTTCTTGTTGCTATTGCTGCTATTCTGTCTTTTGCTTTTGCTGGTTTTCGGAGATAGCGTACTGCTGCTCATTAGATATGTCTTCGGGAAGATGGGTATGCTGAAATTTAGCATTGTTCGGTATTTTCTGAGAAAATTTTCCGAGACTCTGGATGCATTCAAAAAGATTGACGTAAAAAGAAAAAGTTACAGTGTTATCGGAATAACGTCTGCAATATGGACTTGTATGTTTGTATGCAATTTCTTTTTGATAAAAGGCTTTGGCATTGAGTTGGGAATTTTCCAGATAATGTCACTGGTCTTGATAATAGTAATTTTGCCGCTCCTGCCAGTTTATGGAATGGGGGGCTTTGGGACAACCGAGGCCGCAATAACTGCCATGTTCATCTCGTTCGGAATGTCCACTAACACTGCCATCCCCGTCAGTTTTGGGTTGCATATTTTCGGTCTTTCTTTTAGTATCATTCTTGGATTTTTCGGAATCCTAAGACTGAGTTTGCAAAGGGAATTTTTCAAGATATTTCAGCGATGAAATTCCCGATGGCCAGGATATCCACAGAACTCATTTTGAACGATTTTATCGCATCTTCTGGTGTACAAACTATTGGTGCCTCGTGCATGTTGAATGATGTGTTTACAAAAATAGGCAATTCCGTTATGTCATTGTATGCCTTTAAAATTTTGTAATAGCTTTCATTTTGTTTCTTGGTGACTGTTTGTGGTCTTGCGGTATTATCAATGTGATTTACAGCCGGAGCTATCTCTGCCCCCCTCTTTTTAACATCAAAACTAATAGTCATGAATTTGGCAGCTATTTCACCGGGCCTGAAGTTTTTGTAAAATTCGGTCGCATGTTCCCTCATCAAGGATGGAGCGAAAGGCATAAACTCTGTTCTCTGCAGTCTTTTATTCAGCCAGTCATTGATAGTTTTGTCTTGGGGATGTACAAGAATTGACCTGTTCCCTAAAGCCCTAGGTCCGTATTCCATCCTCCCATTGAATCTCCCAACAACCTTCTTGTTCTTTATCGTGTGTGCAATCTCGTTTTCGATATCATCATAGTACTTGTATTTTAATCTTGCGTTATCTAGTGCACTCTCGATTTCTCTATCTGAAAATTCCGGGCCAAAATAGACATTCTCAATTTCCCTGGGTTTTGCTTTTTTGCCCTGATTTAACATCAATTCTGCCCATAAAGCAAGGGCGGAACCAACTCCAAGGCCCCCGTCTCCCATATGAGGGTGAATATAAACCTTTTTCACTTTTGGTATCTCTGCTATTCTCTGATTGATCTTTACATTTGCGAAAACACCTCCTGCCAAGACAACCTTATCGCAATCGTATTTATCAACAGCGGCTCCGACCAATTCCGAGCATACCTCTTCTATCCTTTTTTGCAGGCCCGCTGCTATATCGCCCCATTTATAACCTTGCAACATTCTGTGCAATTTTTCTGCTGCAGGTCTGCCCCACATACCTATATTGGATATATATTCAATTCTTTTTTTGTTAACACCCATCAATCCTTTGAATATATCGTACGTTTTAGCAGGATTGCCGTAAGCTGCCAAACCCGTTATTTTTCCTTCATGCCTGCCTGGTTTGAATCCCAGGTTATAGGTCACATATCCGTAAAAGGCCCCAGGTGAATGATAAAATGGTGTTTCACTCCTTTTATCCAATTCGTAATCATCTGCTGTGCATACAATGGAACAAATCCCATCGCCAGAAGAATCAGTTGTAACTACTAATGTGTCTTTTTTGAATGGTGAAGTATAGAGTGCACTTGCAGCATGTGCAACGTGATGGTGTATAAATGTTGTGGGAGCGTCAACGCCGATCTTCTTCAAAAAATCTGAAATTTCCTTCTCTTGCCTGGTTTTGGAATACAGGCTTAGGTAAAGTGATGTGAAAAAATGGGTTGAAGGTATACCTGTAAAAGAGACGTATTCCATCACCTTTTTTTTAAAGGGTATGTCCCTGAAATCTGTGTGAGGTCCTCCTCCCGGCGTTACCCCAGCCATAGCGATGTAGTCAATTTCACCAGGCTCTGTATTCGAAGTCTCCAAGACCTTTTTTATAGATTTCAATGGAGGGCCCCAGAATAATTTTTTACCAACTAATCTTTCTTCATTAACTGCTGAGATAATTCTACCATTCTCTATTATTGCAGCACCGCTGTCATGAGAGGAGTGTATACCTAAAATTTTCATTTGACCACCAATTTATTAATCATTATCAATCAATTAGTATCTGTCTTGTTTTAAATATTATCAACACGCACCTGATATCTGTGATTGCTTCTTTTCACACACAATATAATTGCTCCCCGCGAAGTATTTTAGAACTGGCATTACTTCTAACAATTCTTCAATTTTTATCATTTTTTTGGAAGGATTTTTTATTTTGGTGGGGATAAAAATGGCATAACCCTTTGCAATAATTTTTAAGTTATTCAAGGCAAATTCACGTTGCAAATTTGCCAAAAACATTTTAAAGGTACCTTTCTCGATGGAATATTTAAGCAAAGCGCCAAAGAACTGCTGTGGATTCAATGGGTTAGGTTCGGTGATACCTATTTTTCCACCCTCTTTGCAGATCCTTGAAAACTCGCTTATTGATTTTTTATAATCAGTATGATGCAAAGTCGAAATTGTATAAACCATATCAAATGATAAATCCTTAAATGGCATGTTCTCTGTGTCGGCAACAATCAAATTTTTTACTCCGGTTTTTTCTCTTGCTTCCTTTAACATCTTCGTTGAAATGTCAATCCCGATGATATTTTTACATGTTTTGTACATTTCTTTCAAGTGCAGCCCCGAACCAACACCAACCTCAAGAATTTTTGAATTTTTCTTCGGTTTTATAAATTTTAACAGGACACGAAGTCTTTTCAAATGATTTCTAATGTTACTCCTATATTTTTTATCATACTCCCTTGCAATTTTATCGTGTCTCAAAATCTGCATTTTTTTGTTTCTTTTCATATGTCAACTTCCCTTTTTTAAGCCGAGTAGAAACCCTCTCATGATAAACTTAATCCAGTTCATGCTGGATTTGTTGAATTTCAGCAACTTGCTCAAAGTAAACTCAATGTAGGCCCTCTTAAACAGTTTTTCGAGTTGGGCTTGTGTGAGGTTCGGGTTTTTCATTACTGGTGTTGTTTTTGCCGTGGGTCCCACCGCATAGTATTTGCTCCAGTCCCTTGTTTTTATATAACCTTCAAGAACAGCAATATCGTATAATTCTGTGCCAGGATATGGCGTGGTCTGGGAGAACCTGACTTCATCCGAATCGAGTCGCTTAGCAAAGTTTATAGTGTCTTGTATGGTTTTCCTACTATCACCCGGCAATCCGATCATGAAAAAAGCTGTGATGTGTATGCCCGCTTCCTTTGACCATTTTATGGCTTTTTCCGCCTGCTCAAGAGTTATATCCTTTTTTATTTTGTTCAATATGGCTTGGTTACCGCTTTCTATTCCATACGATATGTCATAACATCCTGCCCTCTTCATTAATTTGAGCAGAGGTTTTGTGACAGTATTCACCCTTGATTCGCATCTCCATATTATATCTATTTTTTCTTTGATTATCTCATTGCAAAAATCCTCAACCCATTTTTTGTTAAGGGTGAAAATGTCATCATTGAACAGTATGCCCCTTATCTTGTATGAACTGACTATCTGCTGGATTTCCCGGATAACATTGCCGACGCTTCTTATTCTGTATTTGCTGCCGAATACTGCCTTTGAACAGTAGATGCACCTGTAAGGACAACCGCGGCTGCATATCACAGGAGTAGCTTTTACATTGTTTATCTTATAGATGTATTCATTGATTTTGAGCAGATGCCTTGCTGGGAATGGTAGAGAATCCAAGTCTGAGATGGGCTCTCTGCTTATTATACCAGTCGAACCTTTTAATGCATCGAGGATGGCAAATTCTCCCTCGCCCTTTAAAACTACATCAACTTCTGATATAAGCAGAGTTTCTTTCGGCAATGCCGTTGGGTGAGGTCCCCCCACAACTGTTTTAATGCTTTTGTCATACCTTTTGACAAACCTGAGAACTTTGTATGCTTCAAAAAAAGTGGGTGTATTTATAGTCACACCGACAAACTTGGGTTTTTCCATATCCAGTTTTCTCTCCAGTTTTTTGAAAGGGGGTTTCTCTATTCCCATATCAAGTATGCTTACCTCGTAACCATTTTTTTCGATCACGGCCGCTAAACTAGCAAGATTCAAGGGCGGCCTGCTGGACTCGAATAACCATGGCGGGCTTATTAATAAAATATCCATTCGATCACAATCATAGTCTGTTCTTAATTAGAACGATTATTGCCCACTTTTATCAACTTTTTATCAGTAATTTTCCTCCACCTATTAGATATCTGAGCTGTTTAAAAGTTTTTATTCTGGATAAATTTTTAAATATTTTACTTGGCCGGAGATAGAAACTCCTGTAAGCGTACGTTTGCCATTTCCTCATTTCTTCCTTGTTTAGGTTTTCTTCATAAATGGGGGGCGGTTTAGTCCAATCATACGATTTATCTATCAAACCCTTTTTTAATGCAATATCATATAATTCGCAGGCAGGGAGTATGCTTGTTATAGAGAAAAAAGCAAAAAGTGGGTCTAATTCTTTAGCCAATTTAATTGTTTGATAGACATCTTTTTTTGTTTCACCCATGTTACCAATCATGAAATACCCCTTTGTGACAATCCCGCATTCACGGGTTTCCTTGAATACCTTTTTTGTCTGTTTTACGGTTATGTTTTTCCTTATTTTTTTAAGAATCCTGTCCGAGCCCGCTTCAACGCCGTAAGAAATCGCTACACACCCTGCACCTTTAAGATAGTTCAAGGTTTCTTTGTCTATTGTATCAATCCTTGACCTGCAGTAAAAGGTGATATCAAGTCGGCGTTTTTTAATCTCTTTGCATACATCGACAACCCTTTTTTTAATAATGGTGAATGTGTCATCGTATATGTTAACAAATTTGATTCCGTATTCGGAATTAACCCTCTCTAACTCGTCCACCACGCTTTTGGCACTTCTTGCTCTAAATCGGCGACCAAAAACTGGCTGACTGCAAAATACACAGTTAAATGGACAGCCCCTGGTTGTTATTACCGTTGTATAAGGCGTTAAGGGGGCTCTTCCACCTATAGAAATGGCGAGATCTGCAGGCGGTCTGTAATTTTCAACAGGTAATAGGTGTCTGGCTGGTAAAGGTAACTCCTCCAAATTTTTTATGATGGGGGTCAATCCAGCTCCGACTATTTTTTTCTTCACTCTTCTATATATCCCGGTCATATTCGGGAATTTGGCTCCATCCAGCATGTATTTCACAATTTCTCTGGTTGCATACTCTCCTTCCCCGGCAACCACATAATCAAAACAGTGATATTTTTTTACAATCTCTTTGGGCAAAGCACTGGCATGAGAACCTCCAAGAATGACTTTTATGGAAGCGTCTATATTTTTTACAGCTTTGGCAACATCCACACAACTAGAAAATGATGGAGTAGTTCCGGTTATACCGATTACCTGGGGTTTATAATGTTTGATTTTTCTCCTGAAATCCGAAATGCTTGTCTCCTCTGCCTCGCAATCCATAATTCTTACTTTGATATTTTCATGTTCCAGTACTGCGGCAATATACGCAATTCCCAATGGAGGGGAGACACTTTTGGTTGATTTTGACGATTTGATATATGCCTTTTCTCTCAGGGGTGTTATGGGCGGATTTATTAAAAGCACTTCCATTTTGATCACATCATTTATTCATGTCCCTCCGTGTTTCTGAGCATGTCGTACTTTTAATCTTCCTTTTATTTATTAGTGCTTGAAAACTTATCAAGTTTGTCAAAAATCCTTTTATATCTTTGTTGAATTCATTCATACTAGTTAACGCTTCTTTATTTCGGTGAATAACTTTTCGTACTTTTTGGCTATAATTTCCCATGTAAAATATTTTTGAACCCTTTGCTTGCCTGTAATCCCCATTTCTTTAGAAAGGTTCTTGTTATTTATTAATTTTATAACAGCGTTTGCCAATTTTTCTTTATTTTTCGGGGGAACCAGAATGCCTGTTTTTCCATTTTCAACGATTTCGGGTATACCGCCGATATTTGTTGCGACTACAGGGAGCTCTGCTGCCATAGCCTCGGCGAATACAACCCCGAATGCTTCAACGGTTGATAGTAATACGAAAAGGTCAGCATTTTTATAATATTTTGGCAGCTCCTTGTGATCTATTCTGCCCAAAAATTTCACACAGCCCAGTCCCGTTTCTTTTTTTATTTTTTCAAGAGAGGCTCTGTATGGCCCGTCGCCAATTATTAAGACTTCAATCTTACTCTTTACGCCTTTAATTATCATTGGCAATGAACGAAAAAGGTGCTGTAGGCCTTTTCTTTCTACGAGGCGGGTAACGGAAATTATCCTAAAACAGCGTCTACGGGGTGACTTAATATTCAATCTCTCGTAATTATCAAAGTCAACACCGTTATGTATAGTTACTATCTCAGCACCACTGTAAAAATTTAAGGCGAGATTTCTCATGTAATCGCTGTTGGCTGTGATGAAATTTGCACAGTGCCAGATTTTTTTTATGATTGGCTTCAGTATTTTATAAATAACGGTTGGGTGGGTGTGTGGATCGTAACCGGGAACGTCACTGCCCTGCATACTTATTATGTAGGGCATTTTGTAAAACTTGAGCAGTAGCATAGCAAGAAATCCGGAAGGGATTGCGAAGAATGCAAATACTGCATCATATTTTTTCTTTTTTATGAGCTTCCTGATTAAAAAAAGAGAAATCATAACGAAGAGGAACATTTCGAGTTTGCTGGACGTGTTGGTTTTTTTTCTCTTCACAGCAATCCTATAAACCTTCATACCGTTAACAATCTCTTCTTTTTTAAGTCCTCTGTAATTTTGAGTAATCACATCTACTTCGTGACCAAAATTAATTAAATGCTTACAGGTTTGATATGTTGCCACACCTCCTCCTCCACCGAGCGGGGGAAATTCATGATTTATTGTCAAAATCCTCATCTTACCCCCTTTTCTTGGCAACCAAATCTGCGAGCAATCCCAAAAATCCAATTTGAAATGAAGCCAATATGAGCATGACCGAAGCCTGTGAAATATTTTGGAAAAATAATGTTTGATACAACAAAACCACGAAACCAATTCCAAACAATACGAATGCTATCGGTAAAAATATCTTTAATGGATTGAAATATGTAATTGTCCTGATAATCAACACAACGAAATTGGCTCCATCTCTGAGTGGTTTAATTTTTGATTTTCCCTTACGCTCATGGTAATTAATTGGGACATATTTTACGTTGTAATCATTGCTGTTATATGCCAGTGTAGCCGTGGTTGTAAAAGAAAAGCCTGACGGCAATATACTAAAGAACTTCATAATTTCCTCTTTTTTGAATAAACGCATTCCTGAATTGAGATCTTCTATTTTTTTTCCTGATAAGTAATTTGCCAGTTTCGTCAGGAACCATTTTGCTGGCTTCCTGTACAATTGAATTTTTACCTCTTTGCCCTTACGTGCTCCCACAATCATATCGTACTGTTCTGTATAACTCAGCAGCTTTGATATTTCCTTGGGAGGATATGTTCCATCAGCATCAGTAATGAGAACCCACTCGCCCTTTGCGTTTTTTATTCCGGTTTTCAGTGATGCACCATAACCTCTATTGTACGGATGCTGAATGAGCTTTACTTTCTTTCTTTCAAGGACATCTGCTGTCTTGTCTGTGGAGCCGTCGTCCACAACTATTATCTCATAACTTTCCTTGGTTTTATTCATCACGGTTTTAATGCTGTCTATTACATTGCCAACTGTGTCTTCTTCGTTAAACGCCGGAACTACTATTGAAATCATAAGGATATTTTTACAGTTCGGAGATAAATGCTTTATCATTTTTATACAAATCAATTCTTGCTTCTAGTTTATTTTTACTAGTCGGTATAAAGATGTTCATAAATATAAAAATAAGACTAATAATAGTTCTTATGAAATTTTTGGGGGCAAAATTGGGTTTCTATGAGAAATTGCTGTTATTATTTCTTTTGATATATGCTATAGTAGCAAGTTATGCGCTCGATTACAGGTCTTTGACGTGGGACGAGATGGCGAACTCCGCATTGCCCGTATTTCTGTTTGATTTTTCACACCATTATGCGCAACATCCTGGATTGAGCTTTGAAGCTATTAAAAATTACGGCTTAGACTATCACACTCACTATCATATTTTTGTCAGTCTGGTTCACCATCCACCTTTCCACCGCATACTGATGTTTGCGAGTTTTCTGGTTTTGGGTATCAGCGAGTTCTCTGCCAGGATTGTTTCCGTGTTCTTTGGCCTGCTCGGGATATATTTCACCTACATGCTTGCCAAGCTCATGACCGGAAACAAAAAAATATCATTTATCTCAGCCCTCATTCTGGGCTTAATTCCGGCGTATTACGAACACAGCAGGCTTGTCATGCTGGATGTTCCCTTGACAGCAATCAGTGTGATTGTCGTTTACTTTTTTTACAAATACGTACTGGAACGCAAAAGAAGAGACGCTTTGCTGCTTGGAATAACACTTGGCTTTTGCGTGCTCACAAAAAACTACGGTTTTTTGATCTTTCCCGTGCTGGTGCTTTATATAATTCTCTCCAAAAGATATAACTTGCTCAAGGATAAGAATCTATATCTGGCTGGTATCATAGCAGCGGTCATTGCATTACCGTGGTATCTTTTTGCAAGTGTGTTTCCAAGATTGGTGGGTATACCTTACAGTCTTTCCGGGCATTATTCTAGTTATTTCAACTTTTCTTCTTCAGTTTTGGTGCAACTCCCGTATTTTTTTATTATTCAATTCTCGTATGTGATAGGTTTCATAACATTGGCTGCTATTGCATATGCTGCGTATAAAAGAGACAGAACTGACTATCTGCTAATTTCCTGGATCTTGCCTTTTTATGTGCTTTTTCTTTTTATTGTGACATTCTCCGGTTTTCACAGGTACGTAATGCCCACACTGCCCGCGTTTGCCATCTTGGATGCTAAATTCCTCCATTTTTTAATCTCCCGGAAAAACCTGAAAAAGTACGGAACCTTGATAATAGTCTGCGTAACCATTCCAGCCGTGTTGCTTTTGTCGCATTATGCCCAGAGTGTTGAAATCAGCTATCCCATCGAAGATGCCACAAAATGGATACTGAGCAACACACCAAAAGATGGAGGTGTGATTTATACAGATTATTCCCAGTTGTTTTATTTTCTCAAAAATGACAGAAATTTGAGTGTAATAATGGGCGGGGCCCGCAACCTTAAACAATTGGCAGCCCTTCTCAACAGCACTTACGCCTCAAAAACGCATGAATATGTTAATATAAAGAATCCAACATTCTATTACATGCCTCTGCGATACCCTTTGCGCAAAAAAGTCACAGAAGATTTCGTGGATTATGTTGAAAGTGACATTTGCTTTATCCCGGGGCGTGTATTTGGCAATGAAAGGAAAATTATAGTTTACGGTGTTAAAAGTAGATGTAGATGAAAATGTAGAGCGAGCCAATCAAAATTTTTAACCCAACCATCTGTAGATCCTGACAAGAATGAATTTTAGATTTTCAAAACTTCTGATTTCTCTCAGCATTTGAAATAATATTTTAGGCCTCAGATAGAATTTGAGAAATGCCTTTCTTCTCAAACCTTTTAGTTCTTTCATCGAAATGCCGGCAGGAGACCAGACGACTTTATCTAGTGAGAAATTTTCCCACTTTAATCCTTTAATCTTTCCTTCTTTGACAAGATCTTTGTAAACCGGTGTGCCAGGGAAAGGTTTGAATGCACTAAAGGTTGCCCTTTTTAGAGGAAGCTTGCAAGCAAATTCTATAGTTTTTTCAATATCTTCTATCCTCTCACCGGGAAACCCGACAATGAAAAAACCTATTATCCCAAGGCCTGATTTGTGTATAAGTTCAACTTTCTCCGTAATTGTCTTTGTACTCAAGTTTTTCTTCATTAACTTTCTTATTCTGTCCGAACCCGATTCTATACCAACAGAGACGGAGTACAGACCTGATTTTTTCATAAGATTGAGTATATCTTCATTAATGGTATCCAATCTGATGCCATTAGGGCACATCCAAGTTATGCCGAGATTTTTTTCTATAAGTTTTTCGCAAAACTCTTTGACGAACTGGATTTTCATTGTGAAATTATCATCTTCTATGTGTATCTCTTTTATGCCATACTTCTGGTTCAATATCTCTATCTGCCTAATAACATAATCAACCGAATGGTTTCTAACCTTTCTTCCTGATATCAATGGACCTCCGCAATAGGTGCACTGAAATGGGCAACCTCTTGTTACTATCAAAGGGGCGGTAGGGCTCTGTTTGTAAAAAGCTCCGTGCGGAGCATTTGGATATTTGCTGATGTTAAAAAGTTCCCAGGAAGGCTCGTAATCATCAAGATTTTCCATGAAGACCCGTTCGGTCTGTATGTATTTTTTCCCTCTACTGAAAACTATCCCAGGTATTTTCCTCAGGACAGATATTGAAACTCTGTTAGAGGCAACGGCTTCGACAAATTTTAGAAAACTAATTTCAGCTTCCCCGACAAATGCGTAGTCAACAATCTTCAGATACTTTAATGTGTTAATGGGGTCAAGAGTGGGCTGCGGACCACCGACAATTATAATAGATTTTGGAATTGCTTTCCTTGACGCCTTGGCATATTCCCTTACTGTGTTGAGATCTACTGTATAACATTGGAATCCTACAATATCGTATTTTTTCCCCTTCAATATACTTCTGAATTTTTCGAGGCTCACGTCATCCTTTATACAATCCAATATGACAATGTTATGCTTCCTCTTTACAGTACTGGCAATATAACCTAGCCCAAGTGGTGGCTGGACCTCGTTCACCCTTTGATAGGGTTTGACAAGTAATATGTCAAGTCTCCTCATTCAATCACTTATTCTGTATTTGATGATATAATACAAAGATTTTAGACCATCTATCCATGTTATTTTTTTTCCTTCCTTGAAAGACCTTGGTTTGAAGCTTATTGGAACTTCCCTTATTTTATAACCTAGCTTGAGTATCTTGGTTGTTATTTCAGGCTCGAAGTCGAACCGTCTTGCTCTAAGTTTTATACCTTTGAGTACATCTCGCTTGAAAACCTTGTAGCACGTTTCCATGTCAGTGAGCTTGGTTCCGAAAAATAAATTTGTTATAATAGTAAGCAACTGGTTACCAAATTTATGAATTTTATACATGTTATGATGAACCCCCAATATCCTAGATCCATAAACGACATCAGCTTCACCGTCAAGTATCGGTTTCAAAAGCGAGGGATATTCTAATGGATTATATTCCAGATCAGCATCTTGTATGAGAATGACATCTCCGGTGGCATGCTCCATACCTTTTCTCACAGCCGCGCCTTTTCCTTGGTTTTTTTCGAGCCTAAAAAACTTTATACCTTTAAATTTCTTCGCTTCCTCGAATGTCCCATCATTTGAACCATCATCAACCACTATTATTTCTTTTCTTATACCGTCGAGTTTTACGTCCAATACCCTCTTCAGTACTTTGGCTATTGTTTTTTCTTCTTGATATGCCGCAATTATTATTGACAATTTCAAACAGACCACTTCTGGATAATTATACCACTTATTTTATTAAATGATATGTACAGTGACATAAAGACCATTCTATTGGTTTTCTGCTTATCGGTTCAATTTTATGGGTTTCCTCACCCATAAAATTGCCCCTCCAAATCCCATTAAAAGGTAAGCAACTACGAAAACTAACAAAGAGAGTGACACAGCGGTCTCGGATGAGAGATTTATCAAAGAGAAAAAGAATATCAGTGCTGCGTCTCTTGTGCCTATACCTGAAAATGATATCGGGAGTGTATCAAGCAGAACTACAATCGGGACGACCGCGAAGAAAAATGAGAATGGAAGATGTATGCCAAGAGATTTCGATAAAAAATAATATTGCAGAATCGATAACAACCATGTTGCCAGACAGATTATCAAGGAATATGATATTTTGTCTTTGCTCATCTCCCCCATGCCATGATAAAATTCGTGGAATGTCCCACTCAGGATTTTGTGGTATTTTTTAGGCATGAATTTTTCGGAGAGTGGCTTCAGAAAGCGGTGGACGAATTCCTTTTTTGTGATAATGAAAATCAACAGTAAAAATGTGGTGAAGAAAATCGGTATATAGAACACCAACCCGACCATACCTGAGAATTGGGTTATGAATATGCCAAGCCCGAGGATGGCCAATAAAAAAAGAGTTGTGATGTCTACGATCCTGTCAACAAAAACCGTAGTGACCGACCTTCCGAAGCTGACCCCACTCTTCATTTTTAGGTAATACGCCCTGGATATCTCACCTACTCTTCCTGGTGTGACTATACCCAGGAAAAAACCTATGAGCCAAGCCTCCCCCGAATTCAAAAGAGGAAAATCAATCTTATAGGATTTTATCAGTATTTTCCATTTGAGCGCTTTCGTTAAAATTATCGGTAGTATGAGAAATGCCGCAATAAATATCAAATAAGGGTCTGCCCCTGATATTATTTTTAAAACTCTAGGTATATTGACATTTAGGATTATCCAGATAAACAAAATGATACCTATAACAGGCAAGAAAGGTCTTTTTTTCATCTCAATACCTGCTCGAAGTATTCGATGGTTTTCCTCAAACCACTTCTCAAGGTGACTTTTGGTTCCCAATTTAAAAGTTCTTTGGCCAATGAAATATCCGGACATCTCCTTTTGGGATCGTCCTCGGGCAACTGCCTGAATACGATCTTTGACTTGGATTTGGTTATATCAAGTATTGTCTCTACCAGTTCAAGAATTGTTCTCTCGTTCTGATTTCCTAGGTTAATGGGCAAGTGATATTCTTTATGCATTAATCTCCAGATGCCTTCAATCATATCCGATATGTAACAGAAGCTTCTGGTTTGTTTCCCTTCACCAAAAACAGTCATGGGCTCACCTTCAAGAGCTTGGGTAATGAAAGTGGGGACTGCCCTGCCATCATTCGCTCTCATTCTGGGGCCGTGTGTATTAAAAATGCGTACGATTCTCGTATCCACACCGTGCTTCCAGTGATACGCCATCGTTAGCGCCTCTCCGCAGCGCTTAGATTCATCATAGCAGGATCTGACGCCTATGGGATTTACATGCCCCCAGTACGTCTCCGGTTGGGGGTTTAGTTCAGGGTCGCCGTACACCTCTGATGTCGATGCAAACATGAACCTAGCTCTCTTGTTCTTCGCCAAACCAAGTGAGTTGTATGTGCCAAGGGTACCTACCTTCAGTGTCTTTATCGGATAACGCCTGTAATCAATTGGGCTTGCAATTGAAGCGAAGTGTAGCACATGGTCCAGTCTGCCTTTAACTTGTATGGGTTTGGTAACATCATGCTTAATGTAGGTGAAATTCTCATTGTCAAGCAAATGTTTTATGTTATCTGTTTTTCCTGTTACAAGGTTGTCCATGCAAATTACTTTGAATTTTTCAAGTAACAACCTATCACAGAGGTGAGAACCTATGAACCCTGCGCCTCCTGTGACCAGAACTGTTTGCATGCTCATCTTCCGTTTTTTTCTTCGTGTTTTTTTATCTTGCGCATCAGTTTTTCCCTTTCCTTGATGTGCATATCCATGTCGAGGAATTTCAGCAGTTCCCTCTCTGTATGCAGTATGGTTTTCCACTTGCCTATGTCAAGATACTTACCACGCAGCACAACGCCGTAAATCTTCTCTCCATTTCTTATCGCCAATGATATGGCATCCGTTATCTGAATCTCTCCTTTGGCGCCCGCTTTTGTCTTTTCCAGATATTTGAAAATTTGCGGCTTGAATACGTAGGCTCCGCACATCGCGTAATACCCGTTGTTTGTTTTGTATTCTGCTGCTTTCCTAGCGGTTGGTTTCTCCTTGACCTTTTCTATCTCTCCTTTCCCGTTCTGGATGTTTTTGAATTTTGCCAGCCCGTAACCCTTGGGGTTATCGACTTCGAACAAAAGCAGCGTCGCTACAGGCCCGTGCCTTTTATGGACTTTAATCAGCTCCTTTATCTCCTTTTTGGGTTCTATGAACGAGTCTCCCAGCAGTGTTACAAAGGTCGTGTTTATCCAGTCTTTTGCCTGATAGATAGCATGCCCCAGGCCCAGTCTTTTCATCTGGTACACATATGCGACATTCACGCCGAAAAAGGAGCCGTCTCCTATGTAATCCATCAAGGCCCCCTTCTGGTATCCTACCACCATGAATATCTTTTTTATCCCCCCCGCTCTCAGATTCTCGACGCAGTGCTCTATAACGGCTTTGCCCAGTATAGGATACATTTCCTTGGGAACTGCCCGGGCAAAGGGATAAAGCCTGGTGCCGCTCCCTGCCGCCGGTATCAGTCCTGCAATTTCCTCTTTCATACTCACGTCACCAACAAATTCCCTCAAAATTACTGACCTTTTCTGGATCCAGGATTTTTCTGCCTTCTATTATCACTTTGTCTGCCATGACATTAAAATCTTCGTCAGTAAGGCTTTTGAACTCAGACCATTCTGTCAAGATTAGGCATGCGTCCGCGCTGGCCAGCGCGTCTTTTGCATGCATGCAATAGGTTATGTTTTTGTAAATCTTTTTGAACTTTTCCGCTGCCTGCGGATCGTAGGCCTTTATTTTGGCCTTTTTGTGCAGCAAGGCCTCAACTATCTTTAACGAAGGTGCCTCTCTTATATCATCCGTTCCGGGCTTGAACGCCAGTCCCAGAACGGCGATTGTTTTGCCTTTCAAATTTGGTATGCGCTTTTTCAGTATGTCAACCAATTTCAAAGGTTGCTCCTTGTTTACCTTCTCGGCAGCATCCAGCAGTCCCATCTTGAGGCCCGTCCTTTTCCCTTTCGCGATTATGGCCTTCACGTCTTTGGGGAAACAACTGCCACCGTAACCAATCCCAGAATTAAGGAACTTCCTCTCTATCCTGACGTCGTATCCCATCCCGTCGGCAACCTCGTATGTGTCTATTCCTAGTCTTTTGCACAGGTTTCCCAGCTCGTTCGAGAACGATATCTTGGCGGCAAGAAATGCGTTGCTCGCGTACTTTATCATCTCAGCTGTCCTGGGGTTCGTTTCCATCACCGGGCATCTGAAATCCTTGTAAAGCCTGCCAACCCTTTCTATCGACTCTTCGTCAATCCCGCCTACCACTATCCTGTCGGGGTTCATGAAATCAGCAACGGCTTTGCCCTCCTTGAGGAATTCTGGGTTCATGGCCACACCGAAATCATGTCCCACCCTTTTTTCGGAGTACTTTTCCAGTATCGGGACCACAACCTCTTCCGTTGTCCCAGGTATCACCGTGGACTTTACAACGACCGTGTGATACGTGCTTTTTTCCTTGAGCGCCTTCCCGATGTCCTCGGCGGCCTTTTTTACGTAAACCAGGTCTATGCTGCCATCTCTTCTTGACGGGGTCCCCACGGCTATGAATGTGAGGCTGGTTTCCTGCACAGCCTTTTCAAGGTGCGTGGTTGCGTGCAATCTTCCATGCCCGATGTTCTTGCGCAACATCTTGTCCAGGTTTTCCTCATATATAGGTGCTACCCCCCTGTTGATCTTGTCCACCTTGTCCCGGATGACGTCTACCAGAATCACATGGTTGCCAAGCTCGGCAAAACACGTACCCGTAACGATTCCAACATAGCCACAACCTATAACACTTATTTTCATAGCATTATGTTCTTGCATCCTGATTTATATCTATTTTTCTTGGTTAAATCCTTTCGATGACCTGCAACAGATTCCTTATGATCAAATTATATTTGAGTCTGTCCCCGAACAGGGTTTGCGCTATGAACTCAGCAATATCATCCCTGCACATTGTTTTTATTGCCGCTCCGATCTCCTGATCTTTTATTTTCTCTGAGATGCCGGGACTTGAGTAGAAGAGCAGAGCATAAATGTCACAGGCATCCTTTAGCCCCTTTTCGGTTTCCATTCTTTGCGTGAATGATCTGACTTTTAAGGAGAGCAAAAACTCTGGTTTTGGTACAAAAACCTGCCTCCCATTTATACTCTTGACGTCAAAGGCCTTTTTCTGCGTCATCTCTCCTACCCACTCATTAACCCACACACCCAGCATTTCATTCTTTTTGTTCCCGAATAAATCCAGAAATACGTAAAACAACTCGAAAATTGGCTTTTTTCTTGCTTCAGATTCGGGCAATGGCTTCATTGTGTCCCTGTCAACTATCAGTTCATATCTGAACATGTACTCCCCTGCCACGAAGCCGATTTCCTGCATAACCGACTTTAACCTTTTGAGAAATCCCGGGTTACAGTTGACAAAAAGGTCTATGTCCCTTGACTGTAGATAGTCCTTGCCTGTTGCACCTAGGAAATTTTTGTTCACTGTCAGATAAATCGCCCAGCCGCCGATTAATCCAAAATTTTCATCGAGTTTCAGTCTTGTTAAAATTTCCAGCAGCACCGCTTTTGAAATCTCTGTTTCATGCGGCTCATACATTCAATCCCACTTCCTTTGCTAAAAATTTGGCGGCCTCCCGTGCCCTGCCACCAAGACTAAACAAATCTGCGAATAAAAGAGGGTTTGAAACGACATTCACGCCTCTGATTGCCTGCAAACCATAGAATGGGTTTAGCTCGGAGACCAGCAAATGGATTGTGCCCTTTTCGCTTGGATATATCTGGTTTTGCTTTAAGAGGTTTTCCCATGCACCAAGCTGTGTTTTTTCGATATAGATGTGCAGCTCGTTTGGTATAAGCAAAGGTGATACAAGCTCTGCCCCAGCTAAACCTGTAAAGGCATAGTCGAGTTTATGGGTTTTTGCCATCTGGGATATTCTTTTAATCAGGTACGTGGCCCTTTCAAGGCTTTCAAAGTCAATGGGCTTTAATGCCCGTAACGGATAACAGTAAGCCAAAACATAAACCAGTTCATTATTTATGAGCTTTACACCGCGTCGCTTTCTCACATAACCCAGCCTTTCTAGCGCGTTAACGTAATAAGAGCATTTAGCCAGGGCAATCCCCGAATCCGCGGCCAATTCCCTCAGGGTAGATATTTTTTTACTGGATAAAAGCGTGTGGATTAATTTTATCGCCGAGGTTGCTATTAACATGTTGTTCACATTACTTTATATATGTTCACATTAGTATTTAAATGTTCACATTAGTTGGAATCATAAAGCCGTGCTGGTTTTGCCGTCGAATTTGCAGGGTCTTTTAAAAAGTAATACCATAATATTACTCCATGCATAAAAAACGGATATCCATGACCATATCGCCGCATGTTCTGGGCAGGCTTGATTCGATAGTCGACGGCAACGTGATACGGTCCAGGTCCGAGGCCATAGAGACCATAATGTCCCAGTATCTGGAAGCCAACAAGACCGCCGTCTTTCTCGGGGGAGGCGACCTCGAGAGCCTTTTAATAAACGATCAACTTAAACCGCTG
>Ga0315549_1001118_pt1 | contig 28680 bp, 24 predicted proteins | sample SalMarSW160200MG_FD_203101 | JGI IMG/M metagenome (GOLD analysis project Ga0315549, IMG submission 203101) | Salt marsh sediment microbial communities from the Plum Island Ecosystem LTER, Massachusetts, United States - Salt Marsh Sediment SW1601-200 ... | reverse complement strand
ATAATGAGAAGAAGCAATATGACTAGCACACCAGCCGTAAATGAATTTCTGAGAAAATGTAGGCCCGGGCATAGCTGGCCTCACGCTTAACAATCTGAGTGATTGTTTAACGTAGCAAGGTTGAACATCTTTGAAACCAAAAGTCAAGAAAAAATATTTCCCCGCTACCCAGGAAATCAATTTTTCTTGACGACTGGGTATCCCGAATAACCATGAGGTTTAGACCACCTCCGTCATGAAGTTCAATGTCCTTGAACTCTTCCTTTACCATGTTCGTGACCAATATCTTTTTCCTTTGAGCTAAGCTGGTTACCCACACATCTTTTTGAGACTCGCGGCCTATGAAAAATTGTGGGGCTTGTATAGGGGAGGCATACTCAAAACAGAGGGTCTCCAGCGACCATTGTTCAACCGATACTCTCCCCTCCCTGGCATCAGTCACTGTCAAAGTTCAAACTCATTGACCTCAAGACAGTGGCCAGCCTAGCCCTGTTTGTAAGCCGCTTTTTCTCTTATTTCCGGACTGTACTTTTCTCCTCTTCTCCACATGGCCCACATGGTGGCCAGCATATCCCTGGCGATCGTTAATTTGGCTCGGTGTGGTGCAATCCCATGTAATAATGTCATATCTAAATATTTCCGCCGGAAAGGATTGTCTTTGGCCTGAATAGTTGCTTCGGCGGCTTGTTTCAGGGTATATTTTAAGAGACGATTGTAATCTGTGCTTAGTTTTTCGGAGTAGGTCTTGCCACCAGAGGACCTTGTCATTATACCCAGCCCGGCATACATCCAGACCTTCCTTTTATTGGCAAAACGATACGGGTTTTCCAGAATAGCGGAGACTGTCGCCGCATGAATAAAGCCAATCCCGGGAATATCTTTAAACAGCTTTATTTCGAGATACTGTTTGGCCTGGGCTCTGGCAGCTGCCAGAAGCTCCTTTTCGGTTTGCTCGGATTGTTTCAGTTGACGCCAGAGGCCATCCAGAATCAGCAGCAGGGTTGCCTCCTGGGGTAATTTCCCTTTCCATTCTTCACGGTAGGTCTTTGAATAAACGGTAGCCCCAGCACACCGGATACCATTCTGTCTGAACTTGGCTTTGATTTTGTTCTTAATGCGAGTGGTGCTTCTGACAGTATCATGATAGGCTATCATCAACTCCCTGAACCGTCTCCGCTGGCCAACCGGGTGATGAATCTCTTTGATATAACCACCCCGGGCTAATTGGGCCAGCTTTAGAGCATCAATTGAATCATCCTTTTGCCCGGAAGAGCCTATCCAATGGTTTTTCTTGGCATCGGTAATCACAAGCTTCTCTCTAAAGCGAACGCAGGTTTCCAGTGCCCAGGCGGCCAGTGTGCCCTCCTCCATGAAGATTGCCCGTGGTGGAGGCACCGCTTTCACAAATTCCATGAAGCCGTTAACGCTGGTGGCGACCCTATGGGCTTTGACTAACCGACCGGCTTCATTTACCACGGCAAAATCCAGGGTGGAGATATGGCAGTCCATTCCAATATAATGCATTCGGGTATCTCCTTTCTAAGATCGGGTATAGCTTTATCATATCTTAGCTTAGGGATACCCATGGTTTCATTTTCTCAAAACCGAGAATTGTTGGGTAACAATTTAAGCAAATGTTGCCTAAGTTAACCAATACGCAACATTTTTACCTTTTCAACCCATTATTGTCTAGCAAGCTAAACTGGTAAATAATCTCAACATTTGTTATCATTTACCAAAACATACAATACGACTGATTTTTAATAATTAGGTAGTAACGTTTATACTGATGAAGCCAAAATACATAAAATCACCAAAAGACCTGGTCACCCCTATCGACGTAACGCAAAATGGTTTTCTTCAACAAGCGCTCCGAAAGACCACAGAGGCAAGTCCTTATATTGATTCAGCAAGACAGCTTCTCAGTAATTTGCAGTTAGCTTCAAAACCTCAAGACTTGATTGAGATTGGTGAAATCCGTAGTGAACTTGTTACAGCTGCTGGTTTTTCAGATAAAGCTACATACTATTTTTCACCTTCAGAACTTAAAAATGCCCTTTTAGAAGTGCTGCAAGAGATAGAGAATAAAACTGGTCTTGATTGGCGAGCTGAAATTGTATATAGATTCTTATTAACTAGAGGCGACACTCTTGGCGGGGCCATGCGTAACATTTTGGGTGCAGAGGCTAAGGCAAAGTTTATTAAAGCTGTTGAATTAGCATTGCATGAAAAAGCTATCCCGTATACTGTTGGGCGCTCTAAATCCAATGAAGAAAAGGTGCAAACGATATCATGGCCTGAGAGAATTCTACTATTTGATAAGAAACCCAAGCTGGTTGGGAAAAACGTTGATGTTATATTATTACAAACGATAGGTGAAAATAGCTCAATCAATACTCTGATGAATCAAGCAGAACGCTACTTAGTATGTGGAGAGATTAAAGGAGGTATTGATCCTGCCGGAGCCGACGAACACTGGAAAACGGCATCTGGCGCCTTGGCTCGAATACGAGAGAAATTCCCATCACAAGGACCAGGGTTATTCTTTGTCGGGGCAGCTATTGAAAATTCAATGGCCGATGAGATCTTTTCTCAACTCAATTCAGGTTTATTGGAGTATGCTGCTAATCTTAACGTGTCTGAGCAATTATCAGATTTAGTAACCTGGCTAGTATCATTTTGACGACGCCAAACATAGACACACTTTCGTAATTCTTCTCGACCATGTATTTTCATTTGCTGACTGCTATTGCCCTTACCAACCGGTAGAACCCAAATTACCTCAATGTCAAAACCAGCTCGCTGAGCAATATCGGATAATATTAAATCAACCGGTATGTTCACACCTTGATATTTCACATTGTCATTTACCATGATAAAACGAGCCCCAGGCTTCAATAATCTGGCGCATTCGAAGATAACAATAGCTAGTTCCTTGAAGTAATTACGTACCATGCGCGGTATGCCATTATTATTCAATGTTCCTTCATTTTTACATTGGTCAAGATACTTAAGTACTTTGCTGAGTAATTCTTGAGACTCAAAGGCAGCAACGGCTTTATCTAAGCGGGTTTGTTCAATCCTATTACCTAAGTCTTCCTTAGCACGATTTTCTACCGTGCAACTTATCATAGCTTGACGAAGATCACGTATCCTGTTTTCATCAATTCCCAGCATAGCTAATTCAAGAGCATAAGTTCTTGTATAATCATAACGATTGCAGTATGGCGGTGATGTAATAAGTCCATCGAAAGTTCCGGCTTTCAGTTTTGGCAGTATATCAAAACATGACCCTACAAAGAGTTCGATATTCCCATTTTGCCTTGTCTCTATAATCTCCGGAAGTTCTAGCTGATCTCCCTTGATATCACCTATAATTTGATCCAGCTTTTCACATATAGCAAGTGTAAAAGGTTTTATGGTTCCCTTATTAAAAGGCTTTTTACCTACTCTTCTCCCTGAACGATAGTCCCATCGTAAATATTGGCCATCTTTTCTTGTATAACTTATATCCTCAAGCACACATGAGGCAGCAAAGAATAGGATTCGCTTGAGACAATTGTCTTGTATATGCCTAATTTCAAACAAATAACGACCCAGCTCAATTTCTGTCTCTAGAGGGAATGAGCCTTTCGTTATCCGAATATGAGGAAAACTCAGTTTTTCCCCAGGTTTGCTCCATATCTGACTTTCTCTAAACTGTCGTATATGATCAGCAATTTCGTTAGCATCAGCTGATCGAATTAGGCGTCTTACTTCTATAATTTCTGCACTGCTCGGCAGTAATTCAATGCCTACTGAATCGATTTCTAAATCACTTGCCGTAAAAAGAGCGGCACCAGAACCAGCAAACGGATCTAAAATACACCCAGAGGTCAGATCGATTTTTCTTAATAAATAACGTACGAGATCTGATGAAAATCCTTCTTTGTATTTACACCATCTATGCCCATTCTTATTTTTATTAGCTTGGAAACTTACCAAAGTGCGATCAAGATCATGGTTTACATCAAGTTTTCCAGCATACTGCTTATGTAGGTGATCAGCAGATTGCCTTATTCCCTCAAGGATTCCCATATTATCATTAAACATCTTTGTTACTCACCACTGAATTTGGTGTTATGCGTTCAAATATGAACAATAGTTCATTTCGGTTATAGAGTCTATAGTTATTCACAGGATGACGTATTGCCTTGACTTTCCCTGTACGATCCCAGTTTCTTATTGTCGAAGGCGATACTCCAATCAATTCTGCTGCTTCTTTTACCGTCAAAAAGAACCCCATATTTGGCATCGTCCAAAACCCCTTATAACCTTATAAAAGGTTAGCACACATTATCAAACATTGCAAGCTTACAAATATGACACACTACGTCATTTTGTTCAATGATGAATAGTCTCCATGCCAGTTACCAGAAGCCTGTGCCATAAAGATTATGAGCGAGCTTGATCGAGCTGCTCCAAGAACATATCCTCGTTAGTCGGGGATATTACTATGTTCAGCCCCTTCTTACGGACTATTTCGACTACATGCCGGGTTGATGTGGCGAAACGAATACCCCAGTAAACAAGGGCTTTTCTACCTGAAGCTGACCTGGCGTCGGCAATATTAGAAAAGGGAATCCTTATGGCAAAAGGGCCGCCCAAGACTATTACTAACTTGTCTTCGAATATTTGAAATCGCTGCGGCAAAATAGCTTTGAATAGCAAAGCGTCGAAGACAGTTAATCCAAACATGATTAGAGCGGCTTCTAATTCTTCACGAATAAGGATTATTCCGATGACGAAGGTTGCCGCCAGGATACCAGCCAGGATGATCTTCAACGAGCGATCATATATTGGTGTGTCTTCATATACCAGGGCACTCATGTCAGTTTATTTGTATTCCAGCTTCTCCTTACTTGTTAGGCAATTATACCGTAATCAGAGATCATACAATAAATCAAACCACGACAGGGGAATGTGAGGTCACAAAATAAGCCTATGTTGTTTAGTCTGAGAGGTTAGACGAATGCCTGTATTATAGAATAATAATCAATTTTTACGTTTACGAGATAATGCAAATATCAGGACGAGAACCAGAATAACAGCTAGGCTAATACCTATATACAGGATAACAGGTTTTTTAAACCAGTTCGATGGTGTTGATATAGGTGATATTGCTGTAGAACCAGTCTGCGTTTCTGTTTTTATGGCTAATTCACTCAATGCAAAACCACTGTTTTTACCATCGATCATATTACCTGACGTATCTGTTAAGATCATTTCTATATAGTAATTACCTGCTGGTGTCCCAGTGCTGTTCCATTCGGCACTAAACGAAGAATTACCAACAACGTTTTTAAGCTGCCTTATTGGTAGGCTATCTACAAAGTCTCCTGAGCCATACAGCCGAATTATAATATCCAGATATAATTCCTGCTCAGTTCCGTCATTTGCTATTTCGGCATTGATATCAATTATTTCTCCACACTGATAGGTGGGTTTACTGGTATTAACACTGAGGATCTCAATATCAGACAGTATATAATCCACGACGAAGGAATAATGACAATAAAATAAAAGCTCCTTTATCTCGGGATTATATTTTATAGGATATACTATTATATCTAAGATCTTACTGCCATCAGGATTTTGAGTTAAATTCCATTCAAAGTCTATATCAGGATACCAGCCTGTTTTAGGTTCTATTGATTTTGTTATGGTCCATTGCTGTATGACTATCGGCAAGTTCAATCCCGTATTACTTTCGGGTTCTGACTTCCCCTGAAGCCTGACATCCTGAATACGGTAGCTTTCTTCATAATCAATGGAATATAGGTAAAAGGGAATCCTCGGGCGCCCTTCCTCTTCTAGAACAATACCACCCCCGGGAATATCGATATAGTCATAGCCATCTGTTTGATTGATACTATATTCGGGTACTTCAAATTCAACGTACAAGCTGGAAGCGGCTGATACGGGCACATTAAGAGAAAGGCTGAAGATTAAAATCGAGACAACGGCATGTATTATTCTAAACATACAATTACCATGCTCCGAATTTAGGGTCGCCATACAGGTTCATTTCATATATATCCCAGCTACGCCTGGAAAAACTGGTCCTTACCAGGGTAGCCTTCAGGTTCTTCAGTGCCTCTGCAGGGTAAACGTACGGGCTATTCCAGTAGTTCCTGAAGAAGGCTAAGGGCATTTCCTGGCATGCGCCAAGTCCCTGTACCTCTACATTGCCGATATAGATTCCAGCTCCGTATCTTAAAAAAGCCCGGGCTATACTTCGCCCCGCTTGTCTGTCGTAAGCTCCGGTCAAACAGGAGGCTGCAAATACAACAGGGCAGGTGTTTCCGAAATCGATTGGAATGATAGAGGAATCGGCATCACCACCGATATACATATCAGTACTGCCGCAGCTGCCTAATTTATCTTCTATTACAAATCCCCAAACATCAGGGCCGCCGTGCCCAAACCAGTATATAATATTTTTCCCTATAGCACTGGCTTTGACCGACTCTCCGCGGGCATCACCTGCATCGCAGATAGTATCGTAGATAGTATAATCACCTGTTAATCCGCTGTTATAATGGAGCTCAAGAGCTTCTTCAACCGTCATTAAAGTCCTAAGAAATTCTAAATCAGTCGGAGGGTGGGTGCCGGTGCAAGGAGTACCATCGTATAGAATATGCCCCGGTTCTTCAATACAGGTATAGTCCCCTCGAAGTACTAGGGCTTCACGCAATAGTTCTATTTCGTAGGTATAATATTCACCAAGGATATATTCGGCATCCAGACCCTGGTTCTCCAGTATACTTCCTATCATTAAAGTATAATTGGCAAAATCCTCACCGAATTCGGGACCGCTAACCAGCAATGCCCCTCCACTATCACGGCTGAAGCTCAATAATCCAGTATTGTATCCAAGACTGGTTCGTATGGGAATAATCATATCTTCTGCATTTTTCCCGATAATCCTTCCAACGGTGAGTTCGGGGATATGATCATCTCCGTAAGTATCCGCGTAGGGATAATCGGTATCGCGGACCACGCCGTCAGGGTCCACCTGATGCAAGCCGGGGATATCAAATGCGGGGATAACATCCTTTTCTCCGATAATCAGTAAAAATCCTGCGCCTTCTGCCCAATTCGGGCATAATCTCCGTGCCCAGGTGCTTCTACTGCGGATAACGTCTTTAACGCACCATCCGCCTTCTGCCACGCGGGATGAAGACACAAATCCAAATACAGCCCTGTTATATTGGGCGAGTCGCGCCGCAGCAGCAAGCAGATTATTCACTTCGTCCGTATCGTAATTGTCAAATAAATTTGTTGGGCATGTTAGCATCAAGTAATCTGATTCAGCAAATGCAGCACTTCGTTCATCTGAATCATGCCAACCGATATAATAATCGGTGATGTATGTAGCATCGGTAAAAACGACCTCATGCCTGTAATTCAAGGTTAGTTTAGAACCGATACAATAAAAAGAACCAAGGAATGTGTCTGTTTGTCGCGGGTCCACCAGAATGGGAACTACATAATATCTTACGGTTACAGTATCATCCGGTTCAATGCTGGATATGGTAAAATTCATAGTACTTTTCCAGTATATATCAGGGTCGTTTGACACATTACTGTTAGTAACCCGACCGGTATACTTGGTGCCTACTTCCTGTATATAAATACCCTCAGCGCACTGGTAACCGTGGCTGATATCCAATACCTGAACATTCTCTGCGGCGACTTCACCGCTGTTATGCAGATTCAGCATTACTTGGAAATAATTATTTATCCGGGTGACTTCTCTGGTAACAGTGACTGACGGTGGTTCCAATGACATGAATCTCACACTGTCCGATCCCCAGTTACCGTACTCGTCTTCAACGCTTACTTCAAGGATATGTTCACCGTACGTCAATTCAACGTCAGGGTAAGAAACCCAGTTGGTTTTTGGCAGAGTTACGGGATTGGTGTAAATATTTTCAGAAAAAACTACTCCATCCAGCTCTAAATATATTGATTTCCATTTAAAGCCGTAATCGTTAGTGACTTGATAACGAATGTCCAGTACCATAAACAAACCGGCATCTTCTTCGGGGGATAATATCTCTACGTGCATCGGGGATAGCTGCTCCGAGTATTGCCTTTGTAGATCACCATTCCTAATCTCTTCAGAATAATTACCAGAAGTATCGTAGGCTCTAGCTCCGAATTCATTAATCCCTTCTTCAAGCGTAGATGTATCACATGACCATTCAAATGGGGCGGAGTAATCAGTAAAATAAGACACTCCGTTTAAGAAAAATACCACCCTGTCAATAATGTCATCATCGGATGTATCAGCTATTATAAGAGCATGCCCTGCCAGGCGTTCGGGGAGATTAAGTGACAGATCAGGTTTTTGTTTATCGGAAGCTGTGGCTGTAGTAAAGCGAAAGGTTTTACTGTTTACAGTGGTACCCATAGCGTCTGTGGAAAAAACTACAAAACTATAACTGGTTCCTGCCTCCAAACTTGTTACAGTGATAGAGTGCGTGGTTACTAAATCATTCCTTTCTAACTGATAACGCCCTTTCCCGGCTAAGATGTCATAGGTAACAATGCTATCTGCTTTTATGTTTGTTTCCCAGTAGATTACGACGGATTCATTTGTAATATTGCTCATAATAGGTCCTGAGATAATCTCCAGATCTGATAAAATTGGCCTAGTTGTTTTGATTACGGGGGTTAAAGCCTCCTCTCTGATATTGTTTTGCTCATCGGATTCAATAATGCTGTTGTCAGGGTCAACAACCACTTTGACTGTAATCTCACTGGTAATATCCCAACCAAGCAAGTAGGTAGATGCGCCTCCAGGAGTTTCTATCCCGCCGTCAATCACGCTAGAAGGATCAAGCAAAGAAAAAAATCCCTGCTTGACTCCATCGAAATAAACGTCAGCGCCAACTATCCAATCGGTGGGCAATGCAGCGTCACCCGCGTTTATTATTGTTATTATTAAATTATTATCGGGACTGCATTCAATCTTACCCACAATAAGATCTGGTAATTTAAATAACCATGTATCCTGCCAGCAGTTATTGTCTTCATTGCTTTCGACTATGCTCTGTCTCTGGTCAGCGCACACCTTAATAGTATGCTCAGTAGCTGTAGGCACCCACTGATAGTAAAAAGATCTATCTAGTTGTTCACCTGGGTTTAAAGGAGCAGTAATAAGGTCTTCAGCTACCTGTGTTCCATCGATAAACAAAGCATTCATGAAGCCGTTACTTCCCATAGCGCCCTGGAATTCAGCAACACCCTGACCGATATTCTTAACCGTATAGAAAATCTGGTTATCGGAAGTCCATGCCTCAGTAATTACTAAGTCGGGGAGGGCTGGAGGAGTAACTTCAATTCCGGCCTCAGCCCAAGCTGCCCAGTCCTGGCCGGAACTCTGGCCAGCGTCAACATAAAGGATAAAGCGCCCGGTTTTACCCTCTAACGAACTAAGACTCTGGGTCATGGTATCAAGCTTGCTATCATAGCTGGCCCCACAGGTGATCAGGGTCTGAGTGGTCTGTCCCTCTTCGAACTGGACTTTAAAGATAACGCCATCGCTTCCCGTAGCCTCTTTGAAAAAGCCCACGGTAATTTTAAGTTCGGCATTAGCGGGGACGGTCAGCTGGGGATATTTGCCCATTATCCAGCCGCCGCTTACCCACTGGGGATGCGTCTCCAGGGCTCTGTTCCGGGTGCTGTTGTCCTCAAGCTGCCAGCCATCCCGGAAGAGGGCAAAGCCGCGGTTATCACTATCGCTACCGGGGAAGGACAGACTGCCGGCGCCACTCATCCAGGAAGCGCTGGGGGCCTGGGCAATAAAGTCATAGAAGAGGCCATCCGCCGCCGAAGCGGTCTGGCTAATAATATTAAAGGGGAGACTGTCGCCTAAGAGGCATATTAGAAGGGTGATAACTGCCCAAACCGGCAGGAATTTTCGCCAGTTACGGTGCTTATGCAATTGCTTTATCTCTAACTATCTTTAGCCACCACTATAAAACAAAACAATCATAGCTAGCTACCCACCGATTGTCAATAATGAGCAGCGAGGTACTAATCTTAAGAATGTGCACAATTAAAACTTCAAGCATTTGCTTAGAAGGTATGGGGTCAATTTCCAAGAATTTTCACAGGTTTTGAGGCTAACTTAACCCGGAAACCAGAGCAAAATCAGCCGAAGCAGTTGGTCTTTTTCCCGGGCTATCCCCCCCCCCCTCTTTAAGTAGCACTTCCTGCATTCTTACTCTCTAAGATAATAAAGTCAAGAGTTTCTACGCTGAGTAATAGCCCGCCCAGAGTCCGGTGAAAAAGCGGCGGGCGTTGATGCCCAGTACCCGGGTATCATAGCCGCCTTCCTGGACAACCAGCGTTGGCAGGCGCAGTGAGCCAATCATCCTACCCACCACCTCAAAGTCATCAGCCTCAAGGCTCCAGCTGCCGGTGGGGTCTTCCCGGGCGGTGTCTAAGCCCAGGGGCACAATGAGGAACTGCGGGCGGAACCTGGTGATACGTTTCACTGCCTCGCTGAGAACCTGGTAGTACTTCTTGCCGTCAACCTTTTCGGGGAGGGGGATGTTGATATTAAAGCCCTTGCCGGCGCCGGCTCCCTTCTCGTCGGCAAAGCCGCTGAAGTAGGGGTAGGCGAAGCTGGGATGGCCGTGGATGGAGGTGGTGAGGACATCGGGGCGCTGGTAGAATATGTTCTGCGCGCCGTTGCCGTGGTGGTAGTCGATATCGAGGATGGCCACCCTGCCGTAGGCGCTTAAATACTGGGCGGCGATGGCTGCTGAGTTGAAATAGCAGAAGCCGCCGAAGGAACGGCGCTCGGCGTGGTGGCCGGGCGGGCGCACCAGGGCGTAGGCCAGACGGTAGCCCTCCAGTATTTGTTCTGCGGCGGTCAGGGCACAGTCCACCGCTCTCTTGGCGGCCAGAAAGGCGTTGCCGTTTATCGGGGTAAAGGTGTCTATACAGTAGTAGCCGGCCCGGACGGGCAGTTCCTTGGGGGGGCGGGCGATGTTGCGGATGGGAAAGACATAGGGGTAGATGGACTGCCCCGGGGCCAGACCGGCGCAGACCTTCTTGAAATAGTCGACGAACTGGCCGTCATGCACCGTCTTGATATAGCGTTCGGAGAAGTGGCGGGGGGCGATTTTATTAAACAGCCCCGTCTTATCCAGCTCCTTTAAGATAGTGTCTATCCTGACCGGAGATTCAACGTAGCCCAGCTCTTCTATATGGTGAATGAGGTGACGGTCGTTGATGACGAGCACGATTTGCTTGTCCACCGGTATTACCCGGCGGGGTGGGAGTGGTGCTTTTTTGATATACCTCGGCTCACGTAAGCGCACCGGGTCGTCCTGAAAAGACTTCACAACCATATCAACGTAGCTGGGGGGACATACCCCCTTATACTTGCGCTCCAGAACCGCCCGGACAATCTGGCGGGCAATGTCAAGGGGGAGCCCCTGGGCCTGCCCCAGGCCGTCGTAGACCAGATAGGGGGGATTATCGTCGCCCGGTTTGAGAGGGGTCTCGTATCTGGTATTTATGATGGGGCGGGCGCCATATCTTTCATAGAAGCGCAGGCGGGCTGCATTCTGCTTTAGGATGAGCGGGTCTTTACTTAAGTTAGGGTCATCGGGGAGGCACTCAAAGAAGAGCCCCACCGAATTCAGGTCGAGTGCTTCCTCCCGCACCCTTTCGTAGAGGGCACCGCCAATGCCGCCACCTGTCCTACGCTCGGCGGCGGAAATATAGTCCAGGTAGCAGAACTTCAGGGCGGGCTCATGAAAGAGCAGGGCAAAGCCGATAATGCGCCCTTTTGACCCCTCGGCGACAAAGAGAATAGAGCGGAAACGGTACTTTAATGGGTTGCGCAGTTGCTCTGGCAGCTTGGCGATGTCCCTCTGGGAGAGGAGGTGAAACTGGGTGCGCAGAATCTCCTGGACCTGAGCGATGGCCTCCTTATTGGCCGGGGTTATATCATCGTGGACGCGCCGGATTCGAAACATAGCTTAAGCCAACCGTTTCTGCAGAATAATTTTATCATCGCCTGGGGCGTAGAAATCGGGGAGGTGGGCAATAGCTTCGTAGCCATGCTTTGAGTAAAAGCGGCTGGTCTTTTCGTAGCTCACCTGGGAGGATGTTTCAATAATTATCAGCCGACCTTTGGCCTCTTTGATTTTATCTTCGGCATAAGCCAGCAAAACGCCTCCCACACCCTTCCCCTGCTCCCCGGCCGCCACCGCTATCCAGTACACATCCCAGGTGCCTTCGGTAAGTGGGGCGGGCCCGTAGCTGATATAGCCGGTAATTGCCGGGCCGTCTTGAGTAACCAGGGTGTTAAAGCCGGAGCCAGTCGGGTCGGCCAGATAGCTGCCAATGACCTCCTCGGCCACCACCACCTCAGCCGGTTTAAACTCAGGCAGGCCGCGAAGCAGCGCCATCAGGGCCGGCTTGTCCCTTTTTAGCATGGGGCGTATCCTGACCGTCATCTTTTTCTTTCTCCAGAGCCAGTTTCACAATCTTTTCAATAAATTGGGGGTAGGTCATGCCGGCGGTCTTGGCCTGGCGCACTGCCCCTGAGCCGGGGGAGATATCGGGGTTGGGGTTGGCCTCAATAACATTGAGCTGCCCTGCCTCGTCCAGCCGCATATCAACTCTAGCATAGCCGCGGCAGCCGAGCAAGCCAAAGACGGTAAGGGCGGTTTGAGCGATATTTTCTCTCTCTTTGTCTTCGATTTCAGCCGGGCAGACTACTTTAGTGCTCTGAAAATAGGGGCTATCGGTCTGCCACTTAGCGGCAAAGGTCAGCAGGCGGGGCACCCCCTTGAGTAATGAGTAATCTATCTCCGAAACGGGCAGGACGGTATCGCCGAGCACGGTAACGTTAAACTCGCGGCCTCCGATAAAATGTTCCACTAAAGCCTGCCCGCCGTAGTAGCGGCTGACCGCGGTCACCTGCTTCTCCAGTGAGGCGAAATCATTGACCACGTTCTGCGGGGAAAGGCCGTGGCTGGCGTCCTCGCGACGGGGCTTGACAATGCAGGGGTAGCTCAGCCGGAAGCTGGATAATGTCTCCGGCCGGAGTAATTGGAAATCGGGGGTGTTAATGCCAGAGTTCTTTAAAACCGCCTTAGTCTTGGCCTTATCCAGGGCCAATTTGAGCGCCCCGGCGGGACAGCCGGTAAAAGGCATCCTCAGTGATGATAAAATTTCGGCTATCTCGACCTCCGTCTCCGGATGGCCAGCAAAGCCCTCAAAGAGGTTGAAGACTAAATTGGCTTCCATGGCACTGAGTTTTCGCCTGGCAAGGTGGAGTGGCGGCGCCAGCGGCACCTTGACCACCCCGTAGCCCAGCTTAAGGAGGGCGTCATGCACCGCTTCCACGGCCTCAAGGACGCCGGTAACGGCGGCTTGCTCACCCCGCTCGTCATAGCGGCTTTTTTGGGGCTGGTTGTAGACGACGGCTACACGGCGACGCACGGCGAGTACCTTTTCAGTGCGGCCTCAAGGACAGCCTGTATCAGCCCCTGGTGCGTCCAGCCCAGTTTCCGGGCCATAATGACCAGGTCACTGTAGCTGCCCAGTCCCGGTAGTGGGTTTATCTCCAGAAAATAGGGCACCCCATCGGGGCTGACCCTGAAGTCGACGCGGGCGAAGTCGCGGCAGCCCAGAACCTTGAACACTTTAAGACTGGCCAGGGCGAGTCTTTCTTTAACTTCGTCGGCAAGCTGCGGGGGACATTCGTAGTCAACCAGGTTGAGGTAATCGCGCTTTACCTCCAGTGAGTAGATAAAGTGACCATCCCTTTTTCTGGGTACGATGCGCATCATGCCCGCCACCAGGGGCGGGGCATTGCCGATAACGCCCACGGTGACCTCGTCACCGGTAATAAACTGCTCCACCATCACCGGCTGGCGGTAAGCGCCTAAAAGGCGGCCGGCCTCCTCCGCCAAACTCCCCGCTTCATCCACTACCGAGGTCAGGCGGATGCCCTTGCTTGAGCCTTCATAGGCCGGCTTGACGATGGCCGGGAAGGGGAATTGCTCCCAGGCTATCTTGCCCAGGTTTTCCTCATCGGTTATTAGCTGCCACTGCGGGGTAGCCACCCCCTCGGCAACCACCAGCTTCTTGGCCAGCGGCTTATCCAGGCAGACTGTCAGGCAGTGAGCGTCCGAGCCGGTATAGGGAATGCCCAACATCTCCAGAACGGCGGGCACCTGGGACTCACGGCTGCGGGAGTTACCCCGTCCCTCGGCGATATTAAAAACGATATCAACCGGCTCCCGCCGGATATTGTCCAGAAATTCGCCGCCCCCGCCCAGCTTCACCACCGAGTGTCCGGCGGCAGCAATGGCGGCGGCGATAGCCTCCACCGTCTCTTTGGAGTCGTATTCCTCTAAGGCGTCTTCAGGGCCAGCTTCGTCCAGGGGCACGGCTGATTTAAGATCGTAGGCTAACCCTATCCGCATCCCTGGCTCCTTCCTTTTTAACAAGTACAGCTTTAACGGGTACGGCTATCTTAACCGGGGCTGACATAGGCACCGGCCTGGCTCTGGCCTTAGTTCGGGGGTTATGGCAGTGGTAGATATGGCCGCGGTAGTTCCTCACCAGAAGCTCATCCCCAGTCTGGGCCAGGATATAGTTGGGCTGCACCGGCACCTTGCCCCCACCCTGGGGGAGGTCAATAACGAAGGTGGGCACTGCCAACCCTGAGGTGTAGCCGCGCATGCCCTCGATTATCTTCAAACCCGTCTCCAGCGGCGTGCGCAGGTGCTCCGTCCCCTCCACCTCGTCGCACTGGAAGAGGTAGTAGGGGCGCACCTTAATCTTTAGCAGCCCCTGGCACAGCTTGGACTGTATCTCCACGGTGTCATTGATACCGCGCAGCAGGACGCTCTGGTTGTTCACCGGAACGCCGCTCCGCACCAGCCTGTCGCAGGCGGCGGCTGATTCCGGGGTTATCTCACGGTAGTGGTTAAAGTGAGTGTTGAGCCATATAGGGCCGTATTTAGACAGCATGGCGCACAGCTCGTCATCGATACGCTGGGGCAGCACCACCGGGAAACGGCTGCCGATACGGATGATTTCAACGTGCTCTATCTGCCTCAACCGGGAGATGACGCTCTCCAGGTGGGGAGTAGATAAAGTCAGGGGGTCACCGCCGGAGATTACCACATCCCTGACGGCCTTATGATTGCGTATATAGTCCAGCATGGCTTCGACCTGGGCCGGGGTGCGCACCCAGCTACCGTGGCGCCACTCCCGCTTGCGGGTGCAGTGGCGGCAGAGCATGGGGCAGATATCGGTCAGCACCATCAGGACGCGGTCCGGGTAGCGGTGCACCAGGCCGGGGACAACCGAGTCCCGCCTCTCCTCAAGGGGGTCTTCCGAGCCGATGCCGGTTAAAGTTATCTCGTCAAGCGCAGGCACTGCCTGCCGCCTGACGGGGTCGTTGGGGTCGGCAGGGTCAATCAGGGAGAGGTAATAGGGGGTTATCGCCAGCGGGTATTTGATAGTAACCAGCTTGAGGTTGGCCTGCTCTTCAGCGGTCAGGGGTATGTAGCTGGCCAATTGGTCAATGGTGGTAATCCGGTTACGGAAGTGCCACTTCCAGTCGTTCCAGAGACTATCGGGGATATGTCCGAAGAAGCGTCTCCGGGCACTGGTACTCGGAGGCTCTTCCTCAAGATTTAATATAGCAGTAGCACCAGGAGGTTCCTCTTCGGCCTCGGCAGTAGTCTCCCTAAAATATTTTTCCGCCCCCCGGGCGGATTGGTTTTTCATTATTGAAGGCGCTTTCACCTTTTTCTGATCTCCTCTAGTTTTATGTTTTGGTATGTCGGGCTCGTTTATCAGGTTACATTTCTTGTTTCTTTCTCCCTCCAATAACCAGAAGTACTTGTCCTAACCTTATATTCCTGTTATAATATACCGGAATTATAAATCCTAAATAAATTATACATATATTATAACAATTGTCAAGTGGTTTTTAGTTATTTTTTATAATGTTATAATGAACCACAGCCAGGAGGTGCCAGAATGGGGGAATGGAAATTCGTTACCAACCACGCCCTGGTGTTCTGCCTGATTGCCCAGCAGCCGCGAATTACCGCCCGGGAGATTGCCGCCACGATAGGCATCACCGAGAAGACAACGCGTAATATCATCAACGACCTTGAGGCTGACGGCTACGTCGATAAGACCAGAGAGGGCCGGCGTATCCGCTACGGCATCGACCCGGAGCTGCCCCTACGCCACGAAATGCAGGAGGACAAGGCAGTGGGCGACCTGCTGGAGGTGCTGGGCTGGGTAAAGCAGCGCAAGAGGGGAAAGAGCGGGGTGGGCTGAAGTTACGATACGCCCGAATGTGTGCAATTAGAATTTCAAGCATTTGCTTAGAAGGTAGCTGGACAATTTTGGGGCCTTCTTGGGAATTTTGAGGCTAACTTAACCCGGAAACCAGAGCAAAATCCGCCGAAGCAACTGGTCTTTTTCCGGGCTATCACCTCCTTCTTTTTTAATAGCATTACCTGCATTTTTACTCTGGAAGAGAGGAAAGTCAAGAGACTAATTGTTGACCTGCCCCACCAAAAAAAGGTTTCGAGATTACTGATAAGCGACTATTCAGTTGAAGGAGGGTGAGGTATAATAGCCAGAGGGGAGACGTTATTAAATAACTTTGGTAAAAATAACAACGATGTAACGATAAGATTAATATAAGAGGTGAAACATGAAACTAGTGGTTGTAGGTTTAGGACAATGCGGCGGTAGGCTCGCCGATGAATTTGCCCGTCTTAACGTGAGGGCACGCAGTCAGCGTGGCACTGAGATAGTTACCGGCGCCTTTGCCGTTAATACCGATGCCGCTGACTTGAGCGGGCTGCAAACTATAAGCGGTGACTACCAGCACCGAATCCTCATCGGAGGAAGGAGGACCGGTGGCCATGGCGTTGGCAAGATTAACGAGTTGGGCGCCGAAGTGGCCAAAGATGATGCCGATAAGGTCGTGGACGCTATCAGGACAGCCAAGCGCTTCTTTGAAACTGATGCCTTCCTGCTTATTGCCGGGGTAGGCGGCGGCACTGGCTCGGGGGCAATCTCGATAGTCGCCCGTATGCTCAGGGAGCGCTACCAGGATAAGCCTATCTACGCTATGGCGGTACTCCCGTTCTCCCACGAAGAGGGGACTGAAGAGAGGACTATTTATAATACCGCCACCTCTCTCAAGTCGCTCTATCCGATGGTAGATGCCGTTTTCCTGGTTGATAACCAGAGGTACGTCAGGAAGAACTTCTCTCTCGGGAATAACATGTCCAAGATTAACTCCTTAATCGCCGAGCCGTTCTATGACCTGCTCTGCGCCGGCGAGGAGAAAAATTCCAAGCACATCGGAGCCAAGATAGTCGATGCCGGTGACCTCATACAGAGCCTGGCCGGCTGGACGGTAATCGGCCATGGTGCTATAAAACTGCCGGCTTGGTCCCCCTTCTCATCCAGAAACTTCGCCAAGAAGAGCACGGAAACTCACCGCGGCATCCAGGCCATGGACGAAGCCCTAAGCGAGCTTTCGCTCAAGTGCAACGCGGCCGATGCCGGCAGAGCCATATACCTGGTCTCGGCTCCGCCCAAGGAAATGAACATGGACCTGGTTAAGGGACTGGGAGATTACCTCAGGACTATCAGCCCGGAGGCAGTGATTAGGAATGGCGATTATCCCATAGGTGGAGGCTCAATTGGTATCACCTTGCTCCTGTCGGAGTTTAATGCCCTGGACAAGGTCAAGGACTACTTTATCAAGGCCAGCGGCGCTATCCACAACCTTAAGGGGAGACGAGAAGAGTTCGAGAGCAAACTCAAGGAAATAGAAGATGCATCAAAAGACCTGCCCTCGCTACTATAAATTATAATATTAGCTGCCCCAACCGGTAAAGCTGTCTCGGGGCAGCTAATTCTTCTAGCTACGCTTTTCGTAGTTACAGTCCAATATTCCTATTCAGTTGAACGGCTCGTCAGAATGTTCGGTATTGCTTGGTGGAGGTAAATCTCAGACTTTTATCTCTTTAACTCGACCAACATGACCGTCTTCTAAACGGACTTTGATACCATAGGGGTGAACGGGTGATTTGGTCAAAATGTCTTTGACTATCCCTTCGGTTAGTTTTCCAGATTGCTGATCTGTCTTCAATACTATTGAGACCCGCAAGCCCGATCTTATATTAACACGACTTGTGCCATTCATATCACAAACTCCATCTTTCCCAACATCGTACCATATCTGAAAGAGAAAGCCTTGTCGGTGTTAGAATATCTTGTTTACGCGCACTACTTGTGGTCGGCGAGGCAGAGTGCTAGCCTCAGGTAACAAACCATCTTATTATGACTATTCAAGAACTCAGAGGACGATAGATTTCTATCAAGACACATGCCTAGATGTGATAATCTAAGCGACGTCAGGATAGAACGTCCTTACCCTGCAGACAGGGCACCAGGTGGTACGACCTCCGGTACACGGTTTCGGGTCTATCTTGTGCGGGCAAATGGATCCACCATAGCTTAGCCGCTCGAGCAGATCTTCATTACGAAAGAAAGTGAGAGCTCCGCATGCCGGGCAATGGGCCATATAGCCTTTTTCTCCAATAGAATAGACCCTGGATTGTGCTCCACAGGCGCAAGTCAGAGAGAACTCGGTCGGTTTCTTTCCGCCACGTTTGTTTTTCGATTTTTCTTTTGCCATCTTACTACCCCAATATTAGCTTAAAAGGACGCATCTCCAGGTTTAACAATTTGTACAGCTCCTCATCGTAGTAGACAAGCCCGCTTCCACAGTGAGGGCATTTGGTAGCCTGTTTATCCGTCCAGAAGTGATTGATACCGCCAAAAGGTTCACAGCCCGGATTGCCACATCGTAAGAATTGAATTTGTTTCCAGCCGGCAAGACGTTCCAAGAGACCACTCCCTGATTGATATCGAACCATAAACTGTCTCAGCCGCTGTTCCTCAGCTACGTCTGCCTGCAAGTGCTTAAGGTTTGACTCCCATTGATGGCAGACAGTCTTAAGGCGTTTTAGCTCGTTTTCTTCTTCGGCTTGCCGGGATGTCAGCTGAGTAATTGTTGAGGTCAGAGCATTCTCCTGTTCTTTCGCCTCTTCCTTGAGAGAGGATATCCATTGAGTGAGGGAGCCCTCGTGCTCCAAAGCCTCTGCGAGTCTTTCTCTGGCATCCCGATAAGGGGCAAATTCCTTCACAAGGTCGAGCATAATTTCAAGGACAAAACCGCTCTTCTTCACCTTAGCCTTCAACGAACTGGCCATTTTGGCATCTTTTTCAGTGACGCAGGCCTTCTGCCTGTATTGTTCCAATTCATAATCGATACGTTTCTTCTCGTGTTCGGCCTGCTCAGCGAAAGCGGCTAGCTCTTCCCTTCCTTTGCCAATCTTACTTCGGGTAGCCTCTAGTTCTTCCTTTGCCGCGGTAGCATTAATCAACAAATGCTTGCTCATTTCCTCCAATTCCTCACACTTCTTTCTTAAGGAAGCCCGTTCACGGACCAATTTCTCATTTCCCTCAAGAAGGTTCTGGTATTCATCGATGGCATCCGACAAATCAATTCCTTTCTCTTCCTGAAGCCGTACAACTCCCCAAACCGCCTCAAGAAAACCTGTCGTGGATAGCTTCTCCTGAGCAGCAAGCAATGATTGAAATTGCTCATCGCCGATAGATGGCACCAGAACCCGCATAGCCTGCAACACCTGCCCCAGTTCTTCCCTGTTTAGTTCAGATTCCATAGTTATCCCTCTTTTCCTATAGTTTGTAGAATTGCCCTCAGTGCATCCTCATTTGTCATCCCTGGGCTGAGATGTGGCGACTCATTGTTGAACATTGTTCTGGCCTTCTGTTCACCATACAGTTTGGTTAGGCCCGCGATAACTATGTCCTTACTCCAGACCTGCTCGGATATCGGTTGGGTTTTTGATTTGCCCCCGAACTGCAGGCCAAACAGACAACCTGCCACCTGGGGCGCCAGCTTACGGCCCTGTTTACCGAAGCTTAGGAGCCAGGAGACTACGGATTTACTCTCTAATATCGACGACAATCTAGTCACGAAGTCGTCGGGTAGTGTCAGAGGCTCTTTCAATCCGGGAATGTCCCATGTGGTACTTGTGCCGTCTTTTGACAACAGGGTGAAATGCCCCAGGGATTCATTCAACATTGCTTGCAGGAATATCATCGGGAGCGTCAGTTTGTAGGGCTTCCCGATGGGACCAAGCAGGGTATCGTGATAAGAATACTTGCCATCCAAAACTGTCATCCCCGCGACTAGATATGGCTGCAGGCCGAATGATAGCATTGGAGTCGGCAGAGCATCATATCGCAGATGCGGCAATGGCACCAACCAGGGTCCTTCGCTTGGATAACGCCAGCGGGTGTTACGTCCGTAATGCTGATGCACCTCGCTTTTGAGCACCTTTTCCTCTTCCATACGGAGCCCGGGTTCGTCGAAAGATTTCAAGAATAATCTGACTGCCTCTAGAGATATGTCCTGTCGGCCTGTCTCTTTCAGTATCAGGCGTATGGCGCCATCCACGCCGCTGATATCTTTATCCCCAACAAATCTCATGTTCGTTACCTTCCCTTATTTCTTAATACAAACATACATACTATCTATACGATTGAGCCACTGCTGGCTCCTGTTGCACTAAGGTACTATTTATTAGCTCTATCATATCCCCCAGGGGGGTCACCCCCCCCCGTTCGTCAGCTACTGCGGTTGGGATCAGGATGACAGGTTCCACAAAGCCATCCGGTTACCGGGCTGTACCACCAGTTATCCGACCTGCAGGTATAGCAATGATGATTCGGTTTGTTATTCACATCAGTTGACCGTGTAGTATTTACTGTCACATCCGTCACAAGTGTCACAGGATTATCGAGGTTTTCCTTTGTTTGAGACACTTGTGACACTTGTGACGCTTCTTTCCACACGGTGAATTTTGTTGACTTAATTACTTCGGGTATCTCTAGCTCTTTCTCGCCCTCTTCCGCGAAGTAATAGCGGCTCATTATTTCCTTCCATGTGCGTGAATCAGGTACCACGTAAGCTCTCACCTGTTTCTTGATTTCCTTGCCGTCCTTGTGAACTGTAACCCATCGCTTTTCAATCTGGACTCCCACAGAAATCAGTCCCTGGGTAACCGCCTTCACGGAAGTTTTCAATTGCTGGGAAATCATGCTCGGGGTAACAGCTGCCAGACTCTTCTTCTGAGGGTCAAAATACTCACTGGATTCGATTCCCATCTCCTGATCGCCGGAGGCAAAAGCGGTCAACAAATTGACCAGGGTTCCTTCCCATGACATGCTTCTGACCCGACGGACTTCCTTCTGACGCGACATGAGATAGTCACGAAACATTTCAGAACCGGAAGGCCAGAGCTGAAAGACTATTGATAATGGCATAGCTAATTGCTTCAATCTCGGCTCGATGGGTAGATCGTTAAAGGTCATCAGGTTTTGCGGTTTGATATGGTCGAAATGATGCAGGGCAAACAATGCCATTTCATTTCTAAGGCGCCGAGCCTCGGCATAATATATATCGGGCAAGATAATGGGAATATTCAGGTTGCTCGTTTCATGCAGCGAGACAGAGAGTAATCTAGCTTCGGTGGCGTTATCGTTAAATGGTTGTCTCATTGCCAAAATCTTGGGGCTGAAAGGGTCGAAGAAATCCTGGACTCTGGGGTTTTGCTTATCGGATAGAACGTAGTATTTACCGCGCTCGAAACCCAGGTTCAGGTATTTCACAAACTGGTGTTCTTTATCCCCCGTGGTATCGGCTTCATCCATGATCAAGGTGCCACACCACAGGTTGTTCAACCGAGCGATGCCGCTGAAAGTACTGGCGCCGCTGGCAAAGACCGGATAAAAGCAGAGATCGCCTACCACCTTCTGGACACGGCTTTTCCCTTTGCCGGTGTCAGCTAAGAACCTTAGGTACCCGAGTGTATTGACCTTAGAGTAAAACCAGGTGAACAGGATGTAATATATATTCAGCTCGAGTTCCAAATCAGGGAGGTCCACATAGGTGGCCAGGTGAGTATTTATTTTATCCTTTATTTCATCAGGAGACAGAAGCCGGCACTCCTTAATGCCTTCATCCGGTAGACCAACAATATCCAGAGGCTTGCCTTCAATTTCAGGCAGAGGACGTGGTCTGATGCTCCGGCCATCATGGGCTATTTCGTCTATTACTTTGACCTTGTTTTGCTCATCCAGATAGGCAAAACCGTAATTACCGTCATACCTTTTTACCTCTAAATACAGCCTGTTTTTCAGGCAGAGGAAATTACGCTCCAGGTCTTTGGTCTCTTGGGCCGGCGTGGTTTCCTCGAATGGTACCGCCAGAGCCTTAAGTTGACCTATCGTATGACCGCCGGCCAAAAAGTCGTCGGCTCCGGTTTTCTCCCCATTGTTCCCCGGAGGTAGTAAAACAACAGAAACTATAGCCTTTTTTCTCCTGAGATTTTCGGCCAGCCTCTTAGCCGCCTGGGCTACGCCGGGGTTGGTAGCGTAGTCGGAATCAGGGACTATAAGGACTGGCCGCCCATTGAGGGCAATATGGTCGAAGTCCGGAGACATAGTGACGCCGCCGAATTGATTTTTGGCTTTCCAGTTCCAGATACCGGTAATAGCTATAACACACTCACCCTGAGAAGCCAAGGCATCCGCTTTCTTGAGTCCTTCGGTAACCAGTAAGTCTATTTTTGGATTGGGCAAACCTTCCCGGCAAGAAGGAGGGCAATCTATCCTGTTGGTCGATCCAGCGGGTGTCTCATATTTGATTGGTTTACCGCGGCTATTGAGTCTGGGGCTATCCGGCCGAAACTGGTAAGTCACGATACCATCACCATTGACGCCGTGAAGCGGCATCAGGATTCCCGGTACCCGGCACTGCTGTCTCTTGAACCCAAGAGCCTCCAGTTGCGTCCGGTCTACGATGGTCTGATAACCACGCTGACGTATCAACTCCAATGGGATCGCGGATTGTATCAGGTGGTCGAGATGATGCGGCGATAGCAGTGAACCAACATCTCTTTCGTCTGCGTTTGGCATGGCAACCGCTCTAACATCGACAGGCATCTATTAACCTGCCTTTCCGTCGACTTCTCCGGATATTGCCTCGTTGCACTCAGCGAGCCACCGTTCGAAGGCAACTATTGGGATAAGATAACGGTCACCTACTTTGACACAAGGAATAACGCCTTTCTTGATTTGTCGCCTTACTAGCTGGCTGCATATGCCGAGTTTATCGGCCACCTCGTCGACTGTAAGGACTTTTCTTTCCTTTTCCATTTTTTAAGAAACCTCCAATAATTAGTGCTTGCTTTTATTGATATTTAGGTTATAATATGGTAGTATAATGCAATGGTCAAACAGTGCGAATCACAATAAGCTGTTAGTTTAGCACGTGTGAGTTTACTAAATACGCAGGAGGTATGTGTTATATGCCACAGCTATCTTATAGAGAGGGCCGAACTAAGGTTACTGAGGAAATCAAGAGGACAGTCTCACGGCTAGTAGACCAGGAAAAGGACTGGGAAAACAAAAAGAAACATCCCAGCAGATGGTACCGCTCTGAAACTGCCAGGATATTAGGATTGGATGAAAACAGTAATCCCTCGTTGCGTAGCTATGAAGAACTTGTCAGAGAAATAAGGAACAATGCCCGGGTTCAAAATCCTGCTGATAAACCCTGGAATACAGCGTTACTGAATAGTGAAATGCTGGACTCGGATTTAATACCCTGGATTATTAATGTGCAATACCATCTAAAGAAGTATCTATCAAAGCCTCTGACTATCCGTGAAGTAAAATGGTTTACCCGGCTTTTTGGATTCAGGACATATTTCAAGCCTTTGCCAGAAATAGAGAATGATTCGGACCTCAGATCGCTTTTCATATCCAATGTGCTGGCTACCTGGGCTCAGATTTATGCTGAAAGAGAAAAGGTTGACGATATTGCCGGGATACAGGAGCCGGATTACTCAGATTTGGACATCGCCATTGTGGACAATGATTTTTCTGCGATACGAGAATATTCCGATGAAAAATTAAGTGATCAAATTCACGGTCTAAGAGGAAACCAACGCGAGCTAACCGAAAACCAGTGGGCAAGAATCCAGGAGGGATGGACGTTACCTTCGGTAAAGCATAATATCTTGATCCTGGAATCAAGAATTCTAAACCATTCCCTGGGTGACCCGGACATGTCACCTCAATACCTTAGGGCATACCACAACATGCTGTTCCAGCATGATCACAATCGTGATGAAGAGGGATGGGGAGCTACTTATCAACAAAAGATCGATGCTTTTATGAGTATTCGAAATAAAGTAGTAGAAATACCAGAAAGTGACATCAAGTTAATCAACTCTGTGTTTCCAGAATTTGAATTGTGGTGGGAAAAATTATGGGGCAGCAAAAAGGGAATGAAATCAGCCCAGAAAAAGGAGGGGAGTTAGAATGAGAGGCTCTATAATCAAGCGCGGAGACTCATATCGCATCAGGGTTTCTATGGGCAAAGACGCAGCTACTGGTAGATACACTTCATACTTTGAGACCTTTAGAGGCGACAAGACCGAGGCTGACAAAAGACTCCGGGAACTATTGACCCAACTTGATAAAGGAATATTTGTAAAACCTGGTAATACTACACTAGGTGAATATCTGAAGTCGTGGTTGATGGATTATTGCCGTCCGAACCTATCTCAGAGAACCCAGGAGTTGTACTCATATATCTGCCAAAAGCACATATTACCTACTCTGGGAAGTGTGCCTCTTACAGGTTTAAGGCCACAACAATTACAGCGTTTATACGCCGAGAAGATAGGATCTGGTCTAAGTAATCGAACTGTCCAGCTCATCCACGTTACGCTTCATAAAGCCTTGAAAAACGCGGTAAGGGCCGGCCTACTGGTCAGGAATATCACCGAGTCTGTCGATACCCCTAAGATACAACGCCGTGAAATGCATGTTATGTCTGAAACAGATTTACACTTATTCCTTGAGTACGCTAAAGATAGCCCTTATTACACCTTGTTCTATACTGGCCTCTTTACCGGCATGAGGCGAGCCGAGTTACTAGCTCTTAGATGGTCTGACATTGACCTGGAGCTATGCCAGCTATCCGTTACTCGAAGTATGCAGTATATCTATGGGGAAGATAAGAAGAATCGAATCAGTTTCAAGGAGCCTAAGACAACCAAGAGCAGACGATTAATCGCGCTGTCGCCAAGTACTGTTCTCACGCTGAGAGAGCATAAGGCTAAACAAACTGAATTGAGACAGTCTTTAGGTTATGCCCCACCATTAGATAATGACCTGGTTTTCAGCCACTACGATGGTTCACCATTATTGCCGAATAGTGTCACTCATGCGTGGATAAAGCTAGCAAGACGCTGTGGTTTGCACGGCATACGCCTGCACGATGCGCGACATACTCACGCCTCACTATTACTGAAACAGGGCGTTCACCCCAAGATTGTTCAGGAAAGGCTTGGCCATGGTTCTATTCAGATAACCCTTGATACATACAGCCATGTAGCCCCAGGACTACAGCAGGCAGCTGCTAAGAAGTTCGATGATATTGTCTTACCAAAGCAGATGGACACGGTCAGCCATGATTCCTAATCCAAAATCAATTTGTGCCAAATTTGTGCCATTTATAAAAAAGCCCTTATGCATCAATTAACATAAGGGCTTTTTTAGCTTCAGAAAATGGTGGGCGGTAGAGGACTCGAACCTCTGACCCCCTGCGTGTAAAGCAGGTGCTCTAACCAACTGAGCTAACCGCCCTTTATATACCCAAAAAGTTAAAGACTTTTCGGGTGCCCTCTCAATATGGCGCGCTTGGCGGGGCTCGAACCCACGGCCTCAGCCTCCGCAGGGCTGCGCTCTATCCAACTGAGCTACAAGCGCCAGAATAAAGGTGGTGCCGAAGGAGAGATTTGAACTCTCACGTCCATACGGACACTACGTCCTGAACGTAGCGCGTCTGCCATTCCGCCACTTCGGCATATAGAATGATGCAAGGGGATTATACCTGCTTAAATAATGGGGCGTCAAGGGAGGAGGACTCCCGGCCTTTTCGGCGCTGGTTCTTCTTCCCACCCTCCCACCCTACAGGGGTCAGCACCCCTAATTCCCTGCTTTATAGGGGGTGGGGGAAGAAAGTGCTAGAAGCGCAGCTTATAAGGGCGGGTGGGTATGGGAAATAAGAGAACCGTAAAAAGGCAATAAGGCAACCTTGTCCCTCTATTTGGGAAAACCCACCAGAATTAAGGCTTGATAATTACCTCTTGGTGTACTGAGGTGCCTTACGCGCCCGCTTGAGGCCAGCCTTCTTCCTCTCTTTGACCCGGGAGTCCCTGGTGAGCAGGCCGTTCTGGCGCAGCACCAGTTTGAGGTTTTCATCGGCTTTTACCAGAGCCCGGGCGATGCCGTGACTGATGGCGCCGCTCTGGCCGGTGATGCCGCCGCCTTCTACCTTGACCACGGTGTTGTACTTGCCCAGTTTTTCGGTGACCAAGAGCGGGTGGGTTATCTTCCGGCGGTGTTCGGGGCGGGGAAATCGCTCCTCGTAGGGAATGCCGTTAACGATGATTTCACCGGTGCCCGGCATCAGCCTTACCCTGGCTACGGAGGTCTTGCGCCGGCCTGTGCCGTAAAAATAGCTTTTCTTATCTGCTTTAGCCACTCGAGTCTCCCTTTTCAGTAGTTCCGGTCTGAGCCAGGTGAGGGTGAGCCTCACCGACGTAGACCTTGAGCTTTCTCATCCTGACCGCCCGCAGGCGGTTGGTGGGCAACATCCCTTTGACGGCTTTTTGAATGACCCGGGTGGGGTCGGCCTGCATCATTTCCTCCAGGGTAGCCTTTTTGAGTCCCCCCGGATAGCCGGAGTGCCGGTAGTACAGCTTCTTTTCTTCTTTGTTGCCGCTGAAGCGGACTTTTTCGGCGTTGACGATGACCACAAAATCACCGGTATCCATATTGGGGCTGAATATCGGCTTGTGCTTGCCCAGGAGCAGGGTCGCCGCCTGGGTAGCCAGCTTGCCCAGAACCTTGCCCGAGGCATCGAGAACGTGCCACTGGTGCTGGATATCGGAAGCCTTGGTGCTATAGGTTTTCATGATGCCTCTTCCCCCAGAGGAACGGAATAGTTTACCCGGTCAAGACACAGCCCGCAGGCAGGGGCGGTAGGCCCCGCCGTTCCCGGTTTTCTGGCTTCAATTATACTACGAAACTGGTCTAATTTCATCTTGGCCAAGCCAACCCTGATTAGCGCCCCCACCGTGGTGCGTACCTGATGGGGTAAAAAGGAGTTAGCCGCCATATGGAAAGTGACCAGTTCTCCTTCTCTCTCTACTTCGGCTCTGGATACATTTCTTACCGTGCTCTTAAGCCAGCTGCCGTCGCCGTTGACGAATGAAGCGAAGTCATGCTCTCCGATAAGCGTTTGAGAAGCCCGGTTCATCGCTTCAATATTGAGCGGATTAGCCACATGGTGAGCCTGGCCTTCGATTATCGGGGAGCGGGTGGGGCTGTTTAATATTGAGTAGCTGTATTCACGGCTGACGGCGTCATGCCGGATGCGGAAGGCGTCGCTTACCCGGTAGGCCGCCTTGACGGCAATGTCCTTGGGCAGGTAGTGATTTAGCCCTTTGACAAAGTTGTCTACGGGCAGCGGCGACTTAGTCCTGAAGCCGACCACCTGACCCTTGGCGTGGACGCCGGCGTCGGTGCGGCTGGCCGATATCACCCGCCGCCTCTCCCCGGTGAGCTTTTTCATGGCTTTTTCCACTTCCTTTTGAATTGAGGGAAGTCCTTTCTGCCACTGGAAACCGTGGTAGCCGGTGCCGTCGTATTCCATAATGAGTAAAATCTGAGTGCCGTTAATCAAACCGCCTCCCTTATTCCACCAGTTCGATTCTGACCATGGGTGCCCCGTCGCCCGGCCTGGGGCCCAGTTTGATGAGGCGGGTATAACCGCCGGGGCGTTCGGCGTAGCGGGGAGCCAGTTCGTTAAATACCTTGGCGGCTATCTTTTCGTCTAAAATAAATGCCAGTGCCTGGCGGCGTGAGTTAAGCCCGCCCTTTTTTCCCAGGGTAATCATCTTCTCCGCCAGGCCGCGTATTTCCTTTGCCTTAGCCTCGGTGGAGGTAATCTTCTCGTGGTTGAGCAGGTCGGTGACCAGGTTGCGGAACAGCGATTTGCGGTGGGCTGAAGACCGACCCAGCTTTCTGCCGGCTATCTTGTGTCTCATGCCTCTTCCTCCTCCTCTTCTTCCTCACCCTCGCCGGTTTCCTCGTCAGCCTTGGGGGTAATTGATAGCCCCAGTGACGCCAGTTTTTCTTCTACTTCCTGCTTGGACTTTTGCCCGAAATTGTGCAGGGCGAGCAGTTCTTTCTCGCCTTTGCTTATCAGTTCGCCTACAGTGGTGATGCCACCGCGGCGCAGGCAATTCATGGTGCGCACCGACAGGTCGAGCTGTTCCACCGGCATATTATAGGTTTCATCGGGGATGGAGGCGCGGATGAACTCTTTTTCCACCTCCAGGCGGGAGATGCGGGAGTAGTCGATAAAGGGAG
>Ga0315549_1001114_pt1 | contig 28729 bp, 25 predicted proteins | sample SalMarSW160200MG_FD_203101 | JGI IMG/M metagenome (GOLD analysis project Ga0315549, IMG submission 203101) | Salt marsh sediment microbial communities from the Plum Island Ecosystem LTER, Massachusetts, United States - Salt Marsh Sediment SW1601-200 ... | reverse complement strand
AGATGGTAACGGATTTTCACATGTGCGGGCTTCGCTGCTCGGGCCTTCTCTGACGGTTCCTTTTTACGATGGAAAACTGGCACTCGGCACATGGCAGCAGATCGTATTTGTCGATTTTGACAACCGTGAACGTTCAAGGAAAATTATCCTCCAGTTTATGGGAAAGTAAAGATACAGCGATACCAGGATATTTTCTGGATGCTTTATTTACTGTTCATATTCTGCCTTATCTGAACTGACCCTTATTTCAATCACGAGTGATAACAAATGACCGACATCAAAGAGAAATTAAAACAGCTTAAAAAAGAAAGAGAAGCCCGTTTGAAATCTCAGCGGATAAGAGACGCATGGGAACAGATAGGAAAAAAAGAAAAACTTACAACCAAAGAAAAACTCCAGCAATTAATCAATCTGACAGACAGGGAAAAACCTAAAAAGCCTAAAATTCAACGGCCTGAACTTGTTGAGCGTGAACCGCTACTGTTTAAAGAAAACCAATATGACCTGAATCATAAATATGGAAAAATCACTCTTTCTTCAGGCCTGGATATTGGAGGCGATACACTCGCCTGTTTAAGTAAAGACCCGGCTTTCAAAAATCTTGATCTTTCCACATCTCTCTTCATAGACTTAGAGACTACAGGCCTCTCTGGAGGGGCCGGTGTTGTACCTTTCAATGTTGGAATGGGTTATTACAGTGATGACAGATTCTGGGTTGTACAGTATTTTCTTGGTGATTTAGCTGAGGAAGAAAAAATGATTCATGAGCTGGGTAAGTTTTTTACTGATAGAAATTTTCAATCTGTGGTCACTTATAATGGCAAAGCGTTTGATATTCCTCTACTGGAGACAAGGTTTATCCTTTACAGGCAGCCTTTAATTATCAGCGGGCTTCCTCATCTTGATTTTCTATTTCCAGCACGGAGTCTCTGGAAACACAAATATGAAAGCTGTCGTTTGTGTAATCTGGCGCACGAAGTCCTAAAAACGGGCCGCATAGAAGATATACCATCATCTGAAATCCCCTGGAGATATTTTCAATATCTGGATACAGGAAATTTTGAATTGATTGAGCCTATCCTTTACCACAATGAAGAGGACATCCTTTCTCTTTTGGGAGTCGTTATTGCAGGGGCTCTTGTCTTTTCTGAAGAAAAGGAAAGCGACGCAATGGATTTGTACGGGGCAGGAAAGATTCTTGAAAGGGCAGGGGAAACAGAGAAGTCTGTCTATTTTTATGAGCGTGCACTGGACGGTAAATTAACAGTAGAGGTCTCGATCCAGACCAAGAAGAGGCTTTCTTACAATTTCAAGAGAAATCAGAAATGGGAAAAGGCTGTTTCACTATGGAAAGAAGTGGCTTCCTTAGATGATGTGTCTTCTACGCAGCTTTTTTCGTTTAGAGAACTTGCAATGTATTTTGAACATAGAGAAAGAGCGTACGAAGAGGCAAGAAAAATTGCGGAAGAAGGATTCGTTCTTTCTCTTAATTGTTCTCCTCATTATAAGAAAGATTTCTCTCACAGACTTGAGCGCTTAAAAAGGAAAATTAAGCGTAGTAAGCAGTAAAAAATTGAAAAATGCGGACCGTTACGCTATAGTTACCAGTGGCTGGGAAGCCTGATTTTTTGATAGAATTGACTGAACTGGCTTGAATACCTTGGCCGTACGTACGCCCGTAGCTCAGTGGATAGAGCGTCTGACTACGAATCAGAAGGTCGCAGGTTCGAATCCTGTCGGGCGTACCAGTTTATTATCAGTTATTTAGTTTAAATATCAGTAACTTAGATAGAAATTTTAGTGAATTTTGTTTTTATCCAAATTGAAGCATTTTTAGCTATTTTTGACTATTTATAGTCAAAATATGGTCATAAGCAATTTAATATATGCATATTCCGGTGAATCTGGGCAAAGATTTTAATCCTTTTAAAATTAAGCTTCATTTTCTATTTGAATTTAAGATTGAGTTTTCTGAATGCCAATTCTAATTTATCTTTGTCGCTCTCTCCACTTTTAAAACATTCAGTTAATTTTAAGAGATATTCGATTTTTTCCGTCTCATTTAAAGTTATTTCTGCCTTAATTGTTTTTATTGTGTACTTAGGAATCAATTTAAAAAGTATTTTGTCTTGCAGTTTATTATTACTTGAAAATAGCCTCTTGCAATTTTCTTTTATGGCTAACCATGAGTAAATGTTTAGAGAAGGATCTGTTAAATTACATCTCCACCAAAATAATGACCATAATAATGCTACATTGTGTTCATTTTCCTCTCTTATGATTCCTTTTAATATTCCGGATTTTGTTATTTGAGAAATACAATAACTAATGTATTCCATACATTCATCAATTAATTCTCGAATCGAGAGTTTATTCTGTAAAATTGAGATCCACCAATTTATCGCGAGGTTTACACGTATTTCAAGGATTATTGAGGGCTCTCCGAATTGTTTTAAAAATGTTCCTAGTATTGAATCTTGTTTAAGATCTTGATTTTTTGGTGGAATTAATGATCTCTGAGTCCTTTCCTTTACAATCTCCTCAAGCCTATTAGTAAGATGATATGGTTGGAAAGGAATTATTCTAAAATTTTTCTTAATCATTAGAGAATATAATAATGTCTCTTGCCTTGTGCTTATGAGGCCTTCATTTTTTAAGCGAGAAAGCAAACTTAAAGTGCTAAAAGATTTTATACTATAATTATTCGTTCCCCATTCTCTTAATAACGAATCATCTGAATAAAGTGGACATCCAATTTTTTTTGCCAGTAAAAGGCTTTCTCCTACTCCGTCTCCAATTAATTCGTCTATATTTCTTTCTCTTGGAATGATTAGCTTTTTTTCTATGATAGTTTCATTACTATTTTCTTTTTTCCATTCGTAAGATTTAAAATTTCTAATTCGGATTTTCCTTAGATTATTAAGCCTCCATTGTTCTATTTTTTCTAATAAAGGATGAGTTTTAAAAATAGATAAAAATTCCATATCAAGTGCAATCTTTGTTCCTCGTGCAAGAATGATTTTGTTGAAACATTTACTAAGGGAATCAAGCATTCCAAATTCTGCAAGAGTAAGTAAAGCATTTATATCAACACAAACATCGTTATTTTCAGTTGCGTTTAGATTTTCAATACTGAGGTTATTGGCATAGCGCAAGATGTGAATAGCATGAGAGAACTTATCTGAGTTTGTGCATATGGACCAAAAATTAAATATTGAATGCGCTTCAGGTAAAAATTGTGCCCTAAACGCAAGAGGCCAAGGCCGGCTTTCAATGGCAAGCTTAAATGGGGAAATTGCTAATCTTTGTGGGAGCGTGATGTAAGCCAGCTGGGCTAAAATATATTGTCCTTTTTCCTCATCCGGAATATTATCAGGGATTTTGATAGTTTTAAGTGCGGTATAATCAGGATATTTCTCTGAAAATTTATTAAGACGTTCATTGAATTCTTTAATCCAACTTTCTACTTCATAATCAATTTCATTATTTTTTAATTGGGGAGCAATTAAGAACATCATCAAAAACCGAGCTTCTGCTTCTACATCGCTCTCAATTGTATTTCCGAATTCCACAACATGTTTTAATATTTCCTTTTTTGGTCTTTCTAATCTAATTTTTAATTCAAATAAGATACAATGTATTTCAGCTTTTTCATCAGAATTTTCAGTTTCATGAAGTGCATTTTCAAATAATTCTATAGATTCACTTAGCTTCCCAATATTTGCTGCTAGTTTTGCTAAATTTCGGAGTAAATAATAATTTCTTCCTGTTCTTTTCATGTATTCTTTTAAACAAGTATAGGCATCTATTTCTCTACCAATTTCATACAGTGAGATTGCAGTTAGGTAGATCAATTGAAGCTCTTCAGGATACCGCTTAATTGCCCTGTAAAGTATTTCGTGAGCTTTTTCTGGTTCGTCTAATTTAAGAAATGCTTTTCCTAATAGTGAATATTCTCCAGGTATCAATTGCCTTTTATCTATAACTTTAGTAAGACAGCTGATTATTTCTTTTGCATTATTTTTGTTAATAGGCCGTAAAATTTGAGCTATTTTAGTAAGTAATCTTGGATCATCTTTTTTCTTTTTTAATGCTTTTTTTAAGATGTCAATAGTCTTATTTTGGGAAGCATTGTTTCTTTTGGCAATTTCAGCTTCAGCTAATGTAGCATCAACAATTAAATTAGAATTTTCGTTCATTAAATCAATTTGTTGTTTCGACTCTTTACTATATCCAAGTTCATTAAAAGAAATGGCTAGAAATGTTCTTGAAAGTCCTTCCTCTTCTTTATCTATAAATCCCTGTTTCTCACGTGCTGAGACCAAATTAATGATTTCTTCAAATTCTTCTACTGATAGTAATGACAATATTAAATTGCAATAAACTCTCGTAGATGATGATTGTAATTTAAATGCATATTGAGCATACTGAACAGCTTTACTTAAAGATTCTCTGCTATCTTGAAAAGCTAATGACGATACTAAATTTTCAATGACTGGGATACTTTCGGAATTATAATCTAAATATAATTTACAAATCTGTTCACACTTTTTATACTTGCCTAAAAGGTGAAGAACTGTTGTATGATTGGCTATAGTTTGTTCGGCAATTTTCGGCATTCCTTTTTCTTTAAATTGGGCTAAAGCTTTGTCATAACATTTTTCTGCTTTGATTAAATAATCTCGATTTATACTTGAGGGACCAGGCCCTTTTAGAATCATTTCTGGGTAAGTTCTTCCTATACCAATTGATTTAATGAATAAAATATTTCCGTATGTAGACCAATATCTTTCATCTTTGGATAAGTTAAGTCTCTCTATTTCCTCGAAAAGCTTTAATGCTTTATCAAATTGTCCCTTACCAAGAAAAATATTAGCGAGTGCGATATAGGGTTCAAGAATATTTGCCTTCCAAGCTTTAGAATTTTTTATTAGCTCAGTTGCCTTTCTTATTGGTGCTATATTAGATAACCAGTGCGCTTTAAGAAATATTGCAGAAGAATAATCTTTGTCCTTATATAACACAGAATCTAATTTCTTTTCCCAATCAGATGGAATGTTTTTTTTCAAGTTCCCTGAGTCAAGTGCTAATTCATATTCTGTATAAAGTAAGTTTGTTAGAAATTTAATATTGTTAGGTTGTAATCTATGAGCCCTAGAAAAATTTTCTTTTGCTTTTTGTTTATTATTATTATGAAGAGCAAGAACTCCCAAATTGTTGTAGTATTTAGCCTTAATATTTTCTGTTGAGCTCTTGATCTCTTTAGATATTTCGAACAATATTTTTTCTGCCTCTCGGTCGTGAAATGATTTAAGAAACGAAGAGGATTCTTTAATTCTAGTGTGAATTTCCTGATCTTTTTTTGATAAAGACTCCACCTTGGTTCTATCTTCCGCTTTAGTGATCTCAATAAGACCCAAATTTTCAAGATGGGAATAGACATTCTTGAGTGAACTTGTTTGAATATAATTTTTATTAGGAAAATGGATTTCATCAGTCAATCTATATGGTTCAATAATTATGCTGCCGATTTCTTTTTGAATAGATATATTTTCATGAAATTTTTTTACATATTCTTCAATTTTATTGTGATTCCCTTCATCAAGGATTTGAGATGTTGGGAGTAAGATGGAGATAGTCTTTTGTTTTTGCCATTCAGGATTTTGTACTTCAACTTTTCTTATTGCTTCCTGAATCCATTCCCAATAAATGGGTGTATTCTTTTTGGAAGTATCGCATACACAAATCATTGAAGGAATTGTGAAATCTAACAAAAAATTGATTGTTGACACTTTAATTGAGTGGCTTAGAAATTTACCGTTAATATATTCAGGAGAATCCGAGCCCTTAATTTGAACAAAAAAGCTTTTTCCAGTTACTTGACCATTTTCTGTTAGAGTAATTAAGCGGTCCCATCCATAATCTTCTTTGGACGAGTTGGTTACCCACTGAGCAGAACACTGGGAATCAAATTTTCTAGTTGCTACATTACCAATTTCATGACTTCTAGGTTTTTTAGGCAATTTTTTGTTAGAATTTTTCAATGTTCTATTTAAAAGTTTTCTGGTGCTTATTTTTCTTTAAATCTTTTCTGGTAGATGAAGTCTGACAATTTTTCATATATTTTTTATTTTCTGTTTTTTTGTATCACGATAATCTTAAGCTATCTTTGGTCACAGAATCTTTCATTGAGGCAAAGAGAAATTTCTTATCTGTACTCTTGCTCCAGTCGTTAGATGCCAGAAGAAGTTTAATCAAATTGAGATCTGTATATTTGCCTTTTTTAAATTCTTTATTCCAGACTTTAAATATCAGTTTTTCCTGCTGTATCCTCATTCTTGGAGTGTCATATATGAACTTGAAATCGTTCTGGGTGACTGAAGAAAACCAGTATGTGCGCAAAAACTCAATGAAAATTGGATTCACTGCTATCATTTTTATTGTGCTCTCTATAAAATAATCTAGTTCAGCATGAATGCCAAAACTAAACTTGTTTTTTGACTTAATACTGCAGCTTGGCTGTTGCAAGCTATAAATTATATAAGAGATGCATTCAGAATTACCCCTGTATTTTAGTTTAAATCGCTCTTTTTCCCTAAAAAAAACAGTTTATAAGAATTTGCCTGTTGTTTCAATACAAAATTTCATTCAAATTCTTTGATTTTTCTATTATATATGTTGACGTATGACGCGACTTTCATATTTTCCACAAAATCCTTAATGCCTATACAACACTTTCCGTCCATAGTACTTATCGTTCAATCCATGATATAGCTTCTTTTATTAGAGAGACGATTTTCATACTAAATATTATCATCTAAGCTCCGATTCAGGCTAGTGAAAAAGTTAACTTTACTGATATCAACTATGTGCCAAAGCCAATCCGTAAATGCATAATTCCCAGTGTGCTGCTGTTTTTTTACTTATTTTCTGTTTTTAGGACGGAAATAAAGGCACTCTGAGGAATCATGACTGAACCAACCATTTTCATCCTTTTTTTCCCTTTTTTCTGTTTCTTCAGAAGTTTTTGTTTACGTGTTACATCTCCACCGTAAAGTTTGGCAGTTACGTCTTTCCTATATGGAGAAACTGTGGATCTCGAGATTATCTTACCTCCAATCGCACCTTGAATAGCGATTTTAAATTGATGTCTTGGAATTTCATCTTTGAGCCGGCTGCATATTCTTACTCCCCATTCTCTGGATTTGTCACGATGTACAATGAGGGATAAAGCATCAACCTTTTCACCATTGACCAGAATATCAAGCCGTACAAGGTCACTTTCTCTATAATCAATTAATTCATAGTCAAATGACCCATATCCCTGTGTAATTGTCTTGAGCGTATCGTAGAAGTCATAGATAACTTCTGCGAGGGGCATATCAATAATAAGCTCGATACGTCCTGATGTTGGATAGCTTGTGCGAGGATTGCTTCCTCTGCGTGATAAACATAATTTCATCACAACACCCATATATTTATCAAGGAAAAGAAGAGACGCTTTAATATAAGGTTCTGATGTGCTTTTGATTAAAGATGGATCCGGATAATATTGTGGGTTATCTATTATAATGGTCTCATCATTTTTGAGTGTAAGTCTGTATCGAACACTCGGTACAGTCATTATAATAGACAAGTCGTATTCCCGTTCTAATCGTTGTTGAAATATTTCAAGATGAAGAAGTCCTAAGAAACCGCATCTGAATCCTTGTCCAAGTGCTGCAGAGGAATCTTTTTGATAGGAAAAGGCTGCGTCATTAAGTTCATACTTATCCAGAGCCTCTCGAAGAAATTGGTATTCATCTGAAGATATAGGATAAATAGAAGAAAAGACTACAGGCTTTGCTTCTTTAAATCCGGATAAGGGTTCAATAGTTGGATTTGAATCTAAAGTAATTGTATCCCCGATCCTAGTATCCCCCAGTTTTTTTATCCCTGCAATAATGTATCCGACTTCACCTGCAGAAAGAATGTCTCTGGGTTTTGTTTCTAAATGAAAGAGTCCGACTTCTTCAACTTTATGAGTAGAACCATTTGATAATAGACGGATAATATCACCTGCTTTAACAGACCCGTCAAAGATGCGGCAGTGAATTATCGTTCCACGAAAAGAATCATAATGAGCATCAAAAATAAGGGCTTTAAGCTGTTTGTCAGGACTGCCTTTTGGCGGGGGGATATATTTAACTATAGCTTCAAAAACATCGTTTATCCCTGTTCCTTTTTTAGCAGAACATAGGATTGCCATATTAGAATCAAGGCCCAGTTCATTTTCAATTTGTTCTTTAGTCCTGTCAATATCTGCAGATATAAGGTCTATCTTATTTATTACAGGAATTATTGTAAGGTCATGTTCCATGGCCATGTAAAGATTTGCAACTGTTTGTGCTTCTACTCCTTGTGATGCATCAACAATAAGAATCACGCCTTCACATGATGCGAGGGCACGGGATACTTCGTATGAAAAATCTACATGGCCAGGGGTGTCAATCAGGTTAAGTGAATAATCTTCACCGTTTTTATCTGTATAAGGTAGTGTTATAGTATGGCTTTTAATGGTAATTCCTCTTTCTCTCTCAAGGTCCATTGTATCAAGTATTTGGTCCCTGAACTCTCTTTGTGAAACCATGCCTGAAGCCTGGATAAGTCTATCTGCTAGGGTAGATTTTCCATGGTCGATATGAGCGATAATGCTAAAGTTTCTGGTGCTTAACATCTTTGATTTTCTTGATACTGAATTTTTTCAAATGATTGTCTTCATGAATAATTCAGGTCAAACAAACATTCTAACATATACCATTTGACGATGCACACTTTGGAGGAATCTGTTTGTTCTGGAAGCAAAAAGTCTATGTAGTCGCTATGTTACCTAGTTTCTTGACCTCGGGAGGGTTTTGAGCGGCATGCCAGAGGTCAAGTTTAGCCTGCATATATAACCAGCTTTCGGGAGAAGTGTTGGTAGCCATGCCTACCCTGACCGCCATTTCCGGGCTCATCGATGCTTTGCAGTTTATTAATAACGACATGGTTTTGCGGGTCACACCCAGAAATTTAGCCACTTCGGTTATGGTAAGCCCAAGGGGTTTAATAATATCCTCGTTTAATACTTCTCCTGGATGAACAGGTTTTCTTTTTTTTGTCATTTAAAGTCCTCCCCTCGCTAATGATAGTCTCGATAATCCACATCGACGGCATCAGACCTTTCGAATCGAAATGTAACCCGCCAATTACCAGAAACCCAGACGGACCAGGTTCCTGATTCTCTGCCAGTAAGTTCATGAAGTTTATAACCGGGTAAGTTCATATCCTGTGGCCTTATGCATGCGTCCAGGCGATCTAATATCCGAGCAAGCTTAGCAGCATGTTCCGGGTTAACGCGCCTCCGGTCACCCTCGTAATAAAATTTTTCCAGCCCATTATGTTTGAAAGATTTGATCATTCATAATTCCTTCCGAGACAGTATAATCTTAACTTGTTACCCGTTACGTGTCAAGTATCATCATAGCCTTCCAATAATATAAAAGACATACCGGGACAGTGATCATTCTCAGGCAGAACCGGAACAGGAGGGGCAAAAAATCTGGACACATAATATGGGGACTGATATATTAATTTACTACAGCAATGCTGCTGTGGATTAAGAAGAATTGTACCTGGTACACTTTTACTGATAGGCAAGCATATTTTAAGAGGCTACCAGGTACCTTCTTTCTCAAGGTTGATAGCATATTTAAATAATGATTAAACAAGAAACTCTAGATAACATCAAATCATGGTTCGAAAATTACCTTAAAAATTACCAATCATCAGACCCATATTACCAGCAGAATATAGATTTAAAAAAGGACCACACCTTCCGTGTCTGCCAAGAAATCCTTAATCTCGCACAAAGTCTCTCTTTAGACAAAAAAGACCTTCGCCTGGCAGAAACGATAGCCTTGCTTCATGATATAGGCCGGTTTGAGCAATACAACCGTTATGCGACATTTTCTGATACAAAATCAGAAGACCATGCTCAACTTGGAATAAAAATCATTCGGCAAAACCATGTCCTAAAAAAAGTAGACAAACCCACCAGTGAACTAATCCTACGTACAATTGCCTATCACAACCGCGCAGTTCTTCCTAAGAAAGAAACTGAACGATGTCTATTCTTTGCAAAATTGCTGCGCGATGCAGATAAGCTGGATATCCTGTATGTTGTGACGAACTACTACCACAGAGAAAATAAGAGCCAGAATAAAAGCCTTGAACTCGATTTGCCCAATATCCCAAAAATATCCCATGAAGTCTATAATGATATAATGTCTGGAAGATCTGTCAGAACAAGTCACATCAACACACTCAATGATTTCAAGATCCTCCAGATGGCATGGATCTACGATATTAACTTTCCCCGCACTTTCCAGCTTATCCGGCAAAGAGGTTATTTAGAAAAAATTAAGGATGTACTCCCTCAATCAGATAAAATCCAAAGAATCTATTCAACATTGAAATCTTATCTGGATAAAAAAAGCAATAATTTCGAACTAGTTGTTTAATTTTCAATAGCCTAAGTCGGTCCGACCCCTGACTATCCGGAAGGTTCGGAAGTTTTCAATATTTATGAAGTCGGTGATTTTAAGAAGGTACCTGGTACATTTTTCACCTGGTGGTGAAATACCTGTTGTGCCTGGCAGAGGGTGGCTTTTGATCCTGAGTGAATAAGCTCAGCGAAAAAAAAGCGTAAGAAAATTTGACACTCGATCTTTATCTGTGATATAAAAAAATCTACTTATTGTAAAAGGACCTACCATATGAGGGGGTAGAAAATGAGGAAACTCAGTAATGCATTCATTCTTATATGCTTTATTCTAATCATTATTAATCCAGCCTGCAAAAAACAAGCTTCGAATAAAAAATTACCAGAGACACAGCTTCCTGGCAGTGCAGAAGTAGATGTCTCAAAGATAGAAAACTCGACAGGCCTTAATTTCAAAATTCTTAAAACCGAGGATCACGGATACAAACCGGTTCACAAATTCTTTTGGGTTTGTGTGAGCGAAAAACCGGACGAACAAAAACTAAAAGATCTCGCAGAGGCTATCATAAAAGAAGTAATTTCCAGCAAACCTAAGATATATCACAGTTTTACCATCCATTTTTTCTGCGAAAGTGAACTAGAAGAAACTCTAGAAAAATCGAATCGCTTTGCACAGGCAACATTCCTTCCTGAGGGCAGTTGGCTTAAGGTGGGAAGAGTCCCAATCGATGATTATAAAGACTACAAATTGACCTGTGAGTTCATCGAATAAATCTTATTCTTTGATTCGAAATTACGTGAGCATACGTTGCTGCAGTTGACCGAATGGAACGTGATAATCCCCATTAAAAATATTGTGTCTGTCTTTCCTTTTGGAAAAAATTCGCTTGAGATTTTAGAAAGAGTATTATAGATTAAGAAACTCAGAAAGGAGAAGTTATAATGGAAGAATATGAAGATGAAATTGAATTAATGGATTACCTGAATGTCATATGGAAGAAAAAATGGCTTATCATCCTTCCCACCTTATTCTGCGTCGTTATTGTCGGAATAATCAGCTTCCGTCTCCCCCACATATGGGAAGTTGATGCCATAATCCAGCCGAGTAAAATTCTCGTTAAGACTGAGCAAGGCCAATTTGAAGAAGTGGTGGTTGTTAGCCCTAAACAAATAGTGGGTCAGATTAATCAGGAATCTTACAATAGGTTGATAGGGGCCGAACTGAACCTGGATATAAGAACATTCCCTGAATTAAAGGCGGAAAACATCAAGGATACAAATTTAGTAAAGGTTTCCATAAGAGAGCGAGACACTGAAGAGGCAAAATTAATTTTAGTCTCCCTTTTCAAACATTTAAAAGCAGATCTAGATGAAAAGATAGATATCGAAATGAAAGGGATTGATTCCCAGGTAAAAAATCAAGAAATAGTAAAGACAATGATAGAGGACCAAATTAAAGTATTTAAGAGTAAGCTTAGAATTGTAAAGCAAAGAAAAAAAGAAATTGAAGCTGAAATGAGTGATGTAAGAAAAAGGATTAAATCATTAGAGGAAGAACAGAGTGTGAATTTGAAGAAAGAAAAAAGGAGCGAATCTGAAAGCTTGGGGATGCTTCTTTATTCCAATGAGATCCAACAAAGCTTAAGATATCATAATACATTAAATGAATTGTTGAACAACAAGAAAATAGAAGAAGAGAATTTAAATTTAGAATTAGATAATGGAGATAAAAATATTAGTCAAATAGAAAATACAGTTAATGATTTAAATGAAAAAAGAGGAAGAATAGATTATGCACAGCTAATTAAGGAACCGACATCCTCTCTCTCTCCCGTTTCCCCCAGAAAAAAACGGAATGTCTTGATTGCCGGAATCTTGAGCCTCATGATTTTTACCATCCTTGCCTTCTTCCTTGAATACATCCGGAAAAACAGGGCTAAAGAGGATAAGATATAGATAATATCTGTTCCATGGAAAAGTAAATAAATGAATGTGCGCAGCTGTACTTGAACAGGCCTGAATAGGCAAATGAAAATTTATCTACCCAAAAAGCCCACCGGCGGTAGCCTATCTAAATCCACATCAAATGATTTATAGCTTTTCTTGTCGGAAGAATTCCGACAAAGATATTATGTATCCGTGTAGATCAGCGTCTAATGTGCTTTTGTCTTTATCCGCGCGAATTGGTGTCTAATATTGTTTTGCCTTCATCCGTGTAGATCAGCGTCTAATGTTTTAATCTTTTATCCGTGTCAAAAGCAAAAAGAGAACTTGGCTGGGAACCGAAAGTGAACTTCGAAGAATTGGTAAAGATAATGGTCAAAGCTGACTGGGAAAAGGTGCAGATGAAAGCTAAAAATCTTTTTTCAGAAGATCCTAAATATTCTTAAAATAGAGGTCATCCCTTACTAGAAATGGATTTTAGAAAGAGGTTAATTTAGTCCTGCCTCAATCTTTCATGGGTTCGGCATATATCTTTAAATTGTATTGCAAACAAAATGATAATTATGTATAATCGTTCTCCATGATGAACGATATGGATAAAATTTGCTACATCCTGCAGGACTACTTTGAGTCATCACTTCCTCCGTTAATAGAAAGGGAATTTCCTTATTCCTTTCTTGATTCAAACCTTGTTATCTCTATTGTTGGCGTAAGAAGAAGTGGAAAGACTTACTTGCTTTATCAACTCATTAATAAATTAAAAAAAACTATTCCTTCCCATAACATAATTTATATAAACTTTGAAGACGATCGTCTCTACCCCTTAACAGGAGAAGAATTAAAAGTATTACTTGATATCTACAAACAAAATTTTTCTTATGACCAACAAAAACCTTTATATCTTTTGCTTGATGAAATTCAGAACATTCCCTTATGGGAAGCCACAATCCGCAGGCTTTATGACAGAGAAAAAAATCTGAAAATAATAATAAGCGGTTCAAGTTCTCGATTGCTTTCCTCAGAGATTTCTACTGCACTCCGGGGAAGAACTTTAACTCACAAAGTTTTTCCATTCAGTTTCAAGGAATTCTTAAAAGCCAACAAAATAAACTTCGAAATCAAAAATATAAAATACAGTACAAAAAGAAACATTATAATAAAAGGCCTTCGAGATTATCTTGAATTTGGTGGATTTCCCCAGGTTGTTCTTGAAGAAAATAAAACTGAACTCTTACAAGAATATTACCGTGCCATATTATATCGGGATATTGTCGAAAGATATCAAATAAAAAATCTAAAATTATTCGAAAATTTTCTTAAAGTAGTAACACAACATACCGCCAGTTTATTCAGCTACGGCAAAACTCTCAATCTTTTCAAATCTATGGGTCATAAAATAAGTAAAAATACTCTAATTGAATATATGAAATATATAGAATCTACTTTTTTTGCCTTTGAAGTTCCAATATTTTTCTATTCTATAAAAGATCAATTACAATATCCTCGAAAGCTCTATATCATAGATACCGGCATAAGAAATGCTGTATCATTCAGGTTCAGCCTGGATTGGGGGAAATTAGCAGAAAATTTAGTGTTTATAGAATTGAAAAGACAGGATAAAGAGATTTATTACTGGAAAAACAGTAAAAATCTGGAAGTAGACTTTTTGATTAAGGAAGGATTGGAAATTGAGGAACTCATTCAGGTTTGCTGGAATATTGAAGATGAAAAAACCAGAAAGAGAGAAATCAAGGCTTTATTGAAGGCAATGGATGAATTTAAGATTAAGGAAGCACTGGTGATTACAGAAAACTATGATGGCTCTGAAGAAATTGATAAAAAAAAGATAATTTTTATCCCCTTATGGCATTGGCTTATCCTCATATAAGAGAAAACAATTTGCTAGATTACGCCTTGTGTACAAAAAACAAAAATCCTTTCGCCCACCCACCGGCGGTAGCCTGCAATCCACATCAAATGTGCTTTTTCTTTTTAATGCTTTTTTGCCTTCATCCACGAAGATCCGTGTCTAATATTTTATTTCTATTGCAATATATTGCATAAAATATTACAATAGCAATGAAATATATGACTAAGCTAAAATGGAAAAAAATAAACTGAAGCAGTTAATAATTGAGCACAAAGAGCGGTTTTTGTCCTCTGAAAATTTAGTAAAGCGAGAAACACAGGAGATTATTAAATCTTACATAAAACAAAAAGAAGTAATTATTATCACAGGCGTTAGACGCTCTGGAAAATCTTCACTAATGAGATTAATCAGTAATGATATTATAAAGGAATATGATGTTCCACTCGACAACATACTATATTTGAATTTTGAAGATGAAAGGTTCATTGATTTTTCACATAATGATTTTGAACCCCTTTATGAAACCTTTATAGAACTCTATCATCCGCAGGGTAAAAAATATATTTTTCTTGATGAGATTCAGAACATCAAAGGCTGGGAAAGATGGGTAAATAGACTTTATGAATTTGAAGATATAAAAATATTCATCACAGGTTCAAATGCTACACTCCTAAGTTCAGAAATCGCAACCGCGCTCACAGGAAGAAACCGTCAATTAACCTGTTATCCTTTCTCTTTCAGGGAGTTCCTAACTTTAAGGGGCTATAAATTTAATCAGAAGGATGTTTATTTACGAGAAAAAAAGGTTAGAATAAAAAATTTGTTTAAAGAATATATTGAATTAGGAGGATTTCCTGAGGTCTTAAAAAATAAAGATAATACTCTTCTTGAACAGTATCTTAAAGATATAGTTTATAGAGATATTATTGCCCGATACAATATAAGAAATGTTAAAGAGATAAGAGAGTTGATTCTATTTTTGTCCTCAAACATTGGCACAACACATAGCTACAAGAATCTTAAGGAATTGATAGAGGTAAAAAGTTTAAATACTGTAAAAAACTACATTGAGTATCTGGAAAACGTCTATCTGTTTTTTTGTATTGACCTATTCGATTTTTCAATAAAAAGACAGATCTACAATCCATCAAAGATTTACTCAATTGACTCTGCCCTGAGCAGGTCTGTTGCTTTTAGATTCTCACAAGATTCAGGACATATTTACGAAAATTTTGTTTTTGTAGAGCTTTTACGCAGAAACAAAGAAATATTTTATTGGAAATCTAAAAGGGGAAGAGAGGTAGATTTTTTAATAAAGAGAGGATTAAAAATAGAAGAGGCCGTTCAGGTTTCAATTACACTTGCAGAATATAAAACAAAACAGAGAGAGGTAGATGGATTACTAGATGCAAGTAAAGAGCTGAATGTGAAGAACCTTCTTATAATAACTGAGGATGAAGAAGGGGAAGAAAAAATAGGTAAAACAAAAATTAAAATCATTCCTCTATGGAAGTGGCTGCTGCTGGAGTAGATTGTATGTACCCCTTAGCCTATGAATATTCTCACAATGCCAAAAATTATGGGAAGAATGGGGACATGAGGTTTGCAGGTGGTTTCTCTCTTTACTCTTCACTCGGGGCCCCGGCAATCTCATCCTGTTATATTGTTTTAATATTCCATCTCACGTCTTACATATTTGTATGTTTCTGCTTACCGATTTACTGAAATCAATACTCACATCACTAATCAGAGGTAAAAAGGAAAAAGATGCAGAGAAAGATTGTGATTCGGTACTTTTGATTTTTAATAAGATTTATTGTTTAATTATACAGAAATTAAAGATTCAAAGATGAAGAAAGAAAACCTGATAACAGCTCTTAAAGAAATCATGGAGAAAGAGACGGAAATTCTCTTTGCTTACCTTTATGGTTCTTATGCGCTCAATACCATTCACCCTAAGAGTGATATTGATGTAGCTGTCTATTTTAAGCCTTCGGATATAAAAGGCTACATTCAAAAAGAGAAAGAGCTAACCGCTGCTTTAATAACTAAACTCCACAACGACAGCGTGGATCTCAGGATACTGAATACACTGCCTTTTTTATTAAAGTATAAAGTAATAAAGGAAGGAATACCCATTTTAATAAAAGATGAATCAGAGAGAATTGATTTTGAGACCATGGTAATGAATCGATTTTTTGAATTAAAACCTTATCTTGATGAGTATAACCGAATGCTGCTACAAAGAATAAAGGCGGGTGTCTAAATGAAGAAGAAAGATCTTGTCAGGAAAGATCGGATAATCGAATATCTTGATAATATTGAAAGACAGATAGAGGATATCAAATCTATAAAAGCTTGCTGAGAAGATAAAAGGAATGCCCGCCTTCAGAAACAGGATAATTCATGATTATTTACCAAATGAGTTTGATGCAGCAAAACTCTTTGATAACCTCCAGAGCCTGAATGATTTTAAGGAGTTCTCAAAATATATTATTGAATGGATGTCCTGATTGCTGGAATCCTGAGCCTTATGATTTCTCCGCCCAGATCCGCGTCCACTGCTTTTATTAATTAAATGTATTTGCTTTTAAGTTTTTCTTGTCGGAAGGATTCCGACAAAGATATTATTATGTATCCGCGTAGATTCGTGTCTAATATTTTTTTGCCTTCATCCGTGTAAATCAGCGTATAATGTTTTATTTCTATTGCAATATATTGCCTAATCTAAAAATTAGGCTGTGTGTTCAGAAAAAATTAGACAACTTTTAATTTGTTTTGACAAACAACCCGATATTTTGTATATAAATAATTACAAATAGCCGAGCTTTTTGATTTAATATTTTTCAAATAGGTAAACAATGTTTTACGATCGAGAGCTGAGACAGGAGATAATGAAATACCTGGATGGCCCAGAAGCCATAATAATTCTTGGCTCAAGGCAGGTTGGAAAGACTACCCTATTGAAAATTATTATGGAAAAGATCGCCCTTCCTGAAAGGATTTTTTATCTTGATCTAGAATACCCTAAGAATCTGGATATTGTTGAAGAAGGTCCTGAAAACCTCATATCCTACCTTGTCTCAAATGGTGCTTCAATGAAGATAAAGAATTATGTTTTTTTAGATGAGATTCATTATATGAAGAACCCTTCAAGGTTTATAAAACTTATTGTTGATCACCACTCAGATAAATTAAAAATTCTATGCACTGGTTCATCAGCCCTGGGTATAAAAATTAAATTTCAAGATGCATTTGTGGGACGAAAATTAATCTTCACACTGCACCCATTAAGTTTCCATGAATTTCTTATCTTTAAGGGAGAAAAAAAACTGGCGGATAATCTGCCTGCTAAGCCTTTTGAACAGACAAACGATCCAACACGATTTTTTAAGGAAAATTACAACCGTTATTTTAAAGAGTTTTTGATTTATGGTGGGTATCCAAGGGTAGTGCTCGAGGAAAACTATGAGAAAAAAGAGAAATTTTTGGGTGAAATTGTCAGTTCATACATATATAAAGACATAAGAAGCCTTTTCAGTATTGGCGATATCACCAAATTCAATAATTTAACAAAAGTTCTGGCAGGTCAAATAGGCTCACTTACAAACATCTCTCAACTTTCCCGGACTCTACAGATAACAAGACAGACAGTATTAAATTATATTTCGATCCTTGTGAATTCTTTTATAATCTCTTCACTGCCACCCTATTCTAAAAGCAAGAACGTTGAAGTCCGCAAAGCCAGCAAAATCTACTTTTCTGACAACGGGCTGAGAAATTATATTATCGGTGATTTGAGCCCTTCGATTTCAAGAGCCGACATCGGAGCGCTTCTTGAAAACATGATATTTAATGGGCTGACAAAAAGAAAAAGAGAGATGGAGAATCTCTTTTACTGGCGCACAAAAGACAAAGCTGAGGTGGATTTCGTGTCCACATCAGGCGAAAAGATAATCCCTCTTGAAGTAAAGACACGAGCCCATTCTCATCGGGGACTATTAAGTTTTATGAGAAGATATAATATTCAGCGAAGTTATATTGCCCATCTTGGAGATTTTGAGAAAGATGATGTTTCATTCATCCCCGCTTACTGGGTAGCATAAAACAAAATTAAAGACTTAATTATCTGCTGGAAGGGAAGTACATTATGCTTTAAATTCAAGTTATAAAGGGGACATAAGGAGACATAAGGGGACATAAAATCCATCTAAAATTTAGGTAACGATTATATGCCAAATGGAATCAGGGCTTTAAAAGAGCCTTAAAATGGGCCATGGCATATTAAAGGAAATGCACCTAAAAAAAGATTCAAATTTGCTCTTGACATTTAAAACATTTCAGCTTGCCTAAATCCCATTATAAGAAAGAAGTTATGCTGAAAAGCAAAATAAAGATGCTAGAAATTCTTAAGGATTATTTTTAGGGAAGAAAGGATATAGCCTTATGTTGTTTTTGACCTGATATTTGTCAGGTTAAAAAGAGCAAAAATTAACGGGATGACAATTAGGGTAACAGTAATCAAAATATCGATAAATCTAACCGAACTGAAAGCTTTACCAAAACGACTAATGAGTTTAAAAAAAAGGAAGAGATGATACAATGAAACAAGAGAAAAAGAAATTAATAGAATTATGCTGAAGAAGCGTGAACCATATAAAATCAAAAATCCAAAGATAACAAACAATACCGGAATCGATCCTATTAAAAATGTTTCTAAAGACCATTCCCATCCCCTGAATGAACTCCCATTACTGATAAAAAAAATGATAGGAAGACCTATAACAAAAAAAGTTGAGAAAATGTAGAAGATAATTTTCAAGCCCAAGCGTTTAATTTTCTCTTTTCCTGCAAGAAAAATAAAAATTCCCAATAAAGAAAAAATGCAAATTATCAAGCAATATTGTCTTCTATCACTGCCCAGATAAATATCAGTAAATGGAACTAAACGTAAATGAAAATAAATGCCCCAAAAAAAGATGGCCGATATAAAGCCAGTTAAACCTGAACAGATAATCTTTGTTTTATATTTCAAGTATAACCTCCATTTTATTTTATAATATAATACTATTATTAAAAAAAATAGAAAGCGAATCAAATCATCATTGAAGATTTATAAATGACTTGAAAAGAACGTTGGGATATTGTTGAATGGATACTGTTGTTTGGATGCTCAAATCTAGAGTCTTATTTTTATGGGGGGATTTTATAAAGAACTCAATAAATTATTTTTAAAAAGGAGGTTCCTTATGAAAAAACATCCATTATTTCAAACAAAAATCTTTATTTTTTTAAGTTGCCTATTATTTATTATCCCAGTTGCTGCTTCTGCAAAGCAAGTTACAGTCTCAGCCTATCTTGATTCTGATTGTGACCATCATAGGGGCGAGATAGTTGTTCCGCAGGGCTTCATAGCCAGCGACTTCTCAGCGCAAATAGATTCTTCATGGTTACCCTGTGCAGGACCTGAAACCCCGAGTCATATCGGATACCGTATCTGCCTTTTCCGGGGATATGAATACGGAAGAGCCCAATATGCTGAGGCTTCCCATTCCTATACTCTGTACAAAAATAGAGACTGGAATGAATCTCCGGCACCCCTGAATAAACTCGTTCTTCCTCCTGGAACATACCATGTTCTCGTAGGTGGAGGTAAAATTACAAATGTTGAGATAAAGTACAATCTAACAACTCCGGGCGAAGCGGTAATTCTCCCTTCTTTCGATTGGGAGCCCGTTTCTTCAGGAGGGAATGGAGTAGATATTAGCGATGATCAGATATGTATAGAAGCAATGAAATCTGGCACTGGCTACGCAACTCGAAAGCGCCCCTATGATTTTACGAACGATTACAATGTTTCCTTTGATTTTAAGTTGAATGAAAAAAATAATCACTGGTTTATCCTTTACAGCGACTCCTTTCTTCATGTGCACATAGATTGGGGAACAGCTCTACACTACATTCGGCCGCCCAATACTAAGATTATGGATATGGAAGTTGCGCGATGGTACCATTTAAAACTTGATGCTCGTCCCTCCAAGAATAGCTTCGATATTTATATCGATGGCAAACATGTTGGGACAGCTACAAATGTAAAACCTGGATCTGTAGACGTAGGTTCTGATTACGGAACAAGCGGAACGAATGGAGCGATTGGAGAATGGATCTATCTGGGAGATGACGAAAAAACTTCGTATGATCGGGGAAGTGGCTGCTGGAAGAATATTATGTTTTCTTATACATCGGCTCCCCCATCTGAATATCATGCAGTTAATCACCTGTCCTGCAAAAACAATGACAACGAGGAAAAGGGATGCTGTTGTTTCAAGGAAGCACATACCTATCGGTTTAGAGCCCAATATGTTTCCTCAGTGCTAGCCAGATTTGATACAGGAAGAAAGTTCAATTGCAGAAGCGAAGTACAACTTCAGGTTGATAGAGGCAAAGGATGGGAAACTATAAAAACTGTCCAAGCAGTTTCATCTTCAGGGGATTCAGAGCTCGCTCCTATAGATGTTGAGGTTCCTGTGAATGACACTATTTTAGGATTCAGGATTTTTGATGGGAGTGTTTGTTGTATAGATTTTTCCGAAATCTTCCTGAAGTAGCAAATGTGATAGAGATTGACAGCAAAAAGTTGATTTCGAGACGATTATTATGAATCGATTTTTTGAATTAAAACCTTATCTTGATGAGTATAACCGAATGCTTCTCCAAAGAATAAAGGCAGGTGTCTAAATGAAGAAGAAAGATCTTGTCAGGAAAGATCGGATAATCGAATATCTTGATAATATTGAAAGACAGATAGAGAATATCAAATCTATAAAAGCTTGCTGAGAAGATAAAAGGAATGCCTGCCTTCAGAAACAGGATAATTCATGATTATTTAGCAAATGAGTTTGATGCAGCAAAACTCTTTGATAACCTCCAGAGCCTGAATGATTTTAAGGAGTTCTCAAAATATATTATTGAATGGATGTCCTGATTGCTGGAATCCTGAGCCTTATGATTTCTCCGCGCAAATCCGCGTCTAATGTGCTTTTATCTGCGCAAATCCACATCAAATGTGCTTTTGCTTTTAATTTTATTTGACAGGGCATAAGAATTATGTAAATATACGTTATGTAGATATACATAATTTATGAGGTTCTCTCATGCGTAATCCGTTTATTTTTGGCGAGGTTGTCACAGGCAGTGATTTTGCTGACAGAAAGGATGAGATTACAAGCCTTTTACAAGATTTAAAAGACGGAGAAAAAATTTTTCTGATATCTCCCCGCCGTTATGGAAAAACTTCACTTATCGTTAATACTCTCGAGAAATTAAAAAAAGGGGGTTTGTATACGATTTATATTGATCTTTACAAGGCGACCTCTTTGCATAAACTTCTTGAGCTGTATGCAAGAGAGATAGCACTGAAAGTGGAGACAAAGGTTGAGAGGGCGATAAGTTTAATTAAAGAGACACTTCCCCGATTAAGGCCCAAAATCACTATTGGCGCTGATGGCAGCCCGTCTATTGGGATTGATTATATCAGTGAGAGAGGTGACGTTTTAAGGTCTTTTGACGAATTGTTTGAACTGCCCCAGAAAATCGCTTTAAAGAAGAAAAAAAATTTTGTGATTGTTTTTGATGAATTTCAGGAGATTCGAGATTTTGATGGTGAATCTCTTGAGAAGTCTCTGCGTTCATGCATCCAGCATCAAAGAAATGTGGCTTATCTATTCGCTGGCTCAAAAACACATATGATAGAAGATATGGTTTTTAATAAAGACCGCGCTTTTTATAAAATTGGTAAAGTGATGAATCTTGATAAGATTCCCAGGGCAGAGTTTGAAGAATTTTTAGCACACAAATTCAAAACCACGGGTTTCTCCCTAGACAAAGGCACATTGGATAAGATACTTGATAAGGTAGAAAATTATCCCTATAATGCTCAGTATTTATGTCATGAACTATGGGATAGGCACAGAGATAGGAAAAAAATTAATATAACAGATGTTAAGACTTGTCTGAAGAAAATCGTTAATGAACAATCACCTTATTATATAACTTTATGGGACGATTTAACCATCAATCAAAGAGATGTCCTTAGTGCTGTTGTAAATATCGGGGGCAAGAGAATATTTTCTCAGGATTTTGCATCTGCAAGTGGCATCAAACCTTATTCCACATTGCAGACTTCTGTTTCTCTGTTAATAAAAAAAGGCATTCTGGCAAAGAGCAATGACACCTATGAGATTACAGATGTGTTTTTTAAAGAATGGATTAGACTGATGACAGGTTAGACATTTTTCCTTATTGCCCCTTACTTTTTACTCCTTAATGTTTTTATTCCTTTCTTGATACTGCTTACAATCGTAGTAGAATGTAATACAGGAAGATAAAGCTGAGAGCTGCAAAAGCCAAAGCATGGGGAATGGTTATTGACAATAACTTCAAACAAAACGGATAGAAAAAATGCAGGGTGATTGGTAATGGCAAACAAAATAAGCAGATTAGTCAGAGTATTTAAAAAAAACGAAATACTATTGGCTTATCTCTTTGGTTCCCAGAAAGAAGCCGGACTGAAATATCTAAACGAAAAAAAAGCAACCATCGAGGAAACCTCAGATTTGGATATTGGTATCCTGTTGAAAACTCCGCCAGTTGATATGTATAAATTCTACGGAAAGCTTTATTATGATTTATCAACTATTTTTGAACCATATAACATTGATATTGTTCTTTTGCATGAAGTGAACTTTCTTTTAAAATTTGAAATCATAAAAGGACACCGCATATACACCTCAAGTGAAAAATTTGCAGATGAATATGAAGAGCATGTTATGAAATTTGCATCCGACCTTTACTTTAAAAGAAAAATGTTTGAAGAAGATTTCTTAGAGGCATTGAAGAATGATTATTTCGAAATTGAACTTAAATAAAATTCAAGAGAATCTCAATCTGATTGGCGAATTCCTTGAAAAATTAAGAAAACTCCGAAGACTATCAAAAGATGAGTTTCTCAGTGATGAAAGAAATCCAGCTGCTGCTGAAAGTTTCCTAAGAAGATGTATTGAAGCCGTATTTGATGTTGGAAGACACATATTATCAAAAAGCTTTGGCTTTAAAAGCCTTGAATATAAGGAAGCAGCTAAAGAATTAGGCGATAAAGGAATAGTCACGAAAGAATATTCTGAAATGCTTATAAAAATAGCTGGCTATAGAAACAGGATGGTTTATTTCTACAAAGAAATCAAAGACAGGGAGTTCTATGATATTTTACAAAATGATTTAGGTGACGTTGAAAAATTCCTCAAAGAAATGGAAATTTTTCTCAGAAAATATAAAAAACGAGATTGAAGCATGGAAAATACCAGAGAACTTGACTTAATGGATGATATTAAGGAAAGCCTGACAGCAAAGGAGAAATTTACTGCCCGCTTTGAACTTGTTGTTTGGTGTCAAAAAAAGCCCTCATCACAGGTATTACCGGCCAGGATGGCTCCTATCTTGCTGAACTTATGCTCCATAAAAATTATGAAGTACATGGTATTATTCGTAGGGCTTCTACTTTCAATACGAAAAGAATAGACCATCTGTATAAAGATTCTCATAACAAGAATATTAAAAGGAAGATCTACAAAGTATATTCCGATGATTAGGTAATGATTAGGTAATGATTAGGTAATGATTAATTTAAAACTATCCTGGCGCTTATATGCCATCTATTATTAACTAGCAGTTAGTCCAGGCAACAGAGGTAAGTTTTGAAGTGGAGAAGCTAATAGCTCATAGCTGATAGTTCATAATGTTATTTTCAAGTAAATTAAAGATTCAAAGATGAAGAAAGAAAACCTGATAACAGCTCTTAAAGAAATCATGGAGAAAGAGACGGAAATTCTTTTTGCTTACCTTTATGGTTCTTATGCCCATAACGTTATTCATTCCAGGAGTGATATTGATTTTGAGACCATGGTAATGAATCGATTTTTTGAATTAAAACCTTATCTTGATGAGTATAACCGAATGCTTCTCCAAAGAATAAAGGCGGGTGTCTAAATGAAAAAGAAAGATCTTGTCAGGAAAGATCGGATAATCGAAATATATTATTGAAATGAATTGAAGCATGGAATGGTTTTTGATTTTGCAAATAGTTCATGATATCATTCAAATGAAAATAAGGAGAGATTAGAGAATATTTTTAAGATTGCTCATGAAGTATTCAAGGAGAGCACATCGCGCATTGATGAATATCGAGGGGTTTCTTTATGGGTGAGACAATGATGGAAAATAGGGAATGGAAAGATTAAGACTGAAATATCAGGACGCCTTTAATGCCCTAAAATCACTTGGGATCAATCTTTCAGATGAAGTTTTATTAATTGATATAGGAAGCCATGAAGAGGATGATGGACTTGAAATCAGGGACATGTACCGATTTTCTGAAATCGGTAACGCGTCCCATGATTTCATATGATATAATCCTTTCAGGGAGGAAACAAAATTAAATTGACCCCAAAATTGAGTAACGCAATAAATGCAATAGACCAGAGCTATCAGTTTATGCTATTATTTCACCGAAATAAGAAATTCATAAAGAACATAAAGCATGAGCAAGGGACCGGCCACAATGTCTGAACACGACAGGAAAGCAGCGAAAGCGCCGCTACATGAACTAAAAGAAAGCATGGAAAATCTCCTGGGTAATCGAATGTTTAAAATGATACTCTTCGGGTCAAGAGCCCGAGGAGACTACGATGATGAATCCGACACAGATGTGGCCATTATTGTTCGTGGGTTGACCAGAGAAATAAAAAACCAGATTCTCGACAAAGTCGCTGAAATTGAGCTTAAATACCTTTTGCTAATATCTACTTTTATTATTTCACAAGAAGAATTTTATCATCTTAAGAAAAGAGAACGAAGGATTGTTCTTGATATTGAACGAGATGGTATCACTTTATGAGAGAGGAAAACAAAAAAGAAAATATTCGTGAGGAGATAAGCCGGGCTCATGAAGCCATGAAAGCTTCTGATCTTCTCTTCGAGAACAACTTTGTTAAGGACGCGGTAGCAAAACTATATTACGCTTTCCTCTACACAATTAGAGCACTGCTCCTGACAAAAGGATTTGAACCTAAAAGCCACGAGGGTGCACTTCGGCTCTTTGGTTTGCATTTCGTTAAGCGGGGAGTCTTTGAAGCAAAGGACTCTCACATATTCTCAAAGCTCATGAAGTACAGAGAAGAAGCTGATTATAATCCATCGTACATATTCACGCATGAAGATTTCATAGAATTAAAAAAGGAGGCGGAATGTGTACTCCTCAAGATCAGCTCTTATTTAAAAGAAAATGATTACATTAAATCAGAAACTTAGCCCCTTAATTAAACCCATTATGAAGCTGTAGACTGGTGGAGCTTTACAAAGGGATCTGGGCGAAGTGAAAACAGCTGAAGATTTCGAACGATTAGATACATTTAGGAATGATATTGATACAGATTTCCTTTGGAATATATCAAAAGAGGGAACAATTATTTGGGGAAGACCGGACATTGAGCTAATTAGAAAGCCGGGAAAAAATTTACAACCTAAGTCTTTAATAACCTATTCTACAAAAGGTCTTACTTCAAAAAATAAGTCAGCTATTTATAGAGGTCTATTTGGCTACAGATTTTCTCAAAAGGTTAATGATAAATCATATTATAGCCAGAAAAAGGGCTTAATTGAGAGGAAAGAGTATAAATGGGGAGACGGTGTCCTTTTGGTGCCTTCAGATATGGAGGAGGAAATATTGCAATTACTGAGTGAAGAAGGGGCGAAATACAAAAGCACAAAAATATGGAGGTAGCCATATTTTGAAACTTTGATTGCAAAAAAGGATGTTTTCTGAGCATTTTGAAACCTTAATTGCAAAAAAGCAGAAAGGTGGGCAAGGCAGATACCTGATCCTAAAACAAGGATGAAAAAGCGAGTAACTGAAAAAAATCAGCTGATAAATAAATTCCTTATTTATTGCTTTTATCCGCGCAGATCCGCATCTAATGTTTTCTTGCTTTTATCCGTGTAAAATGCTTTATAGCTTTTGCTTTTCACATTAAACATTCAAATTAAACTAAATCGCAGGTCCGCAGGTGGTTTTTAGTTACGTGTGCCCATTTTTTCTAATTTATGATATAATAATTTGGCAGTAGAAGAAGCTATTAAAACAATGAACAACCAAGAAATAATTCTTCATATTGTTAATAAAATAAAAACTCAGTTTAATCCAAAAAAGATTATCCTATTTGGTTCCCTTGTTTGGGGGAATCCTGGTGAAGATAGCGACATCGACCTGTTTCTAATCATGGATTCAGAATTAAGGAGAGATGAGAGAGCCCGAAAAGTACAAGAACTTTTCTCTGACCGCAAATTTCCCCTGGATATCATTGTATATACTCCGTTAGAGATAGAAAACAGTATAAAAAGAGGGGATCCTTTTATTAAAGAAATATTGAGTAAGGGATCTGTAGTTTATGGATAAAAATTCCAATAGTTTTCAAAATTGGCTATTTAAAGCCCAAAATGACTTAAAAGCAGCGGAAGGCATTTTTGGATACTATGAACATCCGCCAACTGATACAATATGTTATCATTGCCATCAAGTAGCTGAAAAATCATTAAAATCATATCTGCTATTTAAAGAAATAAAATTTCATAAGATTCATGATTTAATAGTACTATTGAATTTGAGTTTAACTAGAGATGAAAGTTTAAACATATTAAGAGAAAATCTTGAAGTTCTTAATCAATATTATATTGAAACAAAATATCCTCTTGATATGCCTATTCAATATTCAAAAGAAGAATCAAAAAGTGCTATTGGTAAGGCAAAATTAGTACTTCAGACAATAAAAGAGAAGATTGAGCTTACAGATTAGTATAAATTGAAATTAGGTTTTATTTTTTTGGGCTCTGCCCAAAAACAAATATGTATAATCCGTGTCAAATACGTTAACGTTTTTCTTGTCGGAAGAATTCCGACAAAGATATTATGTATCCGTGTAAATCCGGTGCGTCACGAAGCGTATAGATGCCAGCCGGTGAAAATCCGGTCCGGCCAATTTGCCATTCAGTCGGAAGAGGCAAAGACAGCAGTCGCTGGTGACAGCGATGCTGAAGCTTTCTGCGCTCGGTGAGTAAGCCGTAATGAAAATGAACAGATTAGCTTCGTTAAACCTTGCAGCTGGCCAGTCTTTCGGATTGGATGAAGCCTGTCACTGTGCAGGAAGAAATGGCAACAAGCACTGCACAGGGCTGTCGGAGTTAGAACTGGCGGCGTGTGAACAAAGGGTGTGTATATGAACGTGAGAGGTCTTAACCCAAAGGGATGGCGACCTAAAATGACGAAATATAAGCGAGAGCGAAGTTATCGTCATAGGGTTAAGAAGTCGGAGATGCCCATAGTAGTGATGAGCTGTCGGACAACAGAACCGGCGGTTAGCGAAGGGGCATTGCTTCAAGCAAGTTTTCTAAAGAAAGGAGTATTTTTGTAATGACTGATAGTCTACATACGAAACGCAAGTCACAGATGAGTGACAAGGAAAGGATACGAGACTTTCAGAGGAAACTTGCCAGAGAGCGAGCAGGCTTTATCGCCGTAAAGTCTTCGAGGAACTGGTCAGCCGATGTGGGCTGATAGACCCGACGAAAATGCTTCGTTCCCCGGCACCTGTGAAAGTTTTGGATTAAGCTTGTCGGAAAGCCGTGTGCGGGAAAACCGCATGCACGGTTTGATGAGGATTACAGGTACTAGGTTGTATGATATGCGCTTATTAAGACACGGAAGGGGAAACCTGGATACAGACTATAGCGAAATCTAACCAGGTACTACCTGCTTCTACTCTACTGTCTAATGTTTTAATCTTTTATCCGTGCAAATACGCATCTAAAAAAAGATTCAAATTTGCTCTTGACATTTAAAACATTTCAGCTTGCCTAAATCCCATTATAAGAAAGAAGTTATGCTGAAAAGCAAAATAAAGATGCTAGAAATTCTTAAGGATTATTTTGAGGGAAGAAAGGATATAGCCTTTGCCTTTCTTTTTGGCTCAGCAGCAAGAGGTAAAATTCGCAGGGAAGGCGATATAGACATTGCCGTATACTTCTGGCCCGAAAAAGATATAGAATGGGAAGCTTTTAAAAAAACATATAAAGGAGAGAGCAGGATTGGCCTTGATATGGAAAGGCTTTTAAAGAAAGAAGTTGATCTTGTAGTCCTCAATAGAGCAAGAGCTATCCTTGCAGATGAGATTATAAGAAAAGGAAAGCCTATAATAATCAAAAATAGAGGAATCCTTATGGATTTCTTTTGTATTGTAAGTGATGAAGCTGAATATGTGAGGGATTGGTATGAGAGATATTATAAG
>Ga0315549_1001111_pt1 | contig 28842 bp, 24 predicted proteins | sample SalMarSW160200MG_FD_203101 | JGI IMG/M metagenome (GOLD analysis project Ga0315549, IMG submission 203101) | Salt marsh sediment microbial communities from the Plum Island Ecosystem LTER, Massachusetts, United States - Salt Marsh Sediment SW1601-200 ... | reverse complement strand
AAAAAAGCAAAGGCTGCTTTCAATGCAGGTTTAAAGCCAATTGTGTGTGTTGGTGAATCACTGAAAATAAGAGAAAGCGGTAAGGCCAGGCAGTTTGTTCTGAATCAAATAGAAGAATGTCTGGATGGTATAGATGAAGAAAGTATGATTGATTTGACTGTAGCATATGAGCCTATATGGGCCATTGGTACCGGTAAAACTGCAACTTCCAGGGATGCCAATGATATGTGTATCAATATAAGAAAAAAAATTGGTGAATTATATAGTAAAAAGATCTCCGAAACTACCATAATTCAATATGGCGGAAGTGTTAAACCCTCAAATATTTCCGAACTGATGAAGATGTCAGATATAGACGGTGCCCTTGTAGGTGGTGCAAGCCTGGAAGTAGACGATTTTATTGATATAATTAATTATCAGGATAGCCAGTGACTTATAAAACCGTAGTAAAAAAACCAATCTGTTTGATGATACTTGATGGCTGGGGCTTATCCGTCCAGAATGAAGGCAATGCAATCAGGCTTGCAAAAACTCCCAATATGGATAATTACTACAGGATTTACCCAAATACCAGATTAAATGCTTCAGGTGAATCTGTGGGACTACCCGAAGGGCAGATGGGCAATTCGGAGGTAGGCCATTTAAATATAGGGGCAGGTAGAGTCGTATATCAGGAATTTACCAGAATAAATAAAGAAATCAAAGATGGAGATTTTTTCAGCAACAAAGTATTGATAGATGCAATCAATAATGTAAAAAGAAATAATAGCTGTCTTCATCTTATGGGACTTGTTTCAGATGGAGGAGTACACAGTCACATCAGACATCTTAAAGCTTTAATTGACCTGGCAGTCAGTCATGGAATAAAAGATTTATTTATACACGCTTTTCTTGACGGCAGAGATGTTCCCCCAAGAAGTGCAATACCGTTCCTGGATGAAGTGGATGATTATTTAAAAAAGAAGGGTGCCGGACAAATTGCCACTGTCAGCGGAAGATATTACAGCATGGACAGAGATAATAGATGGGATAGAATCGAAAAAAGTTATAATATGCTGGTGTATAGAAAAGGAAAGAAATTCGAAACGGCTGCCGGAGTTGTTGAAGCATCCTATAACAATAATATAGATGATGAGTTTGTTGTTCCTTCAATAGTGAACTGTAAAGATAATGAGAAGGCCGGGATCAGATCGACGGATTCAGTAATATTCTTTAATTTCAGGCCGGATAGGGCAAGACAGCTAACCAGGGCATTTATTTCTGATGATTTTAAGGAATTCGACAGAGGCCTGAATCCGCCCAGAGTATATTTTGTATGTATGACCCAGTACGACAGGTCGTTTAATGCTCCCATAGCCTTTCCTCCTCAGGAAATTAAAAATACTCTTGGAGAGGTTATATCAAAAAATAATTTGAAGCAATTAAGAATTGCTGAAACCGAGAAGTATGCTCATGTCACTTTCTTCTTTAATGGTGGTATAGAAAAACCATTTAAGGGAGAAGATAGAATATTGATTCCTTCCCCAAAAATTGCAACATATGATCTTAAGCCTGAAATGAGTGCATTTGAAGTAACTGATACTGTTATAGGCAAAATCAAATCAAAAATATATGATGTAATAATATTAAATTATGCTAATCCTGATATGGTAGGGCATACAGGGCATTTGGATGCTGCCATAGAAGCTGTCGAGGCGGTAGATAAATGTATGGGAAGAGTAGTAGAAGAATTAATTGTAAATGGAGGACTGGCACTGATCACGGCGGACCATGGTAATGCTGAAGAAATGATAAATCCTGTCGATAAAAAAGTCATAACAGCCCATTCTTTATCGATGGTGCCATTTGTGATTTGCGATTCGAAAATAAAATTGAAAGATTATGATGATAATTTTAAATTAAGCGATATTGCACCTACGGTACTGGAACTCTTAGAAATTGAAAAACCCGGGGAAATGACCGGAGTATCACTTTTATCATATTGAACTTGATTTTATGACAAAGACTATGTATTCTACATATAAATATTTGTTTTTAATATGTCATTTTTTTGATAAAATATTGGCCAGAAGCCAATATTATATTTAATAATGATTACGGAGGAATTATAGATATGGGTTCTGTCTTACTTAATGTGTTATTTGCATTTCATATAATTGCCAGTATCGGTCTGGTATTATTAATTCTATTGCATGCGGGAAGAGGAGGAGGAATTTCCGGTTTATTCACCGGTATGGTAGAAACTTTTGACGGCGCAGGAATTGTAGAAAAAAATCTTGATAGGCTAACAATTATACTTGGAGTGGTTTTTACTATTACCACAATAACTCTATTCATTTTATTATAATAAATTGAAATTGCAGGATTATTATTTAAAACGAAAGGAGGTTTTAAAATAAAAAATCTTGCAGGTAATTATAGAATTTAAGAAGGAGGCTTTAGTGAGGAATTACAAAAAGTTAATAGGAATAATTGCAGTACTTACGGTTATCGTATTTATAGGAGCAATGTTTGCAGGATGTAAAACAAAAGCAACCGGTGAGCAGATCATGAGGTTACATATTGTTGAACCGGTATCTCTGGATCCTCCGAATGCTTATGAAAGTGAAGGAATCCAGGTGATAAGACAGTGCTGGGATGGTCTGATTGACTGGGATCCGGATACATATGAACCAATACCCGAACTGGCAGAAAGCTGGGATATAAGCAATGATGGTCTTGTCTATACTTTCAATTTGAGAAAAGGAGTTAAGTTCCACAGCGGTAGAGAACTGGTAGCTGAAGATTTTGTTTATTCATGGTCCAGGGTAGCCAATGCGGAAACAGCTTCTTATCTTGCCTATCATTTGCTTCCAATTCAGGGTTATGATGAATGCCAGGCCGGAACCGCTACTGTTCTATCAGGAGTAAAAGCTCTTGACGATTACACGCTCGAAGTTACCTTAAAAGAACCTTACGCAGACTTTTTACCTACTCTGGGTCATGATGTATTCTACCCTGTTGCAAAGGAAGATATCGAAAAGTGGGGAGATGAATATACCGAACATATTAATGGTGTAGGTCCATTTAAATTCGTTGAATGGGTTCACGATCAGAAAATAGAACTTGTCAGAAACGACGACTACTGGGGTGAAAAAGCAAAACTGGAAAGTGTCACATATGTTATAATTGCCGACGAAGATACGGCATTTCTGGAATTTAAGGCCGGAAATCTTGAGTATACTCAGATTCCCGTAGGAAAAATCACTGTTACACTGGAAGATCCGGAACTTAAAGATGGTGCTATAATTAAACCATTCTGGGGTTTATACTATTATGGATTTAATTTAGATGCCGAGCCTTTTGCAGGTAATAAAGAACTTCGTGAGGCGATAAGCTATGCCATAGACAGGCAAAATATTTGTGATGTAATAAGTGAAGGCGTACCTTCACCTGCAGCAGGATTTGTTCCACCAGGAATTCCGGGATTCCAGGAGAATGCTTCGGATTATGTATACAATGTTGAATTAGCTGAACAAAAACTGGCCGATGCCGGATATCCGGGTGGAGAGGGCTTGCCGACATTGGAATTCGGATTCAATACAGGTGCGGGTCATGAGCTGATTGCAGAAGCAATACAGGCTGACTTGAGCGAGATTGGAATAGATGTAAACATAACCGGTTACGAATGGGGAACAATGCTCGAGATGGCACAGGCTGGAGATATAATATTCTTCAGATTAGGCTGGGTGGCAGACTATCCTACAATGGATAATTTCCTGTTCCCGCTATTCTATTCAGGATCCAGTGATAACTATGGCGAGTATAATAATCCTGAAGCAGATGCAATGCTTCTTGAAGCAAGGACTATCCTTGACGAGGATGAAAGAATTGCAAAATACAGAGAAGCCGAAAAGTTGATTCTTGATGACGTTGCTTTTGCAAATGTTTACTGGTATGGAACAAGGAGAATAGTACAGCCATATGTTAAGGGATTTTTCCTTAACAATATGGAAAATTATGATTTAAGCAAGGTATGGCTGGAAAAATAAAAAAGGGAAAGCAGCCTTAAGTAACGGTTTGGAGATTTAATTAAAAAATGCAGCCTACATCTTTTTTGGGTGTAGGCTGCATAATATTAGGAAGAAAATTGTTATTTAAATAAATTATTTAAAATGTTCTATTTTATATTAAGAAGAATTTTACAGATTATCCCGGTTATCATAGGGGTTACATTGATTCTGTTTACTTTAATGTATGTTATCCCTGAAGATCCTGCAAAGCTGATTCTTGAAAAAGGCGCTACGCCTGAAGCGCTTCAGAACCTGAGGGTAAAAATGGGCATTGACAAACCTGTTTATGTTCAATACTGGAGATATATAAAACAACTGGCAAAAGGAGATCTCGGAACTTCATACAGATACAGGCGCTCGGTCAATAGTATTCTTGCCGATCATTATCCCAATTCAATAAAATTAGCGCTGGCCGCTATTATAATAGAGGTTATTATTGGCATATTTGCGGGCATAGTATCTGCAGTCAAAAAATTTAGTTTCTGGGATATACTGGTTACTATTTCAACGACTATTGCTGTCTGCGTTCCCGTATACTGGCTTGGTATGATGCTGCAGGTTTCGTTTGGTCTAAAACTTGGATGGCTGCCTATGTCCGGGATGGGAGACGGAAGCTTAAGATATTATATATTACCTGCAATAACACTGGCTTCGGTTTCTACTGCATTTGTGGCTAGAATGACACGGAGTACAATGCTTGAAGTACTATCCAATGATTATATTACGACTGCTTATGCAAAGGGGCTTTCACGCAATATGGTCATAGGCAAACATGCTTTAAAAAATGCTTTGATTCCGGTAGTAACATTGATAGGAGTTGATCTGGGCAGCTTAATGGGCGGCGCTATTCTTACCGAGACAGTCTTTAACTGGCCCGGTGTAGGGAGAACGATTTATCTGGCGATCCTTCAGCGGGATGCACCCGTAGTAATCGGCGGAACGATAATTCTGGTTATAATCTTTGTAGCTATGAATTTAGTAGTAGATATCGTATATGCATTATTGGATCCAAGGATCAGATATGAGAAAAAGGAAATACAAATTTAAATGGCGACTATAAAAGAATTAGAAGCATTAGAAGAATTAGAAACCGGAAAAAAATATTCAAGGACATCTCTTTATAAAGATGCATGGAAACGGTTGCGAAAAAATAAGCTTGCCATGCTGGGGCTCTCGATAGTCGTATTACTAATATTGATAGCTATATTTGCTCCTTTGATCTCTCCCTATAATCCAATTGAAAGAATAAAGGAAGATTCTTCACTTGGTCCCAGTATTAACTATTTTTTTGGAACAGATCTACTGGGCAGAGATATCTTTAGCAGAGTCATTTATGGGAGCAGGATTTCTATAGAGGTAGGAGTTATTGCGGTAGGCATATCAGTGATAATAGGTCTTTTCTTTGGAGCTCTCTCAGGCTATTTTGGTGGTTTATCAGATGCAGTGATCATGAGGGTAGCAGACATTTTCTTTGCATTTCCGTATATTCTGGGGGCGATAGCGATAATGACGATTTTAGGTCCGGGAATAGTAAATATATTTATTGCAATCGGGATTCTGGGATGGGCCTCTATCGCAAGAATTTTCAGGAGTTCTATCCTGACAATTAAAAATAAGGAATATATCGAAGCTGCAAGAGCAATGGGTGCAAGCAATAAAAGAATTATAATGAAACATATTTTCCCTAATTCTTTTGCTCCAATAATTGTTTATGCGACAATGAATGTAGGAACCGCGATAATAGTAGAAGCTGCACTGAGTTTTCTTGGAATAGGAGTCCAACCTCCGACAGCTGCATGGGGCAAGATGCTTGCAGATTCTATGTCTTACATTGATATAGCCCCCTGGATGATGTTTTTCCCCGGGTTGGCTATTTTAATAACAGTTTTAGGTTTTGTCTTACTTGGTGATGGATTAAGAGATGCGTTTGATCCTAAATTAAAGTAGTTTTAAGGGATAATATATAATTATAGATTTTTATTAGATTTTTTTTATAAAATGGCAGAAATAGAAAACAATAAAATTTTAGAAGTCAAAAATTTAAGCACATATTTTTATACTGATGACGGAGTGGTTAAAGCAGTAGATGGTGTCAGTTTCGATCTTAAAAAAGGCGAAACTCTCGGTATCGTAGGCGAAACCGGATGTGGTAAAAGTGTAACCGCTCTTTCGATACTGAGGTTGATTCCACAGCCGCTGGGAAGAATAGTCGGTGGTGAAATAATCTTTGAAGGCAGGGATTTGTTAAAACTCGGAGAAAAAGACCTTCAGAATCTCAGAGGTAATAAGATTTCAATGATTTTCCAGGATCCAATGACTTCTTTAAATCCTGTTTATACGGTAGGCAATCAGGTTATGGAATCCCTGATTGTCCATAGAAAATTAAAAAAAGAAGAAGCCAGAAAGGAAGGTTTGAAACTTCTTGAAATGGTGGGAATACCTGAATTCAAAAGAAGGTTCAATAGCTACCCACATGAGTTCAGTGGAGGCATGAGGCAGAGAGTCATGATTGCAATGGCAATTGCAAATAGTCCCAGTATTCTTATAGCGGACGAACCAACAACTGCACTTGATGTAACTGTTCAGGCTCAAATATTGGAATTAATGGATGAGCTTAAGCATAAAACAAATTCTTCGATAATAATAATAACACATGATCTTGGTGTGGTTGCAAAATATGCAGATAGAGTAATGGTAATGTATGCAGGTAAACCTGTTGAATTTTCAAATATCGATAATATATTTTATAAACCGATGCACCCATATACAATCGGACTGATGAAATCAGTGACAAGGCTGGATGAGGAAAAAAGAGGGAACTTGAAACCAATCGAAGGTTTGCCTCCCAGTTTGATAGATTTACCAAAATGCTGCATTTTCAGCGCAAGATGCAAATATGTATGTGATGAGTGCAAAAGAGAATACCCACCCCTCGTAGAAATAGAAAAAGATCATTTTGTATCATGCTACAGGGCGAAGGAATTCATGGAAGGAATAATTGAAAGATTTGATAATTAAATATGGAAAATAATAAATTACTGGAAGTCAAAAATTTAAAAAAATACTTTAATTTAAGAAGCGGATTTTTGTTTCAAAAATTTACGGGTTCCGTAAAAGCTGTAGATGGCATAAATTTTTTTATAAGAAAAGGCGAGACTTTTGGACTTGTAGGTGAAACAGGCTGCGGTAAGACTACTGTGGCAAAGGTAATATTAAGGCTTGTACCGCAGACCGGCGGCGAAGCGATATACAACGGAGTGAATTTATTCAAATTAAATAGCAGAGAAATGTTTAAAATAAGAAGAGAAATCCAGGTGATCTTTCAGGATCCTTATGCATCGCTTTCTCCCAGGATGACAGTTGGCGATATTATAAATGAACCGTTTGAAATCCATAAAATAGGTGATAAAAGAAAAAGGATAAAAAAAGTAAAAGAATTATTAAAGGTGGTCGGGCTTAATCCTGAACATATACATAGATATCCGCATGAATTCAGCGGCGGGCAGAGGCAGAGAGTCGGAGTGGCAAGGGCGCTGGCTTTGACCCCAAAGTTACTTTTATGTGACGAACCTGTATCAGCTCTGGATGTATCGGTACAGGCACAGATTTTAAATTTACTAACAGATCTGCAAAAAGAATTCAATCTCACTTATCTTTTTATTGCTCATGACCTTTCTGTAGTAAAACATGTAAGCGACAGGATAGGTGTAATGTATCTTGGAAAAATGGTTGAAGTTGCGAAAAGTGAAGATTTATATAAAACACCGCTTCATCCCTACACAATGGGTCTGCTATCTGCGATTCCTATTCCTGATCCCGAGCTGGAAAGAAAAAGGAAGAGAATTGTTCTTGAAGGAGATGTCCCAAGTCCCATTAACCCTCCTTCCGGATGCAGTTTTCATACCAGATGTCCGAATGCACAGGATATCTGCAGCCAAGAAGAACCAGAATTAAAGGATTATTCAAGAAATGGCAATGAACATCTTGCTGCATGCTTTTTTGCAGGAAAACCTGTAGTCTAAATAATAAATTTACATTTGTACATATGAATAAATTGAAAATAATAATAATATTTGCTTTTACATTGATGTTGATGTTTGCGAGCATTTTCCTTTATTCATGTGAATATAACGATATGGGATTAGTTACCATAGATGATAAAGCGGGAAGCGTCAATGTAAAAGATGATATCGATAATCCGGATGTCAGCAGTAGAGAAATTTTCCTTGAATCATGGGAAAAACAAAAAAATAAGAATTCTCTGGATGATATCAATATAAGAAAAGCAATATTTTATGCCATAGACAGGGAAAAAATCGTAGATCAGCTGCTTGGTGAGTATGGTGAGGTATTGGACAGCTTGTTTTCAAAAGATTCCTATTATTATTATCCGGCATGGTCAGAATATGATTATGACATAAATAAAGCAAAAGAATCTTTAAGCAGGGCAGGTTACGGCGTGGATAATCCACTGTATATTACCATAGGTTCCATAAGTGATAATAACGCCAGGCAGGCAATAGAAAAAATGATTATAGAAGATCTGGATAAAATAGGGATAAAATTATGGATATTTAATAAACCTTCAAAAGAATGGTATCAGGATTACGTTGAAAAAGGGGATTACGAACTTGGTATATGGTCGGTTTATAATTTCGATGGAAGCAGCCTGCTCTATAACTTCGATTCCGGGAAAATACCCCCATTAAAGACAGAAGAAAATAAGAATTGTGAAAATTTCTACTGGTATGAAAATTTAAATGTCGATGAAATTTTAAAGGAGATTGCAGAAGAAAATGATCCTGAAGTAAAAAAAGACCTACTCGGAAATTTACAGGATCTGATGGTCCAGGATGCCGTGATCCTACCCCTCTACAGCAGGTTATTTTCGATAGCATATAACAACAAGAAGATAAACAAAATCGATATAAATATAAGAAATAATAAAATCTTTTTTAACATAGAGAACTGGGTTTTATCAAATGAAGAAAATACAGATGAAAGTAATGATGATGAAGTCATCATTGGTTATGAAGGTGAAGATTATGAATTTTTAGGTCCATTCGATCAGGATTATATAAGTAGTCTTATAATGAGCGGTTTATGGCAAATAGATGAAAAGGGAGGCTACAGAGCAGTTCTTGTGGAAGAAGATGATGATTCCGAGGAGAACACAAATGGAACAACGGATCTTGAAATCGATGTCACATTAAGAGATGAAATTTTCTGGGGAGATGGGGACCCCATTACGTCGGAAGATGTCGAATATACTTATGATTCAATACTGAGTAATGAAAGTTTAAATATCGATGAAGATTACTCAAAAGTAAAAGCAATTGAAGTAATAAACGAAAAAGAGTTCAAAATCATTTTTAAAGAAAAAGTCAATGATTGGAAGAAACTTTTCACACTGGTGCTAAAGAAAGGATCACTGGACGAAAAGGATATAAATGATATTTCTCTGAATGATATTATTGCAAGTGGTCCATATAAAATAGGAATGTATAAAGAAAGAGAGTATCTGACGCTCGTTAAAAATGAATTTTATAAAGGATCGGCATTGGAAATAGATTCTATAAAAATCATATTCGATGTTGATATAAATAACCTTGTTAGTATGCTCAGAGATAAAGAGATCGATTTATTGAATATTCCGGTAGATCTGGAATTGATGACAAGTCTGGAAGAGGAAGAAGATTTTGATTTACTTGTTAAACCGGGGGATTTACTGGAGCACCTTGCTATTTGCTTAAAACCAAGAGAATAATAGATTACAAAAGGAATAATATTCTCCATAAGAATACCCATAGTTTTAAGAGTAATTTATTGACAATAACAGGCATTGTTTTTAGAATTAGTAAGACTAAAAATCATATATTACACAATTAAATTCATATTGTCGGAATGGCGGAACTGGTAGACGCGCAAGGTTGAGGGCCTTGTGAACGATTTAGTTCATGGGGGTTCAAGTCCCCCTTCCGACACCAGTAAATATATTAAATATGATTTAATTAGTAATATATTAAGCATGGTTGAGAATGAAAGAAGCATATTTATATAAGAAGCTTGATAATAAAAAAGTAAGATGTGATCTTTGCAATCACAGATGCCTTATTGAGAATCAGGAGAAGGGGAAATGCTGTGTCAGGAAGAACATAGATGGAATCCTGTATTCTCTTGTATACAGAAGGTTAATCACTGAAAATTCTGATCCAATCGAGAAAAAACCACTGTTTCATTTTTTACCCGGTACTTATTCCTTATCTATAGCAACAGTCGGATGCAATTTTAAATGCTTTTTCTGCCAGAATTTCAATATTTCACAGACACCATCTGATTTTGACATTATAGAGGGAAGAGATGTCTCTCCAGAAGAGCTGGTAAATCATGCTATTGCAAACGGAGATAAAAGTATATCTTATACTTATACAGAACCGACTATTTTTTTTGAGTATGCTTATGACACTGCAAAACTGGCAAATGAAAAAGGATTAAAAAATGTATTTGTTACCAACGGTTTCATGACCGAAGAATGTATCATGATGATCAAACCTTATCTTGATGCAGCAAACGTGGATTTGAAAAGTTTTTCGGAAGATACGTATAAAAAAAAGATTGGAGGGAGATTAAAGCCGGTTCTAAATAATATAGTTCTGATGAAGAAACTGGGCATCTGGGTAGAGGTAACTACACTTATAATTCCGGGAATCAATGATTCCACAGATGAGTTAAAAAACATAGCAAAATTTCTGGCCGGAATCGATGAGAATATACCCTGGCATCTAAGCGCTTATTATCCTCAATACAAGTCTGACATTCCTCCTACAAGTGCAGAAAAAATAAAAGCTGCAATTGATATAGGTAAAAATGCAGGATTAAAATACGTCTATGGAGGAAATATTCCTGGAAGCAGACATGAAAATACTAATTGTCCCAACTGCAACAGTACGCTTATAGAAAGAACGGGATTTTCAGTCTCAGGCAATAAAATGGAAAAAGGTTCCTGCTATAGTTGCGGCTATAAGGTAGAAGGAATATTTTAAAGATTAAATATTATATTTAATCTTTAAAATTAGTTATCAAGAAGGCATAGACTGCTTAACTTTTAAATAAAATTATCCTATAATATCCTTTTATTGTTTTAAAAGGCGGCATAGCCAAGTGGTAAGGCAGAGGTCTGCAAAACCTTTATCCCCGGTTCGAATCCGGGTGCCGCCTCCAGATTTATAAAAATTTTTCTAATAAAGAAGGAGAAAAACATGGGGTATACTCAGGATATACTTAAGAGTGTTCTTGAAAAAAATCCAGGAGAATCAGAATTTCATCAGGCTGTAAAGGAAGTATTTTCATCTATAGAAGTCGTATTCGAAGTACATCCTGAATATGAAAAGGCAGGGATACTTGAAAGACTGGTAGAACCGGAAAGACAAATAATATTTAGAGTACCCTGGATAGATGATAAAGGTAGAACAAGAGTAAACAGGGGATTCAGGGTCCAATTCAATAGTGCAATTGGTCCTTATAAGGGCGGTTTGAGGCTCCATCCCTCGGTAAATCTTGGAATAATAAAATTTCTTGGATTCGAACAAATATTCAAAAATTCTCTTACAGGGCTAAGTATAGGAGGAGGAAAGGGCGGAAGTGATTTTGACCCGAAAAATAAATCAGATACGGAAGTTATGAGATTTTGTCAGAGTTTTATGACAGAACTTTTCAGGCATATTGGTCCTGATACAGATGTACCTGCAGGGGATATAGGGACGGGAGCAAGAGAGTTAGGTTATATGTTTGGACAGTACAAAAGGTTAAAAAATGCTTTTGAAGGTGCACTTACCGGAAAAGGCCTGGAATATGGCGGAAGTCTTATAAGGAAAGAAGCAACCGGATACGGTTTGATATATTTTATAAATAATATATTAGAAAAAAAAGTGAAGACTATTAAAGGTACAAAAATAATTATTTCAGGTTCGGGAAATGTGGCAATATACGCCCATCAGAAAGCAAAAGAGCTGGGCGGAATAGTAATTGCCATGAGTGATTCAAGCGGTTATATTTATGATCCTGATGGCCTGGATCTGGATGAGATAAAAATAATAAAGGAAAAGAATAATAAGAGAATATCGGAGTATAAGAAAAAGTATCCTGATGTCCAATTCAATGAAAACTCCGGAGAGATCTGGAAGATTAAATGCGATATCGCACTGCCATGTGCAACGCAGAATGAGATAGACATTAACGGAGCCAAAAATCTTGTGCAAAATGGTTGCTTCATTGTTGGTGAAGGTGCTAATATGCCCTGCCTTCCTGAAGCAGGAAAAATATTCATGGATAATAAAGTTTTATATGCTCCGGGAAAAGCTGCAAACGCAGGAGGAGTGGCAGTATCGGCACTGGAAATGTCTCAAAACAGCATGAGGACGCAGTGGAGTTCCGAAGAGGTTGATGAAAAACTAAAAGGGATTATGGCAGGAATCTTTAAAAATATCACCATGACGGCAAAAGAATACGGAGACGAGGATAATTTAGTTAAAGGTGCCAATATAGCAGGTTTCATTAAAGTAGCTAATGCGATGCTTGCGCAGGGAGTTGTTTAAAAAAATAATAATAAAATGTGACCAATAAGGAACAGGGTGTTTTGGCTATGGCTGATAATTCAATTGCGATAGAGACTTTTAATCTGACAAAAAAATATGGAAGTCTGGCTGCTGTAAATAATCTAAATTTGAAAATCAAAAGCGGCGAGATTTTCGGCTTTTTAGGCCCAAATGGAGCAGGGAAGACTACAACAATAAAATTGATGACCGGACTGCTTAAACCAACAGCAGGCACTGTTAAAATCATGGGCAACGACATACAGGAAGATCCGCTGGGTGCAAAGAAAAATTTCGGACTTATACCGGAAGAACCCCGGATCTATGAGAAGCTGACAGGAATAGAGTTTTTGAGGTTTATGGGAAATATATTTGCCATGGATAGAAAAGAAATAGAGGGAAAGATAAAGGAACTTTTAAAGGTTTTTGATCTTACCGGAAGAGGAGAGGAACTGATCCAGAGTTACTCCCATGGTATGAAACAAAAAATGGCTATAGCAGGGGCCCTGATCCATTCTCCTAAAGTATTGTTCTTTGATGAGCCGACAGTAGGACTTGATCCTAAGAGTGCCAGAGTAATAAAGGATATAATGAGATTCAGGGCAAAATCAGGAGTCTGTATTTTCATGTCCACTCATATACTGGAAATTGCCGAGAGAATGTGTGACAGAGTTGGTATTATCAACAATGGAGAACTTATAGCTGTTGGGAATATGGATGAATTAAGAAAAGTTTCCAAGGAAAAGGAAGGTAACCTGGAAGAAATATTCTTACAATTGACCGGGGAAGAAGAGGATATAGATATTATAAAATCTTTGACTTAACTTATTATATGCTCAGTTTATTATTAAAAAACAGACTAAATACATTATTTCTCGGGTATACGAGAGATGAACCTAAAAAAAAGACCGGAAGAATAATCGGTACTCTCGTAAGTATAATAATTTTCGCATTGATACTTTATTACTCCGCCAGATTTATTAATTTTATTTATGGTAGACTGGATACAGGACTGGCAAATACGATATTCGATATTGCGCTTGACTATATTTTTCTGGTTATCTTTATTTTCATAATATTTACAGGTATCGCCACGAGTCTTTATATCCTATATTTATCCAAAGATCTGGAACTGCTGCTGACTCTTCCGATAAAATATCGTACCGTTTTTATTTATAAATATATAGAAGCATTGATCGCAAATTCTTATTTGTTTTTTATAGTGATTATGCCGTTTTTGATATCTTATGGAATTACAGCAAAATTACCACTGGCATATTACCCAATGATGATAATCGTTTTTATAGCCGTGGTTTCAATTCCAACCAGCTTTGGAGTCCTGATAGGTATGGCAGCAGTAAGATTGATCAATCCCAACAGGGCAAAAGAAATTCTTGCTTTTATAGGAGGATTGTTCGGACTGCTGATATGGTTGTCCTCACAATTTATAGCGAGATTCGGTGAGAATCTGGCTCCACAATTGAAATCTATGAGTGTCGAAGATATAAAGGCGTACGTTACTGCTGTTTTCAATAAACCTTTTCTGAAATTCTTTCCTTCGACATGGGGATCTAATTCATTATTTTATCTGCACGATGGCAATTATAAACAGTTTGGCTTGAATTTTACTTTGATTACCGCGACTTCTATTTTGTTGATATTTCTCTGCATAGCTATTTCTCAGAGAATATATTATACAGGCTGGTCGAACTCATCTCAGGTTGCAGCAAGAGCAGGATTTAAAAGCGCCAGAGCAGAAAAAGAGAGGAAAATTGACGAAGATAGAAAATATGGCCGCAGCCTTTTTTCCGGAGTAAATTATATTATAGTCAAGGATCTTAAAATCATCTTCAGAGATGCTAGAAGACTTTTAAATATTTTTTTACCGCTTTTTATGTTTACTTTTTTATTTTTCTGGACCTTTTCAAGAAATATCAATGAGAGAGGGGATATTGCTTTTTTTCTGCCCTTAAAGATACTTATTTTCTTATTTTTTCCATTGATAGTTTCGGGATTTGTAAATCAGAATATATCGGGAAATAGTATTGGCGGGGAAGGATTACAGTTCTGGATACTTAAGATATCACCGGTACATACTAAAAAAATTTTAAGAACAAAAATAATTCTTAGCTCTATCCTGACAGTATTATGCGGGAGTATAATAATGGTCATATTTTATTTCGTATATAAGCCTGGGCTGGGATACCTCATATTTGGATTGATTTTAATAATATTGTTCAGCTGGGGTGATTCGGTTATTGGTACTTCAATAGGTACCTTTTTTCCTGTTTTTAAACCATCTCAATCATCAAATAGAAATAACATATCATTTATCGGAGGTATGTTAAATCTGGTGTTGTTTTTAATATATATATTATTTTTTGCAGGTATCGTTATTGGGATTTTATTTCTGGCGAATTATTTAAACTGGTCCAACCTTATTTCATTTCCTATAATAATTGCCATGGAAGTGATACTCAATCTGATCTTGTATAATATATTGATAAATCTAAGCGTTTATAGATTAAATTCATTAGAATGGAAATACTGATCTTGAAGATCTTTAATTCAGGGTAATATAATTTGATTTATAGAAAAATATAAATTATTCTTTAGTTACGAATTTTATCTATTGTCAGGAGGGATATTACCATAAACATTAAAATGAATCATATAGATGGAACCAATAAGGGCAACGTTACCCTGTATGCATTAAGTACCTGTCAATGGTGTATGAAGACAAAAGCACTTTTAAACCAGCTAAATATTGAATATTCCTATATAGATGTAGATCTGGCAGATGAAAAGGACCAGGATGAAATAGTAGAAGAGATAAAAAAATATAATCCTGCATGCAGTTTTCCTACAATTATAGTAGATGACAATTACTCTATAATAGGATTCGATGAGGAAAAAATTAGAGAAAGATTTGAGTAATGAATAAAACGGAGATAACAGACGAAGAAATCGAGAAGTTATATATAAAATTAAAAGATGATGCCCGGTCCGGAGGATATCACCTGAACCCGGATATCGATTTCACAAAAAAACTGGTAAGAGGTTTACTTGTAAACCAGGGAAGATATGGATATCAGGCCTGTCCCTGCAGACTGGCATCGGGTAAGAAAGAAAAAGATCTGGACATAATATGCCCCTGTGATTACCGTGACCCCGATCTGGATGATTATGGGGCATGTTATTGCGGGCTTTATGTAAATAAGGAAATCCTGTCAGGTAAAAAGAAATTAAGCCCCATTCCGGAAAGAAGATTTATGGGACAAAAAAAACTTAATCAAAAGGAAATAAAAACATATATGGACAAAGTTTTAAATCTTGAATATCCGGTGTGGAGATGCAAGGTATGCGGTTATCTATGTGCAAGGGAAAAACCACCGGAAATATGTCCCGTATGCAAAGCTAAAAGAGAAAGATTCGAAATATTTATTGAAAAATAGATAAAATAGCTTAATCCATTATTTCATCTTCATCGGCCAACCCTGCTATAGTAAGCTTATTCTCACCAAATCTATCCGATATTCTGTCAATAGCTTCACTCAGATTTTCGTCTGCAGATCTGTCGTCAGGAAGTAAATTTTCCAGCATGAAGACTGGTTTCAAATTGCTTACCGAAACTCCTATCAGTCTGATTTTTTTTCTGTTCAAATCAAAATTTTTAAGCAGGAGAACGGAGGATTTCTGTATGTCGAACATGCCGGAGGTGTATTTTTTTAAAGTCACTCTCCTGGTGATTGTCTTAAAATCGGAAAATCTTACCTTGAGAGTGACTACTTTGCCTTTATATTTTTGTAAGCGGAGATTTCTGGATATTTTTTGAGAGAGAAAAAGAAGAGTCGATCTCAATATCTCAAAATCATCCACATCTTTCCTGTAAGTCACCTCTCTTCCTATCGATTTTGGTTCCTGATTTATCACTACTTTTCTGTTGTCGATCCCGTTTGCCATCTCATGGATGATCCTCCCGGGTTCTCCGAATTTATTTTCGATTATTGATAGCGGGGCATTGGCAAGATCGCCAATGGTCTCGATTCCCATTGATTTAAACTGTTCATCCGTGACTCTTCCCACGCCCCATATATAAGATACCGGCAGGAGCCTGACTTTTTCCATGACTTCTCTGGTATTTTCAAGAACCGTAAGACCGTTAGGTTTTCCTATACTTGAGGCAAGCTTGGCCAAAAACTTATTGGGACCTATACCGGCAGAGGAGGTCAAATTGGTCTGTTCATAGATCCTCCCCTTTATTTTTTTGGCAATTTCCAGCTCATTACCAAAAAGTTTCTGACAGCCGGTTATATCCAGAAAGGCTTCATCACAGCCTATAGATTCTACCAGGGGAGTGAATTGAAAGAATATCTTTCTTATCAGCGTCGATTCCTTAAGATATTTTTCCATGTTAACCGGAACAAAAATTCCTTCGGGACACAGCCTCTTTGCGCGGATCAGAGGCATCCCTGAATGTAAACCATATTTTCTTGCTTCGTAAGAAGCGGAGGAGATCACTCCTCTGTTCAGCGGACCGCCCACTACCAGGGGTTTATTCTTATATTCAGGAGTATCCCTTTGCTCTATCTGGGCAAAGAAAGCATCCATGTCTACATGTATTATTCTCCTCAGGTTTTCCATACTGGTTTTGCTTCCTTAAGTAAGACATTCTTAATGTTGTCTCTCCTGATCCCGCTTTTGGCTCTTTTAAAATCCGTAAGACTTACAGCATTTTTACCGATTATAGATATCTCTCCGTCCTTAAAACAGGGTCTTCCTTCGATAATCAGAGCGGAACGACCCATTATTATTTTTGAGCTGTTTTCGAAGGCATAGGGGAAAAACACTGTTTCATACATTCCATCTCTGTCTTCCATTGTGCACAGCAGCATATTTCTGCCGTCCCTGCTTTTATTGATTTTTCTGGCAATGACGATTCCCGCGGTAAGTATATTTTTTTTACCGGATATGAAGCGGGAGAAATCCCCGCTCTCTACGGTATGATACTGCTCCAGTTCGTCTTTGAAGTATATTAGAGGAGAGCGGCTTGCACAAAACCCCAGAATTTTTTCTTCCAGTTCCAGCCGTTCTTCAAGATCGAAATCTCCGGGATGATCTTTATTCCAGGGCAGGAGGCGGTTGCTTCGGAGAAGGGCATCGCCATTGTTTTTAAGGTTCTTCAGACTATGACAGACAAGCAGCAGATATTTCCTTTGAAGGCCGGTAAAATCAAATGCCCCTACTTTTATAAGATTTTCGATTACTTTTTCCGGTAATCTGCAGTTCTCTGAGATTCTGTAATAAAAATCGGTAAGATCTTTGAAATCCCCGTTTTTGGTTCTTTCATTTATTATGGAACTTACGCTTGTATATCCCAGTCCTTTTACGTTAAGCAGGGGGATTCTTATAGATTTTCCCTCATCTTCGACGGAAAATTCAAATCCGTTTTTATTGATATGGGGAAGTTTTATTTTTATGCCAGACCTTCTTGCTTCTTCGATATATTGGCCTCTACCGTAATACCCCGAATTATTGGTCAGTATTATCGACAGGAGCTCCGCAGGGTAGTGCGCTTTTATATAGCATGTCCTGTAGGACAATTCGGCATAAGCAGCTGCATGGGCCTTTACGAAACCGTAACTGGCAAATTTGGAAATCAGATTGAAAATTTCCCCTGCTTTATCTGCACTGTAACCATTATGCGCTGCGCCTTCCATAAACCTTGCTGCCTGTTTTCTCATCTCTTCCTTTGAAAGGCAGGTCATGGCTTTCCTTAGATTGTCTGCTTCGCCCAGAGAGTATCCTGCTATCACAGCTGCGATTCTCATGACCTGTTCCTGATATAGTATTATCCCGTATGTCTCTTCCAGGATCGGCTTCAGGTCCTCATGAGGATAAGCGGTTTTCTCTCTTCCGAATTTTCTTTCAATGAAATTTTTAATCATTCCCGACTGCTGTGGGCCGGGTCTGTAAAGAGAAATAAGCAGTGTGATATCGTTTAAATTGGAAGGTTTTACTTTTTTTGCCAGTTTTCTGATACCAAAACTTTCCAGCTGAAAGACTCCAAGGGTCTTTCCATTTTTCATCAAATCAAATGTTTTTCTATCATCATAGGACATCTCCGCGATATTCAAGTCTATATTTCTTTTGCTTTTCAGCATCTCTGCCGTATCGTCTATTAAACTGAGACTGAGAGAATTTATAAGGTCTATTTTAAGAAGCCCAAGATCTTCTATGCTGCTCTTATCATACTGGCTGATTATTTCCCCGGTCTCGGACAGAGTAAGAGGGATCTTTTTTGCCAGATTGGAACCGGACGCGATAAATGCGGAAGGATGCATGGAAATGTGTCTCGGGTAACTTTCAATCTTTCCGGAAATGCAGACTATTTTTTTGTACTGTATATTTTTTGCGTCCATATGCTCCGGATTTCCGGTAAGGTTTCCGGTATCAATATTATACCTGTTCGGATACGGGAAGAGCCCGTGGTCTGTTTTTATTACGGGATCTATATCTTCTTTGCTCCAGCCCATGATCCTTCCTGCTTCTCTTATTGCAGATCTTGGCTTGAGAGTGGAAAAGATACATACTCTGGAAATATTGTTTTTGCCATATTTGTCTGCCAGGTATCTTGCTATTTCGGCTCTTCTCTTGCCGGAAACGTCGATATCTATATCCGGGGGTTCTTTCCTTTCCCTGTTTAGAAATCTCTCGAAATAAAGGTTGTTTTTTACGGGGTCGACATTGGAGATGCCCAGTATGTAAGACACCGCACTTCCTGCCGAGGAGCCCTTGCCGCAAATAGGGATGTTATTTCTATGCGCATATCTTGCTATATCGGCTACTATAAGAAAATACCCGCAGAAACCTGTTTCTGCTATTATCTTGAGCTCCTTTTCCAGTCTACTAAGAACATCTGCAGGGGGATTGATCCCGTATCTCCATTCCAGGCCTTCCCCATAGCATAGTTTCTTAAGATATCCTTCCTCTGTTTCATTTGCCGGGGTATTAAAGTGCGGAAAATCTATATTGCCGAGAGGCAGCCCGAGATTGCATTTCTCTGCTATGATCCGGGTATTGGAAATTGCCCCGGGGATGTCGTGGAACATCCCGGCCATCTCGGAAGCAGACTTGAAATAATGCTCATTGTTATCTATCTGCTTTATACGGGTATCATTTTTTGCTCCCATTGCCTTTATTTTAGAAAGATACTTATATGTCCCGTAATCTTCCTTATTCAAATAATGTACATTGTTTGTTGCCGCTATGGGGATGTTGTTCCTGTATGCAAAATTGATCAGTATTTCGGAAAACGATGATGCGCACAGATCTCCTCTGGACTTCGGATATCTCTGGATCTCCAGGAAGAGGTCCCCTCCGAATAATTCCCGATAATTCACTACCGACTGCAGTGCTTCCTTTGTTTTTCCCTCTCTTATCAATAAAGAAATTTCGCCGGTTCTGCAGCAAAGCAGTCCTATAAGTCCTTCGCTCATTTTTTTAAGGTCCGATATCATGACCACCGGTACCGGGCCTTTTCTTTCTATGTGTGATTTACTTACTGCCTGGCATAGATTTTCGTATCCTCTTGCATTTTTTATCAGCATGACGAGATTTGACGGCATCCCGTTGTTTTTGACGCATATCTCACATCCGATTATAGGTTTTATATTTTGTCTCATTGCTTCTTTGTAAAATTCAATGGCTCCGCTCATCACATATTTATCAGTAAGGGCAACTGTTCCCATATTTTGTCTTGCAGCAGCACCGACCAGGTCCTTTATCTTAATGGTCGATTCCATGAGACTGTACTCGCTGTGTACGTGCAGATGTGGGAAAAAAGCCATTTTATTAAAGTCTTGCCCTCCTGAATTTTGTTTAGATATATGTATATAAGATTGGCTGCCTGTATCAGTTTCTTTTATATTACTACCAAACATATGTTCGGTCAACAGGAATCTTATAGCACTCTAATATTTCCGGGGTTGATTTTTAGGGTTTTTTATATATAATATGGGACTTTGTATGGCATTATTAATAGATGTTTAAAATAAATTATTAATATTTTTTGTAAAAATACCATACAAAGGAAGAAAAATATGAAAAAATATAACATAGCTATACATATTTCATTCTGGATACTGGTAGCTTTTTTACTTTTGACAGTAATGTTTTTTATATTGGCTGATAATTATAAAATTGATACTTTGCTGCCTTTCCTCGAAAGTGCCGAAGGGCTTCCCGAAGAAGTGGTAGTCGCGGAAATTAAAGAAGTAGAGAAGAAAGTGGAATGGTATTATTTTGTCGCTTCAGGATACAGCGCAGATGATCCTGTGCAGGGAACAAATAATGTAACCGCGACCGGGGAAGATGTAAGAGTGGGAATAATCGCAGTCGATCCTGATGTTATACCTCTGGGAACAAGAATAGAAATAAAAGACATGGGATTTTTTACAGCGAAAGATACCGGAGGGAAAATCAAAGGTAACAGAATAGATATATATTTCGATTCAAAGAAAGAGGCACGGGAATTTGGCCAGAAAGGTGTCTGGATCAAAATAATTGATAACAGTTTTAAGTTGGATTTAGCTGACCTGTAAGATATGAGATATCCAGTAATCAACTTTTATTTTATATTGCTCTTGATTATCTCATTTAAAATTTTATAGGATTTTAAGGCGTCGTTTTTCTTTATTTTACTTATATTTAAACTTTCTTTTTTATTGCTCACAACTAATGTCGAATAAATCATGCCCTCTTTAAGACTTGCAGAAATAATATAGGGATAAGTGGCTATGAATTTCTTATCTCTTGTTATATTGGAATAAAAATAAAAAAATAATTTTTTATTGGTCAAAACCAGTATACCGCCTATTATGTTTTCCAGAGTGCCGGGCACCGCAAATACAGTTTTCTCGTCGGGTTCCATAAAAGGGAAATAACCAATAGTTTGAGCTTTTTCGTCGTATGATAAATTTTCGTTCATGCTGGCACCTGATATAAATTCTATTTAAAAGGAAAATTAAATATAATTATATAAAATAATATTTGATAAAAAAAGAAATTCTTTTTTAATAATATGTAAATATGGTTTTATAATGCAATAAAATAAGACAGGCAGGGTGTTTTATTGACTTTTATTTTTCAAGTGGATAATATTTGTTTTGCAAAATAAATGATAAAAGTAATATAATAATTGAACCGAAATTTTACCGGGCGGAAGTAGCTCAGTTGGTAGAGCATCACCTTGCCAAGGTGGGGGTCGCGGGTCCGAGTCCCGTCTTCCGCTCCATTTTTTTTAATAATAATTAATTGTTCTGATCATATAAAGATATATAATAATAATAATAAAAAAAACTTTATAGTGGATTTTTATTATAAATGATAGAAAACGATAAAAAAGAGTACGATATATTGAATCACAGTTCTTCTCATATAATGGCTGCGGCAATAAAAAAAATATTTCCGGGTGCAAAATTTGCAATAGGCCCTTCTATAAAGGAAGGCTTTTATTATGATTTTGATATAGATAGGAATGTATCGACGGAAGATCTTCCTTTAATAGAGGAAGAAATGAAAAAAATAATAAAAGCGGATTATAAGTTTGAAAAAAAAGAAATCAGCAAAAAAGATGCAAGGGAACTATTTAAAAACAATCCATACAAGATCGAACTTATAAAAGACATTGAGGGGGGCAGTGTCAGTATTTATTCTTCCGGAGATTTTATCGACTTATGCTCAGGACCCCATATACCTTCTACCGGAAAAGTAGGAGCATTTAAACTGCTGAGTGTTGCCGGCGCTTATTGGAGGGGGAATGAAAAAAACAAGATGCTTGTAAGGATATACGGAACTTCATTTTTTGAAAAAGAAGAGTTAAAAAAATACCTGGATAGATTGGAAAAGGCAAAGAGAAGCGATCATCGCAAAATAGGGAAGGACCTGGATCTTTTTAGTTTTCATGATGAAGCCCCTGGATTTCCTTTTTTCCATCCAAAGGGAATGATTATGATAAATACCATTCTGGATTACTGGAGAGAGGAGCATAAAAAAGAGGGGTATCAGGAAATAAACACGCCGATCATACTAAGCAACGAGTTATGGAAAACTTCAGGGCACTGGGATAATTACAGAGAAAATATGTATTTTATAAAAATCGATGAAGGTGATTACGCGGTAAAACCCATGAACTGCCCCGGAACAATTATAGTGTATAAAACAAATCAGCATTCATATAAAGAACTGCCTGTCAGGATCACAGAGCTGGGACTGGTTCACCGTCACGAGAAATCGGGAGTTTTACATGGGCTGTTCAGGGTAAGAAGCTTCACCCAGGACGACGCTCATATATTCTGCATGGAGGAACAGGCAGAAGAAGAAGTATCGAAGACAATAAGTTTAATCGACCGGGTATATAAAGTTTTTGGTTTTGATAAATACCATCTTGAACTTTCGACCAGACCGGAAAAAAGAATTGGTACTGACATGATGTGGGAAAAAGCAGAGAATATACTCAAGAAAGCAATTGAAAGAAGAGGACTTGAATATGTGATAAATGAGGGAGAGGGCGCCTTCTATGGCCCAAAAATAGATTTTCATATATTGGACTGCCTGGGAAGGACATGGCAATGTGGTACCATACAACTTGATTTTGCAATGCCTGAAAAATTTGATATAGAGTATATGGGAGAGGATAATATAAAGCACAGACCGGTTATGATCCACAGAACTGTTCTGGGCAGCATAGAAAGGTTTTTGGGCATACTGATCGAACATTACAGCGGGAACCTGCCGCCATGGCTTGCACCACAGCAGATGGTGGTGCTTCCGATTTCAGAAAAATTTTATGATTATGGTTCGGAAGTTTATAGTCAACTTGAAAAAAAAGGTTTTAGAGTCGAAATCGATAACAGAGTAGAGTCATTAAATAAAAAGATAAGGCAGGCAGAGATAAGAAAAATACCTTATATGATCATAGTCGGGAAAAATGAAAAAGATACAGGAACAATTACGGTAAGGAAAAAAATCGGCGGCGACATAAAAGAAATAAAACTTTCGAATTTTATCAGTGAACTAAAAGATGTCATAGAAAATAAAAAGAATATCTATTAGACTGAAATTATATTTATCTTTATTTTTTAAAGAAATATCTTATAATTTAACCTGAACACTCTTACAATACTGATTTAAAATATATAATAACTCATAAATATCTCACATATAAATACTCATTAATCTATCGGGGGGAGGTATGTAAAATGACATTGAAGGAAAGAGTAAAGCTATACACTACAAAGACAGCCATAAAGGGTGTTTTAAAGGTGCTCCCTAAAATTTCCGATGAAAGATGGCTTTCATTAATAAAGGGCCGGGTATACAGGTTAAAGAAAAAAGAAGAAAGAGATTTTCTGGAGAATTTACTTATAAATCTAAAGTCGCAGGCCTCAATGGTATCTCCCCGGGTAAGAGAAAAAGTAGTTATGAATTTGATAAATAACGCTATGGTCCAGGGCCAGCCCAGAAGACTTGCCTTTGCAAAAAAATATGGTTTTAATCCACCCAATCTTTTAGTAATAAGCCCCACTATGAGATGTAATCTGAAATGTTACGGATGTTATGCATGGCAATACTCTAAAAAAAATGATCTTCCTTATGATGTTTGCAACAGAATAATAGAGGAAGCAAACAATATAGGATTATATTTCTTTGTTATTACAGGAGGGGAACCGTTTTGCTGGAATAAATTATATGATTTTCTTGAAAGACATAATAATTCATTTTTTCAGATCTATACAAATGGTCAGTTGATAGATAATAAAGTTGCGAAAAAACTTGCCGAACTTGGAAATGCGGTCCCCTGTATAAGCGTGGAAGGGTTTGAAAAGGAAACTGATATCAGGAGAGGCAGGGGTGCATGGAAGAAAGTTATGAGAGCAATGGATGCCCTGAAGGATAATGGGGTCCTTTTTGGTTTTTCAGTAACTGCAACCAGAGATAATAATAATCTGGTGGTAAGTGATGAATTTGTTGATTTATTTATAGAAAAAGGGGCATTAATAGGATGGTATTTTAATTATATTCCGATAGGGAAGGAACCGGATATGGATCTTATGCCAACTCCGGAACAAAGAGATTACAGAAGAGAGAGAGTACGGGAGATAAGAAAGGGTAATAAAATAATAATAGCTGATTTCTGGAACGATGGACCATTGGTAAATGGCTGTATGGCCGGTGGTAAAAATTATCTTCATATAAATGTAAACGGAGATGTCGAACCATGTGTTTTCGTACACTTTGCTACCGATAATATAAAGGAAAAAAGTCTAATTGAGGTACTGAATTCAAATTTCTTCAAAGGATTCAGGAAAAGACAGCCTTATACAAAAAATCATTTGAGGCCATGCTGCATAATAGATAACCCTGGTGTTCTAAGGGATATTGTTGCCGAAAGTGGTGCTTATCCAACACATGACGGTGCAGAGACAGTAATCGGGTGTCTGGCAAAACCACTTGACAAGTATGCAAGTGATTATAAAGAAATTGCCGATAAAGCATGGGATGAGGAATATATTCCGGTAGAAGAAAGCGAAGAGGGAGAAGAAGCAGTATAGACAAAATAATCAATAATTAGTATAATTCCGAAATTAATAATAAAAAATCGTTAAAATAATAGAAAGAATAAGAAAAATAAGTAGAAATCATCTATTTCTCACCAGATGGCGGTCCTGTAAACCAGTTGATCTGGTTAATTATTTTTAAATTAAAATTTTAATAAATAGGTAGATGATTTATCTGCCTATTTTTTTTAAAAAAGTTAAGGAGGTGCAACTTCGAAAATAACAGAAGGATTCGTATAAACGAACAGATAAGAGTACCGGAAGTAAGGTTGATTGCTGAGGATGGCAGTCAGATTGGAGTTATTCCGGTAGAAGAAGCATTAAAAACTGCAGAAGAAAGCGGGTTGGACTTGGTCGAAATTTCACCAAAGAGCAATCCGCCGGTCTGTAAAATAATGGATTATGGAAAATATAAATATCAGCTTGAGATATCGGAAAAATTAAAGAAAAAAAAGCAATCCCAGATAATTATAAAGGAGATAAAATTAAGGCCCAAAATAGATATAAATGACCTTAACACTAAAAAAAGACAAATAGAAAAATTTTTATCAAGTGGTTACAAAGTAAAAATCACGGTCATGTTCAGGGGAAGGGAGATTGTTCATAAAGAACTGGGTATGAACATGTTAAATAAATTGGTCGAGGAATTAAAAGATAAGGGCGCAATGGAACTGGAGCCAAAATTGGATGGGTATAATATAATTACAATTTTATCGCCAGTTTAGAAATAAAATTATCATATTAAAAAGTTAATTTGGAAGGATATCATTATGCCGAAGATCAAAACTCATAAAGGAGCAGCCAAAAGATTTAAAGTAACCGGCAGTGGAAAGATTCTAAGGGTAAAAGCATATAAAGGTCATATTCTGACCAAAAAGAATGCTGAAAGAAAAAGACGGCTGAGTAAAATGCAGGAAGTATCTGCCTCCGACAGAAAAAAAGTAAGAAGACTATTAGCCAGATAAGAAAGGTGTGATTTAAATGACCAGAGTAAAAAGAGGACAGGTCAAGAGATTAAAACATAAGAAAGTATTAAAAGAAGCAAGAGGATATTACGGTTCCAAGAGCAGAAGTTATAAAATTGCCAAAGAACAATTACTCAAATCAATGAGTTATGCATACAGAGACAGAAAAAATAACAAAAGGAATTTCAGGAGATTATGGATCACCAGAATCAATGCTGCAACCAGAATCAATGGGATTTCATATAATGAATTCATAAATGGTCTTAAGAAAGCAAGTATTGATATCAACCGGAAGATGTTATCCGAAATGGCTGTAAATGACCCCAATGCTTTTCAAAAATTAACGGATATTGCAAAAAAACAAATAGCATAAACGTGCAGGTGAAAAAGAGAAAATGACTGACCAGCTGGAAAATAAAATAGAATCAGAAATAAGCAGTTTTGAAAAAGATCTGGAAACAGTAAAAGATTTAAAAGAGCTGGAGAAATTAAAGACAAAGTATATCGGAAAAAAAAGTTTTTTGATTAAAACTTTAAAAAATATTGGTACATTGCCTGAAAATATAAGACCAATTGCCGGTAAAAAATCCAATACTGCCAGAAATAAAATAGAGTCCGGGATTCTGCAAAAGGAAAAATTTTTCAAAGGCATCCAGTATGAAAATAAATTAAAGAAAGAGCATATCGATTTATCATTACCCGGAAGAATTGTCAGACCGGGAAGAAAAAATATAATTTCACAGGTCGTAGAAGAAATTGAAGAGATTTTTATTGGTATGGGATTCGAAATTGCAGAAGGACCTGAAGCTGAGACAGATTATTATAATTTTGAGGCATTGAACACACCGGCGGACCATCCGGCAAGATCTTTACATGATACATTCTTTATTTCCGAAAAAACACTTCTAAGGACACATACTTCACCAGTTCAAATAAGATACATGGAGAGTCATATACCGCCTTTGATGATAATATCATCCGGAAAAGCATACAGAAGGGATTATGACGTGTCGCATACGCCCATGTTCACACAGATAGAAGGCCTGGTGATAGACAAAGGAATAAATTTTGGTAATCTCAAATGGACACTTGAAGCACTGGCACATGAGGTTTTTGGGAAAAACAGAAAAGTAAGATTCAGGCCCCATTATTTTCCTTTTACAGAACCAAGTGTCGAAGTAGATGTTTCCTGTAATATATGCAACGGTAAGGGGTGCAGAGTATGTTCCGGATCAGGGTGGCTTGAAATACTGGGTTCCGGAATGGTAGATCCCAATCTGTATCAATACGTAGGGTATGATTCCGAAGAAGTAAGCGGCTTTGCTTTCGGGATGGGAATAGAAAGAATCTGCATGTTAAAATACGGTATCGAAGACCTAAGACTTTTTTTTGAAAGTGATTTGAGGTTTATCGAACAATTTTAACTTCCGGATATATCCTTAATTAAATATAAAGCAGCTGCTTTATATTATTTTATAAAAGAGCATATTTTAAAAGGATATTTAGAGAAGGAAACTTAAAAGAGTGAAAGTAACGTTAAACTGGATATGTGAATTTTTAGACAAAGACCCGCTTGAACCTGAAAATATTGTAAATGCGCTGACCATGAGCGGAACTGAGGTAAAAAAGATTGAATATGTTGGCGGCAGGTACAAAGATATAATCGTGGGAAAAATAATTGATTACTCCAGCCATCCGAATGCCGATAAATTATCTTTATGCAAAGTAGATATAGGTTCAAAAAAACTGGATATAGTATGCGGCGCCAGAAATTTCAAAAAAGAAGATATGGTCGCCGTGGCAATTCCCGGAGCAAAGATAAAAGATATAACTATAAGAAAGAGTAAAATAAGGGGACAACTGTCGGAAGGGATGATGTGTTCCGAAATGGAATTAGGTCTGTCTTCCGAATCGCAGGGTATAATGATTCTGGATGGAAGCTGCAAAATAGGCGATGATTTCTCAAAATCGGTAGGATTGGATGATACAGTTCTGGAAATGGAGATAACACCTAACAGACCGGATTGTATGAGTGTGATAGGGATTGCCAGAGAAATCAGTGCCCTGACCGGCTCGAAGCTTATAGTTCCAAATTATGATTTTAATAAAAAGTTGAATTTGGACTCAAAATTTGTTATTGAAATAATTGATTATGTTCTTTGCCCCCGTTATTCCGCAAAAATTTTTAGAAAAATTCCGGATATTGAATCACCTCAGTGGATCAAAAATAGACTTATGCTTTGTGACGTAAGACCGGTCAATCTTATAGTAGATCTCACTAATTATGTAATGCTGGAAACTGGCCAGCCAATGCATGCTTTTGATAAGGACCGGTTATATTCTGATAAGATTATAGTAAGAAATGCAGTTAAAAAAGAGAAGATAAGGACAATCGATAACTCCGTAAGAATACTCGATGAAGATGCTCTGGTAATAGCAGACGAGAAAATGGCAGTTGGGATCGCAGGTATAATGGGTGGTAAAGACACAGAAATAGGACCGGATACGGAGAACGTACTGCTGGAATCTGCAAATTTTTACGGGCCTTCGATAATGAAGACTTCCAAAAATATCGGGCTGCGTACTGAAGCTTCGAACAGGTTCGAGAAAAAAA
>Ga0315549_1001110_pt1 | contig 28855 bp, 28 predicted proteins | sample SalMarSW160200MG_FD_203101 | JGI IMG/M metagenome (GOLD analysis project Ga0315549, IMG submission 203101) | Salt marsh sediment microbial communities from the Plum Island Ecosystem LTER, Massachusetts, United States - Salt Marsh Sediment SW1601-200 ... | reverse complement strand
CCGCTGCAGATGTACCTCTCCGACGTCTTCACCCTCTCGATGAACCTGGCGGGCATCTGCGGGCTGAGCCTGCCTTGCGGATTCGACGCTGGCGACCTGCCCATCGGGTTGCAGGTGATGGGGCCGGCCTTCGGTGAGGAGGCTGTCTTGCGCGTGGCCTACGCCTACGAGCAGGCGACGGAGTGGCATAAGCGGAGGCCGCTGCTGTGAACAAGGAGTTGAACCAACGATTTGCGCGGGCGCGGATAAAGGTACACCAGTTCCTCGCTCCCTACGGCGGAGAGGTGCCTGAGGGGGAGATCGAGATTTATGAAGCGCTGGAAGAACCGGCGCTGGCAACGCATCGCTACCCAGATACAATTGTAGTCAAAAGCCCCGACGTACCGGAATCCGTCATCGCACACGAATTGGTGCACGTTGCCCAGCATACCCTGGAACAGTTTCGTGGCTTCCGCTTGCTCTACGTCTTGCTGGCCGAGGGCCTGGCCAAGTTCGTCGCCAGGTCGCTCTACCCGGAGCATATGGTCAAGTATGTGCCAGGACACGAGGTAGTCTCCCTGCTCGTCGGGGCTGCGCCCGATGTGATCCGCGACTTGCTTCGCATCAACGATCTGCCTTTGACACCTGAGGATGTGGAGAGAATCCTGACCAGCCCCCGCCTGCCGCCGTACACCCGTCGCCTTCTGTCAGCGGAGAGCGACCTCATTCGAGGCAGTGTGCAGCGTGCCTGGGAGGCCGGGATTGAGGACCCGACCTTCGTCACGCTGGGCGAGGAGATGCGGGCGTGGAAGTTCTTGTTAGACGAGCGATTCGAGCCACTGTGGAATCAACTGCATAAGGCGATAGAGCCGTGGTTTGAGGTAGAAGAACTAGACATAGAGAGATCTGAGAACGGTTGCCAAGGGACAACGTGATGGACCAGCAATGAAGAATACACGGGCAGGAGGGGGAGGGCATAGTGTGAGGAGGATAGAGGCGTCAGTGACAATTCAGGGGCAAGGTAGGGGAAATTGTCCACAGCTTTGGGGAGAGCAAGTGGGGTAAGCGGCGGGGGTAAATTCGGTTGTTAGGGGCGGACACTGGAACAGGAGGAGGGAGAGATTAGGGAGGCTTGAGGCGAATCTGGACACGGGAGTTCAACATGTGCTGGATTTGAGTAGTGCTGAGGCGGACATTGCGCCAGGCTTCCAGCAAACGCCAAGCGATGTTTTTGGCCGATCCCACCCCAGCGGGGAAGGCCTTGCGGAACAGACTGCCGTACGCGATCAGTTGAGCGATCGTATGAGCAATCTGCAGCAAGAGGTAAATCACTTTGGCAGAGACAGGGTGATGGGTGTAGATATGTTCCAGCGCATAGCCCCCATTCTTTTGCACGTTAAAACCTTCGTTTTCGATTTTCCAGCGTAGTCGGCCTCCTTCGTTTGCTAATTCGATAACGTTGCTCACTTTGACCTTGAAGTTGGTGATCCACTTAAAGCGAGTGGTTTTGAGTTCTCGTGTTTTAGGGTCGGGCTTTGTCTCCAGGCAGCGAGCGACAGAGACAGTATGCTCAATGTTCTTGGAGTCCACGTACTCGATGTCATTGACCCAATGGAAATCTTGCCGAGTTTTATACTGATCGGCGGGCTGAAAGTGGAGGCAGTTTTCGGGCAAGAGATCGAGGAGGGCATTGAACTCTTTCTGAACGGAAGGCAAGTCCTTTTCCTGGAGCACAATGATGTACTTCCAGCGGTGCCTCTCGCAGATGGAGAAGGTAGGGCCGCCGGCAAACAAGCCGTCCAGGAGCAGGCAAATCGGCAGACGAGGGAACCGTTTCTTGAGCCGTTCAGCAAGCCGATAGAAGGCTTTGAGTTCACAATCCTGCTTGTCGGAGTACTGGGCTGGGTTTTCCACGAACTCGGTCATCAGGGAAAAAACCAAACCGTCACGTGTGACCAGCTTGGCCTCCAGGATGGGGTGGTAGTAGATCGTATGACCATGGCGCGTCATTGTCAGGCAGTGAGGACAGTGACGTTCGGGGAAGGTCAACATCCCTGTACCATCAATGGACACCAGGAAGTATCGGTCAAACAAGCGGTAGCGGTAGAGGACTTTCTTCCGAATCAGGGTTTCTGTCATCCGGGTGACAGATTCCTGCACTTCCGCTACGATTAGACGCTTGCAAGTCTCATCCACGGTATCCCCGTGGGGACAGGTTTCGACATCGAATAGTGCCTGGAACTTGGCGGACGACGGGCCGTTCTGACGGAGCATGAGGCCTATCTGTCGCCGTGCCCCCAGGCGCAGCAAGAACATTAACACGCCCGCTGTCAGCACGGCTGGCAGTGGATAGGTGATGAAAGCTGGATGGCGTGGGTCCCTCACGTCCTGGAACATCCGACCAAACCCGCCAAAAAAGTTCTGCACAGTTACTATCAAGGACTTGATAAGGTTGGTCTGCTGTTGAGTGTGTTCATCCTCCAGCCCTATGGGCTCGCAGGTCTCGACGGGGTGAGATGAGGGTGAATTCGACATAGAGCAACTTCCTCATGGCATAAGGTTTGCCCTATAGTCTGTCTCAACACACAGATTTCGTCAAGTCGCTGTCACATTTGTGCGAAAAAGCCACGACGTGAATTCTAAGGTTCGGTGCTCATAAAGCCCTCAGGGGTGGATCCCGTGGCTCAACCCGATATACTAACGCTGTGGATGGCGATTTGGGCAGGAACAAAGGCATACAGAGCATGCTTTGTGCGAAAAATCGGGTATTCTTCATTGCTGGTGATGGACAATACATTTACATCTTACGAAACCGGGTTGAGTCTGTTGCTGAAGCGATTGGGCCATAACCATCCGCGCTATACCGAAGCGCTGACTTTGCAGTCACGTCTGTTGGAGAATTTGGCCCGGGCTCGTCTCTACGGGGATACCGAAATTAACCGCGCCGAGCGTGCACAGGTTGTGGATGCGTTGAATCGCCTGGCACTAAAGGCATTGGGAACAAGTTTCAACGTCCTGATTCGCGAGCCTGGATGGGCTGCTTTGGAAGGAACAGGAGCGGAAGTTCACGTAGAGGTAGAGCTTGGAGCCGTTAGGGAAAACGTTGTCACGGTAGCAGGCAGGGATGTCTACGAATCCGTTATCGTTACCGGTGATGGCGAGGTGGTTGGAGTTGACCACCGTCGGCGAGAACTGGAGAGGGCTCGCAGCGCTGGCGACCGGGCGGCTGAGGGAGCGGCTCTGGCCAATCTGGGTTCGGCCTATGCAGCCCGGGGGGACTTCCACCACGCTGTCGAGCATTACGAGCAGGCCATCGTCATCGCCCGCGAACTGAGCGACCGTCAGGCCAAAGCCATCTACCTGCAAAACCTGGGGCTGGCCCTTCTGCGCCTGGCCGACGCCGAGCCCGACCAGAGTGAAACCCATCTCTCCCATGCCGCCGACGCACTCCGCCGGGCGATGGAGTTGTTCGACGCATTGGAGGCCGCTCCACTCCTCCGCGCTCGCACCCGCTACCACCTGGGACGTTGCTACCATCAGTTGGGTCGCTGGCGTGAGGCGATCACATTGTTGGAGCAGGCCCGCGAGACCTTTTCGCGGCACAAGGCCCGCCCCGAACTGGCCCACGCCCTTCTGAAACTGGGACAACTCTACCACCAGCGTCAAGATTTTGAGTCCGCCTACATCTATCTGAAAGATGCTCTGCGTCTCTTCCGGCGGCTGAAGGACACCGACGGCATCGCGGTGACACAGGAGGCGCTGGGCAGCCTGGCATTGCAAACCGCCCGCCCTGCCGATGCGATTGCCTCTCTCCAGGAAGCCCGCCAGGGCTACACAACCCTGCGACGGAAAGAACGTTTACGGGCGGTAGATGATCTGCTGCGCATTGCCCATCAAGCCCGTCAGCCCATAGGGGAGATAGGAGTCACACCATGAGTTCGATTGCCCGTTATCGCAAGACCCTGCGGCGCTGGGGGCTGAGCGATGTCCCCTTTCGCGCCACGCCACCGGAAGATCCGGCGGAGTTGAGCCGCATCTTTTACGGTCGCCAGCGAGAACTGGATCTGGCGCTCCCGGCCCTTTACGAGGGGCGCAACGTGCTGGTGCGCGGCCTGTGGGGGGTCGACAAGACCGCCTTTATCCTGCGCCTGCTCCACCGCCTGCAACAAGAGACCGCTGCGTTGGGAGAGCGGATGCTTATCCTGTACGTTGGTCGCTTCCCTGGCGAGACGTCGGAAGCATTGTACCGGGCGCTGCTATTGCCACTGTCCGAGACGCTGGCCGACGCAGAGCCGGAGGCCCGCCGCGTGTATGACGCCCTCAGCGGTTTACAAATCATTCACAGCCGCCAACTTCAGGTCGAGGGCAAGGTGGACCTGCGACTCGTCAGCATCGGCGGCTCGTGGGAGCGGGGAAGGGAGGAGGGCTGGCAAATTCAGAACGTCTACACTGTCTTGCTGCGTTTGCTCGACGTCGCCCAGGAACGGTATGGGCGGGTCATCGTTGCCGTTGACGACCTGGACAAGAAGGAGCCGCGCGCGGTGCAAGACCTCATAGACGACGCCACTGACCTGTTGCGACGCGGGCAGGGCAAACGAGGCTTTCTGCTGACCGGTCGCTTCACCTCGACGCTACAGGACGTCTCCGGGCAGATGTTGGGCCTGTTCAGCGAGACCATCACACTGCCCAGAATGAGCACCGACGAGTTGTACCACATCGCCGTCAACTATCTGAACACCGCCCATGAGCGCCCATCCGGCGAGGTCACGCCCTTTGCGGCGGAAGTCATCTCCCGGATTGCCGAATACGCCTACCACATCCCCCGGCAGTTCAACCTGATCTGCGAAAAGGTGATGCGCCGGGGCGCAATGAGAGGCGTGGAGCGGATAGATGAACAGACCTTCCTCACGCTCTGGCGGATGGTGCAGGACGAGTTCGCGCTGGAACTCACCCCCGACATCCGGCGGCTGCTCTACGTCGCCCGGCGCAGTGGTGGGCTTTCGGCGGACATTGACGATGCCACGTTAGAGCAATTGGGCGTCGAGACGTTCGTCGAGTTGTTGCCTATGCTCAAATCATTGGAGGGAGATCTGCTTATCCGACAAGAGGACGGGCGACTGTTGCCCAGCGCGTTGGTGCCGGACGAAGAGGAGCGCGGCAACTGAGTCTCTGACGGCTCGAAGCAGGACCCGCGAGCAACAAGCAGCCAGCATTGAGACACGAGGAGCAAACATGAAAGGCATCATCACTATCGCCGGATATGGCACCCGCTTCCTGCCAGCGTCTAAAGCGGTCCCCAAGGAGATGTTCCCCATCGCCGGCATCCCGCTGATCCAGTACCACGTAGAAGGACTGGTGGCGGCGGGCATCACCCAGATCATCGTCGTCGTGCGTGGTGGCAGCGAGGTGGTCCAGCACCACTTCGCGCCCGCCGCCGACCTGGAGCGACACCTGGAGACATCAGGCAAACTGGCGCTGCTGGAGGAGGTGCAACACATCTCCCACATGGCGGAGATCGTCTTCGTGCGCCAGCCCGAGAGGCTGCCCTACGGCAACGCATCACCCGCCCTCGCTGCCCGCCCCTGGCTGACCCCCGGCGAGCCGTTCTACTACATGTTCGGCGACGACATCATCATCGGCGACGTGCCGGTGCCGCGGCAAATGCTTGAGGCGTTCCACAAGTTCCAGCCGGCGGCCGTCCTCGCCACGCAGCGCGTGCCAGACGAGGAGACACACCTGTATGGCTGCATCGAACTGAGGCCTGGCTCTGCTAACGAGATGGCGCGCATCGTGGAGAAGCCCGCGCCGGGCACCGCCCCCTCCAACTGGGTCCAGATCGGCCACTTCATCTTCACGCCGGAGGTTTTCGACGTGCTGGATGACCTGGAGCCGGGGCGTGGGGGCGAACTGTGGATGGCCGACGCGGTGGACCGGCTGGCCGCCCGTTCGTCTGTCATCGTGCAGCCCATCGAGGGCTTGTGGATGGCCGCAGGAGACCCGCTGCGCCAATTAAAGGCCAACATCGAGATGGCCCTGCGGCGCGACGATATGCGAGAAGGCTTGGTCGCCTACCTGCGTTCGCTGGAGTTGTGACGTAATTAGCAGTTAGCAGTCAACAGTTGGCGGCTAGCGGCTAATGGCTGTTGTTCACGTACGTTTGGTATGATGATGGGCACTATTGTCGAGTGCTACGCCGGCACCCGCTACCCCGAGCGCCCGCGCACCTTCCTCTGGGAGAGGGAGTGGGTGGCGGTGGAGGAGGTCGAACGGCAGTGGCGTACGCCGGCCGGGCCGGCCTTCCGCGTCCGCAGCGCCGACGGCCGCCGCTTCACCCTGGTCTACGACGAGGCCGCCGACACGTGGGACGTCCAGTCTGTGCCTGGCGTATCAGAGGAGGTGATGTGACGATCCTGATCGGCATCCTCCTCGCTCTCGTCGTCGGCATCCTGCCGATGGTCGTCTACGCGCTCATCCTGTGGTGGCTCGACCGCTACGAGAAGGAGCCACTGGGCCTGCTGGTCGCCGCCTTCCTGTGGGGTGCGGTCCCCGCCATCATCTTCTCCCTCATCGCCGAACTCATCCTGGGCATCCCCATCTCCACCTTCGTCGAGCCGGTGACCGCCGACCTGGTCGGGGCGGCAGTGGTCGCCCCCATCGCCGAGGAGATCTTCAAGGGGATGGCGCTGATGTTCCTGCTGCTCCTCTTCCGCCACGAGATTGACAGTCCCCTCGATGGCATTGTCTACGGCGGGTTGGTAGGTTTCGGCTTCGCCGCCGTGGAGAACGTGCTTTACTTTGCCTCAGCGTTTATGGAATCCGGCCTGGGCGGACTCGCTTTGCTGACAGTGTTCCGTGCTCTTCTCTTCGGCCTCAACCACGCTATGTTCACCGGCCTGACCGGGTTGGGACTGGCGCTGGCGTGCACCTCGCCCAACGTACTGGTGAAGGTTGGCGCGCCCATCGCGGGCCTGCTGCTGGGGATGACGGCCCACACCGTCCACAACGGCAGCGTGGCGCTGGGCGCTGAATTGTGCTGGCCCTGCCTCATCGCCTTCATCTCCGACTGGGGCGGCGTGTTGATACTGCTCGCTATCATTGTATGGACCTCGGCGCGGGAGCAGCGCTGGATCGCCACCTTCCTGGCCGACGAGGTGGGACAGGACACGCTGAGCCAGGAGGATTACGCCGTGGTGTGCTCCTATATCAGGCGAGTGGCGGTGCGGGCGAACGCACTGTTCAGCGGCAACTTCAGGCGTTGGTGGCACCTGGGCTGCTACTACCGCCTGGCGACAGAACTGGCCTTCAACAAGCATCGTCTCACCCGTTTCGCTGGGGAGGAGGATACACAGGCGCGCGTCGTGCAGTTGCGGGAGCAGGTGAAGGAAATGAACGAGGACGAATGACGAATGACGAATGGCCAATGACCAAAATGTGAATGTACGCAACACCCATCACGACAGTGACGTAGGCAAAAAAACAGAGCCGCCAGGTTGGTTCGGCAGCCCTGGTTTCTGTTTGGCGGGAGTGGATGGGAGTCGAACCCACCGCGGCCCGCTCTGCGCGGCCCGCCACCGGTTTTGAAGACCGGGGAAGCCACCGGGCCCCAACCACCCCCACGAACGTAATACGTAAAACGTAAAGCATAATAAGAATAGCGCAACTCGCGCAATTAGTCAAGTTGGAAGCAGAGAATACGGCCCTGCATCGTCTTGGCTTCCGATTCGGTTTGTGTTACAATTAGTCATTGGTCATTAGTCATTGGTCATTAGTCATTGGTCATTGAATTGATATGCCGCTGTTGATTGACGGACACAACCTCATCGGGCGATTGCCCGGCCTGCGCCTGGACGACCCAGACGACGAGGCCAAACTGGTGGCGCGGCTGCGGACCTACTGTGCTCGCACGGGCAAACGTGTCACGGTGGTCTTCGACCGGGGCCTGCCGGGAGGGCGCTCGCGGGAACTCTCCGGCGGGAGGACGGAGGTTGTCTTCGCCTCCGCCGGTCACACCGCCGACGGAATCCTGCGCGAGCGCGTTCGCCGGGCACGCGACCCCCGTGGGCTGACGGTGGTCACCTCCGACCGCGAAGTCATCGCGGCGGCGCAGGCGGGAGGGGCACGGGTGATGCGGTCGGAGGAGTTCGCTGTCCAGTTGAGAGCGCGGCGTCCGGCGGATGAGGGGGAGAAAGACGTGCACCTCTCGGCAGAAGAGGTCGGGGAGTGGTTGAAGGTGTTCGGGGAAGAGGATAAGGAGTAGCGGCGGGCTGGATGCTTGGTGGGTGCCCCGCCCCAAGGTTCGGCCAGTGCCTACTGCAGGGGGATGCCACTACCCGAAACCCGATGTTGTTGTTCGAGTTGATGGCCTGGTCAATGGAAGGAAAGAACCGGCGCACATCGCAGGGCAGGATGTAGCGGTACCGGCGGGCGAAGTAGGTGCAGCGATCCAACTGTGATGTATGATTGTGTTACTCGTGGTGGCGACGGCGGGAAGTGGGCCCGGAAGGAGGATGGTATGGCCAGTACAGTTGCTCAGATGACCAAAGAAGAATTCAGGGAAATGATTGAGGCATCCATCGAACAGAAGTTGCTTGAGATACTCGGCGACCCCGACGAAGGGTTGGAGATTAGAAAGTCTGTGCGCCATAGACTCTTGCGCCAGAAAAAAGCGGTTGCGGCGGGCGAACGCGGTCAACCATTTGACGATGTGGTACAGCAACTCGGTTTGGAGTAACCAAGATGTATCGTATCCGCATCTTGGACGCGGCTACCCGTGAGTTGGCACGGTTAGACAAGCCTGTTGGTCGCCGCGTTATTGGCCGCATCAGGTGGCTGGCTGTGAATCTGGACGATCTAAACCCAGAACCATTGACGGGCGACCTCGCGGGATTCTACAAACTGCGTGTAGGGGACTATCGCGTTCTGTACGAGGTCCTTTACGACGAGCAGACCATCGTGATTCATAAGATCGGCCACCGCCGTGAGGTTTATCGGAGGCAGTAGGAGGGGATATGTTAGCAGTGGCCGTTGAACCCGAATTGTAGCAGATTTCGGATCTACCGAGGCTCCCAATTTCAGAAAGTCGCAGATGAACTGCGGCTTGATAAGTGGCCCATCACGATCCATTCTCATTCTCCTTCACGACATTGAGGCGCTTCAACCCCGCAGTAGGGCAGCGCTCTCTCCCCATCCACCTGAGGGCTGAGAGTTGATGTTTCGCATGATTTGTGCTACCATCTCACTCAGTTGGACACACAGTTACGTAAGAGAGATTTCTCTTACAGATGATGGTTTTCTATGCTATAATGGGGCGCGTTCTGGCAACGGTACACTCGACAACCACGGAGGTTTCACAGATGAGATTCCCACGCCGCAGCGGCATCCTGCTGCACCCCACATCGCTCCCCGGCCGGTTCGGCATCGGCGACCTGGGTGACACTGCCTACCGGTTTGTGGATTTTCTGGCGGCAGCCGGCCAGTCCTACTGGCAGGTGCTCCCCCTGAGCCCCACCGGCTACGCCGATTCTCCCTACCAGACCCTCTCCGCCTTTGCCGGCAACCCGATGCTCATCAGCCCCGAAAGACTGGTGGAGACCGGTCACCTCTCGGAAGCGGACCTGGAAGACATACCTGCCTTCCCCGACGAGCGGGTGGATTTCGGTCCGGTCATCCGCTACAAGATGGGCTTGCTGGACCGGGCCTTTGCCAACTTCCGGGCCCAGGCCCCTGCCAGCCAGCGGGCGGCCTTTGCCCGCTTTTGCGACGACCAGGCTTCCTGGCTGGATGACTTTGCCCTGTTTATGGCCTTGAAAGAGGCGCACAATCTCCGCCCCTGGCACGAGTGGGAGCCGGAAGTCGCCACCCGGCAGCCGGAAGCGCTGGCCCGCTGGCGGGAGTCGCTGGCCGACGAAATCGAAAACCAGAAGTACCGGCAGTGGCAGTTCTTTGAACAATGGCTGGCCGTCAAACGGTACGCCAACGAGCAGACCATCCGCATCATCGGTGACATCCCCATCTTTGTCTCCATGGACAGCGCCGACGTCTGGGCCAATCCCCACCTTTTCCACTTTGACGAGGCTCTCCAGCCAACGGTCGTCTCCGGCGTGCCGCCCGACTATTTCAGCGAGACGGGGCAACTCTGGGGTCATCCTCTCTACCGCTGGGAGGTGATGGCCCAGAATGGATACGCCTGGTGGATAGCCCGTTTCCGCATAGCCTTCACCCAGACCGATGTGGTGCGCATTGATCACTTTCGGGGCTTTTACAACTACTGGGAGGTACCGGCGGGGGAAGAGACAGCGATCAACGGACGCTGGTTGTACGGCCCCAGCGCTGGCCTGTTACACGCTGTCACCGCTGCGCTGGGCGAGGTGGCGATCATCGCTGAGGACCTGGGCGATTTCGACGCCGAATCGCGTGCTGGCGTGGACGCTTTGCAGGCCGAGTTCGGCTACCCCGGCATGAAAGTGCTCCAGTTCGCTTTCAGTGCCGGCCCGACTGATTCCTTCCTGCCCCATAACTTCACCCGTGACTGTGTGGTGTACACCGGCACTCACGATAACGACACGACCGTTGGCTGGTACCAGGTCACCTCCACAGAAGCGGAGCGGGACTATGCCCGCAAATATCTAGGCCGCGACGGCTCGGACATCGCCTGGGACCTGATCCGGCTGGCGTGGGCAACGGTCGCCAACACTGCTATCACCACCGTCCAAGACCTGCTGAGCCTGGGACACGAGGCGCGGATGAACACACCCAGCACTTGCGGCCCGCCCAACTGGTACTGGAGGCTCTTGCCCGGCGCGCTGACCGATGAGGTCGCAGCACGGCTCCTGGAACTGACCGCGATCTACGGGCGGATGGACTGAGTGGAGTTGTGACGTGGCGCATATACTCCGCAGCCCCTGGTTCTGGGTCGCTGTCGCGCTCATCGCAGCCGGCGTCGCACTGACGGCGGCGCTGGGCGTGCTATATTGGCTGATCGCGGCGTTCGCAGCAGCCATTCTGATGCTCCTCGTCGTCTTCCTGGTCGCGGCCTACGCCGTCGGGCGTGCTGAGCCGCCGAGGGTGCCCCGCCCGCGAAAGGCCCCTCGCTGCGAGCGTATCCCCGTCATCTACGACTGCGACGTCACGATGGGCTGTCCCTTGCGGGACGTGGGCGACGGGCTGGTCTTGCTTTATCTCCTGGGCGAGACCCGCGTCAATCTGCTCTGCGTCACGACCACCTACGGCAACGGCCCGGTCGAGATGACCACCCGCGCAGCCCGCCGTCTGCTGGATCACCTGGGGTACGACGACGTCGCCACGCTGCCAGGCGCGGCCAGCCCCGATGAGGAGCCGGAGATGAACCGGGCCGCCCGGCACCTGAAGGACATCGTCAGCACACAGCCTGGCGAAATCGTCGTCATCGCCACCGGCAGCATGACCAACCTCAAGCACGCCGTCGCGCTCGATCCGGACTTCTTCGAGAAACTGCGCGGCCTCTACTTGATGGGCGGCGTGACCGAACCGCTGGTCTGGAACGGACATCGGCTGGCGGAACGCAACTTCTCGCTCGATCCTGAGGCGGCCTATCTGGCCATCCACGCCGACTGCCCCGTCACCATCGCCACCGGCCAGGCTGGCCTCACTGCCGTCTTCCGCAAAGCGCAGTTCGCCGCACTCCGGGCGTTGGGCGACCCCATCTCGCGGCTCATCGCCCGCAAGATCCGCTCCTGGTTCGCGCTGATGCGGCTCTGGTTCCGGGACGGCGGCTTTGCGATGTGGGATTCGGTCGCCGCGCTGCCGCTTACCCACCCGGAACTGTTTGAATCCGAGCAGGTGCACGTCACCTCGACCCATGACGATCTCAGCACCGGCCGGCTGTTTGTAGACCCCGACGCCCGTGGCCCGGTGCGCCTGGTGTGTGGCGTGCGGGACCTCGATGGGTTCATCCTGACCCATTTCGCCGCCTGGCGGCATCTCTGGCGGCGCGTAGATGCAAGGAGGAGAACGAGCCAATGACACGCATCGTGCTGGTACGTCACGGCCAGACAGCCTGGAACCGGGAGGCGCGCTTCCGGGGCCGGGCCGACATAGAATTGGACGAGTTTGGGCTGAAGCAGGCGGAGGCGACCGGGCGTTACCTGGCCTCTCGCTGGCCTGTAGCCGCGGTCTACGCCAGCCCGATGCGCCGCGCCATGCAGACTGCCGGGGCCATCGCCCGCGTCTGCGGGCTGACCGCCCGCCCGCTGGAGGGACTGATGGACATTGACTTCGGCGAGTTGCAGGGACTCTCGCTCGACGAGACGGCGCAGCGCTACACGGCGATCTATTGGGCCTGGGAGAAAGCCCCCCACACGGTGCACTTCCCCGGTGGGGAGGGGCTCGACGACGTGCGAAGCCGCGTCGTGGCGGCCCTGGATGAGGTGGTCGCCCGCCACCCGGAGCAGGCTGTCGCGTTGGTCTCCCACACCGTCGTCAACCGCGTGCTTCTCTGCGCTGTGCTGGGATGGGGCAACGACCATTTCTGGCGGCTGCGGCAGGAGACCTGCGCGGTGAACGTCTTCGACGCGGAGGAAGACGGCACCTTCACCATCGCCCTGTTGAACGACACCTGCCACCTGCAGGGCCTCTCTGAATAAGAACCCCCTCCGAAAACGTCCACCCTGGCCCCAGTTCTCAGGGGCAGCGCACACTATATCTCGTGCCGAATATGGCCACAAAATTGGCATTGACAAACACCCCATAGAGAGGTATACTGGTGGTGATTATTGAGCAGGGAGGTGGATGATGACTGTGACAATCGTGCCGGTCAGCGATCTCCGGCGGGATACGGCTCGCCTGCTCCAACGTGTTGGAGAGAGCGATGAGCCCGTTTACATCACTCAGCACGGGCGCCCTAAAGCTATCCTCCTGGGCTACCAGGCGTATGAGCATCTAATGGCTCAGTTGGAAGATCTGGCGGACCTGGCTAGCATTCGCGAGCGCGCCGATGAGCCAGTGCGTCCGTTCGCGGAGTTCCTGCAGGAAATCAACGAGGACTAGCCTTGGCTTACGAAGTCCTGATCAAGGCGTCAGTGGAAAAGGAGATTCGACGCCTGCCCAGCAATGTGTGTGAGCGGGTGAACTCTGCTATTCTGGCATTGCGCGAGGAATCGCGTCCGTCTGGTGTCCGCAAACTCAGGCGTGAGGAAGGATGGCGCATCCGGGTGGGCGACTATCGCGTGGTGTACAGCATTGATGATGGCCTGCGCGAGGTGACAGTCTATCGGGTACGACACCGCCGCGACGCCTACCGGTTCTAGCACAACATTGGTGTGCGAGGAGGAACATCCAATGCCCGACCGAGACTTGTTGCGCCAACTTTCCAAAGATGAACTAATCGGCCTGCTGGAGGACGCTGCCGGGAACTGGCTGGCCCACGACGGCCTGTGGTTCCTGGCGGCCGAAGAGAAGTTCGGCATGGAGACCGCCATCGAAGTGGACAGGCGCGCCTGGGAGAAGTTCACCGTCGTCGAGGCCCGGCGCATCATGCGCCGCCTGGGGATCGAGCCCGGCGGCGGCATCCCCGCGCTGAAGAAGGCCCTGCAGTACCGCCTTTATGCCCATCTCAACGTGCAGGAGACGCTCGACATGGACGAACGCACGATCATCTTCCGTATGAACGACTGTCGCGTGCAGGCTGCACGCCGGCGCAAGGGGCTGCCGGACTTTCCATGCAAGCCGGTGGGCCTGGTGGAGTACGGTAACTTCGCCCGCACGATTGACCCCCGCTTCCGCACCCGCTGCATCGCCTGCCCGCCTGACCCCCACCCCGAGGAATACTGGTGTGCCTGGGAGTTCACGCTCGTCGAGGAGGATGGGGGAGAAGCCGGCGACGTGGAAGCGGAGCGCGATGGCTGAAGGCCGCCAGGAGCGGGCGCAAGCGATGGACGCCCGGCAGCGCTTCCTGGAGACGATGCGCTACGGCATACCCGACCACGTGCCTTACGTGGATCAGACCATCCGCCAGGGTACGCTGGACCGCTGGTATCAGGAAGGCTTCCCCTGCGACCGGACGGTGGCCGAGGCGTTCGATCTCGACCGCTGGGAGGTCTTCGGTGTGCGGGAGGAGGTCCCGCTTGATCTCCACCCGCGCCCGGACTTTACCAGCCGCCTGCGGACGCGGGCCGACGTCGAACGTTGGAAGCGGGCGCACGACCCCACGCGACCGCGCCGTTACCCGCGTGACTGGCCCCGCCACGTCCGCCGCTGGGCGGAGCGCGACCACCCCCTGGGCATCCGGGTCTGCCGGGGCTTCTTCCTCTCGCTGGTGGTGGGGGATTGGGAGAGCCTGACCGACGTGCTGTACATGATGCACGACGCGCCGGATGTGCTGGCCGGGATGATCGGTTTCCTGGCCGACTTCCTGGTCGAGGTGCTCACCCCCGCGCTGGAGGCAGTGCAGTTTGACTATGCCCTCTTCGACGAACCTATCGCCTCCAACACCGCGCCGGTCGTCGGCCCCGGCGTTTTCCGCCGCTTCATGCAGCCGCTCTACCGGCGGTTGTGCGACCTGCTGGACGCTCACGGCGTAGAGGTGCGCATCTTCGACAGCCACGGCCACGTGCAGGAATTGATCCCGGTCGTGCTGGAGGCGGGGATCAACACGCTGTGGGTCGGCAACACCAGCCCGGCGGGCCTGGACTACGTGGCTTTGCGGCGGGAGTACGGGCGCGACCTGCGGCTCATCGGCGGGATTGACGTGCGGGTGCTGGAAGCCAGCCAGGCGGCGGTCGAGACGGAGGTGATGCGGGTCGTTCCACCGCTCCTGGAGCAGGGCGGCTACGTGCCGATGGTGGACGGGCGCGTGCGCAAGTACGTGCCCTACGAGAACTACCGGGCGTATCGGGAGTTAATCCGGGAGTTGGCGGAGCGCGGGTAGTGCGCTTATATCCCCAGCGCGGCTGTGCTAGAATGGTGGCAGCAAGGCGCGTTGCAGCCAGATTGAAGTGAGAGTGCTATGTCCCAGACCATTCGTCAACTCGCTCTTCCCCTGGAAACTCACCGCAACCATTTCCTCTTCTCAGACTACTATCTCAATGAGTTGCTGCCCCGCCAGACGGTGCGGCGTGAGGTGGAGGCCGAGGCCCAAGAGGCGCTGGAAGCCATCACCCGGCTGTATGACCAGAAAGCCGGTCTGCTGCCCCACTACAACGAGTCCCAGACAGAGGAGCACTGGATTCGGCCCGTGCTGGACATCCTGGGCCACGTCTACGAGGTGCAGCCGCCGCTGCCCGGGGCGCTCGGCACGCCTGACTATGCATTTTTCGCCGACGAGGAGGCCCGGCAGTCGGCCGCGCCCACGCTGGGCAAAGCGGGGTACTGGGAGACCGTCCTGGCCGTGGGCGATGCCAAGCGCTGGGAGCGCCCCCTCGACAAGCGCATCGTGGATGGCGCGCCCGACGCCTTCACCAACGCCAACCCCTGCTACCAGATTGACTATTACCTGCGGCGGACGGGCTGCGCCTGGGGGGTGGTCTCCAACGGGCGGCGGTGGCGGCTCTATCACCGTGACACCAGTTTCCGCCTGGACGTCTTCTACGAGGTTGACCTGGTTCAACTGATCGAGCAGGGCAAACTGGATGCCTTCCGCTACTTCTACCTCTTCTTTCACGTCGCCGCCTTTCACCCCGACGCCGAGGAGCCTGCCCTGAGCCTGCCGAAGGGTCGCTGTTGGCTGGACGAGGTGCTGGCCCAGAGCGCGGCCTACGCCGTGCGCGTCGGCGACGAACTCAAGGAGCGGGTGTACGAGGCGCTGCGGCTGCTGGCGCAGGGCTTCCTCGATTACTCGACAAACCAGGTTTTTTCTGGAAAACCTGGTTTGTGTCTCGACCCGGCCACCGACCTGTCCCGCCTCCACGACGGGTGTCTCATCCTGCTGTACCGGTTGCTGTTCCTGCTCTACGCCGAGAGCCGGGGGTTGCTGCCTCTCGATAATCCCGGCTACGCCGGGCAGTACAGCCTGAAGGCGATCAAGGAGGACATCGCCCACAAGTTGGACGTCGGCGTGGTCTACCTGGAGAAGAAGGCCACCATCTGGGACGACCTGCGCACCCTGTTCGACATCATCTACAGCGGGCAGGAAACGCTGGGCGTACCGGCCTACGATGGCCGGCTGTTTGACCCGGCCCGCTACCCCTTCCTGGAGGAGCACACCATCGGCGACCGGTACCTGGCCCAGGCGATTGACCTGCTGGCCCGCGCCGGGGCTGTGCTGGTAGGGGCGCGGTCACCGCGCCCTCACTTGAGTTTCGTGGACTACCGCGACCTCTCGATCCGCCATCTGGGCAGCATCTACGAGGGGTTGCTGGAGTACAAACTGGCTTACGCGGCCGAGGAGATGGTCGTCGTCAGGCGGGGCAAGAAAGAGGAGATCGTCCCCTCGTCGAAGGCGGGTGAGGGCAAGGTGGTGGAGCGCATCCCCGCCGGGCAGGCGTACCTGGTCACCGACCGGGGCGAGCGCAAGGCGACGGGCAGTTACTACACCCCCGGCTACATCGTCAAGTACATCGTCGAGCAGACGCTGGGGCCGCTGACCGACGCCCAGGCTGAGGCGGTGGAGCGAGAGATCGCGGCGCTGAAGGCGAAGAACAGGGGCTCGGCGCGGCGGACGCAGGCTTACAAAGAGACGTTGGTCCGCTTGCAGAACAGTTTTGCCGACCGCGTCCTGACGCTGAACGTGCTTGATCCGGCGATGGGTAGCGGGCATTTCCTGGTGGAGACGACCGACTACCTGGCGCGGCGCATCGTCGAGGCGGGGGTAGTGACCCCGGCACTGCTGGATGGCGATGAGGAGAGTGAACTGAGTTACTGGCGGCGGTGGGTGGTGGAGCGCTGCATCTACGGGGTGGATCTGAACCCATTGGCGGTAGAACTGGCCAAACTGAGCCTGTGGCTGGCGACGGTCGCCAGGGGCAAGCCGCTCTCCTTCCTGGATCACCACCTGCGCTGCGGGAACTCGCTCATCGGGGCGCGGGTGGCGGATTTGCAATCGCTGCCGGTGCGAAAGAAGCGGCGGAAGAAAGAGGCCGAGGTGCAGCAGTTGGCGATGTGGGACGAAAGCGCCTTCACCCAGGACATGTACCTCGTGGTGGGGGCGATGCGTCAGATCCAGGAGTACGAGACGGCCGATCTCGTCAGCGTCAAGGAGAAGGAGCGGCTGTTTGAGGAGACGGTGGAGCGGGAGCGGCGCAAGTGGCGCGCCGTCGCTGACCTGTGGACGGCAACCTATTTTGGGCTGGAACTGACGCCGGAACTCTACAACGCCTGTGCGCAGCACATCCAGGGCCAGCCGGTGCTCTTGCAGGCGGCCCAGGCCGAGGCGTATCTGACCCAGGCCCACGAGATATGGGAGGACAAGTGTTTCTTCCACTGGGAGATCGAGTTCCCGGAGGTGTTCTTCGACGAGTACGGCCAGCACAAGGGGGAAGCGGCGGGGTTTGACGCGGTGGTGGGGAATCCACCGTATGTAAAGGCAACTGATGACCCGGAATTCCAGTTGCTCAAAAAGCAACTCAAACAGTTGGGAAGCTCAGTCCAGGTACGCGGAAAGATGATGTACGAGACCTTGCACCTGAAATGGGATCTGTACATCCCGTTCTTGGAGCAGGCGTACAATCTGCTTGCAACAAGAGGGCAGATGGGGTTCATTATCCCTGACTCTTATGCGATCACTCCCTACGCGGCTAAGTCAAGAACCCTGCTCGCTACTCAGACAACCATTCAACGCATCGATCACTTTCCCGACATTTTTCTGTTTCCTGGAGTCTCTGTCCACAACCTGATTGTCGTCTGTAAACGAACACCGCCCGGCCCTGAGCATGTTCCGGGGAGGAGACTGCACACCGACGAAAATGACGTCTCCCAGTATGTGGGCCTTCCGCCAGTCACCCAAGCGGAATCCCCATGGACGGTGTTTAGCCCACTACAGGTGATAGTGCGTTTCGATCCCAGGAGGACTATAGCACTGGGGAGGCTGTGCTACGTAAACAAGGGCGGCACACTCCAAAGCCACGACATCAAGTTTCGAGGGCTCTTTCGCAAAGCGAGTCTATTGTCGGACGTGAAAGATGCTACTCATCCCAAGCCTTATGTTGAGGGCAAGGACGTTGGCAGGGGGTTTATTGAGACTGTTCGGTACTTGGAATATGGAGAGGGCACTCGAAATCCTGCTATGGTGATGGAGCCCAGGTTCCCGGAGATGTTCGAGAATGAGAAGTTGTTGTTTGGGAAAACCTCAGGAGTCTATTGGGATCGTGATAGTCTCTGGTGCGATCAGAGTGCAAGGGTAGCTGTGCCCTTCTACGGATTCAGCGGGAGAGAAGCCCGGAGCGTTCGTGAACAGCTTCAGCAGGGCGAGATTGAGTTGTCGAAGCACTATGCTCTAGGATACTTGTTTGCCGTGTGCCAGTCCAGACTGGTTGCTTACCATCTCGCGACCTTCTCTACCGATGTCCGAGACAGAACTCCTGAAACTATCAAGTCTATCCCCATCCGCCGCATCGAGTTCACCACCCCGCCGGAGGAGCGGGAGCGGCTGGTGGGGGAGGGGCTTAAACACGAAGAGCGCGAAATGGCACGAATGGCGCGAAATACCCAGGACACTTTCGAACCTTTCGCAGACTTTCGTCCCTTTCGTGATTCAGACCTCGGCCGATGGGTGGGTGCTCGCCTCTCGGCCGAGCCCGAGCAATCCGACGTCGTCCACGACCTGCTGGCTCACCTGGCCGAGCAGATGATCGAGATGCACGAGGCGAAGCAGGCCGAGGTGCGTGGCTTCCTCGATTGGCTGGCGAAGTACACCGGCCGGCCGGTTGACGACTGGGCACTCAAGACCAACCTGCGCCGCTACTACGAGCACGACTGGGCCGAGATGCAGCGGGTGCTCAAGCGCAACCAGCGCAAACTGCCCGGCGTGAACCTGGACGTGGACGCCTACAAGAACGCACCCGCCGCTAAAATCCGTGCTGCCTGGGAGACCTCGATGGACACGCTGCGCCCGCTTCTAGCGCGTATCAAGGCCACCGACCGGCTCATTGACCTCATCGCGTACCGATTGTACGGGCTGACGGAGGAGGAGGTGGCGGTGGTGGAGGGGCGTTTGAAACACGAATGACGCGAATGGATGTGAAAGGCACGAAAAAGAGAGCGCGAGTTTCGCGGTTTTCGCGCCCTTTCGTAAACTTCGTGTTTCAGAATCCGCGCCAGCCCTGGCCCTTGCCCCAATCCCCACTTTCCGGTATACTACCCCTATCAGCAAGCCGGGCTACCGCCCAATGGCGCCAATCTTTGACTATTGTGCCCTTCCTGTAGGGGCGCGGTAACCGCGCCCCTACAGCGCGGCGGCAGGGCCCGCCCAGGAGATCCCTTTGACCAAGCGGGAGTTCACCCCCACCACCGAATACCGCTACAACCGCACCAGCCCCCTGCGCTGGATCCTCTCGCACGTCCTGCGCTATCCGCTCCTGCCATTGGGGATGGTGCTGACCGGTATCCTATCCAGCGCGCTGGCGTCCTGGTCCCGCGTGCTGCCTGGACGGGCCTTCGACTGCGTCCTCAGTATCCTCGGCCTGCTCGAAGGACCGTTTGAATGGTTCGGCCTGGAAGCCGCCTCGCGGACATTGCTCTGGATCGCGCTGGGCGTGCTGGCTACCCGCATCGGCCAGGGGCTGCTCACGCTGGCCCGCAACGCGGTGGTGGAGTTCCTGGCCCAGCGCGTAGAACGGGACGCGCGCGACGAACTCTACGTCAGCCTGCTGGGCAAAAGCCTCACCTTCCACAGTCGGCAGCGCGTCGGCGACCTGATGGCGCGCGCCACCAACGACGTGCGCCAACTCAACATGATGCTCAGCCCCGGCGTCAACCTGACCTTCGACTCGCTGATGGGATTGGTGATGCCCATCGTCGCCATCGGGATGCTGCAGGCCGAATTGCTGCTGATACCGCTCGTCTACGTCGCACTCTTTGCCGTCACACTGTACCACTACACCCGTGAACTCAACCCCGTCTCCGATGCGCTGCGCCAGCAGTTCGGCACGCTGAACGCCGGCCTGGCTGAGGCGATTTCCGGCATTGAGGTGGTCAAAGCGAACGCACAGGAGACCCAGGAGCAGCGCAAGTTCGCCGCCGACGCCCGCAGATTCCGTGACCTCTTCGTGCGGCGGGGCGAGATCCAGGCGCGCTACCTCCCCTTCCTCATCTACGCCTTCGCCTACGCCGGCGGCATCCTGCAGACGCTGCTACTCTTCCAGAAGGGGGCGCTGACCGCCGGTGACGTCGTCGCCTACGTCGGCCTGCTCAGCCTGTTGCGCTTTCCCACCTTCCACTCGCTCTTCACGTTTACCCTGCTGCAGATAGGGGTGTCCAGCGCCGCACGCATCCTGGCGGTGATCAATGCCGAGACCGAATTGGACGAGAACGAGACCGGTGTGTCCAAACCGATCCGGGGCGAGGTGGTCTTTGAGAACGTCAGTTTCGGCTACGACGGCAAGCCGGTGCTCCGCAACGTCAGTTTCCACGCCCGCCCCGGCGAGACCATCGCCATCGTCGGGCAGACCGGCTCCGGCAAGACGACCCTCACCCGGCTGATTGACCGCATCTACGACGTGACTGAGGGCCGCATCCTGGTAGACGGCGTGGACGTGCGCGATTGGAGACTGGAATCGTTGCGCTCGCAGATTTCGGCCATCGAGCAGGACGTCTTCCTCTTCTCCCGCTCCATCGCCCAAAACATCGCTTTCGGCGCCGGGCAACAGGCCAGCATGGAGGAGATCGAGCGTTATGCCTGCCAGGCGCAGGCCCACGAGTTCATCGCGGGTTTCCCTGAGGGATACGACAGCGAGGTCGGCGAGCGCGGCGTGGCTCTCTCCGGCGGGCAGCAGCAGCGGATTGCCATCGCCCGCGCCTTCCTGGCCGACCCGCGCATCCTGATCCTCGACGACTCGACGAGCGCGATAGACAGCGCCACCGAGGACGAAATCCAGCGGGCCATGCGCGCCGTCCAGCAAGGGCGCACTACCTTCATCATCACCCACCGCCTCTCGCAGATTCGCTGGGCCGACCGCATCCTGGTCCTGCGCCGGGGCGAACTGGTAGACGAGGGCACGCACGACGAGTTGCTGGCCCGCTGCGAATCGTACCGCCGCATCTTCGCCCGCTACGACGTCGATCTGCCGCCGCTGAAGCCCCCACCCCCAACCCCTCCCCCAAAGTCGGGGGAGGGGAGAGACCGCCCCCCCTCTCCCAGCAGTTTTGGGAGAGGGGGCCGGGGGGTGAGAGCCAGGAGGTAAGGACTGTGGGCTTTGTTCTGCGTGGCCTCGACACCGAATCCTATGACCGGGAATACGGCAACGTCGAACTCCTGCGCCGCATCCTGGGCTACTTCCGCCCGCAATTGCGCGCCATGCTCGTCGTCGCCCTGATGATCGCGTTGGGCTCGCTGCTCGACACCGGCGTGCCGATCCTCATCTCGCGGGGCCTGGACCGGCTGCTGGCGAACCCGCCCCCACACCTGCTGGCCGTGTTGGCAGGCGGCATCCTGGGGCTGCGATTGCTCTCGTGGCTGTTCAACTTTGTCCGCCAGACCTTCTCGGCCCGGACCATCGGCGACGTGGTGCTGCAACTGCGCGAGGACGTCTTCAGCACCGTCACCCGGCGCGACCTCTCCTTCTTCGACGAACACCCCACCGGCAAGATCGTCAGCCGCGTCACCTCCGACACGCAGGACTTCGCCGCCGTCGTGGACCTGACGATGAATCTGTTGAGCCAGGTGCTGGTCGTGTTCATCATGGTGGCCGTCCTGCTCACCATCCAGCCGGGGTTGACGCTGCTGATGCTGGCGATGAGTCCCTTCGTCGTCGCGCTGGCGTTGAGTTTCCGGCGCATCGCCCGCCGGGTCACGCAGAACGCCCGCCGCATCCTGGCCCAGGTCAACGCCAACATCCAGGAATCGGTCAGCGGCATCGGAGTCGCCAAGTCCTTCCGTCAGGAAGCGACGATGTACGACGAGTTCGCCGCGTTGAACCGGCGGACCTACAAGGTCAACCTGGCGCGCGGGCTGACGTTCGTATCCATCTTCCCCATCCTGGGAGGCACCTTCGGCATCGCCCTGGCGGTCACCCTCTACTTCGGCGGGCGCAATGCGCTGCAAGGGGCCATCTCGCCGGGCGAGTGGTTCCTCTTCATCCAGGCGATGGGGTACTTCTGGTTCCCGATGGTCAGCATCGCCTCCTTCTGGAGCCAATTCCAGGACGGTCTGTCGGCTGCCGAGCGGGTCTTCGCGCTGATGGACGCCGAGCCCAGGGTCATCCAGACCGGGAGCAGGCCGGTGCCGGAGTTGCAGGGCCGGGTCGAGTTCCGCAACGTGAACTTCTCCTACACCGGCGACGAAGTGGTGCTGCCCGAGTTTGCGCTGACCGTCGAGGCGGGGGAGAACGTGGCGCTGGTGGGTCACACCGGTGCGGGCAAGACCAGCCTGGCGCGGCTGATCGCGCGCTTCTACGAATTCCAGTCCGGGCAGATTCTGGTGGACGGGCAGGACATCCGCGCCTTCGACCTGGCCCAGTACCGGCGGCAGTTGGGGATTGTGCCCCAGGTGCCCTTCCTCTTCTCCGGCACGGTGGGCGACAACATTCGCTACGGCAAGCCCGAGGCGAGCGACGCCGAGGTCGAGGAGGCGGCCCGTCAGGTGGGCGGCGGCGACTGGTTGGAGGCCCTGCCCGACGGCCTGCAGACCGACGTGGGGGAGCGAGGGGCGCGGCTTTCGATGGGCCAGCGACAACTGGTCGCGCTGGCGCGCGTGCTGCTGCACGACCCCGCCATCTTCATCCTCGACGAGGCCACCGCCAGCGTGGACCCCTTCACCGAGGCGCAGATCCAGGGCGGGCTGGAGACGGTGATGCGGGGCCGCACCTCCATCGTCATCGCGCACCGCCTTTCCACTGTCAGGCACGCCGACCGCATCCTCGTCATCCGCGAGGGCCGCATTATCGAGGAAGGGGACCACGAGGGGCTGCTGGCCCGGGGCGGTCACTACGCCGAGTTATACAACACCTATTTCCGCCATCAGTCGCTGGAGTACATCGAGCGGGGTGGGAACCACTGAAGCACTGAGTGAATGATGGTACACGAGCAGACTGCCAGCACGAAGCCGCCTACCGCTGACGCCGGGTAGGAAATCCACCTGGGCGCGTCCCGGCCCAGATATCTGGTGGTGGCCTCTTTGGGGATCAGCGCGGAGAGCGCGCCGGCGATGAAGAAGGTATGTCGCTTCGCTCCTACTCGACCGGCGCTGGACTTGCTCATTTCCCAACGCTCCCCCAACTTCTATATGCGCCCCCATGCCCTCAATACTCATAGCAACTGCCGCCGATGAACTCCCGCAGGAGCGAGTCGGGCGGGATGGCGGAATCGTCCTCGACCGGCGTGATGGACTGCAGGAGATGGTACACACGCTCGGCGCGCGTGAATGCATCCTCACGCAGCGGGTCATCCCTGTACTGTTCTACCCACTTCTCGAAGTGATCGAACAGGCTGACCCGCATGATGGGGAGTTCGTACGGCAGGCCGCTGTTGACGATGTAATCGGTCATGTTGATATAGGGGATGATGTGGCGCATCTCGCTAGAGCGAACGTAGTGCCAGTGCTCCAGCGTCCGCTGGGGATCGTAGGAGCGGTGAACGGCGTCGCGCACCATGCGGCGCATCAGCCGCAGGTCCGTCCAACGCACGAACCTTCCATCAGGGCCTTTCATCTGCAGCAGCGGCTCGATGTACAGTTTGAACTTCTGTTCGTCGTCAACGGACTGCGTCATGCCAGGAAACAGGCCGTGTAGACTGTCAATGAGGATGATGTCATCCGGCCCAACCCGCATAGGGGTATGATCGTCATGTCGCTTGCCGGTCTTGAACTCGTAGAAGGGAATCCGCACCTCCTCCCCGGCGATCAGGCGCACCAGGTGCTCGTTGATGAGTTCCAGGTCGAGGGCCTGCGGCGTCTCAAAGTCATAGTCGCCGAACTCGTCTTTAGGATGGAGTTCCAGATCGAAGAAGTAATTGTCCACGGTGAGGGGAATCAGGCTGAGGCCCATCTTATTCAGCAGATGGCTAAGTTTGACAGTTGTGGTCGTCTTGCCGGAGGAGGAGGGCCCGGCGATGATGACAATCTTCACACCGTCCCGGCACTCCCTGATGATCTCGGAGGCGGCTGTAATGTCCTCGTTATAAGCGCGGTCGGTCTCCCGCACGATCTGAGGGAACTCCCCGCGGGCGATGTGGGTGTTCAAGCGCTCGACGGTGTGGAGGTCATGATCCACGGTCCAGTTAAGTACCTGCCAAATCTTGCGCCAGGGGATGTTTTCGGAGGGACGGACCGAGCGCATGGCCCGCTCCCGCCGCTGACGGGCGCGTTCGTCGCGGTAGAGAATGTAGGCTTTGGCCGTTCTGGCGTGGCCGCTCTCAACCAGCACCTTCTCAACGATGTCCTGGATTTCCTCGATAGTAGGGATGTGACCGGGCGGTGTGGTCTCCTCCAGCATGGCCACGACCTGGTCAGTCAGTCCCTCCGCAATGGAGCGGTCGCGCCCGCCCACGGCCACCGCCGCTCGATAGATGGCGTTGGTGATGCGGTCCTTGTTGAACGGAACCACAGCACCCGTTCGCTTGACCACGTGCGTAATCTTCGCCACGTCGTGCCTCCTGCCTTATGTCATCGTCGCCGCATCTCTGTCACATTGTATCACAGTTGGAGGCAGGACGTCAAGGCCCGGCGTGATCAGGCGGGCCGACTTGTTGGTGCCCCTGGCGGGCAGAAGGCCACACTTCCGGTCGGCTCCAGGCGGCCATCGTCAATCTGGACGAGTACCGGCAATTCCAGCGTTTTCGGCAGGAACGGGAAGCGTTCTTCGAGTGGTTGGAGGCTACCGCAGCCCGCAATGCCGAGCGCAACGTGGGTCTGAGCGACGAGGAGGTACTGGCGATCATCAAGCAGGCCCGCGAAGAAGTCGCCTCTGCTGCGGGGTAAGCCATGCTGCGCGTGGTCATTGACACCAGTTCGCTGGTCAGTTATGTGCTGACCTGGGGCGAGTTGATAAGCCGGGTCGTGGCGCACTGGCGAGCCGGCGACTTCACGCTGCTTTCCTCCCCGGCCACGCGGGCTGAACTGGCGGGCGTGCTGGCCCGGCCGGCCATCCGGCAGTTGGCTACAGCTCCGCTGGACGAGTTGGTGCAGGGGCTAGAGCGCTTCTCAGAGCATGTACCAGGGGCTCTGGAAATCTCCGGCGCTTGCCGGGACCCCAAGGATGACAGGTTTCTGGCCTGCGCGGTGGAGGGAGGTGCCCACTACCTGGTGAGCAGTGATCGGGACCTGCCGGATATGTCCGCCACCGGGACGTGGCTATTGTCAATCCGGGCCAGTTCCTGCTGGCAGACGTGCTAGCGAACATCCAGGCCACCGTGCCCCTGGAGCCGGGGACGGCGGCGCGGGTGGCGGAGGCGGTGGTGATGCTGGAGGGTGAAGAGAGGGCCTGATTGTCCGCGCAGGCGGACAGCCACAAGTGGTAAACAAGTACCAGGCGGTGCACAGCAGCCCGCCGGTTCAGGCCGATTCGGCCAGCACCGCCCGACGGAAGATCGCCAGCCCCTCGTCCACCTGCTCGCGGGTGACGGTCAGCGGCGGGATGAGACGGATGGTCTGGGTCCAATGGCCGCAGGGGTAGAGCAACAGCCCGCCCTCGAGCGCCCGCTCAAGGATGCGACGGACAGCTGCGGTGTTGGGCTCCTTATCGGTGCCAGGCTTGACGAACTCGACGGCGATCATCAGCCCGACGCCCCGCACGTCCCCCACGATGGGCGATTCGGCCTGCAACTCACGCAACGGTCCCAGCATATGGCCGCCCTGGGCGTGGGCGTTCTCCAGCAGGTTCTCCTCGCGGAGCACGTCCATCGTCGCCAGGGCCGCGGCGCAGGAGATAGAGCTGCCGCCGTAGGTGGTGCCGTGCGACGCCGCTCCCCACTCCCTCATAATCTCCCCGCGCGCCGCCGTCGCGCCCAGCGGAAAGCCGTTGGCGATGGCCTTGGCCAGACAGATGATGTCTGGCTCCACGCCGAACGCCTGAGCCGCGAACCACTCGCCGGTGCGGCCAAAGCCGCTCTGCACCTCGTCGAAGATGAGCAGGATGCCGTGCCGGTCAGCAATCTGGCGCAGCGCGACCAGCCAACTGCGCGGGGGCACCACGTAGCCCCCCTCGCCCTGGATCGGCTCCACCAGGAAAGCGGCCACGTCCTCAGGCGCGATGACGTACTCGAAAAGACGCTAAATGTCCTCCAGCGCCTCCTGCGCGCATGCCTCCGCGTCGGGCGCTGGCGAGCGAAAGGGGTAAGGAAAACGGGCGAAGTACACGTCGGGGACAAATGGGCCGTGGCCGGTGCGGTACTTCACCTTGGAGGTGGTGACCGTCGTGGCCCCCAGCGTGCGGCCGTGGAACCCGCCCAGGAAGGCGACTAGCCCGCGCCGCCCCGTCACGTAGCGGGCCAGTTTGAGCGCCCCTTCGACCGCCTCGGCTCCGCTGTTGCCGAAGAAGAACATATCGGCGCCGCCGGGCATGACCTGCCCCAACTCCCATGCCAGCCGCAGCAGCGGCTCGTGGGCGATCACCCCGACGGGCGCGTGGACCATTCGCTCCATCTGCTCGCGGTCCGCCGGCAGGTTGGGCCAATCCTGCGCCAGGCAGGGGGCCAGCAGGTCATCCAGGTGTGCGACCAGTTCGTCAAAGGATGAGTGCTTTTCCACAGTTCGGTCCTCCTCTCACATTTCACGCATCATGTGAATTTCAACACTGTGCACAACACGAAAACGCCTACGATGAAGGCCAGCCAGAGATAGTCCGCAGGGCAGGCGGTGAGCGTCTCGATCTCGGTGGGCTCGACAGGTGCACCGAACCCCTTGGTCTCCATCGCGATTTGGAAATCGTTCGCCTTGCGGAAAAGCAGCAGGATCAACGGCGTGATAATCGGGACGTAGGCTTTGACAGCGCGCTTGACCAAGTTCATCGAGTCTATGTCGAAAGCGCGCAACTTCTGCGCGTCCACTAAGGCAGTCTGTCAACATTTGAATCACTGACACGGGGTGGCTGTTTCAGAATCGGGGAAGTTGCTGGCGGTGGAGCATTGCCTCTTTCGCGTGCCGGACGCCGCGCTCCTGTCTCACCCCAGCAGCGACGGCACCCGCGCCGTCAGGCCGCGCAACTTAGCCTGGAGCAGCGTGAAGGCGGAGACCAGCGGGTTCAGCGGCACCATCATCACCGGCGTCACGCCCATCAGACGGGCCTGGTAGCGCGTGTTGGTCATCAGGTCGTTGTGCGCCTCCACCCGGTAGATGCGCCGGTCGGGGTAGCGCCGCGCCAGCGTGTCCCCCACCTCCCTGCAGGCACACGGTCCGACGATCAGGATGTCACCCGGCAGGTCGTCCAGGTCCACCTCCTCGAAGCCGGAGCCGCAGACCAGGGTCCAGCCCCCCTTGCCGTGGTAGTCATTGTAAAGCATCTCCTGGATGCACTCGGAGTTTCCCCGGCAACCCTCGACGCAGGCATTCGTGCGGCCCACCACCCACCGCACGTCGGGGAAAGCGGCGCAGCAGCGTGTGCGGGAGACGTTCGGTGAAGCGGCTCAGCGGTACGCCTTGCACGTTAATGCGCGCGATGTCCCCCTCGCCCAACCCCCACTCGGCGCACAGCCGCAGGTGCTCGACCTCCTCCAGGCCGTAGCCCAACACCCGCGCCCCCACCACGTCCACCGCCAGCGTGTCCGGCCCGCCGATGAGGACGTTCATCGGCACCAGGCACTCCTCCAACAGTGCAGTGCACGGGAAGTGACCATGAGCGGTACCGGTCACCCCCTCGACAATGCAGAAATCGGGCTGGGTGAGGGCGTAGAGCGCCGCCAGCCGCTGGTGAAGCGTCCCGTGACTGTGCTGCTTCATCCGGTCGGCGTCAACGGAGAACGCCTGCTGGTTCTTCACCCCCAGCGTCACCGTCGCCATCGAGTGGGTCTTCAGTTTGGGCAGGCTGAGGTAGAAATTATCGCCCCGCTGGATAATCTCGTCGTGCAGGCGGCGGGAGACGCGGGCGCGGGTGCCGTCGCGCAGGTCTACCTCGACCGTGGGCCCCTCGTCCAGATAGACCGGCTCGGCCCCGTAGCGCCGGCAGATGTCCGCGTAGCCGGTGACTTTGAACACCAGGCGCGTGAAATTGCCGCCGGTGCAACTCTCCATCACCGCCAGGCGAGTGTAGCCATGATCGTGCAGGTAGGCCAGGAGCGCTTCGAGGACGGCGGGGTCGGTGTACGTGTGGGGGGTGAAGTGAATGCCGTTGGGTTTGATGTAGATGGTGCCACCGTTCCTGGGAATCACAGCCCCGACGCCGCCGTGTGGGGCGAAGATCGCCTCCAGCGCAGGTTTGAGGCCCTGGGTCGTGTCGGCAATGACGACGGTGGGCATGAGATACCTCCTTTACTTGACCCCCATCCCCACCCCTTTCCCCTATGAGGAGGAAGGGAGACCATGATACGGGATAGACTCCCCTCCCCGCACCGGGGAGGGGCTGGGGGGAGAGGTCAGACCCCCCTCCCCGCACCGGAGAGGGGCCGGGGGAGAGGTCAGACCCCCCTCCCCGCACCGGAGAGGGGCCGGGGGAGAGGTCAGACCCCCCTCCCCGCACCGGGGAAGGGCCGGGGGAGAGGTCAAACCTGAGCAGCGAAGCGCTCAATCTGCGCGACCTGCACCGCCGTGGGGCGGATAAAGGGACGCACCTCCCGGATGCGCGTCCAGGCCCGGTCGGACGTCAGACCGGTGCTGACCAGGTAG
>Ga0315549_1001108_pt1 | contig 28873 bp, 23 predicted proteins | sample SalMarSW160200MG_FD_203101 | JGI IMG/M metagenome (GOLD analysis project Ga0315549, IMG submission 203101) | Salt marsh sediment microbial communities from the Plum Island Ecosystem LTER, Massachusetts, United States - Salt Marsh Sediment SW1601-200 ... | reverse complement strand
TCAATACTAAAAACTCCAACCAGTTATTATAAATAAATGTCATGTTTTCCCTCCCAAATGTGACATTTATTTATGAAATTAAAGTAGGACATTTATTTATAATAACAACATACCTTAAAAAAACCCTTGACATTAAGTTTTATTTCGTTATATTGTTAGCTATAAGGATAATGAAATTTTTAGTCAAACAAAATAAAAAATGGGGGTGCGATAATGCAGTTAACTGTGCAATTAAAATTTGGCAAATAAGGCCTTTTCTTCTTTTACGGAAGATGAGGAGGGAAGGCCGAAATATTTTATTATGTTTTCTTCAATGAAGATCACCCATCGTAGAATAATCGTAGAATAATAGAATTAGATTATAATTTTTATTTAAAAGTAAGTTTAGATGTAAGAATGTTAAGTTTAAATGTAAGAATGTTAAGGAGGTTAAGAAGTGAAAAGACTTTTAATTTTATCAAAAATGTTAGTGTTACTTGTTTGTTTTAGTCTTATGCTTTCTGCCGCCAATGCTGGTAGCACCATTAATGGTAGGCTTATGGTCCCATACGTAGTGGATGCTCCTACAAACGACGGGGTAGAAGATGCATCGTGGACTTTCCAGGATGTTGGACTATTTACTTTAATTGACGGTAATCCCCCGATGGGGGCGGAAGATGTATCAGCATGGTATAAACTCGCCTGGAATGAAGATGCTCTTTATCTTTTTGTACATGTTGTAGACGATACTATAGCGGCTGTTGCGAATTCCTGGGAATCCGACTGCGTAGAAATATTTATCGATGGTCAAAACGAAAAAGCCGGCGCCTTGGACGCTAATGATGTCCAGTGGAGATGGGTTGCTGGAGAGGACACTCTGGCTCTTTGTTGGGCTAGTGGTGATAATTTACGCCCGGCTGAATATTATCTTTCTTGGACAGAAAATACCGACGGTTATGACATGGAGCTGGAAGTGCCTGTAGCAGGTCTGGAAAAATTAGGTACCCCGATGGCGATTTCCATGGCAACAGGTACTGAAATTGGTTTTGACCTTCAGGTTACCGACAACGACTCGATTAAGTCTGATGATGGATTAAGATGGTTTGCCGCTGGAGGCAGCGACTACGGGGTTCCAAGCGCCTGGGGAACAGTGAAGTTTGATGGTACTAATGACACTTTGCAGATACCACAGGTTACGATTGCGCCTTACATTGATGGATTGCTGGATGCTGAGTGGACCTATGCAGATGTTCCGGAAATTACCATGAGTGTTATTGGAGGCGGTACTCCTAATTGCCCCGATAGCGGAAAACCCGACTTCTCCACATCTTTCCGTGCAGCCTGGAATGCCGAGGGTTTTTATCTCTTTGGCAGGGTAGTAGACGATGCTATAAGGCTACATGCTGATGACTGGCAGTGTGACTGCTGGGAAATTTATTTCGACGGCGATGACTCCAAAAACAGCGATTACAGCGACGGCAACGATGTTCAGTGGAGATTTGTTTTTGGGCAAGATAGCGCAACTCAGGGTCCATCTTCTTCTGAATGCGATATCGCGTGGGAACAAACCTTCGTTGGTTATAACGTAGAACTGGCGATTCCCACTGCAACTCTGGCAGATACCAATATCACTCTTGCGTCAGATGCGGTAATCGGCTTCGAAGTTCAGGCCGCGGATAACGACGGTAGTGTTCGTGAGGGTATTACGAAATGGTGGAATAAGAGCAATGACTCATATCTGAATCCAAGCCTCTTTGGAACGGCTATATTATCAGCGGTAAATGAGGACAAAGTTCCGGAAGAAGTGGCTACCAACATCAAACTATCAGCTCCTGCTATCCTTACCTCAAACGCCACTATATCGTATACTGTTCCGGCGAGAAGCTCTGTGAAGTTAAGTCTTTACAACTTAGCCGGTCAGGTAGCAAAAACTCTGGTTAACGAAGCACAAAGTGCTGGAATATACAATGTTCCTCTTGAGGCGTCCGGTCTCGCGAATGGTGTATATATATTAAAAATTGATGCATGCGGTACAACGGCTATAAACAAGGTGTTGCTGATTAAATAAACAGTTTTTATATTTAATCGATACTTATGCCTGTGGCACACTTTGCCACAGGCATATTTTTTTAATACAAAATTTGGTTTCTTAGATATTAACTTTTTCGCAAAGTTTGTTTAAAGGACATCCCCCACAATTAGGGTTTCTCGGAAAACAGATATTCTGTCCCAGGGTAACAAGAAAATCGTTATAAGTTATCCACCACCTCGAAGGCAGTTTTTCCCTCAGGGCAAATTCCGTCTCCGTCGGATTGTTTGTTCTGACATAACCGAATCTATTGGATATACGGTGAACATGGGTATCGACGCATATACCCGGTTTTCCAAAACCAATAGTTACAACCAGATTCGCGGTCTTTCTTCCAACACCCGGTATCCTAAGCAATTCCTCCAGAGTATCGGGAACCATACCCTGATATTTATCAATTATAATACGGGCAAGAGAGGGAAGCCTTTTTGCTTTTGTACGAAAAAAACCAACAGGGTAAATCAACTCTTCAATTTCACCTGGAGGTAATTTTGCCAACGCACGGGGAGTCGATGCCTTAATAAATAATCTCCGGGAAGCTTCTCTTGTAACCGCATCTTTCGTTCTAGCGCTAAGTACAGTTGAAACAAGTATCCTAAAAGGATCCTTCGTCTCACTTGCTATCTCCGTTACAATAGGAGCTTTCCATTCCTTGTATTTCTTCTTCAGTATATTTAAAACCTTTTCTATAGTACTATTATCCATTGAGGAATTATATTAGAACCCCGGCAAAAGGCAACCACCCCCCAACCACCAAAAACTAATTGAACCACAGAGGACACAGAGAAAAAAATATTAAACCACGAAACACACAAAATACACTAAACCCCACTACCCCTTTTGGCTTTGTGTTTAAAAAAACACACTAAAAAAATAATTAGCCACGGATAAACACAGATAAAAATAAACGAAAAAATCTTGAGTTAATCTAGTGAAATCTCGTGGTTAAAAATGTTTGGGAGTGGAGAGTTTTTATTCCTTGACATATAAAATCAAATTCATTATAATACTCAAAAAGGAGGAGATATGCGAAAATTGTTTTTATTGTTTTTTTGTTTGTTACTTATTTCCGGCTGCGGAGGCGGCAGAACAGTTAAGAGAATAGCCACAGATGAAGTTACGGATCTCTCAGGAAGATGGAACGACACGGATTCGAGACTTGTAGCAGAAAGCATGATTTCCGAAATGTTATCCCGCCGCTGGGTTATCGATTTCGAACAGGATAAATTAAAAGAACCCGTAGTCATCGTCGGCTCAGTCGTAAACAAGAGCTCTGAACATATAGATGTAGAGGTCTTTATAAAAGATATAGAAAGAGAACTGATAAACTCGGGTAAAGTTAAATTTGTTGCTTCAAAAAATGAAAGAGAAGAGATAAGAGAAGAAAGAATGGATCAACAGATGTACGCTTCCGAGAAAACAGCCAAAAAGCTCGCAGAGGAAGTAGGCGCCGATTACTTCTTAATAGGTTCCCTCTACTCGGTAGAAGATTGGTTCGAAGGGAAGAAGGCTATTCTGTACACGATAAACCTCGAATTAATCAACGTAGAAGAGAATACCAAAGCCTGGATAGGAAATAAAAAGATAAAGAAACTTATTGAACAAAGCGGATATAAATGGTAGTGAATGCTGCTTAAGCGTTTTTTTGCTGTTTTTTTAGCGGTTTTTATCCTGCTTTTTATCGGCTGCGCTTACGTACAAACTCAAGTCAAGCATTATAAAGGCATTGAAGAGGACTTTTCCTCACGTTTTTACAGTGGAGCGGCAGAGAAGATAGAGAAGGCTAAAAACGAAGGCAAGTATGAAGGCAAGGACAGGGTCCTGTATTACCTGGATATGGGTATAGCATTACACTTCGCGGGAAGGTATGCTGAGAGTAATGAATTTCTCGATAAAGCAGAAATTGCGATTGAGGAGAACTTCACCAGGTCCATCTCAAAGATGATGATTTCATTCCTGCTGAATGACAATGTTCTTGATTACGCCGGGGAAGACTACGAAGACATCTTTATCAATATAATAAAGAACCTTAATTATATACACTTAAAAAAGACTGAAGACGCAATGGTGGAAATACGCAGAACTAATTTAAAATTGAACCGATTGCAGGATAAATATAGCGGTATGGCAGAGAAATTAGGTGAAAGCAAAAAACTCAAGGAAAGTGAAACCGAGTTTAGTTTTAACCCCGGAGAAATAAATCTCAGATACTCCGTTACCGGCAGTTACCTTTCAATGCTCGGATACAAAAGCATGGGTGACTGGGACGATGTCAAAATTGACAGAATAAAGCTCTTGGAAGCTTCTTCGGGCAGGTTGGAAAATTTTTCCTCGGAAATTTTGTCACCTGCAGCAGAAAACACAGTTCCCGTTTACACCCTATGTTTCGCAGGCAAGAGCCCGGTTAAAATACAATCCACTCTGTTGCTTGACTTCGACCCGGACTTAAATATGGCAAGAGTTATGCTCCCGGGTAAAAAAAATACGGAAATTAATTCTTTCAGATACAAAAGCGATAACGAATTACATTTAAAATTTGCGGTTCCGGAAATAGCAAGAAGGAAATCCGGAATCAGGCATATCAGGACTCTTGTAAACGGGAAGGCTCTGGGAGAACTGCACCTGATTGAAGATTTCGGTCATATCGCAGAAGAAACCTTTAAAGTAAAAAAACCCCTTATTTACCTTAGAGCCGCGTTAAGAACCTTAATCAAAGCTTCTATAGATGCTAAAGCAAAAGAAGACATAGATAAGAAATACGAAGACAAAAAAGAAGAGGAAAAAGATAAAGAAGAAGAAGTTAGGGAACGAGGGAAAAACAAATTTATGGCAGGACTACTTAAGTTTGCCGTGGATGCCGTAACCGATATAACCGAGAATGCTGACCTCCGATGCTGGAGAACTATGCCCGGAAGGGTTTACGGCGGAAAAATCGATCTTCCGCCGGGCGAATATGAAATCGTCTTCGAATATTTAGATGAACGCGGTAATGTTGTAGATTTAGAGAAAAAAAGAGTTCTCATAGATAAAAACGATATGAACCTAATAGAGGGGGTATCGTACAGATGATTAAAAATCTTTGTATTGCAGGATTCCTTATATTTATACTTTTGGGATGCGCTTCAAACGCTTCAAGGACTGAAAGAAATAATTTCCCTGAATGGATTGAAAATCCGGATACTTCATACCCAAAAAGGCTCTACCTGACTGCTGTAGCAAGCGCAAGCTCGCTCGACGAAGCGAGGCAGCGTTCGATTGCATCTCTTTCGAGCATTTTTTCCGTAAACGTAAATCTTGACAGAAGAATTCTGGAAGCATATTCCGAGAAAAAAAAGGATGAAGAAATCGATTGGCAGCATTCCGTAAATCTCGTCAACAGAAGCGTTCTCACCAGCGAAAACGAACTCATCAACGTAAGAACGGCAAAAACTTATTTCGACGAGAAAACCGCAACCTTTTACGTCCTTTCTATAATAAGTAAGGCAGAAACGGAAATGCTTTATCTTGAGGAAATAAAAAAGAGCGATAAATCTCTTGTGAGTTTTTACCAGGAGGCTAACCTTGCGGAAAACAAAATCACAAAATTTATTTATCTTAAAAAATGCATGGAGCTAATCAAAATCGGTGAAGCCCTCCGCTCAATTCACAGAATACTTTCCCTCATGGGTGACACCCCATCCCTACCCATTCCAAAAGAAGATATCCAGGTTAAACTACAAGAATTAAAGACACAGATAATAGCAAAAATAGAAGCATCCGGAAGCGAGAAAGAGAAACTTTCTTCCTATTTAAGAGAGGTGGTATATCAAATAGGTTTCAGTGTCGGAGAAGAAAACCCGGATATTATAATCAAAGGTAACCTGGATATAGCCCCTCTCGAATTCCCTCGTGAAGGAGAATTTGTTCGCTGGGAACTTACCGTCGACGTGACGAACGCAATGACAGGTAACACCATGAATACATACACAGCAAGCGCAAGGGAAGGACATGTTTCACGTGAATCTGTCAAAGGAAGAGCTCTGGACAAAGTTAAAGAAGAGCTTAACAATAATTTCTACGAAAACTTTACCGCGTTTTTAAGTGAATCCTACGAAAAATAGCTTAATGCTATAATATCGATCAGATACAGCAAAAGATTTATCTTGAATAAAGCCCTAAGGATAAAAGGAGTTGGAATGTTTTATAGACTATTCAAATATTCATTTTTATTACTTTTAATTTTAACATTAACCTGCACACGTAAATCACCCAAAACATTGGAAACTAAAGTAATTGACAAAATCCACGAATTAAACGGTTCGGATAAGGACCCGCAGTCTTTTGCCGCACCGCAGGGTGAACCCCTGCATCTATATCCCCCAAAACTAAAATTAGTGAAAATATCTGCGGATACAGTTTACCTCACGGTTATAAACGACTTTTACTTAACCCAATCCATGGGAACTACAGGAGCGGAAGATTATATCGTCAACTCGGCGACTTCACTCTTGGAAATTGACGGAATAAACTATGTTGACTACGATTTTGCCATGGGTGATCATGCCTATCCGGGTACCTTTTCCAAAGCAGGGTACGAGGAAAGAGAAGAATAAACCCTACCCCCCTCCCTATCTAACAATAGCCACAGATTTACACAGATTAGCCTAGCGCGGCAAAGCCGCTATTTAATTGCCACAAAGACACTAAAACACAAAGCCCCACACCCAATTTTATTGTATTTGTTTAAAACCCATCCCACAACATCTGACAGGAACAACAAATCACACTAATTACACAAATTATTTTTTTTCTTTGTGCCTTGGTGACTTAGTGGCTAATCTTTTTAATCTTTTTGCAAAAAAAACAAAAAGCTGACTGACAGTACTACAGAGCCCATAACTTTGAACAAAGAGCAAGCTTTAATAACACCCTTAAGATATACTTATTGATACCAGGCGTTTCCTAAAAGTTGATTTCGTGATTTTTCGTCATTCAGAAGGAGTAAAAGTTGTCCTTCTTCAAAACCACTGGCATAGAGTTTTTTAATCCAATCGGTTATTTCTTCCCGAGACGGTTTACGACCACGATTATGCGACGGATAATATCTCTGCTGTGCCCCAACAATCTGGGCTATAATTGCCTCTTTTTGAGATAGATTCATTCCTTCTCCCTCATAAATTACTATATACAAATCGTACGAAAAAAAATATAAAAGTCAAGTACTTTTTTACCACAAGACACAAAAAAACCTTTACCACAGAGAGCACAGAGAAAAAACGAAAAACACAGAGAACACAGAGTTTTTTTTGTTGTTCCTACTCAACTACTCAACGATTTAACCACTCAACTTAGATTCGAAGAATCTATGATAATGGACGCAGATTAAACAGGATTAACAGGATTTATTTATTAGTCCAAAGTCAAAACTAACTCCAAAATAATCTTACATGGAGACACAAAGAACACAAAGTTTATTTTTTGTTTTTTATTTTGACTCAAGACACACGACTCATGACTCGGGTAGTACTAACTACCCCTTACTCTCTTCCCTCCGGTTTAGGGCGTAGTTTTTTATCTTGAGTCCAGCCATTATTCGCATCTATAAAACAATCAAACATCGGGATATAAGGTTTAATATCAACAAGTGGTGTATTATCAAGAATATCTATCCCGCTCACATCTAAAATGTTTTTATTTCTTTTTTCCAGTTTTACTATAGAAAAGCCAATTCCATTTGGTCTGCAGGGATGCCTGGACGAGAAAACCCCATGCGGAGCATCATCCAAAAAAGTTGGCCGGCATAATTTAACCTCACCTGCCCTATCGAATATAAAAAATAAAATAATATGCGAGAAAGTTTCTATTGTTTCTAACGCTTCTTCATATTCGGTAAAAATTTCAATCTGTCCTTTTCCTTCAGGTATAACATTTCCCTGGATTGGACATTCCTCTTTTATCTTGTACGGACTGTGAACTATTCCTATTTGTTTTATCTCAAATTCCATTTTTCACTTAAAACTCAAACTTGACGTCTTTAATTCACATTAATGCGGTGCTGAAGTAACGTTCGGCACGATCGGGAAGAACAGTAGTTATATTTCCGCTAACTTCACGGGCTAACTGTCGTGCTGCCCAAACGTTTGCGCCGGAAGAAATCCCTACCATCAAGCCATAATCTCTACCCAATTGACGGGTCGCTTCAATCGCATCTTCATCGGTCACCTCAATAACCTCATCCACCAGGGATACATCCAGAATCTTAGGCACGAATCCATCTCCAATTCCTTGTATCTGGTGAAGTCCGGGTTCGTGTCCGAGAAGGGCAGAAACGTCTTTGGGTTCTACCGCCACAATCCTAACATCCTTATCATGCTCTTTAAGAAATTTGCCTACACCCTGGAGTGTTCCTCCGCTGCCAACACCGGCAACAAAACCGGCAATATCTCCTCTCATTTGACGCCATAGTTCATGAGCAGTTTCTTCATAGTGAATACGGGGATTATCAGGGTTTTCAAATTGCTGACAGACTACAACGTGTGGATCCTCTGATAACATTTTTTCAACATAATCTACAGATCCTTTAATACCATCCTCGGCGGGAGTAAGTATAAGTTCCGCTCCCAGTGTGCGTATCAGTTTTTTGCGTTCTACACTCATGTTTTCCGGCATAACGATCCGGACCTGATATCCTTTCAACCGGCCTACAAGAGCGATCCCGATGCCGGTGTTACCCGAGGTAGGCTCTACAATAATCGAATCTTTATCAAGACGATTGTCCCTCTCGGCACCCTCAATCATTGCCAAAGCGACACGGTCTTTGATGCTTCCACCAGGGTTCAGGTACTCCGCCTTTACAAAAAGATTTTCTCCTTTCAATTGAATCATCGGAGTATTACCAATTAAATCAAGAATATTATCGGTTAACATCTTCCCTCCACGCTCATTATAATATTATATAATAAACTTTAAATTAACATAATTCATACGCCCTAATATAAATTACAAAAACAGTTATGTCAAGAATCGAATTGGGCTAACGTATGCCGAATTGTTAAATAGCTGTTTTAGAATTACTATGTCAACCCTCCCATTAATTCACGCTGACTTCCGAGCAAGTTCATTGCTAATTTTGTTTCTCTATGGCAAAAAAATCGAGAGGGAGAGAAAATAACGCTCTTGACTTATGGGCAGAAATTCCATATGATTATATATACCAAAATAGGGGGGTATAGTTTGGACAAAAAAGATGATTCAATAGAAGAAATACTAAAAAGGTTAGTAAGTATTGATTATAGATTAAATTCGATCGAAGGGTTTCTTAAGGGAAGACAAGAAGAAAAAATATCAGAGGAAGAACTTCCAGAAGAAAAGGAAGAAGAAACAGCTTATCTTATTCGGGAGGAAGAGGAGAAGGTTAAAGAGGAGCAAAAACCTTTTGTATATGAAGAGCCCAAAGAGTCAACTAAAATAAAAGACATAGCCGTTGCTGCCGCTGACCAGGAAAAAATCTGGATCAATGTTTTACACAAAATTGGGATCGTTGCGTTACTAATAGGCGTAGGGTTATTCATTAAATATTCATTCCCATACATTGGACTCTGGGGTCGGATCGCGATAGGTCTGTTAATAGGGACTTCTTTACTCTATTTGGGAGAGAAATTGATGAAAGAGTACGGGACCTATGCTTTAGGAATTTCAAGCTGTGGAATCGTAATTCTATATTTCTCGTTTTATGCCGGATCCGCTTTCTATGAATTATTCCCTCCCACCGCAGCTTTTCTTCTAATGCTGCTTGTTACAGTTCTGGGAGTATTGTTATCGCTCAGGTATGATTCCAGTGTTATTTCCTTTATTGCCGTTATAGGGGCATTTCTTACTCCTTATGTTTTCAGGGGTGGTGAAATTACGCCTGTAGCGCTTACTATACTTTTTTCATATCTTGCCCTTATAAACGGATGGATTCTTACGGTAACAAAGCTTAAAGAATGGAAATTTTTGAATATTCTGGCATTCTCTCTAACAGCAATGATGCTTCTTACCACAATTAAATTCTCATCGGAAAACGGCTACCCGTGGGTATTTCTTACGTTTTCCACGATATTCTTTGCGCTTTTCTTTTATCTCCCAAGAAAAAAGAATGCAGAATCGTTTGTAATACTCTTTTTAAATCCATTTCTTTATTATTTTGTTCTTTGGTTTGTAACTTATAGGATAAATCCTTATATTGCGGGGACATTGGCATTAGCTCTGTCGGCATTCCATTATTATGAAGGTTCGCGTGCTGAGAAGAAAAATTCACTGGAACTTGCATGGTCTTTTACAAGCCTCGCAATTTTCTTCCTCACAATTGCAATTCCGATATTCTTAAAAGCAAATTGGTCTACTTTGGCCTGGGCTGTTGAAGGGGCAGTTATTCTTTCGCTGGGTAGAAAGGAAAAGGTTTTAAAAATTCTTCCTCTTGTACTACTTGGGATTGCTGTCTTTAAAATGTTTTTTATCGATTATTTCCTACTTGAGCTTTTCCCTTTCTTTTTTAACTCAATAATAGTCATTGCCGCCGTATTCCTTTGTGCTAAACTTCTATCCGGATCCAAGGAAGACGAAAACAAGGAATTAATCGGTGCTTTGAATATATTTGGTATGCTTCTGGTGTTCACCTTTACGCTTACGGGAACAGACAAGTTCTTTAATGATTTCAGTCATCTTGACGAAATGAGATCCCTTGTACTTTCGGTTCTCTGGGGTGTATATTCACTTGTTTTATTCGTAGCAGGTATAGCCAAAGAGAACTCGCCCGCAAAGATTGCCGGATTCTTAATGGCTTCTCTTACGATATTGAAGGTATTTTTCTATGACTTATCTTATCTTGAAACAACATACCGGGTCTTATCTTTTGTGGTCCTGGGAATAATACTACTTACAATTTCGTTTATTTATCAAAAGAAGGTTGGCAGGATAAATGAAAATAAGTAAAAAATACGTTTGGTTGATTACGTTTATTGCAATTATACTTCAAGCGGATTTTTCGAAAGCGGACTGGGAATTTAAAAAACAAATTGCGATAAGCAATGTTGAAGGTGTCGCGAGCGTTAAAATCGATGCCCAGGTCTATAATCATTCCAAACATGACCTCTCTGACGTAAGAGTTGTCAGTGATGAAGGAGAAGAGATTCCTTATAAATTAAAAGTGGTGGAGAGTAAAAGAGAAACAGTACGCTTTGAACCTAATCTGTACAATCTCTCTAACGTACCGAATGAGTACACGGAATTTTACCTCGACATGGGTGAAAAAACCCAAATTATAAACAAGATACATATGGTCACTGGGAATAAAAATTTCAGGAGAAAAGTCGAAATCTGGGGAAGTGATGATGGTAAGAAATGGCTGAAAATTAGGGGTGACGCGAATATTTTTAGTTTTTATACCGATGATTATAGAACATCATTGACCGATCTAAATTTTCCCGATACAAAGAGAAAATATTTTAAGGTTGTTATATGGAATAAAAAAGAAAAGCCTCTTGAAATAGAAAGATGTTGGGTGTACAATGAAAAGGTCTTTGAGGCTTCCCTTGACGAGATACCCGCCAAAATTGTATCAAGAAGTGAGAATTACGAGAAAAAAAGGACCGAGATTATTCTTGATGTTGTTTATAAAAATATTCCAAAGAAAGAAATAAACCTTAAGTTTGTTTCCGGGGGATATTACAGAAGTGTTTGTGTCTTTGGTTCGGATGATTCGGAAGACTGGTGTCGTCTTGGCTCTGCAGTGATATACCGGTATAATAAAGAAAACAGAAATAATGTTATAGGTTTACCGGAGTCGAAACAAAGATATCTGAAATTATTTATATATAACCAGGATGACCCACCGCTCAAAATTGATGACATATCCATTAAAGGAAATCAGCAGTTTATTTATTTTCCTGTAAAGAAGGACAAAAAATATTCCCTATTCTACGGAAATTCTGATTCTAAAAGACCAGTCTATGAATTCGAGAGATTACTCCCTTTTATGAAATCCGAAAAAAGCATAATAACAGATTTGAAGAGAGAACAGGTTAATCCGGATTTCAGCAAAGTTAAAAAAGTAATCAAAGGAGACGAAAAGTTTTTAATCTTGCCGATGGTTGTTTTTGTCGTTATCGCACTTGGTTTTTTAATAATTAAATCATTAAAGAGGATAAATGAAAAAAGATAAAAAGGACAAAAAAAGCAAAAAGGGTAAAAAGGCAGCAAAGGACAAGAAAGCCAAAAAAAGTACAACCCTCAAAAAAAGTAAAAAGGTCGAAAAGGTTACAGTAAGTGCGGATATTGATTATGAGAATCTTGATAAATCTGATGTTAGTAAGAAATTAACTTTGATTGAGAAGCTGAAGTTAATTCGTAATTGCATTGTTCTTTTAATTGCAATTGCAGCTATTTTTATTTTTTTGAAAGATAGCCTTGTCGTTTCCGAAGAAATTGATCTTATCGTTATCTTTTCAGCGATTATATTTACCTTAATTGCTTTTCTGTTATTTGTATTTTTTGTAAAATGCGTACAGGATATAAAAAACGGTTCTGTTAACATTTTTAAAGGCGTTGCCCAAAAAGGCTCTGACGATGTTCTTTATTCTTCTTATTTGCCGATATGTATGATCGTATTGGACCGAAGGGTTCATCATGTCGGCATCAATCATTACTTGAAGATTAAGAATAATGATTTTTTGATTATAAGAAGAACTCCGGTTACGCGGTGTATAGTAAGTTTTGAAATAGTTCGTAAAGATAAATAACACAATTTTTACGTTTAGGATATTAGGCTAACGGCATAAAGACTTAGAGCACGCTAAATTTTTTATTGCCGATGGCTTTCGGAAATAAACATATTCTTGACAAATCCAGGTAAATATCTACAATCTATGAAAGAAAGGAATAATTGAATTTTAATAATATCTCAAAATTGAAACCGATTTTCGAAGGGGCTTTTTTATGATTCGTAGAGATTACTTGATAAGGCTTATAGAACAGTTTGCTGAAGCTTTAAGTAAACTCTTAAAATTAAAAAAGGGGGGGAATTATGAAGAGGCACTCTCTCTTATTGGGCAAACATACGAGGAGCTTCTGGGCTTTGATTCTCTTTTCATAAATTCTTTTAACACAGATGATTTAATTTCAATCATTGCAATAGATGGAGTTCCGGACGTAAACAAATGTATAATAATTGCAACTTTATTAAAAGAAGAAGGTGAAATTTACGAAGCTCAAGATCAGGCAGATATAAGTAACCAGAGGTATTTAAAATCCCTGGATATTTTCCTAAGAGGTTTCTTATCCGAGGAGGAAATAATGCTGAATGATTATTCCTATGACTTAGAAAAGATTGTTGATAAAATAGGTAAGGAAAATCTCACTGGAGAGATCAGAAACCGGCTATCTAAATATTATGAAAAGATTAATAAAAATAAATAAACATTATCTGACGGTATTCTGTATTATATTTATTGCTACTATTGATGTGATTACAAGAAATAATGCTCAACTATATTTCGACCCGGGTAAAACAGACTGGGTTATAAAGGGTATCTTGGGACTTACATACAAAACAAATTATGGTGGTTTATTTGGCTGGGGGAGTAATTGGAGATACTTTAATCTTTCTAGTATATTTATTTCAGCTTTTATTTTGGTAATTTCCTTTATCTATTATTCAAAGCTCCATCAATATCTTACATTATCCCTGAGATTCTTTTTTATTCTATTAACCACTTCCCTTTTAGGTAATCTCCCGGACCATATCTTTCTGGGATATGCAAGGGATTGGATTGATTGGTTTGGTCCGGGTGTAGCTAATATAGCTGATTATTGTACATTTGCGTCTCTTTTTCTCCTACTTATTGGTCTAATCCTACATCCGGAGATTACCTGGAAGAGATATAGAGAGTACAACTCTTCTTCACTTAAAAAACAACTCGGGTTCCATCTATTTCGGAAAGCTAAGAATGATAATCATACTTAGATTGCATATAATTCTACCTGCTAATCACTGATAGCAAAATTTATCCTTGATAAATATTGGTAATTTTCTGCGATGATAAATTTAAGATTTAATCTTCCTCACTCATCCCAATTATCTGTTCTGAACGGCGAAGCGGGAAGTCCTTCTTTATTGAAAAGACTCGCAACGGAACCGTTTGTAAAAGCGTATCTGACCGCGATCGGGTCGTAGGCATTTTTACTGTAAACTACCACGGTGTTCCCTTTAATATAGGCTTCCGCGTCTACAAATACTTTATCCTCTCCGGCAACTTGAAATCCCGTAAGTGTGTCTCCCTTTGCCTTGAGACCACTTCCGACGTGATCGAAATATAATGTTATTCTACTGCCTTTTTTAAGCATGGATTTGTAAACCGGACCGGAATATACAATATCCTCTTTTCCGTAATCTTTGGCAAGAGCCCACAGGGCAAGCCGATTTCCCACGCTAAGTTTGTCCGGCGGATGAATGTTGTCCACCTCTGCTATGTCTAGAGTTACAGCCATACCTGTATTTGGTATGGATAACATGGTTACAAGTTGTGCTTCGCGGAGTTTTGCGGAAGCCGGATCGTCTTCCCCATCGTATACGTAAGGGGCAATTTGCACAAAGTAAAACGGAAATTTCCCCTGCTTCCAGGCAGCTCTCCAGCTTTCTATCATAGCAGGGAAAAGTTTTTTATACTGTTCGTCTCTTCCTACGTTCGATTCTCCCTGATACCATATTGCGCCTTTAATTCCGTAAGGGGCAATAGGTGCAATCATCGCGTTGTATAGAACTGTAGGAGTGTATGCGGTTATTCCCTTGAAGTCCGGTCTTGTGGTATAGAAGTCGTTTTCCTCGGCACCGAAGGCATAAAAAATACCTTCCCTGTATTGTGCGACGGGAAGATACTTCCACGCTCCGGAAAGCTTTATCGGTTTTACGTCTTTCGCATTCATCGGAAAAATTTTCATTTGTTCTTCTTTGCCGTAAATTCCCCCACCACCCTGCAAATCCACTACTCTTACCGCGATTACATTTTCGCCTTTTTTAATCAGATTGGAAGGAATTTTATATTTACGATCGACTGTCCAGAAACCCATCCCCTCATAACCTCCGATTCTTTCGCCGTTAAAAAAGGTTATGTCTATGTCATCGATGGGACCGAGCTCAAGCATTAAATCCTTGCCTGCCCATGATTCGGGAATATTTATTTTTTTTCTGAACCAAACTACTCCGTCAAAAACTCCCAGTTCAACGTTTTCCCACTGGGTAGGAAGGTCCATTTTTTTCCAGGAAAAATCATCAAAATCCGCAAGAGGACAATTCGTATCGCCAAAGCATACACCTTTACCTGAAAGCTCGTCACCAACGGTTGGCGTAATCACAGGATGGGAGCTGAGCCAGTTAATGTATTCGTCTTCTTGTGATGAAAGGTTGCCGAGATTCGCAACGAAATCCGAAAAGCCATCTACCCTACCAAGGTATTTGGGAGCAACCCATGATTCAGCGGGTGTACCTCCCCAGCTTGCATTGATCAGTCCAACAGGAATTCCGAGTTCTTTATTTATCTTCTTTCCAAAGAAGTAAGCAGTCGCGCTGAAATATTTTACCGTTTCAGGATTACATTCCTCCCAGGAACCTTTACAATTTTCTCTTGGTTCTGTGGAAACACTTTTTGCAATTGTAAAAAGGCGAATTTCCGGATAATTTGCGTTTTTTATTTCTTCATCGGAATTTTTAATAGTGTCTCTGGGAGGCCAACCCCCGAGAGGCATTTCCATGTTTGATTGTCCGGAACATACCCATACTTCGCCTACAAGAACGTTTTTATACGTTATTTCGGAATCTTTCCCCTTTATTTTTATTTCGTACGGACCGCCTGCTTCAGGCGTTTTGAGTTTTGCTTGCCACTTTCCATTGGTTTTTGCCTTCACGCTGATTTTCTCTCCCCATGTTGAAATTACTTCTATATTCTCACCCGCGGAAGCCTTTCCCCAGATTGGCGCATCGGTTTTCTGCTGAACTACCATGTTATCACTAAAAATAACAGGCAGTTCAAGCGCTTTTGATTCAAGCACGGTTACTCCTATCAGTAAAAAAGAAACCAATAATAAAATCTTTTCCATTTTTATACCCCCAAATTTAATTTTGATTGTTATATTTTATTACAATAGAGAATATATATAATTTTTTTTAAAATTCAAGCATCAATCCCAATCCCGCTTTATTTTCAACCACAAGATTACACAGATTTGCACAAGATTTTTTGTTTTTGTTAACATCTAGCAGTATAGCTTGGTATATTAGTAAAATAGGTAATTGGTAACAGGGATTCTTCGAATCAGTTAATTGGTTAATTAGTTGATTTATAAAAACAATATAATTTAAATTTTCCTCCGTGTCTTTGCCTGCCCTGCCTGCCCCGTAAGGAAGTTTACCCTGTGAAATGCGAAACGATATTTAACAGGGAATGACCGTATCGGGGTGCCTCTGTGTGAGATTAATTTGGTGTTGTCGGTTGGGTTTTAAATAAACACAAAAAAAAATGGGGTGCAGTGTGGGCTCTGTGTCTCTGTGGCAAAAGTATTTTTTTAGTTTTCGTCAAATATAATAGACTGATATTGTAAAATTCTATTATTTTTTACCTTGAATTTTATATTTTTCGGAGTATACTATAAATATGAAAGATCTTCTCCATAAATTAGGAAGTGAAGAGCTTAAAAGAATAATGGATTGTTTGGATTGTTCTTTTGTGATTTTGGATAAATCCGGAAACCTTCTTTTTAGTAACAAATTTTTCAAGGAATGTGGTTATTCTGTTGATTCGATTATTCCTGATGATATCGATTTGGAAAATCTTAAGTCGAAAATCGAAAGAAAAATCGAGGTTGAGTGTGAGGGGAAAGTGGACCAGATAACAATTGAAATTACTCCTTTTAAAATTTCGGATACTTCGAAGAATATTTTTCTTGTTAAAGTTTGTCCGCAAAAAACGGATCTCAGTGAGATTATAGAATCCTGGTATAAGACAATAGATGCCATAAGTGAGATGATTTATGTGGTGGACGAAGATTATAATCTGGTTAAGCTAAATAGCGCTGTTGCTGAAATGAGCGGAAATCATCCAAGAGATTTAATAGGAGAAAAATGTTATAAAGCTGTTTTCGGAAAGGATAGGGTCTGTAAGGAATGTATTCTTCCAAAGGTGTTTGAAGTAGAGGACAAAGAGAAACTTCAGTCTATAAGGAATGAGTGGGGTAGGTCTTTCCTTGTTTCTGCCGTTAAAATAAAAAACGGAGAATATCTGTTTATCATGGAAGATATAACAAGGGTAAAACAACTGGAAAGGAATCTTGCTGAAGTAAGAAGGTTTACATCTATAGGCGCTATCATTTCTCATATCAGACATTCTGTTGGGAATGCGGTAAACGCTATGAAATGTTCGTTGCAAGTTCTTGAGCATATGTACGAAGATATTGATGATTCAAAAAGAAAAGAGTATTTGACCAGATCTCTTGGAGAGATAAAACGCATGGAGTTATTGCTTTCCACCTTAAGAGAATTTTCGAGATATGAGGGGATTGGTTCTTTTGAGGTGAATCTTACCGAATTGATTTTAGATTGTGAAAAAAGTTTTAATAAGTATTGTAAAAGTAAAGATGTCGGGTTCGATTGCGTATATGAAAAAGAGGATTTCTTTATAAATGGAGATAGTCCTTTAATTCTTGTTGCGCTCACGAAAATCCTGGAGAATGCCGTAGAGGCAATGGAAAATTCTTCGAAGAAGGTTCTATTATTTCAATACTTAATAAACAATACCGAGGCAATAATCAAAATTTCCGATACAGGTAGCGGAATCTCAGAAGATGATTTGCCAAAGGTGGCTGAACCATTCTTTACTACTAAAAAAGATCGAGCCGGTCTGGGGCTTTACCAGGCTGCTAAGATAATAAAAACGCAGGGTGGAGATATTGAATTTGGCAGCGAGACAGGAAAGGGTGCGACAGTAACGATTTCTTTCAGGAGTAGTAAGTTATGAGTGAACGTATGGTTATGCTTGTTGATGATGATATTTCGTTTCTGGAAAACATGAAGGATGGTTTGGAATACTCAATAAAAAATCTCAAACTTATTACACATACAAATGCAGAAGACGCCTGGAAGTCTCTTGGAGAGCATCCCATATCTTTGCTTATAACAGATCAGAAACTACCCGGTATGAGCGGGTTGGAACTTGTTAATCTTGTTGACAAAAAATATCCTGCCATTCCAATTATTCTTATTACAGCCTATGGAACTCCGAAATTAAAAGATCATGCAATGAATAGAGGCGCCATTAAGTTTGTCGATAAACCGATAGATCTTAAAGAAATGATTAGGGAAGTAGAAAAAGGGTTGGAACTCTCGGGGGATGAATTAACCAGTATAAGAAAAATGTCTCTCGCAACTATCTTAGAGCTGATAAGTATGGAAAAGAAAACTGTTTCTGTCGTTGTTAAAACTCAAAAAGCAAATAGAAGCGGTAGAATATGGTTTAAAGAAGGGAGCCTGATTGACGCTGAAGCAGATAATATTGAAGGCATAGAAGCTGTTTTTGAAATGCTTTCTTTCGGTGATGTGGATATTGTTGTAAGAGAAAGAGAGCATAACAGGATTACCATCTCCGGTGTGTCTCTTGAATATGTTTTGCTTGAAGGGATGAAACGTTTAGACGAAAAGATAGTTGAAGAAAAGGAAGATGTCAAAGAGCATGAGGAGCCTGATGATAAAATCCATAGGAAAAACAATGAAATTAAGGTAGAAACAAAGAAATTTGACAAAGCAATTGATCTTCTGAAAAAAGAACTGGGGAAAGCTTTGTTAGCCACCGATATTTTTACTATTACAGATAGCAATACGCTGACTTCTTACAACAGTTTCCCTAAAATCGGTAAACTTCTCAATGGAATGACTCAAAATATAAATAAGTATCTAAGCGAAATGAAATTGCCATCTATAAATGGATATTATCTAATGGACCTTGAAGATAACAAAACCCTAATAGTTATGACATTTAGAGAATACCGATGGGCAATACTTGTGGATAGTCGGGAGCTAAAGCTTGGTCTACTTATTAATTTAATTTTGCCAAATGTAATAGGGATGCTTCAATAAAGGCGTGATTAATGAATAAAGCTAAGGTTGTTGTTTTTGGTAAACCGGAAGCAAGGTAAGAGTACACTGATCCAACAATTGGTTCCCGGAACTTTGGATGTCGAATATGGGGGTAGGACAGTAGCATTGGATTATGGAAAAATTATTTTCAGGGGGCAGGAATTTCATCTCTTTGGAACTCCCGGTCAATCACATCTAACTCCTGTACGTGAATGTCTGACACAAGGTATAGATTTTGCAATATTTGTAATGGACAATTCACGCCATTTAGACAAGGAAGATATAGAATTATTAAAAGAATTGGAAGCTTTAAATGTCCCTTATCTTATTTTCGTTAATCAAAAGCCGGAAATTAATCCGGAGAAAAGAAAAATCGATAGATTGCTAACAGATTTTACGAAGCCCTTTCAAGTTATTGAAGGTTCGGCAAAAACCGGAGATGGTTTATCTAAGTTGTTGTTTGCACTGGAGGATGTGGTTGATTTAATAAGGCAGAAGGATGATTGAATTTTTAAATTGAAGTGAATACGTTAATTTACGGAAAGGATATTGCGAAGGTTAAAGTTAAAACCTGGAAACTCTTCTTCCAATTAGTGTAAAAATTGTTTAAGTCTTTGGTATAGTTGGCCAAAGAATTCAATTGCTTCTGAATCTTTCACCTCAAGAGTCCATATCGCGGCAAAGCCGCTAAAATGTAAAGATTAAATATCAAAATGAAAAATGGCAGATCAAAGTTCAAAAATGAATAAAAGAAACAGAGAAACAACGAATCACACGAATAACACAAATAAATTAAAAAAAATTACCACAGAGTACACAGAGAAAAACAGAACACACAGAGGACACAGAGAAAAAAACATTAAACCACGAAACACACAAAATACACTAAACCCCACTACCCCTTTTGGCTTTGTGTTTAAAAAAACATACTAAAAAAATAATTAGCCACGGATCTACACGGATAAACACAGATAAAAATAAACGAAAAAATCTTGAGTTAATCTGTGAAATCTTGTGGTTACCATCTGGGGTGTGATGTGGGCTTTGACGCGTTGTTTCCTCTTTTATTCCCTGGGATAGTAAACTTTCGGATTGATGTTGTATTTTTTAAGCTTAAGATAAATATTTTGTCTTGTCATTATAGCAATTTTTGATGCATCGGTAACATTTCCTTCCTTTTGTTTTAATAGATTTCTAAGATATTTCTTCTCAAAAGATTCTTTTGCCGCTTCATATTCAAGAATATTTGAAGGTTCAAGTTCCTCGCTTCTGCTTGTTCGCTCAGGCAAGTGCTCCGCAAGGATAGTTTTCTCCTGGCAAAGTATGACCGCTCGTTCGATCGCATTCTCAAGCTCACGGACGTTTCCGGGCCAGGAATAACGCATTAATACTTCCATCGCTTCATCGGAAACTCCCAGGATCCCTTTACGATTTTTATCGGAATAAGTCTTTAAAAATTTCTGAGTAAGCAATGGAATGTCAATTTTTCTATCCCTGAGAGGCGGCAAGGATATTTTAACCACATTCAGACGGTAATATAGGTCTTTTCTGAAATTTCCGTTAGCTAATGCATCTTCGATATTTCTGTTTGTGGCTGCAAGGATTCTTGTATCGGTCTTTCTTTCGTCGGTGGAACCAACAGGATAGAAAGTATTGTCTTCTAATACTCGGAGCAGCTTTGACTGAAATGCAGGTGATGTTTCCACAATTTCATCAAGGAAAATTGTCCCCTTATGGGCAATCTCAAAAAGTCCCTTCTTTTTCTTGTTGGCGCCAGTAAAGGCTCCTCTCTCATAGCCGAATAATTCACTTTCAAGCAGTGTTTCCGGCAGGGCACTACAGTTTATGGCAACAAATCGGTTTTCTTTTCTTGTTGAATTAAAATGTATCGCTTTTGCTACCAGTTCTTTGCCGGTTCCCGATTCTCCCTGGATTAATACCGTTGCCTCCGCGGAAGCTATCCGTTCGATTAATTCGAAAATTTCGTGCATTCCCTTGCTTTTTCCTATTATTCCGGAAAAACTAAATTTTTCCTCGGCCGTTTTCTTTAAAGATTGATAGCTTATCATTAGTTCCTTCTGCTCTATAGCTCTTTTTAATATTTCCAATATGGCTTTTGTAGAGGCAGGCTTTTCGATAAAGTAAAAAGCACCCATACGCATTGCTTTTACAGCAAGATCAACAGAGGCATGTCCTGTTATCATTATTACGGGGAAATCGGAATCAATATTCCTTATTGTTTTTAACAATTCGATTCCATCCATATCCGGGAGCATAAGGTCGACCAGTACAACATCGAAATCAATCTCTTTGAATCTGTTGAGTCCTTCTTCTGCGGTTGCGGCAGTCGATACGATAAAATCTTCTTTTTCTAATGCTCCGCTTAATAATTTCAAGAGCTTTTCATCATCGTCTATAATGAGTACTTTATTAGCCATAACGCCTCCTCGTAATATATTTCGCTCAAGCGTTTAATCTTATGATTTAATATATATAGAAGGAGTATATTGTCAAGTATATTCTACACTTGTTTATTTCAATTGTAATAGCCGTAGGGGCACTTTTTTATTTATGTGCTTGGTATTAAATGTGTTAACAATTGGAATAATTCTTTTATAGTAAGTAAACATGATGATTAAGATTGGAAGAAGTAATGACTTAGATGTATTTTTGGTGTTCAGGTGGCTTGTTCTGCTTTCTATAATTCTTATAGCTGGTTATGCGACGGATGATCTTATTAGAATTGATATCATTTACAAAATAGCTTTTATTTATTTTGTTTTTAATTTAACTTTAAGGATATGGAAGCCGGAACTAATGAGAAGGGAATGGGTCCTGTTTGTTTTATTCCTTTTTGATATTGTTGTTGTTTCCATTGTTTTTTATTTAACGGGAAGTATAAGTTCGGATTATTATATTTTTTATTTTCTCACCATAATGATGGCTTCGATTTCATCGGGTTTAGCCGCATCAATAGCGATTACAGTCGCAAGTGCCTCAATTTATATATGGCTTGTTCAGCAAAGAGAAGGTTTTTCCTTTCAGGATCCTGTTATTCTATTAAAGATAATCTTTCTGCTTTTGACCGCATTCATAAGCAGTTTATGGAATAAAATAATGAAAGAGAGGATTGAAGGAGTCAAAAAGAAAGAAGAGCAGGAGAAAAGAGATATTCAGCGGTTTTATAGAGAAGTTGTGAGTTCGATAAACGCCGGTATCGCGGTTTTCGAGGATGTGGATGGGGAGATGGTTATGAGATTGATCAATCCCAGGGCACAGGAACTTACGAAAGGAAGTAACGAGATTGTACCTATTCTACAGGAATGTGTTAAAGAATATGGTAAGCCGAAGAAGAATAGCCATCTTGTAAAAATGAAAAAGAACAGATATTGGGGTATCAACCTTTCGTTTTTTAAGGATGAGAGTAAAAATAAGCAGGGTGCAATAGTTGTGTTTAATGATATTACTGAGCGAAAGAGAATGGAAAAAGAGATGCATCGTTCGGAGAGAATAAATCGGTTAGGCAAGCTGACTCTTCAGATAGCACATGATTTAAGAAATCCTCTCGGTACCGTTAGTGGTTTGGCTCAGATTCTCACAATGTCTTCAAAAAATGATAAGAGTAAAAGATACGGTAAGGAAATTTTAAAGGCTGCAAATATAATAAATGAATTAATAGGAGACATGCTTGATTTTTCGAAAGATCAGAAGTTGAATCTAGAGACGTTTGATTATATGTCTTTTTTGCGTGATATCGTAACCGATTTCAAAAAGTCTAAAGATATAAAAGAAAAGAAAATTAAAATCAAATTTAAACATGATAAGGGAAATTATGAAATTGATGCAGATAAGGAGAAAATCAGGAGGATTTTCAGTAATTTGATAAATAACGCGTGTGATGCATTGGATAAAAACGGAGAAATAACTGTTGATTTAAACGAAAATAATGGCAACATAATAACAAAGGTAAAAGATAACGGTTCGGGCATTCCGGAAGATAAGAGGGATGAAATTTTCGAACCTTTTGTAACCAGTAAGAAGAGCGGAACCGGCCTTGGTCTATCAATTGTTTATAGGATAGTTACTTCCCATAAAGGCAAGATTTTTGTAGATAGTAAGGAAGGCGAAGGTACGGTATTTACAATAGAATTACCAAAAAAAGGAGAAAAAAATGGCTAGAGTATTGGTCGCTGATGACGTCCCTTCCATTTTATACTTATTCAAGGAATTTTTCAAACTCAAAGGTTTTGAGGTTGATACCGCGGAGAATGGGTTTGAAGTTGGCAAAATGCTTAGCAAGAATGATTATCATCTTATTGTTCTCGACATTAAAATGGGGGGAAAACATGGTCTGGAGGTTCTCGAGAATTTAATTGAGAGAGGTTATAAATTCCCGGTTATTGTCTGTACGGCATACGGACATTTAAAAGAAGATGTCGATATTATCACTAAAGGTAAATTGGATGTTGAGTTTGTAACCAAACCACCGGATCTTGAGGTTTTATGGGATAAAGTAATTCGGTTGTTGGAAAGAAATGCGATTAAAGAAGAAGTTGGGACAGATAACTGAGAGCGAAAATCTTACAGAGCTCTTAAAGAGAATTCTTGATCTTTCACAGGAAGTCCTTGAAAGTGAGGCTGCAACTTTGTTTCTTGTGGATCGTGATACGGATGAACTGGTCTTTAAGATTGTCAGCGGTCCTATGGCAGGTGAATTACAGGGAAAAAGGATAAAAATCGGAGAAGGAATAGCAGGTAGGACTGCCAGGGAAGGAAAGTCCTTTGTTGTGAATAGACCTGTAAAAGCGGGGTACGCAGATAAATTTGATAGGCAAACCGGTTTTAACACGGAATCTCTCCTTGCGGCACCTCTTATAGTAGACGGAGAAACTATTGGAGTAATTGAGGTGATTAATAGTCAAGGAGGAGATTACACCGATAGAAGTAAGGAGATATTAGAACAGTTGGCTGCCCAGGTTTCTTCCGAACTTAAAATGGCTCTTCTCAGTGAGCGTCTTTCGAAGTCCGAAGATTTTCTAAACTCTGTTATTGATTCTTTGCCGGGAGGAATAATCATTTTGGACGAAAAAGGGTTTATAAGGAAATCGAATTCGACAGTTGAAGAGATACTCGAAAAAAAGGATATCGAGGGGAAAAGGCTTGAAGAAGTTTTGCCCTACAGTGATATTTTAAAGAATATCAAAAAAACTCAGGATAAAAGAAGTTTTGAAGCGGTTATTCGAAAAAATGGGAAGGACTCTCATTTTAATTTTGAGTTGTCCAGCGCCAAAGAAGTAAGTTCTTCCGGTATAGAGATGAAGTATATCATTATACAGATTGGTGATATTACTGAGAGAATAGAGCTTGGTAGACTGAAGTATCTACAGGAAGCAAATGCCAATTTCGTGTCCGGATTATCACATCGTCTCCGGACACCCCTTACACCTATTTTGGGTTTGTCCGGTATTTTAAAAGAGCAGAAAGATTTTCCGGAGAAATACAAAGAGATGGTCGAGATAATTCACGGCGCGTCTTTGGAAATGAAGGATATGGTGGAAAAACTCCTGGATATTGCAAAGATAGGAGCAAATAAAGCCATAGATATTAATGAAAAAGTAGACCTTAACCTGGTTTTGAATGAAATAATCTCGGGTTTCGATTATGTTCCTTTTGAATTTAGTAAAAGGAAAAAGAAATTATTAATAAAAGGTAATTATATTTGGTTGGTCAAATCTCTTAAGGAATTATTTTCAATTGGTTTAAAAGAAAGAAGTGAAAATTTACGGGTAGAATTAGAAGGAAAAGGTAAATATGTATATCTTCACTTAAAGGGTTTTAAACCGTTAATAACCGATTTCTCCAAACTGGAGAATACTCCTATCTTTCAATTCGATAATCCCTTAACAGGTGATTCCGATATAAAATATTTAGACATTCCTCTTATACGATTGATATTGAATCAACACAATGTAAAAATTTCGGTCAATGAAGCTGACGTCTTACTTTCCTTGCGTTTTGAAAAAGCCGGTAAATGAAATTTAGTCTTTTGTTACAAGTTATAGACCGGAGAATAGATAAGACTAAAAGAAGTATGCGCAATGATTGTGGATATTTTTTTTAAATGATGTCCAATACACTACAAGTATGTTCATTTTGGATGGTTCTTCAACCAAAAAGAGATTAACATGAAGATTCTGTGCATTGATGACGATCAAGTCGACAGAAAGATAATTCAGCGTAGTCTAAAACAAAAATTCGGAGATGAATTGAGTCTTGAGACAGCTGCCACAGCTGATGAAGCATTCGAAAAGCTCAAGAAGGATCACTTTGATATAATCTTCCTGGACTATATGTTAGGAGATACTACGGGACTTGAATTTTTGGACGAGTTGAATAATAAAAAAATAACTTCTCCGGTAATATTATTAACAGGTTTGGGTAATGAGGAAGTTGCGATTGAGGCTTTGAAGCTTGGAGCTTATGACTATTTTACCAAAGACCAACTCAAGAGCGAGAGGATTTTCCAGAGCATAATTAATATTACCGAACGCAAGAAGGCGGAAGAAAAAATAAAATTTGAAAGAGAAAAACTTCAGAATATTATGGATAGTATGGTTGACGGGATTACTATAACTGATATGGAAGGAAAGATAGTTTCGGTAAACAATGCGGCACTGAAGCAACTTGGTTACAAAGAAAATGAGGTGATTGGTAAGATTCTGGGAGAGGTTTTCTTTGAAGAAAAAGATGCTCCAAGGTTCAAAGAAATTGTTGAGATGTTGGCTTCAGGGCAGATAATAAAGACCCAGGAATTTAAGGTAAAACGTAAAGATAAGACAAGCTTTCCCGTGAGCGTCAATTTGTCTTTTTTAAGGGATTCAGGGGGACAACCGGAAGCTATAGTCGCTGTACATAGAGACGTTACCGAGAGTAAGAAGAGGGAAGAAGATCTCAGAAAGACAAAGGAAGAAGCGGAAATCGCCAACAGAACAAAGAGTGAGTTTCTTGCTACAATGAGTCATGAGATAAGAACACCAATGAACGCAATAATAGGTATGGCGGAACTGCTCTCCGAAACTAAGTTAGATAAAAGCCAGCAGAGTTATGTTGAGATGTCGCGGAATGCCGGAGAAAATCTTCTTGGCATTATAAATGATATTCTGGACCTTTCGAAAGTAGAAGCGGGAGAGATTAGACTTGAAAAAGCTGGATTCAATATTGTTGAAGTTGTGGAGAAAACCTGTGATGTTATGGCGTTTCGTGCTCACAAAAAGGAGATTGAACTCTCCCAGCATATAAATCCTAGAATACCTGTAGATCTTATTGGTGATCCTACAAGGCTTCGGCAGATTTTTTTGAATCTGTTAGGGAATGCTATCAAGTTTACTGATAAGGGAGAAGTAGAATTAAGCATTGACTTTGAAAGTGAAGAAAAGAGGGAAGTCTTTAAGGAGGGAGACGGAAGGAAGAATGTTTGTTTACTATTTTCTATTAGGGATACAGGCGTTGGGATTCCAGAAGACAAGAAAGAAACTATCTTTGAATCCTTTACTCAAGCTGATTCTTCTACCACTCGTGAATATGGTGGAACCGGTCTTGGTCTTACCATATGTGAGCGGCTCGTTGGATTAATGGGAGGGAATATCTGGGTTAAAAGCGAGGTAGGCAAGGGTAGCACTTTTTACTTTACTGCAAAGTTTGGTATAAGAGAGAAAAGTTTAAAATATATTGAACCTGAGGAAATGGAAGAATTAGCTATAAAGGATTTAAGAACTCTAGTGGTAGATGATACTGCAGCAAACAGATTGATATTGAGAGAATTTCTTACCCTTTGGGGAGCTAAGGTTGCAGAAGCGGAAAACGGGAAGGAGGCAATCTCAATGCTAAAATCTTCATTTAGTGAAGCCGAACCTTTTGAACTAATTCTGCTTGACTGTAGAATGCCTAAAATGGGAGGATTTGAGGTTATGGAAAAAATCAACAAGGAGGTTCCTAAGGGTTATGTTACAGTTATGATGCTAACCTCAGATAATAGAGCTGATGATTTCTCCAGGATTGAGAAATTGGGAATAGGAGCCTATCTTGTTAAACCTGTTAAAAAAGAAGAATTGAAGATAGCGATTATTGATACACTGAGAAGGAACAAGGTTGCAGCGAAGAAACAGCCTAAAGTAAAGGAGGATAAAGAACTGTCTCCTCTAAAAATACTCCTTGTCGAGGATACTAAAGATAATGCTCTTCTCGTCCAGGCATATCTGAAGAAAACTCCCTATGAATTGGATATGGCAGAGAACGGAAAGGTCGCGGTGGATAAGTTCAAGTCAGGAGATTATGATCTTGTTCTTATGGATATGCAGATGCCTGTTATGGATGGATTTGCAGCTACAGAGAAAATAAGAGAATGGGAAAAGAATGAAGGCAGGGAGAGAACAGCAATCGTTGCTCTTACCGCATATGCAATGAGGGAGGAGGTAAAAAAAACACTTAATGCGGGATGCGATGCACACCTCAGTAAGCCAATAAAGAAAAAGGAATTAATGAAGATGATCAAGGGATATGAATGATTGGCTTAGAGTTTAGTGGCACGAGTTTTATGTTCGTAGATTCCTTGAATCTAAGGTGTGTCTTTTTAACAGCCCAACGCACTAACGGATAAACCGACTAATCAGTTGTAAATCTGCGTGTATCTGCATCCAATTATTGTGATTGGGTTTAGCTTTGTGTTTTAGTGTCTTCGTGGCTATCAACTGAAGTTATCTTGACTTTTATATGTATTAGACTATAATGAAGCTAAGGAGAAAGATTATATGGATAAAGAATTAAAGATTTTTTTTCGTGAACTTGTCGAGGCTCCCAGTCCTTCCGGTTTTGAGGAGCCCGCCCAGGAAGTATACAGAAAGTTTGTAAAAAAGTATTCCGACGAAGTCAAAACAGATGTCCATGGCAATGTGATTGCTCTGCGAAAAGGTAAAGGAAAATTGAAACTTATGGTTTCCGGTCACGCTGATGAGATTGGTTTTATGGTCAATTTTATTGATAGCGATGGCTTTATATACTTTCGTCCTATAGGAGGTGTTGATCCTTCTGTTTTGTCGGGACTTAAAGTAGATATTTATACAAGTAAAGGAAAAGTGCGTGGGGTTATCGGCAGGAAAGCTATTCATATGATGGAAAAAGAGGAAAAAAGTAAGACACCCAAGTTAAAGGATCTGTGGATAGATATTGGAGCTAAGGACAAAAAGCAAGCGGAAAGTATCGTTTCGGTTGGAGATCCTATAACTTTTCAGTTAGGTATGGAAGAAATGAGAAATGATCTTGTACTTACAAAAGCAACTGATAATAAAGCCGGAGTTTTTGCCACAGGAGCGCTTCTAAAATATTTAGAGAAGGAGAAGATTTCGGTAAATTTGTTTTGTGTTTCTTCGGTTCAAGAAGAATTAGGACTTAGGGGTGCCCGTACCAGTGCGTTTGGCATTGCTCCCGATTTGGGTCTGGCGTTTGATGTAACAATTGCTACTGATCATCCAACTACCGAGAAAAAAAAATACGGAGATATTTCTCTTAACAAAGGTCCCGTAATTGCAAGAGGCGCAAACATTAATTCTGTTGTTTTTGATATGTTGATCGAAACGGGCAAGAAAAACAATATTGATTATCAAATTGAGGCA
>Ga0315549_1001102_pt1 | contig 28936 bp, 24 predicted proteins | sample SalMarSW160200MG_FD_203101 | JGI IMG/M metagenome (GOLD analysis project Ga0315549, IMG submission 203101) | Salt marsh sediment microbial communities from the Plum Island Ecosystem LTER, Massachusetts, United States - Salt Marsh Sediment SW1601-200 ... | reverse complement strand
GCTCTCGACCAGGGAGTTCCGTTAACACTGATCGGTGAAGCTGTTTTTGCCCGTTGTCTTTCTGCTATGAAAGAGGAGAGGGTCGAGGCGTCAAAAATTCTTACAGGACCTAAGCCTGCATTTCAGGGAGATAAAAAACAATTTATCAGCGATTTGAAGAAGGCTCTTTATGCATCAAAGATGGTTTCCTATACTCAGGGTTATGTTTTGATGCGTACAGCTGCAGAGGAATATGGATGGGATTTGAATTATGGTGGCATTGCTCTTATGTGGAGAGGTGGATGTATCATTCGTTCAATTTTTTTAGGAAAGATAAAAGATGCTTTCGATAAAAATCCAAAACTCAGAAATCTTTTGCTCGATCCTTTCTTTAAAGAAAAGATATTGAGTTCGCAGAATGGTTGGCGCAGGGTTGTTTCCACTGCGATTGAATATGGGATACCTATCCCTGCATTTTCAACTGCTCTGGCTTATTTCGACGGTTACAGAAGTGAACGCTTACCGGCCAATTTATTGCAGGCACAACGCGATTATTTCGGAGCACATACCTATGAACGAATTGATAAACCAAGGGGTGAGTTCTTCCATACGAACTGGACAGGAAGAGGTGGAAAAACAGCCTCATCAACCTATTCGGTATAATCATCCAAAAACCATATATTCACCTAAATTAATAATTCACTCATGACAAATAAACCGGGAAAAATAGGCAATTACCGATGGCGTATTCTGGCTTTGTTGTTCATGGCCACTACAATCAATTACATGGACAGGACCATAATAGGTGTTCTTGCTCCGACATTACAGTACAAAATATTCAATTGGTCAGATGTAGATTATGCCAACATCAGTATCGCCTTTAAGATAGCCTATGCAATTGGGATGCTTACTATGGGAGGTATTATTGACAGGTTTGGAACCAGGATCGGCTATACAATATCCATTGGCATCTGGAGTGTTTTTGGAATGCTTCATGCAGCTGTCCGACCTGTTTTTAGCTGGGTTGTTTTTGCCATGGCCAGGTTTGGTCTTGGATTTGGAGAGGCCGGTAACTTTCCGGCAGCCATTAAAACAGTCGCCGAATGGTTTCCAAAAAAGGACAGGGCACTGGCAACCGGTATTTTTAATGCTGGTGCCAATGTCGGTGCAGTTCTGGCACCGCTGATCATCCCTCTTGTTGTAGTTGCGTCTACAGGGAAAAACTGGCAATATGCATTTCTTACTACAGGAATATTCAGTGCCATTTGGGTAGTATTATGGCTGAAAATATATCGCAGGCCAGAGGTGCATCCAAAAGTATCAAAGGCCGAGCTGGAATACATCAACAGTGATTCTTTAGTGGAGAATACTAAGAAACTTCCATGGACCAAAGTAATTTTTATAAAGCAAACCTGGGCATTTCCTATCCTAAAATTGACTGATGCAGTATGGTGGTTTTACCTTTTCTGGGCCGGTAAGTTTCTTTTTGATATGTTTGGATTGAACATCAATGCCATTGCACTTCCCCTTATCGCAATATACTTAATGGCAGATGTAGGCAGCATTTCAGGAGGGTGGTTTTCCTCTTATTTGATTAAGAAAGGATGGAGTATTAACAGAGCACGGAAGACAACTTTATTGATTTGTGCTCTCATAATATTACCTGTAATGTTTGTTACAAAAGTTCCTACCGGATTTAAGATTACTCCAGAGAAGCTGGAACTTCTGAAAACTGCTGAAGTGAAAGTTGACAAAGAAAAGGTACCAATTCCTCAGGATTTAATTGATGATGTTAAAACTTTTGAGGGAAAGGAATACAAAGCAGCAAGGGATTTCGAAGATGAACTTGCATTGGAACACGGCAGAACTGTCCTTGCAGATTACATAGAGGTTATTACTGACGCTTCAAAAACAGAGGATGGCACATATATGATTGACAATAAAACACTGGGGGTAGTAAAAATCCTTAATCTTTCAGACGACTTAAACTTTAGTATACAAAAAATTTACAGTAAAAAGCGAGAAAAAAAAGAAAAGAATTCCATTGCAGAATTTCGCGCTTTTGTTGAGAAGGAAACTGGAAAAACCATTATTCAAAAATACGAGACGCCAATTTTCAATACCATGCGAACCAATAAATTGTACTGGATTGCGGTATTGTTAATAGCCATTGCAGCAGGAGCTCACCAGGCCTGGGCAGCCAATATATTCACAGTTGTATCCGATGTATTTCCAAAAAAGGCTACGGCCTCGGTAATAGGGATAGGAGGAATGGTAGGTGCTTTAGCTGGAATTGTTGCTGATAAAATTTTAGGGAATTTGCTTACTTCGAGCGGTCCTTCGGCATATTTCTTTGCATTTGCAGGGGCAGGATTGATCTACCTTGTAACTTTGGGTATTGTGCATCTTCTTATGCCAAACATGATTCCTCTGGATGAAAATTTGAAACCAATTAAAAAATGAGGTATGAGATTCTGAAAATATTAAAGATTGCTATTTTAATTGCTCTCACCGGGTTTATTTTCTATGGGTGCAGACTGGAAAAAAAGAAGAAGGTGATCAAAGTGGCACATATACTCGATCCTTCTCATTCGGTTCATAAAGCAATGCTTTATATGGGAGAGAGATTGAAAGAGAAGTCGGGTGGTAAAATGGAGTTGCAAATTTACCCCAGTGGTCAGTTGGGATCAGAAAGAGAATGTCTTGAACTGCTGCAGATAGGAAGTCTTGCAATAACCAAGGTTTCGGCAGCAGTGATGGAGGGCTTTATTGAAGACTATAAAGTGTTGGGTATGCCCTATATTTTCAGAGATAAGGAGCATTTTTATGAGGTTCTTGATGGTGAAATCGGAAAGCAGATACTGCTATCCGGAGACCATATCTGGTTGAGGGGTTTGTGTTTTTATGATGCCGGTTCACGTAGTTTTTATACTAAAGACAAACCGATTTACTCACCTGATGATCTTAAAGGGCTCAAGATCAGGGTGATGAAAAGCATCACTGCCACCAACATGGTAAAAGCATTGGGTGGTTCTCCAACACCTATATCGTGGGGGGAACTGTATACTGCCCTGCAGAGTGGTGTTGTTGATGGAGCAGAAAATAATCCTCCGAGTTTCTATCTCTCACATCATTACGAAGTTTGTAAGTTTTATTCAATTGATGAGCATACTACTATTCCGGACGTCCTGCTTATCAGTACAATTATCTGGAACAAACTAAGTGAGGAAGAAAAGAGATGGCTTCAGGAAGCTGCAGATGAATCTGCCGTTGTACAGAGGAAATACTGGGCTGAATCAGAACAGGAAGCTTTGGATGGAGTGCGGACTGAAGGTGTTACTATTGTTTATCCCCGAAAAGACAAATTCTCTGAAAAGGTATTACCTCTCTATGAGAAAATGAGATCAAATGAAAAACTCTATTCTCTAATTGAAAGAATAAGAAATGTTGAACCTGAAAATACAGGCAATGAAGATCAGAAAAACAATTGACAAGTTTTTGGAAAAAGCCATGATAGTTGCTATGATCGTTCTTGTGCTGGATGTATTGTGGCAGGTTGTAAGTCGCTATCTTAATAAACTTCTGGTGAACCAGTTTTCACTTCAAATACCGACAAGGTTTTATGCATTTACCGATGAACTGGCCGGATTTCTCCTTATATGGGTGGCTTTGCTTGGTGCTGCATATGCTACAGGTAAAAAACAGCATCTTGCTATTGATTTATTGATTACCAAATTGAGTGAACACGGGAAGATCGTTTTATCCAGGGTAATTAATTTATTGATATTTGCTTTTGCAGTTTCGGTATTAGTTGCTGGTGGTGCATGGCTTGTGTATACCCGGTTTTATCTTGGGCAGGTCTCTTCCACAATGGAAATTCCCATAGGTTTTGTATACCTTATTTTACCGATTTCGGGTCTTCTGATCAGCTACTATGCTGCATATGATTTTTTTATTGTACAAAAAGAAACGTAAGAATCACAAAAAAAAATATTTATGGATTGGTTAGGAATAGTTGTTCTTGTCTTTTCATTTCTGGTTTTCATTTCTCTTGGAGTACCTATAGCATATAGCATTGGCTTATCCGGTATACTCACTATGCTGGTTAGCATTGATATGCTTCCTGCTTTGACAACCATGGCTCAGCGAATGGCTGCCGGCCTGGAAAGTTTTACACTGCTGGCAATACCATTCTTTATTTTTGCCGGTCAGTTAATGAACCGGGGAGGGATTGCAATCCGGTTGATAGATTTTGCCAAAGTATTGGTGGGTCGATTTCCTGGGGGACTTGCATTTGTAAACGTTATAGCCAATATGTTGTTTGGAGCAATCTCCGGATCAGCGACTGCCTCGGCATCTGCCATCGGGACCATCATTCATCCAAGAATGAAGGCGGAAGGATACGATGAGAATTTTAGTGCTGCCATCAATTCCAGTTCAGCCACGACAGGTTTGATAATTCCTCCCAGCAACATACTGATTGTATACTCACTGGCCAGTGGAGGAGTATCAATTTCTGCTTTGTTTGTCGCCGGATATGTTCCGGGAATTATTATGGGATTGATGCTTATGAGTGTTGCTGCCATATACGCTTATCGCAAAAAGTATCCTGTCGATGAAAAAGTGCCATTCGCAACAGCCATGCGCAAATTGTGGGATGCCGTACCCAGTTTGTTACTACTGGTTATTGTTATCGGAGGACTAATTGCCGGTTATTTTACTGCTACCGAAGCCTCGGCAATTGCTGTTGTCTATTGTTTGGTACTGGCCTTTATATACAGAGAAATTAAATGGAAAGACCTTCCCGGAATTATTCTGGGCACTATTTCTACTACAGCCATTGTTATGCTCCTTGTGGCAACATCCCTGGGACTATCATGGATCATGTCATTTGAAAATATACCGCAGAATGTAAGTGAAGGTTTAATTACTATTAGTGACAGCCCGATAATAATTTTGCTCATTATTAATTTGATTTTACTTTTTGTTGGTATATTTATGGATATGACACCGGCGGTATTAATATTTACACCCATATTTCTTCCGGTTGTTACACAGCAATTGGGTATGGACCCAATTCATTTTGGAATTGTACTTATAATGAATTTATGTGTGGGTCTGATTACTCCTCCTGTAGGTACTGTTCTTTTTGTAGGATGCAGTGTTGCAAACGTAAAAATTCAATCCGTAATCAGGCCGCTTCTACCGATGTTTGCGGCGATGATAATCAGTTTATTGCTGGTAACTTATATACCACAGCTCAGTCTGTGGTTACCCAGATTATTTGGATTTTAAAAATTATAAAAACAAACGATATGGTAAACACGATGTTTCAAATACGGTATGCCTCACATCCTTCGGATGTTAAAACCTATGATACACAGCGTTTGCGGGAACAATTTCTTGTGGATGACCTGTTTGTTGAAAACGCTGTGTCACTTGTCTATGCAGATTATGACAGGTACATTGTTGGAGGAGCATTACCAGCAGCTAAAAGTCTGAAACTTGAAACAATTGATCCTCTGAAATCTAACTATTTTCTTGAACGCAGGGAAATAGGGATTATAAATGTTGGAGGCAAGGCTATAATAAACATTGATGGGGATGACTATGAATTGAATTATAAGGAAGCTATTTATATCGGAAAAGGCAACAGGGAAGTTGAGTTTAAGAGTGTCGACAAAAAGAAACCTGCCAGGCTATATATAAATTCAGCTCCCGCCCATAAGGAATTTCCTGTCAAGAAGGTGACTCTTGCAGATGCATTGGTTCAGGAAATGGGTGATCTCAATTCATCCAACCAGAGAAAAATCAATAAACTGCTTGTTCATGGTGTTGTGGAGACAAATCAATTGCAGATGGGTATGACGGAATTCCAGGCCGGGAGTGTTTGGAATACAATGCCTCCGCATACGCATAGCAGAAGGATGGAAACGTATTTCTATTTTGAAGTGCCTGAAGGACAAGCCATTTGTCATTTTATGGGAGAACCCCAGGAAACCAGGCACATCTGGCTAAAAAATGAACAGGCCGTGATCTCACCGAGCTGGTCTATTCATGCCGGTGCAGGCACAGCAAAATACGCATTTGTATGGGGAATGGCAGGTGAAAATCTTGATTATGGCGATATGGATGTAGTACAACCCTCTGAATTAAGGTAGCTTTATTGAATACCAATTAAACAATGAAACAGTTTCACAGTTAAACAATTAAGAAATGTCTTCAAATCTATTCGACCTTCATGGTAAAACAGCCCTTATCACCGGTGGAACTCACGGAATAGGCATGGCCATAGCCAAAACACTTGGTGAGGCAGGAGCAAAGATCGCGGTGAACGATATCTCTGAAGAAAAACTGGTATCATGCAAAAGGGAATATGCGAATACCGGATTGGATGTTTATACACTTATATTTGATGTAACAGATGAAAATGCTGTTGATAAAGGAATTGCAGAAATAGAAGAAAATGTCGGACCCATAGATATTCTTGTAAATAATGCCGGCATAATCAAACGTATACCTATTCTGGATATGCCGGTCAATGATTTTAAGCAGGTGATCGATATTGACCTCGTAGCTCCACTCATTGTTGCCAAACGTGTTGTTCCGGGAATGATCAAGCGCAGGCAGGGAAAGATCATCAACATGTGCTCTATGATGAGTGTATATGGCAGGAATACGGTTTCGGCCTATGCATCGGCTAAAGGTGGATTAAAATTGCTTACAGCCAATATGTGCTGCGAATGGGCTAAGTATAACATACAGGTTAACGGAATTGGCCCGGGATACATAGCAACCGCTCAAACAGCGCCCATTCGTGAAGGAAACCATCCATTTAACGATCTGGTAATGACTCGTACACCGGCGGGCCGATGGGGCGAACCGGAAGATGTTGGAAATGCTGCGCTTTTCCTTGCATCCGAAGCAAGTAAGTTCGTAAATGGTCATATCCTTTTTGTCGATGGAGGAATTCTTGCCAACTTTGGTTATGTAAAAGGTGAAAATGAAATATGATAAGTCACGAGTTTAGTGTTCCGGGCAGAGTATTAGAGGTATGACCACAAGACAACTTATGAATGACAAACAAATTGTAAATGTAAGCTCGAAATAAAACCCAAAACACGAACCCCAAAACTCTTTAGCATATGAAAAAATTCATGGATAAAAATTTTCTTCTGCAGACAAAAACTGCAGAATACCTGTATCATGAGCACGCAAAAAAAATGCCTATTATAGATTATCATTGCCACCTGATACCACAGCAAATTGGAGATGACATACAGTTTGAGAACATTACCCAGGCTTGGTTGTACGGCGATCACTACAAATGGCGTGCATTGCGTTCGAATGGTGTAGGGGAAAAGTATTGTACAGGTGATGCCTCAGATTATGAGAAATTTGAAAAATGGGCCGAAACGGTTCCCATGACCGTTCGTAATCCGTTGTATCACTGGACGCATCTTGAGCTCAGGCGATATTTTGGAATAGAGAACCTGTTGGATCCATCCACAGCAAAGAAAATATTTGATGAATCTTCAGCTATGTTAAGAACAAAGGAATATAGTGTAAGAGGCCTGATGAAGATGATGAATGTTGAAGTAGTATGTACTACAGATGATCCCGTTGATAATCTTGAGTATCACAAAAAGATCAGGGATGAAGGATTCGGAATAAAAGTGTTGCCCGCATGGCGTCCGGATAAAGTAATGGCAGTAGAAAATGTTCGGACATATAATGAATATATCGACAGGCTTTCTGAAGTATCCGGGATTGAGATTGCTGATTATAATACCCTGCTTGATGCACTTTTGAACAGGCAAAAATATTTTCATTCGATGGGATGCAAATTGTCTGATCACGGAGTAGAAACATTTCTCTCAGAAGATTATACAGAAAGTGAAGTAAAGGAAATATTTAAGTCGGCTAGAGGTGGAAAGGTGCTATCACAGCAGGAAATTCTGAAGTTTAAATCTGCTATGCTATATGAACTGGCAGTGCTGGATCATCAAATGGGCTGGACACAGCAATTCCACTTTGGGGCAATGCGAAATAATAATACACGTAAATTAGAAGAAATTGGACCCGATACAGGTTTTGATTCAATAGGTGATTATCCGGTTGCGATTTCCATGTCAAGGTTTTTAGATAAACTTGACGAAGGGAACAAACTGGCAAAAACAATACTTTACAACCTGAATCCGGCAGATAACGAAGTGGTTGCAACAATGCTTGGAAATTTTCAGGATGGGATCACTCCAGGAAAAATACAATTCGGATCAGGTTGGTGGTTTCTTGATCAGAAAGACGGGATGGAAAGACAGATAAATGCCCTTTCAACGCTTGGATTACTGAGCCGTTTTGTCGGTATGCTAACTGATTCCAGGAGTTTACTTTCTTATCCTAGGCACGAATATTTCCGACGTATCCTGTGTAACCTGATTGGACGTGATGTCGAAAATGGAGAATTGCCCAATGACCTTAAGCTCCTGGGTAAAATGGTTGAAGATATATCCTACTGCAATGCAAAGAATTATTTCAATTTTTAATTGAAATTGGAGAAAAATGAACAAAGTAATAACATTTGGAGAAGTCATGCTCCGCTTGGCTACCCCGGGTTTTGAGAGGTTTGGTCAATCGGATACGTTAAGTGCCACCTATGGTGGAGGGGAAGCAAATGTTGCTGTTTCACTTGCAAATTATGGCATTCCCGTAAGTTTTGTGACACGCCTTCCTGATAACGATATTGCAAGGGCTTGTATAAGGGAACTCAGGGGATTTGGTGTCGATACCAGTGATATACTCTTTGGCGGAGAAAGAATGGGTGTATATTTTTTGGAAACAGGAGCAGTGAGCCGGGCCAGCAAAGTTATTTATGACAGAGCCTATTCATCGATCGCGCAGATAAAATCCGGAATGATTGATTGGAAAAATGTACTGAAAGGAGCAACCTGGTTTCACTGGACAGGTATAACACCGGCTATTTCGCAGGGAGCTGCCGATGTTTGTCTTGATGGAATAAAAATGGCAAATACAAAGGGAATCCTTGTTTCATGCGACCTGAATTACAGGAAAAACCTTTGGAAATATGGAAAGTCAGCTACTGAAATAATGCCAAACCTGGTCAATGGTTGCGATATTGTTCTGGGTAACGAGGAAGATGCTGAAAAAGCCCTGGGAATAAAGCCGGTGGGGATTGATGTGACTTCAGGACAGACAGAGGCAGAGGCTTATAGATCTGTTTCACAACAGATCATGAAAAAATTTCCACGTTGTAAAAAGGTAATTACTACGCTGCGCGGATCAATAAATGCAAACCATAATACATGGTCAGGTGTACTTTGGGATGGAAAGAAATTATTTGAGGCCCTGACTTACCAGGTAACTCATATTGTCGATAGGGTAGGAGGAGGAGATTCTTTTATGGCTGGACTTATATATGGTTTACTGACCTATGGGCAGGATTCTCAAAAAGCGTTGAATTTTGCTGTAGCCGCTTCCTGTCTTAAACACACTGTTTACGGCGATTATAACAGGGTGACAGTAAGCGAGGTTGAGAAGCTGATGAAAGGTGATGCCTCCGGAAGAGTAAGCAGGTAGTTCATCTACTATTGATGACAAACTTTGAACTTAATTAATGAGTAAATTCAATGAATTCTTCGTAACTTGCTAGACGATGATGTGAGAGAGTTCGAAACATCCTGATTGATCCGGATTCGAACCACAAATGGCTTTTAATCTGGCCTGAACACATCAATATAAATTATGAATAAATAAAAATTAGCGGCCTTTGTGAATGAATGGGTTTACTTTGTCATACAACGGGTTTAGTAATAATCACACAACTAATACGCTAATACGATTAATTGGCAAATTTTAGTTGTTGACATGTACTATTTTGCAAAGGCCGCTTTTTCATTATTTCCAATAAATTTCTTTAGAATAATCTGATAAATAGTTTTTTATGCAAATAGAAAAGTATTCGTTTGGTATTGGAGACCGCTTCGCAAAAGAAGGTGAAGCGCAGCTAAGTGCTATTCAGGAAATAAATAACCTTGGCATAGAAGTAATTCCGGTTTGGAATAAATCCTTCCGTGAACATCAGATTGTAAAAACAACACAGTTCTCAGTGAAAAATGAGGCAGATGAGTCTGTTCGAAGACAAAACTGGAAGAAGAGCTATTATGTGGATGCTGATCATATTGGAATTGATACTGTGGACGAGTTTATCGATTACAGCAATTTTTTCACCATAGATGTTGCTCATTTCATTTCAAAACCTGTTGATCTTCAGAGCAAAAGTGACTTTATAAACCGGTATAAAAAATACCTTGGAAAATTATCTGTATCCGGAATAGATGAGAAGTTTGAAATAACAGAAACTTTTTTGTCGGCAACTGCAGATAAATATCTTTCAGCTATCCGCGAGGTAGCAAAAATATATAAGTACATTGAATCAAAGAAAGGAGAAGACAATTTTATTCCTGAAGTATCAATGGATGAAACAGATAAAGCCCAGACTCCTTTGGACCTTCTTTTTATACTGGCAGAGTTGCATCATAAAGGAGTGAAGGTTCAAACCATTGCGCCTAAATTCACAGGTTTATTTGCAAAAGGTATTGATTACATTGGCGATCCGAATGTTTTTGCCAGGGAATTTGAACAGGATGTTGCTGTGATCAGGCATGCGATAAAAAACCTTGGATTACCGGACAGCCTGAAAATAAGTATGCATAGTGGAAGTGATAAATTTTCACTGTACCCGGTAATACAAAATGTGCTTTCTAAATTTGATGCGGGAATTCATGTGAAGACCGCAGGGACTACCTGGCTGGAAGAAGTAACAGGACTTGCCATGACCGGAGGTAAAGGACTTGATATTGCCAGGAGAATATATACTGCTTCGTTACATCGTTATGAGGAGCTGACAGCACCTTATGAAAGTGTTTTATCCATTCGTAAGGCAAATCTTCCTGAAGAATCAGACGTAAATGACTGGACAGGCGAACAATTTGTCAGCGCGTTGCGACATGATAAAAATTGCAAAGACTTTAATCCTGATTTTCGTCAATTAATTCATGTGGGCTATAAAACGGCTGTGGAAATGGGTGATGAATTCAAGAATGCACTCACTGAATATCATGATATTATTGCTGGACAGGTAAAATACAATCTTCTGGAAAGACACCTTAAACCGTTGTTCTTATTTTAAATCAATCACAGTTCTTGGTTTTTTATTCTTTCTTATTGAATCCTGTGAACGCATTGGCTTCGCCGAGCTCGTAAACTCGATTCCCCGTAGCTTGTCGCTTACGCCATAGCTATAGCGACGGAGCACTGCGGGGCTAGCGAACACAAAAATAATAAAAAAAAGGATCGAAGATTACTCGCCACGCTCGTGAGAATAGTTCCTCGTCGCTTGCGGCGAGGAGCTTCAATATAGCTCTGAGGATAAAGAAAAAAAGGTGCCGTGAAAAGCACCTTTATTTTATGCATGTATATTTCTTATTTCATACTTTTTAAATATTTATACAATTCACTATCCGTTGAAAGAATTACAGAAGTTTGATCATCAAACGTTTTCTGGAATGTTTCCATAGACTTTAAAAATGCATACAATTCTCTTGAGCTGGAAGAACGATCATATGCGGCAGCATAAATGGCAGCCGCTTTAGCATCAGCCTTTCCCATTATTTCTTCTGCTTCTTTAAATGCCAAAGATTGAATGGATTTTAATTCTCTTTCTTTTTCTCCGTTGATCTTTGAAGCTTCACCCTGACCTTCCGAGCGAGATTTGTCAGCAATGCGGTACCTTTCGCTGTTCATTCGATTATAAACCTGTTCACGTACTTTTTCTTCGTAAGTAATCCTTTTAAAACGAAAATCAAGGATTTCAATACCAAGATCTTTAGCTTTTTCATTTGAAGATTTAAGGATCATACCTTGTATTTTTTCCCTGCCGACTGTTATGTTGGCAAGTGAATCACCGATTTCTTCACTTACAGCTCCTGAAGAAACCGGCACCCTATTGCTGCTGCGAACCGTTTCAACAAGATTGTGTGCAGCAACATGATCACGTGTTTCACCATCAATAATATCGTCGAGTCTTGATTGAGCACCTCTCTCATTTGTCATCCTTTTAAAAAATTGTAACGGATCAGTAATTTGCCAGCGTGCATATGAATCTACAAAAATGAACATTTTATCTTTTGTGGGAACCAGATTTGGATCTCCGTCCCATTCCATATAGCGCTTTTCAAAAAAATTGGCCTTCTGAATAAAAGGGGTTTTAAACTTAAGTCCCGGTGTTGTAATGGCATTTCCAACAGGTTTTCCAAACTGTGTAATAACAACCTGTTCTGTTTCCTGAACAATAAATGTACTTTGTGTAATAAGGATAAGTGCAAGTACTATTATTGCTAAATATAGAATGAGTTTTTTGTCTTTCATAATTTATTCTTTAATGGTTTTTTCATTCAATTGCATTTGTAATAAGGGCAATACATTGCTCCCTTTTTCATCAGTGATGATCTTGGTTCCTAACATAGGAATAACTGTAGCCATTGTTTCAAGATAGATTCTGCGCTTTGTAACCTCAGGGGCTTTAACATATTCAATATACAATGCATTGAATCGGGCAACCTCTCCTTTGGCATTATTAACCCTTTCAGTAGCGTAACCTTCGGCTTTTTGAATTGTTTCCTTGGCCTGGCCCCTGGCTTTTGGAATAACCTTATTGTATTCTGATTTTGCCTGGTTGATAAGGGTTTCTTTTTCCTGTATTGCTTCATTAACAGCATTGAATGCCGCCTTGACCGGATCGGGTGGGTTTACATCCTGCAAGACAACCTGATCTATCCTTGTACCCAGGGAGTAATCATCACATATTTTTTGTGCCATTTCCTCCACTTTGGTTGCTATTTCTGTTCTACCCACCGTAATTACTTCATCAACTGTCCGGTCACCTACTATTTGCCTGACTGCTGATTCAGAAATATCACGCAAAGTACTTTCCGGTTTTCTGACTTTAAAAAGAAATTTGTATGGATCATCGATACGATATTGAACGACCCATTCAACATTGGCCAGGTTTAAATCTCCGGTTAGCATAAAGGATTCATTCGAATATCCGGATGTCGAATAATCAGTTTTTACTCCGGCTCTAATTGTACGGAAGCCAAATTCCAATTTTTGCTGCCTTTCAACTGCGACTTTTTGTACCTTTTCGAAAAATGGCAACTTAAAATTAAGTCCGGGATCTACTTTTCGGGTATATTTCCCAAATCGGGTAACTATACCTACTTCTTCAGGTCCTATCTGAAAAAAACCACTCCATGCTATTATTAACAGAATCAGGGAGATGAGTATTGTTCTCCAGTTTTTAAGCAGCTTCTTTGCATTTGGAGATAGATTTAAATTATCAAATTGATTATTAGTCATTTATTAAATGTTTGATTAATACTAAGCAAATATAGACATTATATGATTGGAACAGGGGTAATGATAAATGAAAAGGAATTTTAACTTTGAATAATACAAGTTACTGTTTAAAAAGGAAAGCTTTTGTTATTCAAAACAAAACCTCCGGGAAATTCCCGGAGGCTTATAATTTACAAGTCATATGTAATAATTGAGTGCAATAAAAATGCACTTGAAAAAATTCCGATCAGTATTTCAGAAAGCAACTGCTATTTATCAGCTTTTCTGATCTTCTTTTTTGCATTTGAAATGGCTAAAAGAAAAGTATGCTGGTTGCATTGATCAATATCGATATCAAGCCCCATCTTTTTTCTTACTCCATTAATCCTTTTTAAAAACTCTATTTCAGCACGACTAATCATTTTCCCAAATTTATCGTTGTACTATACAATATTACGTATACTCAGTAACCAGTGTTAGTGATAGTAGTGTCCATTATTGTTGTATAAACGCGCATTTTTTAATACGTATAAACCGACATAGTCTCCTTTCTATTTGCTATAATACAAATTATGTTCCAAACCGATCCTTCCTATTTGATAAATAGCCCTATATTGTTGATAACGCAATATAGTTGTTACTTATATGTTTTTATATTGCTGATTTAATAATTTATTAACAGGTTATTGATAACGTAAATAATTGATAATTAATAAATTAATAATCATTAACCTTTTTTTTTGGCAATTTTGTCGTGTTTTTCTCTGACTCCTGACCGGAGCAAGTGATTAGTGATTGGTGAATTGTGATTGGTGAATTGTGATTGGTGAATTGTGATTGGTGAATCGTGTAATTGCGTATCTGTTGGATCGTGTAATCGTTAAAAATGATTAATCGATGAATCGGGCAATCGATGAAATGAAGTTAATCAACCAACAGAATGTTTTTTATATAACATCAGTTAATCAATTCATCAGTTTCCCAGTTAATCTTTTGTATTGTTTAGAGTTGGGTTGTTCCGCCTTCGCATAATCCTGCTTACGGCAGGCAGATGACCTTGGTAAGCGAAGGTTGGATGAAATGAAGTTTATCTATTGGTATAGTGTCTATTATTAAACTTCAGTTCACCAATTAACCGATTTACCAGTTTATCAAGTATATTCTTGATTCGTGATTGGTGATTCAGTAACCAGTAACCAATAACCATCACCTCATCATTATTAATTATTAATTTTTAATTCTTAATTATAAATTCCCACCGCCCGCCGTATTGATCTCCGGCCATAACGATTTCGTAACTTGTCCATTGCTTTATAGAGATTTACGGTTTTGGGTGTATCATCAAACATATTCAATTGCTGTACTCCCTGTACAAGGTGACTGAAACGCACTCCGATCAGCCGTATGAGCATACGCCGCTGGTACAGTCTTTCAAAAAGTTCTTTTGTGACAGGTATCAGCTGGTGGTCAAAAGCCGTGTAGGGAACATGCTTCTGTAAGGTATGGGTGTCGAAATTTGAATACCGTATCTTTACTGTTATACACGAAGTGAGACGTTGTTTCCGGCGCATTTCAAAGGCCAGCTTTTCCACCATATTTACCAGGATCTCTTTCATTTTTATTACGTCAATGGTATCCTGATCAAATGTAGTTTCAGTGCTGATTGACTTACGTTCTGAATAAGACCGGACAGGTGTATTGTCGATGCCATTGGCTTTTTTCCATATCACAATGCCATTTTTTCCAAGCACTTTTTCCATCATTTCAACGGGGATCAGGCTTAACGTTCCGATGGTAGCTATGCCCATGGAACGAAGCAGATGATAGGTTTTTTCTCCGATCATAGGTATTTTATTGATAGACAGAGGGAAAAGAAATGGTTTTACAATGCTGCAGGGTACTTCTTTTTCCCCGTTGGGTTTGGCCTCGCCGGTAGCAATTTTAGATACGGTTTTGTTAATGGATAACCCGAAAGAAAGCGGCAAACCGGTATTTTTTATGATGTGCTGCCGCAATTCTTTTGTCCACTTCAGACATCCGAAAAAACGATCCATGCCTGTAATGTCAATAAAAAATTCATCAACAGAGGCTTTTTCATACAACGGAACGCGTTCAGCTATAATATCCGTAACCAGGTGCGAGTATTTGCTGTACAACTCCATGTCGCCGCGAATTACCACTGCATCTGCACATAGCAGGTGTGCCATTTTCATGGGCATGGCTGAATGTATTCCGTAAGTACGTGCTTCATAACTGCAACAGGATACCACACCACGATCGGAAGTGCCTCCGATAATAACGGGTTTTCCTTTCAGCTTGCTGTTTACCAGGCGCTCAACCGATACAAAAAACGTATCCAGATCGAGGTGCACTACATTTCTTCTGCTTCCTTCTTCTGCATTCATTTTTCTTGCTTAAATGCTAATCAATCTTCAAACAATAATATACGAATTGTTGATTAAAAAAACAACAAACAGTTGCTTATTATGTAATCATTTTATATATTGCAGAATACAGGATTGAGATTTATTCACTTTTAATACGATCCTGAAAGCAAATCTTATATCAGATAAGAAATTGATAATATATATTGAACTATGAAAACCTATTTTAGCAGCAACATTAAATTTCTGCGCAAACGCAGGGGACTTACCCAGGATGAAGTAGCGGAACGTCTCGGGATGAAGCGTCCAACATTGAGTGGATATGAAAATCAGGTAAGTCAGCCGACAATTTATGCCCTTCTTTGTTTTTCAAAGTATTACAGTATTGCTATTGATACTTTGTTGAACATTGAAATACAAAAATTATCCGAGCTTCAGCTCAGGCAACTGGAACGGGGAGAGGATGTATTTATCAGGGGAGGAAAGTTGCGTATTCTCGCAACTACCATAAATGCTGATAACAACGAGAACATTGAACTTGTAAATGAGAAGGCGAAAGCTGGTTATGCCACGGGATTTGCAGATCCTGAATTCATAAGTCAGCTTCCCAGGTTTCAGCTTCCTTTTCTTTCAAAGCAGAAGAAATATCGCACCTTTCAGCTTAGTGGCGATTCTATGTTGCCAATTCCGGAGGGTGCATGGGTAACCGGAGAGTATTTGCAGGACTGGAGCAACATTATCTCCGGACAGGCATACATTGTCTTTACCCTTGATGATGGCATAGTATTCAAAATAGCCGAGAATCTGTTGAAAGAGGAGGGTATACTGCGATTGTATTCTCTGAATCCTCTTTATGAACCTTATGAAGTGCCTGTCTCGGAAATCAAGGAAGTATGGAAGTTTGCTCATTATATAAGTGCCGAATTGCCTGAACCCATCCTTCCCCAGGAAGAGTTGTTAAAGACTGTGGCCAACCTGAAAAATGATATGGACAAGTTGAAGATGACTGTTCTGAAACCAGGGAATTCTCAGGGAGAAGCGGGAATTGTTAATTAATAATTAAAAATTAATAATTAATAATGAAGAATGTAAAGCAGAAGTTGGTGAGTTGAGAAGCTGAGATGATGAGATTATAAAAAGTGAAACTAGTGACTTGAGACCAGAGACCTGAGACCTGAGACTATTTTTCGCTTACCGATTACCCTTTTCCCTTTTGCCTTCTGACTTATGCCTTTCCCCTTCTGCCTTATGTCTTCTTAGACCTTTCAATTGCCTGCTCAATATCCTCAATTATATCATCAATGTGTTCCAGGCCAACCGAAATCCTGATCAATCCGTCCGTTATACCCACAGCTTTCCGCTCTTCCTCAGTGAGTTTCGAATGAGTGGTTGTAGCCGGGTGGGTGGCTGTAGTTCTTGTATCTCCAAGATTTGATGTCAGGGAAAGCATTTTAAGTCGATCAAGAAATCGGGTACAACGTTTTATTCCTCCTTCAAGTTCGAAGGTTACCAATGCTCCTCCGTAACGCATTTGTTTTTTTGCAAGCTTTGCTTGTGGGTGCGAGGACAGAAACGGATATTTAACGATTTCCGTATCGTCTGACTTATCAAGGTAGGTTGCCAAAACAGCAGCATTGCTACAGTGTTTTTCCATTCTTACAGCCAGTGTTTCCAGACTCTTTGATAATATCCACGCATTGAAAGGAGATAATGATGGGCCCGTTTGCCGTGCCATAAAACGAACATCTTTGATAATATTTTTGGGGCCCACTATAGCTCCACCAAGAATACGGCCCTGTCCGTCAATAAATTTTGTTGCGGAATGGCATATCAGGTTTGCACCGAAATCAGCTGGAGTTTGCAAATAAGGTGTTGCAAAACAATTGTCAACAACAAACAGGCAATTGTGCTTTTTTGCCAGTTTGCCAACAAATTCAAGATCGCATAAATCCAATCCCGGATTTGAAGGAGTTTCGGTAAAAAGCAATCTTGTTTGAGGCATGATGGCTTCTTCCCACTCCGAATTCTTCCGGATATCAACATAAGTATGAGTTATACCCCAGCGAGGCAGTATGTTTGTTATAATTTGGTGAGTGGAACTAAAAAGACTTCTCGAGACAACGATATGATCACCTGCCTTAAGATGTGAAGTCAGAGCAAGAAAGATAGCGGCCATCCCTGTGGCTGTCGATTCCCCGTCTTCCATCTTTTCCATCAGACAAAGTTTCTCGATAAATTCATCATTGTTGGGGTTGGAATACCTGGAATAGATATTGCCTCCTTTTTCATCTGCAAATACTGCTCTGGCTTCTTCAGCATTATCAAAAACAAAGCTTGAAGTAGCAAATATAGGAACACTGTGTTCTTTTTGTGATGAACGTTTTACCTGGGTTCTTACAGATATGGTTTCAAACTTTTTTCTTTTTTTCATTTTAGGCAGATATTATTGTATAGCTATGGGTGATATTGGTATTTTCTTTCTTCCGTATCATTTGGTATTGACGGTTTCGTTTTTAACAATCGCATAATAATCAAGATACGGTCTTTTTTGTTGGTTTTTCATCCTACGGCAATTATTTCCGGTTACTATCGAGCAAGTTATTTAGTACATTTGATCAGCAAATTTAGAATTATACTTTAAAATATACTGATTTCATGTTTTCAAAAAATGAATTGCCTTTTTTGGCAATACTCAGAGGAATTGAAGAAGATGACCTTAAACCCCTTGTTGATGTGCTTGTTGCAGCAGACATTCGTTTTCTTGAAATTACAATGAATACGCCCGATGCAACAAACCTTATAAGGCAAATAAATCAACTTGTTGAAAATAAATTGGTAGTGGGAGCAGGAACAGTATTAAGTTTACATGATCTTGAAAATGCCTTGTCTGCAGGTGCCGGATTTATTGTAACACCCTCGGTGATCGACGATGTGATCAATGCGTGTGTATCAGAGAATATTCCTGTTATTCCGGGAGCTCTCACACCAACCGAAATCCATAAGGCATGGAGTATGGGTGCAACGATGATAAAAGTATTTCCCGCATCGGTTTGTGGTCCCGGGTACATAAAAGCAATAAAGGGACCCTTTGATAAGATCAAGGTTATGGCTGTAGGTGGTGTTAATGAAAACAATGCAGCAGATTTTTTTCGGAACGGAGCAGATGCAATTGGTTTTGGAGCAGGAATAATCAGGCCGGAATGGCTTTCAGATCATCGATATGATCTGATTGAAAAGTCATTGCAGGAGCTGGTAAAAAAAATACCAATGAAATAACCGGCGAGGTTTTCCCGGCAAAATGGTTTTTTGGGTGATATATTTAACCTGAATATGATGATATAAATTACCTTTTTTAGCGATTACTCTCATGAATTCTTACGTATCAAGGGTTAGAAGGAGTTAATTAAATGAGGGTACCGGTTTCAATATTCCGATTTATGATCTGTTTGCTAATGCCCTTTTCTTTTCTTCAAGGGCAGCAGGCTTTTTATGATCATGATACAAAAAATCTCCTTGATAGTCTTGAGAACAGAATAATTGCCCTGGAAAAGGAAATTCCGCGTTTGGCAGAAAACAGGGCAACAAACTACTTCTTTGCAAAAAGAGATCTCGATTTTACTATATTCCTGCAGCACTATCACGAATATGTGTTTGATGAAGAATTAGACAAGGCACAGGATCTTGTTGAATCCAGGCTAAAAAGTGTTCAGAAACGTGGTGATAAGACTGCTGAAGACTTTTACAGAGATTATAAAAAAAGAATAAATAAAGAAATTTCCGAACAACAGAGACGTTACCAGGTTTTGTTTGAAAAGGAAAAGACATTCAAAAAAGAGTTTTATCGTTTTGTGAATGAAGGCGATGAATATTCCCTGAAGAGAGCTCAAAGGATGACAGATCTGGCACTGAAATATGCCCTCGAGAAAAAACTAAGTTCTGTGTATGGATATCTGTTTCACTACAAAAGTTATGTCAATTCACTTTTGTATGATTACTATTCTGAGTATGATCTGGCCAGGCTTACCAAAAGCGAAGCTGAATTCGAAAGGTACTTTCTTCCTCTCGTTGAATCGGATAGCCTGGATTTGATTCAACAGGCAGGAAAATTGGTTGATCACTGTTATAATTATTCATTGAATACTTCCTCCAGTCTTGATACAATGTATTTTACACAACAAAAAAGATTGGTGGCATCCTATATTTCAGACTATTATGACAGGGACGGTAGTTCTGAAGTATTTGAAGGGATGAAACAAACTTCATTCATTGCAAGACTGGACACTCTAATACGAGAAGGAATATATCAATGGAAGGATCAGATTATTGTAATAGGACATTTCAAACCTGAAGCCGCTAATAAAAATGTCAGGAAAGGAGAAGCGATATTAAATGCTGACCAGAGATTAATTCAATACATTCGTCTGAATCGTCTGACTAAGTTTGATAAAGAATTGAAAATGGGACAAACCTACCTGATTCCATATGTAAATAATAAACAGCTTGCTGAATTTATGTACAATCCATCTAAGAAAAGCTATCAATACATTGTATGTTATACCAAAGTCGAAAGTGATTATTTTACCAGAAAGCTTGGTCAGTATCTGCCTCCTTTGCAATTTGGAAAAAGCCCGGAATCGTTGTGATTTTAAATGAAAAAAGATCGCTAACTTTAAATTCAATTGATAATCGTTGGATTTACCTGTTATGTCTTATAAATATTCTTATCCTCGTCCTTCATTGACAGTAGATGCTATTCTGTTTACTCATTCAGGCAATCAATTGAAAGTACTTCTTATTCAGAGAGGAATAGATCCTTTTAAGAACCATTGGGCATTTCCAGGTGGATTTGTGAACGAAAATGAGCCTGCTGAGGAAGCAATTCTCAGGGAAGTAAAAGAAGAAGTATCACTTACTGTTGGCAATTTAAAGCAGTTGCATGCTGCTTCTGCTCCCGGACGAGATCCAAGGGGGTGGACAGTATCCGTATTTTTTATTGGATTTGTAGAGTGGGATAACAGCAGTACAATTGCCGGTGATGATGCGATAAATGCAGAGTGGTTTCCTCTGAATTCCGTTCCTCGCCTTGCATTCGATCATAAGGACCAGCTATCTCTTGCAAAAAAATACTTGAAGCAAACCGTCAGACAATCAGTAATTGATAAAAGTCTTCTCCCTTCGGTTTTTCTTCTGGAACAATTGCATTCCATATATTTTGAGATTACCGGCTCGAGTGAAGAAACTGATGTTTTGATTCTCAGATTGATCAACATGTCTGTTGTAATCCCGGATGCTTATCAGGATTTGTACAGGTTTAATGAATCCTATTATGATAGAATCATAAACAGCGGTTTTCATCAAATCATTCGATGAAAAATCTGGTATTCGATCAATTCATAATGAATATCATTTCCGTTGTCTATCCGGAAATGATGTTGAGAATTTCAATAAAATAGTAACAACTTTTGAATCAAAATTGTACACATGAAGAAAAATGCGTATTTTTTGATAAAATTTTCTAATGGAAAAAAAGTTATATGATTCAGATACAGTTACGTTATCTTATTTCCAGGACGAATGGTTAATTCATATAACATGGAAAAAAAATGCTGACACTTCGGAATACAGGAACATTTTTAACACGATCATCGAATTTTCAGCAAAAAAGAAAGTAAAATACGTTTTGTCTGATATGAGGGAAGAAGGACTGGTGAAGCCGGAAGATTTGCAATGGATGGAAATAGAAGTACTGAAAAAGGCAGTTGAGCATGGAGTTCTTAAAATAGCTCTTGTAGCAGAAGATACCATATTTTCGAATATATATGCCGAGACCATAAAACGTAAGCTTAGAGAATCTCCAATAGATGTAAGGATATTTCAGGATGATGTCTCTGCAAAGGCATGGTTGCTGACAGGACATTAACAATGGTACAAACAATAAAATCTTTTCTATGAAGCTCAATTTAGTATATGGTGTTTTTACACCACTGATAATAGCATTATTTACAATCAATGCATTTACTCAGGAGGTAAATTATAACAAACTTCTTCCTGTTGACGAGAAGGTGAAAATTGGGAAACTGGAGAATGGGTTTACCTATTACATAAGAACAAATCACAAGCCGGAGAAAAGAGTCGAAATGCGACTTGCGGTTAATGCAGGATCAATACTTGAAGACGAAGATCAGCTTGGACTTGCCCATTTTGTTGAGCACATGTGTTTCAATGGAACCAAACACTTTGAAAAGAACGAACTTGTCGAATACCTGCAATCTATTGGCATTCGTTTTGGACCTGAATTAAATGCTTATACTTCTTTTGACGAAACGGTTTATATGCTTACCATTCCTTCAGATTCCACTGATCTTGTTAACAAGGGATTTCTGGTCATGGAGGACTGGGCCCATAATGTAACATTCGAAGACGAAGAAATTGATAAGGAGCGGGGTGTTATTATCGAGGAATGGAGGCTTGGACGAGGTCCATGGCAAAGGATGAGAGATACATACCTTCCGGTACTTTTCAAAGACTCAAGGTATGCCGAACGTTTGCCCATTGGAAAAAAAGAGATCATTGAACATTGCGATTACGAAACCCTGAGAAGATTTTACCATGACTGGTACAGACCTGATCTTATGGCTCTGATTGTGGTGGGCGATATTGATCCTGTGCTTGCAGAACAGAAAATCACGGAACATTTTTCTTCCATTGAAAGTCCTTCAGTTGTAAAGCCCAGAAAGGAATATGAAATTCCGGATCAGAAAGGCACATTGGTGTGTGTGGCCACTGACAGAGAAGCGCCTGTAAGTCTGACCAATATTTTTTATAAAAGTGACACCATTGAATTCCGGACCTATGGTGATTATTTAAACATTCTGAACTTCTCTTTCCTCACTGGCATGATGAACAGACGCCTTGTTGAATTGACGGAAAAGGAGAATCCGCCGTTTGTAGGAGCAAATATTCAGTATGGCAATTTGTATGCGCGAACAAAAAATGCATTGCATGGCTATGCTTTGGTTGGAGAAAAAGGTATAGAATCTGGGCTGAAGGCTTATCTTGTAGAGGTCGAAAGAGTAAAACGTTTTGGATTTACTGACACTGAATTGAATCGTTTTAAGCTCGATTTATTAAAACGATATGAAAATGCTTATAATGAACGTGATAAAACCGAATCAAAACAATGGGCTGATGAATACATAAGGAATTTTTTGGAAGATGAACCAATTCCCGGTATTGAGTTTGAGTACAATTTTGTAAAAGAAAACATCGATAAAATTCATCTTGAAACCATCAATGAACTGGCTAAATCTCTGATTACTTCAGATAACAGAGTGATTGTCATCAATGCACCTGAAAAGGATGAAGCGGAAGTGCCGGATGAAGGAGCTATTCTTGCTTTGGCTGATGAAGTGTTATCGATGGGTATTCAACCATATGAAGATAAACTATCGGGAAGTGAGCTTTTATCAGAACTGCCTGATAAAGGCAGCATTATCTCTGAAAAAGTACTGGATGAATTAGATGCACTTGATTTGCGATTATCGAATGGGGCCAGAGTCATTTTGAAAGAAACGGATTTTAAGAACGATGAAGTTCTGTTTTCAGCATTTAGTCGCGGAGGGCATTCTGTATACGGAGATGAAGATCATTTTACAGCCCTTAATACAGATGGCCTTGTTAAGGAAAGTGGCGTTGCAGAATATTCGAATACCGATATACGAAAAATACTTGCCGGAAAAACCGTTTTTGTTGCACCTTCAATTTCTTACGAAACCGAGACAATAAGTGGCCAGACAAAGTCATCCGACCTGGAAAGCATGTTCCAACTGATCTATTTATATTTCACAGATCCCAGGGTAGATTCAGGGGCATTTCTCTCTTATATCAGCAAAAGAAAAGATCTTTTTGAAAACCTGGCAAAGGATCCTCAAAATTATTTCTTTGATAAATATTACAGGATCCTGGCGCAGAATCACCCAAGAGGCGATTACCTGCCTGTTCCGGAAGATTGGGGAAAAATTGATTTTCAAAGGGCAATACAGATTTATAAGGACCGCTATGCCGACCCGGGCAATTTCACATTTGTGTTTGTAGGTGCATTTTCTATTGATACAATAAAACCTTTTCTGGAACAATATATTGCTTCGTTGCCAGGCATTGAGCGGGAAGAATCCTATGTTGACCTTGGAATTCGTCCTCCCGATGAAAAGCAGATTCATACTATTTTTAAAGGGAATGATCCGAAAAGCATTGCAATCGTGTACTTCGAGGAAGAACAAGCATGGAACGAAAAGGATGCTTTTATGATAAGTGTACTCAACGATATTCTTGAATTCAGATACATTGAAAAAATTCGTGAAGAAATGAGTAGCGCATATACGACCAGGGTAAGTGCATCACTGCATCAGATCCCCTACGAATATTCTTCGCTCCAGATCATGCTACCGTGTTCGCCGGAAAAAGTCGACAGTCTTGTGTCTGTGGCCATTGGGGAACTGGATTCAATACGGCAACATGGAGTAAAACAGAAAGATATTGTCAAAGCAAAAGAAACCCGTCGCCGGCAACTGGAAACAAATGTGAAAAAAAATATGTTCTGGCTTTCTTCCATTCAAAAAGCCATACTGAATGATTTGGATCTGGATTCGGTTACTGACGAGGAATATATTGAACAAATAAGCAGCGAAGAAATACAGAGGGTTGCCAATGATTATTTTGACACTGATGAATATCTTGAGGTCGTATTGTATCCTGAAGAATATGAAAAGAATCAGGTGGAGACTGAGGCTGATTGATTATTTGTTTTTGGCTCTTTCCTCCGAATGTTTTTTAACTTCCTGAAGTGCATCCAGCGGGCCCATTGTCAGAAATTGTTTTATCAGCCAGTCGGGTATATATCCTCCGGGATTGTATTTGCCTTTCATATTAATTTTTGTGCGATTGCCGGACAATGGAATGAAATGATAAAATTCCTCAAATTCTTCAATACGTATTACATCCGGCACAACTGATTTATACCCGATTCCGGGTGTTGTATGAACATTGATGCTTCCATCCTGATTATGCGTTATATTAAGAACTGATATGGCATCTCTGTCATTAAACGGCCAGGGAATGTCATAGTATGCATAATATGCATATCGCTTGTCTTTTTCTTCAAGTAAGACTTCAATTTTATTACAACAGTAAACCCAATTGATGTAATTGTCAAAATCTGTAAGAAAATTGTATACTACTTCAATGGGTGCATTTATAATCGCTTCAGCACGATACGTCCGGTTTATTTTCCAGTCATTATGCAAATACACTTTGATATCATCGTCTTTTCTTGTCAATTTCCAATCATTATTCTGAGCCTGCAGTGTAAATGAAAAGAGATATAATAACATCCAAACAAAATGGAATTCAATCTGTTTATGCATAAATAGAATTACTAAAAATTGACAGGATCAAGATATGAATAATTATGCAAATTTGAAATACGGTCATTTTGGTCAAAAAGATCGCCCGTATGGTCTAAATTTCAGGAGAATTGTATGGATGATTCTCGTTGTGTTAATAAATTTAAATAATCAATCAGTAATCGCTTTAGATACTATGGTAAGCCAACAGGAAAAGAAGAATTTAGAAAAAGCAACATTTGCTGCCGGTTGTTTTTGGTGTGTAGAAGCCATTTTCGAACGTGTTCATGGTGTAACAGACGTGAAATCAGGTTATAGCGGGGGACATGTAAAAAATCCTTCCTACAGGGAAGTTTGCAACGGAACTACGGGTCATGCGGAAGTATGTCAACTGACATTTGATCCGGATGTAATATCATATATAGAATTGCTGGAAATTTTCTGGCAAACACATGATCCGACAACTCTGAATCGGCAGGGCAATGATGTTGGTTCGCAGTACCGCTCTGCAATATTTTGTCACAATGCGGAGCAGAAACGACTGGCTGAAGAGATGAAACTTCGACTAAACAAAGAGAAAATCTGGGCAAATCCTGTAGTTACTGAGATTGCTGACTTTAAAGAATTTTATCCGGCTGAAGATTACCATGAAGACTATTATGAAAAAAATCCGGAACAGCCTTATTGTTCCATCGTAATCACACCTAAAATAGAAAAATTTGAGAAGGTATTCAGTGAGTACTTAAAAGAGTAAAACATTAGCAAATAAACAATCTTCCGTGCGGGTCCTGTAACATGAAAATCCACAATATTAATTTGATATATTTGCGTTTCAACTCACATTAGCTTGTCATTGTAATGAAATATATCATTTCCTTTTTCACTTCTATGCGCACTATGTTGCTGTTCCTGATAATTTTTGCATTCAGCATTGCTATTGCAACGTTTATTGAAAATGACTTTGGCAATGATGCTGCCCGGAAATTGATCTACAATGCAAGGTGGTTCGAGATACTTCTCATTCTTGGCATGATAAATATTGTCGCGGTGATTGTTAAACAGAAGTTATATCGACCGGAAAAACTAACCTTATTTGTTTTTCATGTTGCTTTTGTCATTGTCATTCTTGGTGCAGGAATTACAAGATATTTCGGAAGGGAAGGAATTGTACATATCAGAGAGGGTGACACTGCAAAAAACTGGATAACCACCGATACTTACCTGGAATTGTTAATAGAAAAAAATGGGCATCAGTATTATACCTATTATCCGGTTTTATTCTCAGAAATCTCGAAAAACAGATTCAGAAAGAAAATATCCTTTGAAGGAAGTCATATTCATCTCAGTGTGAAGAATTATATCCTCCATGCAGAGAAAAGAATAGAATATAAGCCGGGTGGCAAACCATTCGTTCATATGATAACTGCATCAGGGCAGCAAAAGATAATAACCAGTGGAGAGAAGATTGCATCAGGAGATGTATTCATGTTTTTTTCTGATTCCGATCAGGATAGTATTTTTTCAGACCTTGTTATCCTTAATGATAAGAACGGAGCAGTGACATTCATTGCTCCTTATCCTGTTATTCGTACTTCCATGGATGAAGGGATTACCGACACGCTTGAAGCAAATCAAAAGCACCTGTTTGTTCCGTTTATGCTGCACAATTTCCACAATATCCCTTTTGTTTTGAGAAATTATCTTCCTGAAGGACAAATTATTGCCAAACCTGCCACGGAACAGGATACTTATCTTCCTTCGGCTGTAAAGGTAGATGTTGATATTGACGGAGTCCATGATATCCTGTTTGCATGGGGTAAAAAAGAGCAGGTGGCAACCTTTACTTCAGGGAGTATACATGGAGTAAAAATTGGAATTCGTTACGGTGCTATACGGAAAGAGCTTCCTTTTGCACTTAAACTCAAAGATTTTATTATTCAACGTTATCCTGGATCACAAAGTCCATCATGGTTTGAAAGTAATGTGCAACTTCTTGATCAGCAAAAAGGAATCGTGAGGGAGGAAAGAATCTATATGAACCACGTCTTAAAGTACAGGGGATATAGGTTTTATCAATCTTCTTATGATACGGATGAGAAAGGGACTGTTCTTTCACTCAATCGTGATGGTTTTGGCACTGCTGTTACCTATACAGGATATTTGCTTTTGGCATTGGGAATGCTATTAAGCCTGATCAGCAAAAATAGCCGCTTCAGAAAACTTTCACTGAATAAAACACCGGCAAGTAGGGTCATAAAGATGATCTTTCCGGCTTTACTTTTTTTTAGTGCAAATGTATCCGGTCAATACAGGAATATGTCTTTACCGGAGATTCCCGGGAACCATGCAGATGAATTTGGTAAAATCCTGGTACAAGACAATGGAGGAAGGATTGAACCATTGAATACCCTAGCTTCTGAAATTTTGCGCAAGGTAAACAGAAAGGAAAGTTACAAAGGACAATCTGCAAACCAGGTATTTACAGGTATGTTGGTTTTCCCTGAACAGTGGCAGAAGGAGCCTTTCATTAAAACCGGTCATCCTGAAATTCAAAAACTTATTGGATTGCAGTCAAAGTATGCTTCTTTTCTGGATTTTTTTCCCGAAGAACACGGAGGCAATTATATTTTGACATCCTATGTTGAAGAGGCATATCGAAAAAAACCTGCCTACCGTAACAAATTCGACAATGAAGTCATCCGGGTTGATGAGCGGGTGAATATTTGCTACCTGGTGTACAGAGGAACATTGTTGAAGATCTTTCCTGATCCGAAGGATAGCTTAAATACATGGCATTCATTTGAGACAAGTTCCGGAGTGTTCAAAGGTGAAGATTCGTTATTTACAAAACAGATACTCAGATATTATATTGAGGAAACAAGAAAATCAATGGAAAGCGGCGATTGGATGAATCCTTCCGGGATTGTTAAAGCCATTGATATCTTTCAGCAAAATTACGGTCAATCGGTTATTCCTTCTGATACTCGTTTAAAGGCAGAAACATTTTATAACGATTTCAATATTTTTAACAGAATAACCAGGATTTATTTGTTTGCAGGATTGCTTCTTCTGATCTTTCAGTTCTTACATATTTTTGTCCCCCGTTTTCGGATAAAATACATAAGTGTTCCGGTTCTTTGGATCATTGCAATTGTATTTCTTCTGCATACTTTCGGCCTGGCATTACGCTGGTATGTTGCGGGTCATGCTCCCTGGAGCAATGGTTTCGAAGCACTTACCTTTATTGCATGGGCAACGGTTTTTGCAGGTCTTCTGTTCTCCCGAAAATCAGGGATTACTGTCAGCGCAACGGCTATTCTTGCTGCCCTTATATTGCAAACTGCTCATCTGAGCTGGATGGATCCCCAGATCACCAATCTGGTTCCGGTTCTTAAATCTTACTGGTTGATCGTTCATGTTGCAGTGATCACAGCCAGTTATGGTTTTCTTAGTTTGGGTGCTCTCCTGGCATTTTTAAATTTGCTGTTGTTGTTATTCGAAACGGCAAAGAATAAAAACAAGCTTGAACAGCACATCACAAGACTTACACAGATTATTGAGATGACATTGATTGCCGGTCTGTATTTGCTGACCATAGGCACATTTCTGGGAGGAGTATGGGCTAATGAATCGTGGGGACGCTATTGGGGATGGGATCCCAAGGAAACATGGGCCCTGGTAACAGTAATTGTTTATGCTATTATTTTGCACCTAAGACTGGTTCCGGGTTTTAAAGGGAGAGTTCTTTTCAATATT